>Ga0310830_100839_pt1 | contig 17875 bp, 21 predicted proteins | sample WT_ome_5_FD_201301 | JGI IMG/M metagenome (GOLD analysis project Ga0310830, IMG submission 201301) | Sorghum-adapted microbial communities enriched on wild type (WT) sorghum from Joint BioEnergy Institute, Emeryville, California, United... ...
GGGCTCCTCGAGGATTCTGTGGAAGGTTGACTCGACGGATCACGCGGTGGCCGCTTTACGTCCATCACCGACACGATGACGAACCCAGCAACCGCGCTACACCACTATGCGGGACTCAACTGCCGCATGCGGTGGACCGGGTGGCCGAGGCGCCCGACGAACCCGTGTTCGCCACCGGCCGGCCGTTCGGTCCGCGCACCGGCACCGCGCTCAGCCGGTGCGATCTCACCCACCGCGATCAGCTCGTCGGCACCGCGACGGTGCGATCGTTCTACATCGACGCACCCGACGAACACGTCCCCTACCCCGCCGCCACCGAGGACACGACCCGGCCGACGGATCTCGCCGAGATGATGGCGGTTCGGGTGGGCACCGCGGAGGGCGGCGCACAGCTGCTGCACCAGCTGCCCGACCCGGTGCTCAACAACACGCTGGGCATCGTGCACGGCGGGGTGTCGGCAGCCGCGCTGGAACTGGTCGGCGCGGCTGCGGTGAACGCCGGCCGCACCGACGAACTCCTCCAGACGGCGTCGCTGCGGATCAACTTCCTCCGGCCGCTGCGCACCGGACCTGATTCGCACTACCGGGGCGCCGCCCGGCGGGTCGGGCGGCGCAGCGCCCTCAGCGAGGCCGAGGCCGTCGACACCGACGGCCGCGTGGCGATCATGGCGCGGCTCACCGCCTATCGCTGAGGTCCAGCGCCCGCTACCATCCGCGCATGCGGGAAGTCGCCGGCGGCGGACGGATCGGGGGATACGTCAACCGGCTGGGGTATCTGCCCCGGTGGCTGCTGCTGGGGGTGGTGATCGGTGTCATCGCCGGGCTCGGCGCGGTGGTCTTCTATCTCGCGCTCGACTACAGCACCCGGTTGCTGCTCGGTCACCTCGGCGGCTATGACATCCCCGAGGCTGTCGGCGACGGCGGCGATCCCGGATCGGCCGGGTTCCAGCGACCCTGGGCGATCCCGCTGATCGCCTGCACCGGCGCTCTGGTGTCCGCGTGGCTGATCGCCCGATTCGCACCGGAGGCGGAGGGCCACGGCACCGACGACGCGATCGAGGCGGTGCACACCGATCCGCGTCGGATCCGCGGTCGCGCCATCGTGGTGAAGACCGTCGCCAGCGCGCTGACGATCGGCTCGGGCGGTTCGGGTGGCCGGGAGGGCCCGGCCGCGCAGATCTCCGCCGGCTTCGGCTCCCTGCTGACACGCCGGCTGGACCTGTCCGACGACGACGGGCGCATCGCGGTGTCGCTGGGCATCGGCGCCGGCATCGGCGCCATCTTCGGCGCCCCCCTGGGCGGCGCGGTGCTCGCGGCGTCGATCGGGTACCGCAAGGACTTCGACTACACGGTGCTCGTTCCCGGCTTCATCGCCTCGGCGGCCGCCTATGCGGTGTTCGGCTCGATCCTCGGCTTCGATCCGCTCTTCGGCCATGTCGCAGCGGATTTCCGGTTCGATCACGCCGCCCTGTTGCTGTGGTTCGTGGTGCTCGGCGTGCTCAGCGCAGGCGTCGGCTACCTGTACGCGCGCACGTTCTACGGCATCCGGGCGGTGACGGCGGACCTGCCCGGCGGCCGGATCGTCAAACCCGCGCTCGGCGGGCTGGCGGTCGGTCTGCTGGGGCTTGCGCTGCCGCAGGTACTGTCCAGCGGCTACGGGTGGGCGCAGAAGGCCACCGTCACCGACACCCTGATGGCCCTGCCGCTGTGGCTGGTGCTGGTGGTGCCGTTCGCGAAGATCCTGGCCACCGGCCTGTCGATCGGCACCGGCGGATCGGGCGGGATCTTCGGGCCCGGGGTGGTGATCGGCGCCTTCGTCGGGGCGGCGCTGTGGCGGTTGGGTGAGGCGGTCGACGCGCCCGGGCTGCCGGAGAGTCCCGGTGTCTTCGTGGTGGTCGGGATGATGGCCTGCTTCGGCAGCGTCGCGCACGTGCCGTTGGCGGTGTTGCTCATGGTCGCCGAGATGACCGGGTCCTTCTCGGTCGTCCCCGGCGCGATGGTGGCCGTCGGCCTGGCCTACCTGCTGATCACCCGCACCGACGTGTCCATCTATGCGGCGCAACGGATGGACCGGGAATCCGCGGCCGCCGAACGGGCCCGCCGCGGCGCCGGCGGGGATTCCTGACATCGATGCTCGGCAAACGGTCAGGCCCGCGTCACCGAGGACGCGGGCCTGATCGGGGGATCTCAGCGGGCTTTCGCGGCCGCCTGCTTCTCGGTGGTGGCACCCTCATGCTGGAGTCGGCCGCCGGCGTTCTCCAGGTGGGCGCGCACGAACCATTGGAACTTCTCCATCTCCGCGGCGTGCCCGATCAACATGTCGTTGGTGACCGGGTCGAGTTCCTCGGTCTCGTCGATGGCCTTGCGGGTGTCCTCGATGACACCGTTGTAGACCAGATCCAGTGCGGACAGATGCGCCTGCACGCAGTCCCGGCCGATCGAATAGTCGTCCCAGGTGCGGTCGTCGAGGATCGCGCCCGGGGTGCCCTTCGGCGAGCCGCCCAGCGTCGCGATGCGCTCGGCCACTTCGTCGGCATAGCCGCGGATCAGCGCCACCTGCGGGTCGATCATCTCGTGCACGCCGATGAAGTTCGGGCCCACGACATTCCAGTGCACATGTTTGAGCGTCAGGTGCAGATCGTTGTAACAGCTCAGCTGCTTCTGCAGCAGTTCGATCACCTGATCGGCGTCCTTGTCGGTCATGCCCGGAACGGTGTAATGGGATTTCGACATCGACAGCTCCTTCTTCTCGCGTCGACGCCACGCATACCCCACATCCAGCTGCGGTAACCGCCGGACGGCTCACGGATCCGGCGCGGTCGGACGCCCCTCACCCGCCGCTCACAGGGCGCGCAGATCGGGGATCGCCATCCGCGGGCCGAACCGCGGGTTTCGGGCCAGACCGCTGACCTCCAACAGCCGCACCGCCCGGTGCCGGTGCGGCCGGATCGGCTCGAGGAGTTCCAGCATCGCGGCATCGTCGATCGGCCGCCCGAGCAGGCTCCAGCCGACCATCGCGGCCAGGTGGTAGTCGCCCACCGACAGCGCGTCGGCGTCGCCGAACGCCCGCTGCAACGTCTCCGCCGCCGTCCACTGCCCCACCCCGGGCAGCGACATCAACCCGGTGCGGGCGTGTTCGACGGAGCCGGTGGTCAGCCGTTCCAGCGCGTCCGCGCGGCGGGCACACCCGACGATGGTGCGGGCCCGGCCCGGGTCGACGTTGGCGCGGTGGTACTCCCACGACGGGATCCGCTGCCACACCTCCGGCGACGGCGGCACCCGCAGGTGGGCCGGGGCCGGACCGGGCGCCGGGCTGCCGTACCGGGTCACGAGCCGCCGCCAGGACCGGCGGGCGTCGGCGCCGTGCACGCGCTGTTCGAGGACGGCCGGGATCAACGCCTCCAACACCCGGCCGGTCCGCCCGAGCCGCAGATGCGATACCCGGCGGGCGGCGGCGGCCAGGGTGGGATGGTGCGGCCGGAAACCGGACGGATCGTCGTCGGCGCCCAGGAACGCGGGCAGGGACTCGGCGAATTCCGTTGCCCCGGCGCCCCACATCCGACATTCCACCGACCGTTCGCCGGTCCGCGCGATCCGTACGGTGACCGGCCCGTCGGCCATCAGCGACGTGCGCCAGATCGACCCGTCGGGGCTGTCGTGATAGCACGGGTCGCCGCGGCCGCGGCGCAACGGCGCGAGCGTGAGGCCGGGACTGACCGGTCCGGCGAAGACCACGCTGCGGCGCACGGCGGCGTCCACCCAACGACTCCCCTCGGTTTTGCCGTGCCGTCGGCGGGGTAGCTACGCCGTATGAAGTCAGCGCACACCGACGACGAACCGAGCCCCGACCATCAGCGGCCGGCCGATGCCGACGATACCGCGGTCGAGGCGGCCGGTCTGATATCTGAGGCACTGGAGACCATCGAACAGGCCCGCGGTCATCTGTACGCCTTCCACCAACTCACCGGCCGCGCCGACGGGATGCTCGACGACGTGGTGGCCAAACTCACCGATGCCGGTCACCCCGAACTCGCCGATCTGGTCGACCACGAGCTGATCGGCCGGAATGTGCTGCCGGGCCGGTGGACCTTCCAGGTGGTCGAGGACTACGACGACGGCTACTACGACTGCTTCCGCGGCATCGAGCGGCAGATCCGGGACCGGCTGATGCGGGGACGCCGGCACGTGTACGAGGCCGAGATGAAGGAACGCCGCCGCACCCACGGCCACCCTGCCCACACCGCCCGACCTCCCGAGCAGGAACGCCTCCTCACCGGGGACTCCGGCCGACGCTGACGGCGGGCAGACATGTCGGCGGCCGTCACGCTGTTCACCCGCGACCTGCGGGTCCGGGACAACCCGGCGCTGGGGCGGCAGACCGGGACGGCACCGACGTGCTGCCGGTGTCCATCCTCGATGACCGTTTGCTCGCGGGCCGGATCGCCAACCCGAACAAGGCGGCGTTCCTCAGCGCGGCGCTCGCCGATCTCGACGGCGACGTCGCCGACGCCCCGGATCGTCGACCACCTGGACGGCGCCCGCCGGTTCCGCGCGGTCCGGACGGGAGCGTGAGCCGATGCGCACCGTGACCGGCCGCCCCGACCACATCGTCGTGGTGGGCGCGGGGCTGGCCGGACTGTCCGCGGCACTGCACCTGGCCGGTCGGGGGCGATCGGTGACCGTGGTGGAGCGCGGCGCCCATCCGGGCGGCCGGATGGGCCGACTGGATGTGCACGGTTACCGGCTGGACACCGGCCCCACGGTGTTGACCATGCCGGAGATCCTCGATGAGACGTTCGCGGCGGTCGGCAGCAGCTCGGTGGCCGACCGGCTCGACCTCAAACCGGTCGTCCCGGCCTACCGCGCCGAGTTCGCCGACGGGTCCGGCCTGGATGTGCACACCGATCCCGCCGCGATGGCCGACGAGATCACCCGGTTCGCCGGCGGCGCCCAGGCCGCCGGATATCTGCAGCTGCGGAACTGGCTGGACCTGCTGTACCGCACCGAGTTCGACCGGTTCATCGCCGCGAACTTCGACTCGCCGCTGTCCCTCGTCAGCCCGCACCTGGCGAAGTTGGTGGCGCTCGGCGGCTTTCGCCGCTGGGAGAAGGTGATGCGCCGGTTCATCACCGACGAGCGGCTCCTGCGGGTGTTCACCTTCCAGGCACTCTACGTCGGGGTGCCGCCGCAGCGGGCGCTGGCCGTGTACGCGGTGATCGCCTACATGGACACCGTCAACGGGGTGTATTTCCCTGCCGGCGGTGTCCGGGCGGTGCCCGAGGCGCTCGCCGCCGCGGCACGCGACGCCGGCGTCGAGTTCTGTTACCGGGAACGGGTCACCGGCCTCGAGCGCAGCGGCGACCGGGTCACCGCGGTGCACACCGACACCGGCCGCCGACTCGCGGCCGATGTGGTGGTCCTCACCACCGAACTGCCCGACAGCTACCGGCTGTTGGGACGTCGGCCACGCCGGCCGGCGCGGTTGCGGCCGGCTCCCTCCGCCGTGGTCGCCCATGTCGGGTGCCGGCGGGCCGAGCCCGCGCCACCGCATCACACCATCCTGTTCGGCAGCGCCTGGGAGCAGACGTTCCGCGACATCATCGACGACGGCCGGCTGATGCGCGACCCGTCGCTGCTGGTGAGCCGGCCCACCGCGGGGGATGCGAGCCTGGCCCCCGACGGGCGCGATCTGCTCTACATCCTGGCGCCGGCGCCCAATACCGCGGCGGGCAGGATCGATTGGGATCTGCTCGGCGACGGCTACGCCGAGGAGATGCTCAACGCGGTCTCCGCCCGGCTGCCGGAGTCGACGGTGGACGCCGAGATGCTGCATGTGGTCAATCCGGCCGACTGGGAACGTCAGGGCATGGCCGCGGGCACCCCGTTCGCGCTGGCGCACACCTTCAGCCAGACCGGGCCGTTCCGGCCCGGCAATATGGTGCGCGGTGTCGCCAACGCGGTGCTCGCGGGCGGGTCCACCGTGCCCGGGGTGGGCATCCCGACCGCACTGCTGTCCGGGCGGCTGGCCGCCGACCGGATCACCGGGCCGGCGAGGTGACCGGCCGGCGGCGACATCTGGACCGCGCCGCGGTACCGGCGGCGTTCGACGCCGGCGCGGCCTCCTACGACCGGCTGGTGGCCGCCAACCCGGGATACCATGAGCACCTTCGCCTCTCGGCCCACCGGATGGGGCTGCCCGGATGTGCGGCCCGGGGCCGGGGGTTACGGATCCTGGACGCGGGCTGCGGCACCGGCGCCTCCACCGCGGCCCTGCTGACGTACGCACCGGACGCCGAGATCGTCGCGGTGGACGCGTCGGCCGGGATGCTGGCCGCGGCGGCCGCGAAGCCCTGGCCGGCGACGGTGCGGTTCGTGCACAGCCGCGTCGAGGATCTCGCCGGCGCCGGGGTGGGCGGGCCGTTCGACGCGGTGTTCGCCGCATATCTGCTGCGCAACCTCCCCGACCCGGACACCCAGCTGACCGCTTTCCGGGATCTGTTGCGGCCCGGGGGGATCCTGGCGGTGCATGAGTACTCGGTCCGCGATTCCGCCGTGGCCACCGCGGTGTGGAATGTGGTGTGCGGCGCGGTCGTCATCCCGCTCGGCCGGCTGCGCACCGGCGACGCCGCCCTCTACCGCTATCTGCGCCGCAGCGTCAACACGTTCGACGGGGCGGAGCGGTTCCGGAACAGATTGCGCGCGTGTGGTTTCACCGACGTGCGCAGCGCGACGATGCCGGGCTGGCAGCGCGACATCGTGCACACCTTCCTGGCCCGGCGACCGGGCTAGGGTCTCGTCAGCCGGCCTTGGCGCGCCGCCTGGCATCGCGCAACTGCACCCAGAACCGAGCCGCCTCCCGGATCGACTCCTCGACCGGGCGGGGATGCCAACCCAGTTCCCGCACCGCCTTGCTGTGGTCGAGTTCGGCTTCGGCGCGCATCAGCCGCAGCGACGCCAGCGACAACTGTTCGTCGGTGCCGCGCAACCGGCCCCGCACGGTGCCCAGCGTGGCCAGGGCGTAGGACACCGGCAGCGGGATCGACCGGGCAGGGGCCGGCACCCCGGCCGCCTCCGCGGCGATCCGCGCCACCTCGGCGTTGCTGATCATCTTCTCCGAGACCAGGTACCGCTCACCGGGCCGGCCACGCTCGGCGGCCAGGATGAGCGCGCGTGCGGCGTCCTGCACCCCGACGGCCTCCGCGGCGATGATCTGGCCATGCGGGGTGCGGCCCCAGTCGCCGCTGCCGTAGGTGGTCGACACGCACATCGCGACCGCGGGCAGACCACGTTCGCGGGCGTACGCCAGCACCAGGTTCTCGGCCAGCACCCGGGATTTCACGTAGGGCGTGACCCGGCGGTTGCCGATCTGGTCGGCCTCGGTGGCCCGGTGGCCACGGCGCCGGCCCACCGTCACATAGCTGCTGATGTAGACGAACCGGCGGAGGCCGGCGTCTTTCGCGATGTCGAGCACGGTGCGGGTGCCCTCGACATTGGTGCGGAACAGCGGGGCGGGGTCACGCAGCCAGCCGCGGGTGTCGACGACGCAGTAGTACACGTCGTCCACCCCGTCCATCGCCGCGCGCAGGGTTTCGGTGTCAAAGATGTCACCGTGAAAGCGTTGCAGTGCAAGGTCGTCGATGCCGATGGTATTGGCGTTGGGCCGCACCATGGCACGCACCTGATGACCGTCGGCCACCAACTGCCGGGTGACATGCGAGCCGAGGAATCCGTTGGCGCCGATGACCAGCTTCGGCCGGGCAGTCACGGGCGGCTCCCGTACTGCTGCATCCAGGCGGCCGCCTCATCCGGCAGCGTGCCGAGTTCTTGAGCTTTGCGACACCACGTCATCGCCGCGGACGCGAACCGCAGCGGGTTGTACACATCTTCCTGTCGGCGCCACAACCCGTCGCCGGCGTAGGTGAGGATGGACAGGTTGGTGGCGCTGATGATCGTGCCGTCCCCCGGGTCGACCATCGGATTGTCGAGTTCGCAGATGATCCGGCCGGTGGGTTCGTCGATCACCGACCACAGCGCCGGAAAGGCGGTCATGTGGTTACCGGGGAAGCTGGTCATGGTCCGCCAGATCCACTCGCGCACTTCCTCGCGGCTGCGCATGGTGCCGGCGGCGTGCTCGACGTAGGTGACATCGAGGGTGTACTGGTTCGCCCAGGGGTCCCAGTCCTTCGTGTGGGCGGCCCGGTCCACGGTCGCCTCGAAGTTCTCGAACGCCTCGGCCAGTTCCTCGCGGCTGAACTGTGGTTTCGTCACATACAGAACTAGAACACGTTCTATCGAGCTTGTCGAGGACTTACTGCGCGCTACGCACCTGACGGTCACCGAGCGGGGTCCGCAACGCCACGTCGAGCGTCCCGAACAGGCCGATCGCGATGCACGCCCGGTCGACCGCCTCCGGCAGCGTTCCGCCCCACAATTCCACGGTCACCGTCTCAGGGGTCTCCACGACGTGGGCGTGCACGCCGTAGCACTGCGGGGTGCCGGTGGTGAAGTTCACCGCCAGGCCGTCACCTGTGCGGGTCCACGACTCGACCGCCATGGGCCGCGGGTCCACGATCTGCGGGTTGTCGGTGAACACCGTTCTGGCCGGATCCGGCGGCACCTCCGGCGGTGTGACGGGGGATGGTTGGGCGGCCGCGCCAGGCGTGGTCATTGCGCTCGCGGTGAGGAGTAAACCAGTGATCACCGCGGTTATCAGTGTGCGCATGGCCCCACCGTAGATCCCGACGCACAATGGTGGGAGTGATCCGAAGGAGGACGCGCGTGACCGAGCACAAGAAGGCCATCCTGGCCGGCGGCTGTTTCTGGGGTATGCAGGATCTGATCCGCAAGCAACCCGGCGTGGTGGCCACCCGAGTCGGCTATACCGGCGGCGAGAACGACCACCCCACCTATCGCAACCATCCTGGGCATGCCGAGGCGATCGAGATCATCTACGACCCAGCGCAGACCGACTACCGTGCGCTGCTCGAGTTCTTCTTCCAGATCCACGACCCGACCACGAAGGACCGGCAGGGCAACGACATCGGCAGCAGCTACCGGTCAGCGATCTACTATCTCAACGACGAGCAGAAGCAGATCGCCGAGAACACCATCGCCGACGTCGACGCGTCCGGGCTGTGGCCGGGCAAGGTCGTCACCGAGGTGACCCCGGCCAGTGAATTCTGGGAGGCCGAGCCGGAGCATCAGGATTATCTGGAGCGTTTCCCGAACGGCTACACCTGCCACTACCCGCGGCCGAACTGGAAACTAACTGTTCGGTCGGGCATTCGCGGTCGGTGAGCGGCGCGAAAGCCACACTATGAGGCCTGCGTAGACGACGACTGCGATCAGTGGCATCAGCCATCCCGACGGCGCACCAAGCGCAACTTCCGCTCCGATTGCGAGTACCTGGGTGGGCACACCCAGGCTGACGATAGCGATCCAAAGGGTGTCGTAGTCAACCGCCGTTTCGTGCACCTTGGCGGGGGGTTGGCGCCGTCGCATCCACCAGAGCAGCGCCAGCGCACCACCGACGGCCGCTATGAGTGCCCCGGCGATCGCCGCTGCCGGCAGGGTTGCGCCGTTGGAGAACTTGCCATCGAAGAACACTGCGTAAGCCAGCGTCGATCCAAAGACGCCGACAATCAGGACCGCGATGGTTTGCCGAATGTTGACCAACTCAGACCTCCATCGGGTTTACAGGCAGTCCCAAGCGGATGTCACCGCAGTCCGGGCGGGACCCGAGATCAGTGCGCCGCCGGCGGCACCGCCCACGAATCCGAGCACTCCACCCCCGAACACGCCTATCGGACCTCCCAGGATGCCCATGAGAGCGCCGCGGGCTGCTCCGATTGCACCACCGACGAAAACACCTTGAACCATGTTCTTTCCAACGTCCTCCTTGAAGCTCTCGGCGAAGCAGGTCCCGAAGTGGTGCTCGTCGGAATCGGTGGAGAGCGGTTGGATGATCGGGTTCCGAGCAAAGTCGAAACTATCGAAGTCGTCTGTAGCTTCTCGCAGTCGTTGAGCTACCGCGTGATCCGTACTCACCAATTGTGCGGCGCCGACCCGAACTGTCGCAGCGAGCACGTTGGATTGCTGGAGGCGCACTGCCGTGGCTGCCGGGGATCCGGTGGCCAACCGGTCGACTAGAGAGAGATCCTCTCGGACATCGAACGCGAGGGCCCCCGCGACTCGGACGACTAACAAGGCCTCTTCTTTGGCCTGATCGACCATGGCCGCACCGGATTCTGCAATAGACGCACCGAAATACAATCGCTCGGCCAGCAACTCAACGGTGTCGCGGTCCCTCTTGGTTCGAGCCTGCGCGGCGGTACTCGCGTCTCCCTCCCACACGATTTCGCTTTTTGCCGACAGGTCTGCAGCGATGTCGTCGTAGATAGAGGTCCAGGTGTCGGCCGTAACCCGCCACCGCCGTGCCGCAGAACGGAGGTGTGCAGTCTGCCATCCCTGAATCTGCGACAGAGTGGGCAGTCCGGAGGCGGGTAAAGCATTGATCATGGAAAGATCCTCATCGCCTTCTTCACAGACACAGCCGAGGATTCGTCCTCCCCGAGGTACATCGCGGCGGCCTCAGCGACCTTGATGGCCAGCTCCTCCGCTCTTACCGCCAATGTCCCGCACGCAGATTCGATACTCGAGTCAGCGGTTGTCAGCGACATGGACGTCGCTTGGTAGTGCGGTCCGGGTTCGCCAACCGGAAGCGCGTGGCGCAGTTCATCAGCTCTCACCCCGCACGCCGACGCAAATGCTCTCAGACTGTCGGGGGCCACCCGCAGAGTCGCCATGTTCGCATTCTATGGCCGGGCGTCAGCGGGCCAGTGCACCTTTTCCCCTCGCAGCGAACCCTCAGCGGCGGTGCAGTGTGACGCGGCCACCGTCCTTGGGCGTGTAGGCCACCCCGCGGGAATGCACTTTCTCATCCGGTGCGGTGGTCGTCTCAAGAGTGAAGTGGCGCAACACCGTCCGCAGCACCACGTCCATCTCGACGTTGGCGAACACCGCGCCGACGCATCGGCGGGTGCCACCGCCGTAGGGCAGCCAGGCGAACATCGGCGGTCGGCTGCCGACGAACCGGTCGGGATCGAACTCGTCTGGACGCGGGAACTCCGCCGACCGCTCATGCAGCTGGGAGATGCTCACCACGATCGAATACCCGCGCGGAATCACCCAGTCGCCGAGCTCCAAGGTCGGCGCGTAGACATGTCGGCCGGAGAAGTCGATGACCGTGCGGGCCCGCTGCACCTCCAGGATGGTGGCCTGCCGGTAGGTGTTCTCGTCGGTGTCCGCCTCGGCGGCGAGCCGGGCCAGCACCTCGGGATGGCGGGTGATGCGCTCGAACACCCAGCCCATCGTCGATGCGGTGGTCTCGTGACCGGCGGCCAACAGTGTCAGCAGTTCGTCGGCGATGTCCTGCCGGGTCATCGCGGTGCCGTCCTCATAGGTGCTGCGCAGCAACAGCGCGAGCACATCGTCACGCTCCTCGAAGTGCGGGTCGGCCTGCACCTTGTCGATCAGCCTGCCGATCACCTCGTCATAGCACCGCCGGTAGGCGGCCAGCCGTCCCCACGGGCTGAACCGGCCGTAGTTGCGGGACGGGGTGGGCAGCGTGGCGACCCGCGAGCCGAGCGTCACCCAAGGCGGGATGATCCGGCGCAGTTCGTCGAGGTGTTCCCCCTCGGCGCCGAACACCGCGCGCAGGATCGCGTTGAGGGTGATCCGCATCATCGGCTCGAGCGTCGGGAACTCCCGTCCCTCAGGCCAGTTGGCGGCTTCGGCGAGGGTCTCCTCCTCGAAGATCTTCTCGTAGTTCTTGATGCTCTTGCCGTGGAACGGCGGGGTGAGCAGTTTGCGCCGCCTGCGGTGCTCGGCGCCGTCGAGCGCGAACACCGAACCGGGGCCGAGCACTCGGGACAGGTTGGGCTGGATGTTGCCGACGTCGTCCGGATTGGCGCTGAAGACCTGTTTGGCCAGCACAGGGTCGGAGACGACGACGGTGCGGCCGAACACCGGGATGTTGAGCCGGAACACATCGCCGTAGCGGCGGGTGGCGGTCGTCAGTGTCCAGCGGCGCGACGCGATGAACGCGATGCCCTGCAACGACTTCGGCAGCGGCACCGCCGGTGGCAGCTTCTGCGACCGGACAGCGTGATCGACGTCGGGGGCAATCGTGGCTTCAGTCATGACGCTCCAGCCATCCTTGGTACTACCGTGTACCGCCGGTGATGGGTGTACGGTACCGCTAGGTACCGGTAAGGGCAAGGGGGTGACGCGATGACGACCGCGGTGCAACCGGCCGATGTCGGCGCCGGCGACGACGCTTTCCGGGGACGGCTGCTGTCCGGCCTGGCGGCCTCGATCGCCGAGCGGGGCTACCGCGAGACCACCGTCGCCGACATCGTACGCCATGCCCGCACCTCCAAACGCACCTTCTACGACCAGTTCGGCAGCAAGGAAGAGTGCTTCCAGGAACTGTTGTGGGCCAACAACATCGATATGATCGGCGCGATCAGGGCGGCGGTCGATCCGGAGGCCGACTGGTCCGAGCAGATCCGCCAGGCCGTGGTGGCCTACGTGGACCACATCGAATCGCGCCCGGCCATCACCCTGGCGTGGATCCGGGAACTGCCCGCGATCGGCGCGTCGGTGCGCCCGATTCAGCGGGCGATGATGCACGAGCTCACCGAACTGCTCATCGAGCTGAGCCGCAGTCCCGGCTTCGCCCGCGCCCAGATGCCGCCGCTCACCCGCCAACTGGCGGTGTTCCTGCTGGGTGGCCTGCGGGAGCTCACCGCGCTGTTCGTCGAGGACGGCCGGGACGTGCGCGGGCTGATCGCACCCGCGGTGTCGGCGTCGAAGGCCCTGCTCTCCGCCGGTGCGAGCGAATGATCACCGCAGGATCAACCGGGCGGACTTCTCCAGCCGCCGGGTCATGTCCTCCTGCGACGAGTACCCCATGCCGACCCACACCAGCACGCCGATGTAGAGCAGCTCCAGCGCCTCGATGACGTCGTAGTCGGTCTGCGGCCCGAGCGCTGCCAACAGCCTGTCCCTGATGTCGCGGCCGATGCGCTGCCGCAGCACCTCGACGTCGGGATCGCGCCCCAGCAGCGCCGTCGTCACCGCGCCCGCGAACTCCGGTTCGTCGGCCACCAGCAGGGCGATGTGGCGCAGCACCTCGATCACCCGGGTGGCCGGATCGTCGGACTTGTGATCGGCCGGCGGCGCCGCGGCCAGCCGTCGCCAGAACACCTCGGCGACCAGGTGTTCCTTAGATGAGAAATAGGTGTAGGCGGTGGCTGCCCCGACACCGGCCTCGGCCGCCACCCGCCGGATCGTCAGCCCGGCGAACCCCTCACGTTGCAGCAACTCGACCGCGGCCCTGCCGAGACGGTCGACGGTGTCGGCCTGCTTGGCGGTCAGGCGACGCCGAGTCGACTCCAGAGCCGGATCGGACACATGTCTGGACGCTACTACAACGCCTCGTGGCGGGCAACGCTAAGTTGGTTACCCATGACGTCCGACCACACCACGCTGCCGCCTGCCGCGGCCCGACTGTTCGCCCTCGCCGACGAGACCACCGGATTCATGCCGGCCGACGAGGGCCGCGCGCTCTACGACGCGGCGATGCGCTTCCTCGGCGACGGGATCGGTGTGGAAATCGGTACCTACTGTGGGAAGTCGACGCTGCTGCTCGGCGCCGCCGCGCAGCAGACCGGCGGGCTGCTCTACACGGTGGACCACCATCACGGCTCGGAGGAGCATCAGCCCGGTTGGGAGTACCACGACCCGTCGCTGGTCGACCCGGTCACCGGGCTGTTCGACACCCTGCCGTCGCTGCGCCACACCCTGGACGCCGCCGGTCTCGACGACCATGTGGTGGCGGTGGTGGGCCGTTCCCCGGTGGTCGCACGGGGCTGGCGAACACCGTTGCGGCTGTTGTTCATCGACGGCGGACACACCGAGGAGGCCGCCCAGCGCGACTTCGAGGGATGGGCCCGGTGGGTGGACGTCGGCGGGGCGCTGATCATCCACGACGTGTTCCCGGACCCGGCCGACGGCGGCCAGGCGCCCTACCACATCTACCGGCGCGCGCTGGACACCGGCGCCTTCCGGGAGGTCGGCGCGACCGGTTCGATGCGGGTGCTCGAACGCACCGCCGGGGTCGCCGGCATGCTCACCGGCTGACGGCCCGCCGTCAGCTGCCGGCGGTGGTGGCGCAGGCGCAGTCGAACTCGTCCTCCAGGCCGCGGGGCAGATCCTCGGACCGGAAGATGTTGTTACCAGGGGTGGTGCGGGACAACGCATCCGCGGCCAGGATCACCGCCGCGCCGGTCCAGGTGGTGCGCTCCACCGGCCACCGTTTGCCGTCGGCGTAGACCAGCCCGGTCCAGTACGACCCGTCCTGCTCGCGCAGGTGGTGCATGGCCGCGAACTGTTCGTGGGCGCGCCGCGAATCACCGATCGCGTCCAGCGCCAACACCAGTTCGCAGGTCTCCGCGCCGGTCACCCACGGGCGGTCGTCGACGCAGCGGATTCCCAGGCCGGGCACCACGAAGTCGTCCCAGCGTTCGTCGATGCGTTCCCACGCGGCCGGACCGCGCACCGCACCGGTGAGCACCGGGTAGTACCACTCCATGGAATGGCGGTCCTTGGGCACGAACGAACCCGGATGCGCGACGATCGCGTGCCCCAGCCGGCCGACCGCGACCTCCCATTCGGGCTGCGGGTCGTCGAAGTAGTCCGCCAGCGCCAGTCCGCACCGGATGCTGTGGTAGATGCTGGCGCAGCCGGTCAGCAACGCCTCCTCTGCGGGTCCGGATTCGCCCGATGCCCAGGCGATCTCACCGTTGGGCCGTTGCAGGCTGAGCACGAAGTCGATGGCGCGGGTGACCACCGGCCACATCGTCTCGGCGAAGGCGCGGTCACCGGTGATCAGCAGGTGGTGCCACACACCGGTGGCGACATAGGCGCAGAAGTTGCTGTCGCTGTTGGCATCCTCGACGACGCCGTTGCGCACCTGCAGCGGCCAGGACCCGTCGGCGCGCTGCGTGGTGCGGCACCAGTCGAACGCGGCGCGGGCGGGCTCGATCAACCCGGCCACGGTCAGCGCCATCGCGCTCTCCACGTGGTCCCACGGATCGGTGTGGCCACCCTCCGACCACGGAATCGCCCCGGAGGGCTCCTGTACGGCAGCTATCGACTCGGCGGTCTGCAGACACTGCTCCGGAGTGAAAACTCCTGGCACGCCGGGTAATTCAGCTGTCCGCACCGGCCACCTCCGGCTTGTCGAAATACAACGCCACGCTCTTGCCGATCAGCGGGTTGAGCATCTCCTCGGCCCACCGGGTGACCCACGGCCGGCGCACCATGTCCCACACCAGCAGCTGATGGTAGGCGCGCACCGCGAAGTGGCGGTCATTGTTCGTTCCGACAGCGCATTTGAGCCACCAGAACGGCGAGTGCAGAGCGTGTGCGTGGTGCCGGTGGGTGAGACGCAGCCCGTGCCGGGTGATCTTGTCGCGCAGTTCGTCGGCGCGGTAGATCCGCACGTGCCCACCCTCGTTGGCGTGGTATTCGTCGGACAGCAGCCAGCAGATCCGCTCCGGCAGCCAGCGCGGCACCGTCACGACGAGCTTTCCGCCCGGCTTGAGCACCCGGACCAACTCGGCGATGGCGCGGTCGTCCTCCGGCACGTGTTCGAGGATCTCCGAGGCGATCACCCGGTCGAAGGTCCCGTCCGCATACGGCAGGTCCAGTGCGTCGCCCTTGACCACCTCGGCCCTGGCGCCCGCCGGCGCCTCCCTCTGCTCGGCCATGGCCTGCAGGATGGTGTCGACCTCGTTGAGTTCCTCGGCGTTCTGGTCGAAGGCGACGATGTGTGCCCCGCGCCGGTACGCCTCGAACGAGTGCCGGCCCAGCCCGCAGCCGACATCGATCACCGAGACACCGGGCCCGATGCCGAGCCGGTCATAGTCAACCGTCAGCATATCGCCCGCTCGTATATCGAAACCGTTTGTGCTGCAACAGATTCCCAGCTGAACACATCGAGCGCGCGCTGCCGTCCGGCGGCACCGAGACGACTGCGCTGGTGCGGTGAGTCCAACAGTTCGCCGAGGACACGGGTCAGCGCGTCGACGTCGGCCGGCGGTACCAGCCGCGCACACTCGCCGTCCGGGCCGAGCACCTCGGGGAGGGCGCCGGCGCGGCTCGCCACGATCGGCGTCCCGCTCGCCATCGCCTCCACCGCCGGCAGCGAAAACCCTTCGTAGAGCGAGGGAATGCAGGCCACCTCGGCGGAGGCCAGCAGCCGGGCCAGTTCGGAGTCGGACAATCCGCTGGAGGCCTGCACGATGTCGGAGATGCCCAGTTCGGCGATCAGCTTCTCGGTGGGCCCGTTGGGTTCGAGCTTGGACACCAACTGCACGTCGAGATTCCGTTTGGCGCGCAACCGGGCGACGGCGTGCAGCAGGTGGCTGATCCCCTTGAGGGGCACGTCGGCGCTGGCGATCGCGATGATGCGGCCGGGCACCCGGTGTTCGGACGGGGTGAACAGCTCGGTGTCCACCCCCAGCGGCACCACGTGCAGTTGTCCGGGTGAGACGCCGAAGTCCGCGGAGATGTCGGCCGCCGACGACGAGGACACCGTGATCAGTTCCGGTATCCGGCGCGCGACCCGCTTCTGCATCTCGGCGAAGCCGTACCAGCGGCGCACCAACGGTTTACGCCACCACTTCGCGGCGGCCACCTCGACCACCTTGTCCCGGGTGATCGGATGGTGCACCGTCGCGACCACCGGCAGCCCCAGGTCGGCCAGCTCCAGCAGACCGGTGCCCAGGCTCTGGTTGTCATGGACGACGTCGAACTCGTCGCGGCGCTCGGCCAGGATGCGGGCCATCCGCATGGTGAACGTCTTGGGTTCCGGGAAGCCGGCCGTCCAGGTGGTCAGCAGTTCGAGCAGGTCGATCCGGTCCCGGATCTCGCTGGGCCGCGGAATCCGGAACGGGTCCGGTTCGCGGTACAGGTCGAGGCTGGGCACCTTGGTCAGCTTCACCCGCGGATCGAGCCCCTCGGGATAGGGCTGGCCCGAGAACACCTCGACCTGATGCCCGAGTTCGACCAGGCCACGGCTGAGATGCCGGACATAGACGCCCTGCCCGCCGCAGTGGGTCTTGCTTCGATACGACAACAACGCGATGCGCATATCAGCTCTTCACGCTCGGCCCCGACGGCTGCGGGGTTCGGGCGGTCGGGCTCGGAACCGGCGAATCGGGAGTCATGCGCGCTCCGGGCCCTCTGGACATGTGTCCAGACTATAGTTTGACGCTCTAGCGGTCGCAATGTGTCGGCGCCGGGTTCCGCTCACCGCATCCTGTCGGACCCCCGCCGTATTCTTCGAACATGGATTCGAACATCTCCGGCCCCGAGCCGTCCGGCGCCCCATCGGCGGGTCACGTCCCGTGGAGTGGTGTAAGAGCGGTCGCGTGTCCGCGTGTGGCTCTGTGGTAGCCACTATGCCGTGAGAGCGGCTGTGGGGGCAATGGTTTCGGCACTTTGGTCACTGACGTCGAGCAGAGCGAGGCTGGTCTCGGAGAGGTAGCGCTTGTCGGCGACCTGCCATTCGTCGTGGGCCTCAACGAGTACCGAGCCGGCCAGCCGTAACAGCGCGGCGGGGTTGGAACACGCCGACGACGTCGGTGCGGCGTTTGATTTCCTTGTTCAATCGCTCCATTATCCGGCCCTCAGGGTCGGATCAACCCCTGATTGCCGATTTGGGTCAGCGGTCGAGCCGCTGCAGGTGGTCGGTCAACGCGTCAGCGACGCGATGGTGACGGGCCGCTTCATCGGGCCATCCTCG
>Ga0310830_100841_pt1 | contig 17862 bp, 17 predicted proteins | sample WT_ome_5_FD_201301 | JGI IMG/M metagenome (GOLD analysis project Ga0310830, IMG submission 201301) | Sorghum-adapted microbial communities enriched on wild type (WT) sorghum from Joint BioEnergy Institute, Emeryville, California, United... ...
GAGCGACCTCCTCTTTCCATAAGTAAAGTTAGGATGGTATCTTATTTCGTGTTTCGAAAGAAAAATCCTGCCGGCAAATAAAAAACGAACGTCCCATTGATGGACGTTCGTTGTTCGTTACGCTGATAATTTTTCTTTTTCGTTTGTTTGCTGCGCCGCTTTTTTCACTTGCGGGTAGAAGATCACGCCGCTAGCCAACAAGGCGACGCCGAGCAGGAACGTTTTCATGTCCGCCGTGCCAGCGATGACGACCCAGATCGAATAGACGGTTGCAAAAACAGCGATAATCCCATCACCTAGCCGCCCGCGCGCTGCCTCATATGTTTCCCCAGTGAGCACGAGCTTCAGCTGGAAGACGGAAGCGATCAAATACGGAACGAGATAGGCGAGCGTAGCGATGTAAATGACAAAGTCGAATGCAGCCGCTATCGAATTGGAAATGGTCGAGAAAATGAACAGCTGGGCTGCTAAGTTTGATAGTAGTAGCGAGAAGTTTGGTACGCGTCTTTTGTTTTCTCGTAAAAATGCCGGCATAAACATCCCTTGTTTTGCCGCTTGGTATGGCACTTCAGCGCTCAACAAAATCCAGCCGAGCGTCGAACCGATCAAGCTGATGAGCCCAAGCCCAGCGAGCACGTAGCCGCCGATTGGGCCGATGATGGCGACAATGGCATCAACGAGCGGTTTGTCCGATTGAATGAGCTTGTCTTGCGGCAAGACGCCCATCACCAGAATGCTGATGCCGATATAAATGACTAAAGAGATCAAGAGACCGGCGATCGTTGCTCGCTTCACATCTGCCTGTTTGCGCGCCCGCGCGGCGAACACCATCGCCGATTCAACGCCAATGAATGCCCAAAGCGCCGATAAAGCGGCATTGTTGATTTGCCCGAGCAGGCCGAGCGGCTGGCCATTCCCGTCATAACGTGGGGCGTCAAGCGGACCGACGATCGCTCTGTCAAAAGCGAATAAGGCAATGACAATAAACAGGAAAAAGCCGAGCACTTTCGCCGCTGTCGCAGCAAAATTCAACTTGCCGGCACCTTCTACACCTTGCAAAATAATGACGTGCGTCACCCAAAGAAGCACCGTGCAGATGATGAATGTCAGTAAATTCCCAAGCTTTAACGTAAATGAACCCATCACGAGTACTGTTTTGTCGCTTGTTAGCACGGGGAAAAATGTCGACAAGTAGCTTGCCAACGTCGTGATAATGGCAACGTTTCCCGCAAAGTTACCGACCCAATAGCCCCATGACGACATAAAACCAGATAAAATCGACAAGTTCGAACCTTTTGGGAACAGCTCTTTCGCGTAAATTTGCGGCCCGCCGCTCAAGTTCGGTTTGCGGATCGCTAAGTTGCCGAACACCAGCGCCGTCGCTAAGACACCAGCGCCGGTCAATAGCCAAGCGAACATGACACCAAGGGGACTGGCCGCCTCGGCTAGTGAACGCGGCAGCATAAAAATGCCGGATCCGACCATATTGCCAACGACTAACGCCGTTAGCACCCAAAATCCAAGTTGTCGGTTGTTGTTCAAGATGGAAAACTCCTTTCTTCGCCAAAGGTAAACAATAAAAAAAGCACCCATATTGTTTCAACGGGTGCATTACACGTCCGCATCCAACGAATGCGATAGCGCTCCATCGTTCTAGAACGATGGCAGTCCTGCACCTGTTCGGCCGCAGGCCCAGCTTGCGCCGCCGGAGCGCGTCGCAAACTTCGGCGATGAATCCTTTCATTTCGCTTCATCAGTGCTCCAGCCTCAGCGAAACTACTTTTATTCATCGCAACCTCTATCCCATTGAAGTGGAGAGGGGTATGTTGTTGTCGACATTATATTACTTAATTCAACAAAAAACGTCAATATGTTTTTGTTGGAAAGAATGGGACGAGATGTTGAATATTCATGCATCCTCTTTCTTTTTTACATAATAATTAACTAATTTTTATTAATTTCTTGTTATGAAAACACCGGTGCCAATAAGGAATAGTCCCATCAGCCCCGATAAAGGTTTTGAGCTGATGTAGTATAAAATAGAAATGGATTTAAGAAGTTGGAAAAAGAGGAGATTTTTCAACTCTGACGAATATACAATGTGGTTGATGAAACATGGGAAAGATCCATTCCAATCGGGTGCATCTGTTCCCGCTGTTATATTCCGTGAAAAGGTGATCATGAAAGAAAAGGGGATGAATGATGAAGTTTTCCGAGTTTCGTTATGAGCGGCCTGACATTGATCAGCTGCAGGCATCGTTTCAAGATGCGCTCGATTCGTTCCGACGCGCAGGGAGCGCTGCCTTGCAGCACGAGGCGATGAAGCGGATCAATGAACTGCGCCGCCGCTACAGCACGATGGCGAACCTTTGCCATATCCGCCACACGATTGATACGAACGACGAATTTTATAAAAAAGAGCAAGACTTTTTTGATGAAACTGAACCGGTTGTCAAGGGACTCGTGAATGACTATTACCGTGATCTTGTCGCTTCGCCGTTTCGCGCAGAGCTTGAAGAGACGTGGGGGAAACAGTTGTTTGCCTTGGCGGAGACGCAGCTGAAAACATATGCCCCGGCGATTATGGAGGATTTGCAAAAAGAAAATAAACTGGCAAGCGAATATACAAAGCTGATCGCGTCGGCAAAAATTATGTTTGAAGGTGAAGAGCGGACGCTCGCGCAGCTGCAGCCGTTTGTTGAATCACCGGACCGCACGATGCGTAAGCGTGCGAGCGAAGCACGGTTTTCATTTTTCACGGACCATGAAAAAGAGCTCGATGAACTGTATGATGAACTCGTTCATATCCGTACTGCGATCGCCCAAAAATTAGGATTTCAAAACTTCATCGAACTCGGTTATGCCCGCTTAGGCCGAACGGATTACAACGCCAAAATGGTTGCGAACTTTCGTCGGCAAGTGAAAGCACACATCGTCCCACTGGCATCTAAGCTACGCGAGCGCCAACGGCGGCGCATCAAAGTCAATAAGCTTTACTATTATGATGAGCCATTTATGTTTCCGACCGGCAACCCGGCACCAAAGGGGGACGCAGCTTGGATCATCGAAAACGGGCGGCGTATGTATGAAGAGCTGTCTCCGGAAACCGGTGTTTTCTTCCGTTATATGGTTGAACATGAATTAATGGATCTCGTCGCCAAAAAAGGAAAAGCGAGTGGCGGTTATTGCACGTATATCGATGATTACCAAGCGCCGTTTATTTTCTCGAATTTCACTGGAACATCCGGCGACATTGACGTATTGACCCATGAAGCTGGTCATGCGTTCCAAGTGTATGAAAGCCGTCATTACGACATTCCAGAATACAACTGGCCGACGCTCGAAGCGTGTGAAATTCACTCGATGAGCATGGAATTTTTCACATGGCCGTGGATGGAGCTGTTTTTCGCCGAGGACGCCGATAAATATCGGTTCGCTCATTTGAGCGATGCGCTCTTGTTTTTGCCGTATGGTGTCGCAGTCGATGAATTCCAGCATGCTGTCTATGAGAATCCGGACATGACGCCAACCGAGCGGAAGAACGTATGGCGCAACATCGAAAAGGCGTATTTACCGACAAGGGATTATGCTGGATACGATTACCTTGAGCACGGCGGCTTTTGGCAGCGGCAAGGGCACATTTACACCGATCCATTTTATTACATTGACTATACTCTCGCCCAAGTGTGTGCATTCCAGTTTTGGAAACGAGCGCAGGACGATAAGGATTCTGCGTGGCGCGACTATGTGGCGCTTTGCCGGTTAGGCGGCAGCCGGCCGTTTACTGAGCTTGTTAAAAGCGCTCATCTGATATCGCCGTTTGCGGATGGCGCGGTCGCATCAGTTGTCAGCCACATTGAGCGTTGGCTTGACAGTGTCGATGATGAAGCGCTGTAAAGGGAGGCAAGGAAAAGAAGGCGGGCGGAACTGTACCGTTTCGCCTTTTTCGTTAAGATGAAAACATTTCAGCTAGGGGAACGGAGGGGGAGAACGATGATCCGCAAAGCGACACTGGCCGATGCGGCGGCGATCGCTTCCGTTCACGTTGAAAGTTGGAAGACGACGTATGGCGGCATCGTGCCAGCGACGTATTTGGAGACGTTATCCTTGGAAGAAAAACAAGCGTTATGGGAGAAAGTGCTCAGCCAATCGGATCATTCTGTATTTGTCGTCCAAGAAAATGAGCGCGTCGTCGGGTTTGTCTCTGGCGGCTCAAATCGAATGACCGATGGGCCAACAGCAAAATATGATGGCGAGCTGTACGCGATTTACTTGCTTAAAGAGGCGCAAGGAAAAGGACTCGGCCATCAGCTCGTTCAAACGTTAGTCAGTGATTTGAAACAAAAAGGAATTCATTCGATGGTCGTCTGGGTGCTCGCCGACAACCCGTCGCGCCACTTTTACGAACGGCTTGGCGGTGAAAAGATCGCCGAAGAAGAGGTGGAAATCGGCGGAAAAGCGTTATGGGAGTGGTGCTACGGCTGGCAAGACATCAAGACGATGAAATCGTAAACAGGCTGCCGAACGGTCGGCAGCTAAAACATTTTTATATTGTGAGTGATTACTCACTTCACAAAGGTGGTCGTTCTCTTGTATACTATTAGTGAGTGATTACTCACTAATATAAATTAAGGAGAGGAGAAGCATGGCTGCCGATCCATGTATTCAAGTTGAGCATGTCTCGAAGCGGTTTGGAAAAAAGATTGTTATTGACGATGTGTCCCTAAATGTCCATGCGGGGGAAATTTTCGGCCTGCTTGGTCCATCGGGAGCGGGCAAGACGACATTGGTGCGCATGATCGCCGGCATCGATCAAGCAAGCGAAGGAGCGGTTCGTGTGCTCGGTGCGGATATGCCGGAGCTTACAACGATGAAGCGTATTGGATTTATGGCTCAGTCCGATGCGCTGTACGGGGAGTTGACCGCGCTAGAAAACATGCAATTTTTTGCTTCTATCTATGGATTGAGAGGGAAAAAGAAAAAAGAACGAATCGATGACATGCTGGAGCTCGTCAACTTGGCAGATGATCGGAAGAAGCCGGTACACCAATACTCGGGTGGGATGAAACGGCGGTTGTCGTTAGCAATCGCCTTGCTTCACGAACCGGAAGTGCTTATTTTGGATGAGCCGACAGTCGGCATCGATCCAGTGTTACGTCAGTCCATTTGGGCAGAACTCAAGCAGATTCAAAAGCGTGGCACCGCGATCGTTGTGACGACACATATCATGGATGAGGCGGAAAAGTGCGGACGGCTTGGCATGATTCGTGATGGCCGGTTGCTTGCCGTTGGGCGCCCGGACGAGTTAAAGAGCGAAACTAAGTCGCAAACGCTCGAACAGGCATTTTTACATTTCGGGGGTGTCCATCAATGAGAGTGATGGCGATTGTCGTTCGCATCATCCACCAGTTTTTCCGCGACAAACGGACGTTGGCGCTCATGATTGTCGCGCCGATGTTCGTCTTGTTGTTAATGGATTTCGTGTTTAATGGCGAAGAATACACACCGGTGATTGCTGTCAGCGACAACGTGCCTGATGCAGTTGTTGACAAGCTGAAAGAAGCGGGAGCGAACGTGAAAGAGCTGTCGGCAAAACAAGCGCGAAAACAACTGGACGATCAAGAGATTGACGCATGGCTTAACATGAACGGAAGCGCTCCGCACATTACGCTCGAAGGAAGCGACCCGACCGCCAATCAGGCGGCGCTGGCCACGGTGCAAAAGGCGTTCCAGTCGATGGTGCCCACCCCCTCATTTCAACTGAAAACAACGTATTGGCACGGGTCAAGCGACATGGCGTCTTTCGATTATTTCGGTCCAGTGTTGATTGGTGTTTTCATCTTCTTTTTCGTCTTTTTGATTGCCGGGGTGTCATTTTTGCGTGAGCGGACGAACGGGACGCTCGAGCGGCTCATGGCGACGCCACTGCGGCGCTGGGAGATAGTCGCCGGTTATATGATCGGATTTGGGCTGTTTACGACCGTTCAAGCCAGCTTGATTTCGTGGTTTGCTATTGATGTGCTTGACATGATGATGGAAGGTTCATTCGGGTATGTGCTGATTATTACGTTTTTGCTAGCGATGACGGCGCTTGCACTTGGGATGCTGTTATCAGCGTTTGCCAACAGCGAGCTGCAAATGATGCAGTTTATCCCGCTTGTTGTTATTCCGCAAGTGTTTTTCTCTGGTTTGTTCAACCTTGATACAATGGAAGAATGGCTGCGTTCACTGAGTGTCGTCATGCCGCTTACGTACGGGGCAAACGCGTTGCGCGACATTATGGTGCGCGGCCAAGGATGGAGTACGATCGCTGCTGACATATACGTGCTGCTTGGGTTTACGGTGTTGTTTATGGTATTAAATGTAGTAGCGTTGAAAAAATATCGCAAGCTGTAAGGGGTAGAACAATGAGCGAGCATTCATGGATTCACGAGCTGCTGCAAATAGATGGAACAAAAGAAAAGTTCAGCGAAAAGCAATTAAAAATTTTGGAAGCTGCCGTCGAAATGTTTGCCGAGAAAGGGTATGCGGCGACTTCGACGAGCGAAATTGCCAAAAAGGCCGGGGTGGCGGAAGGAACGATCTTCCGCCATTATAAGACAAAAAAGGACTTGTTGTTAGCCATCGTCACGCCGACATTATTTAAGTCTGTTGCTCCGTTTTTAGCGAAAGAATTTGTCCGTGAAGTGTTTGACAACGAATATGAGACGTACGAACAGTTTTTGCGTACGTTGTTATCGAATCGCTACGCTTTTGTGAAAAAATATTTGCCGGCGATTCGTATACTTTGGCAGGAAGTAGCGTTTCATTCTGAAATTAAACAATGCTTTCGACACGTGTTTACAGAGCATGTGTATCCGAAATTTGCCCGCATTGTCCGCCATTTTCAAGAAAAAGGGGAGTTGGCCGAGCTCCCTGTTGATTCTGTCATCCGTTTGACGATCACATCGTTTGCCGGTTTTTTAGCTACCCGTTTTCTTTTTTTGCCGGAGCATCATTGGGACGATGAGGCCGAGATGGAACGGACGATCCGCGTGTTGATGAACGGTCTGCGGCGCTAGACAGCCGGCTTCCGCATGAGAAGCCGGCTTAGCCTTGTTCTTCCACATAGTGGAGGAGGACTTCTAAAAACGGTTTGAAATCATTTAATAATGGCTTAAAGTTCAACGGTGGGGAGTCATGGACGGCGATGTTACGGAATCCGACTGACTATTTGCTGATGGAACGAGAGAGCATTCGATATTTTTAAGCAAAACGAACGCATCACGGTTATGCTGTGGCGGAGCGTATGAAGGTTGGGTACACAATCCCTCAATTCAAAACCTTTTAGGAGTGAAGAAGAGGTAGTTGACTACAATTTTTATAGATGTAATGTGCAAAAAACCGTCTCACCTTGAAAACGAGGTGAGACGGTGTTCACAAGATGGTTATGATGCGATTTGCGCTACAATGGCGCCGTCGTTGACGTCGACGCGGATCGTGTGCACCGGTTGGTTCGCGTCAAGCAGGCAGTCAGCGATGTTGTCTTCGACATGTTCTTGAATGACGCGGCGGAGCGGACGGGCGCCGAAGGCTGGATGATAGCCGAGTTCGGCCAGTTTTTCTTTCGCCGCTTCGGTCACTTTGAGTTCGATGCCTTGTTCGCGCATCGCTGTTTTGACGTCATCGAGCATCAAGTCGACAATTTGAAGCAAATGCGCTTTTTCAAGCGGCTTGAACTCGATAATGGCGTCGAAGCGGTTTAAGAATTCCGGCTTGAAGTAGGCGCTCAGAGAGTCGAGAATGCTTGAAGCGCCACCGCTTTGTTTTTCAAAGCCGACGGTGATTTTTTTGTCGGTTACACCAGCGTTGCTTGTTGCGATGATGACTGTGTCTTTGAAGCTGACGGTGCGGCCTTGACTGTCGGTCAAGCGGCCGTCTTCTAAAATTTGCAGGAAGATGTGCTGAACATCCGGGTGCGCTTTTTCAATCTCGTCAAGCAAGATGATGCTGTATGGATTGCGGCGCACTTTCTCCGTCAGCTGGCCGGCTTCTTCAAAGCCGACATAGCCTGGCGGCGAGCCGATCAGTTTTGAGACCGAATGTTTTTCCATGTATTCACTCATATCAAGGCGTATCATGCTATCTTTTGTGCCGAACAGCTCCTCGGCGAGCGTTTTGGCAAGCTCCGTTTTCCCGACGCCGGTCGGACCGACGAACAAGAACGAACCGACTGGGCGGTGTTTCGCTTTCAAGCCGGCGCGGCTGCGACGAATCGCTTTGGCGACTTTTTTCACTGCTTCTGCTTGGCCGATCACTTTTTTCGCCAAATTGTCTTCAAGATGTTTCATTTTTTCTTTTTCATCAGCTTGCAGCTTGCCGACCGGGATGCCTGTTTTGTCAGCGATGATCCGCTCGATGTCGGCGACATCCACAACAGGGTGCTCTTGGGTGACGCCTTGTTCGAGTTGTTTCTCAAGCTTCAGCTCTTCATCGCGCAGTTTTGCCGCCAGTTCATAGTTTTCTTCTTTAGCTGCTTGATCCTTTTCTTTCGCGATTTGCATCAACCGCTCTTGCAATTGTTTCTCATCGGTCGGTCCGAGACGCAAGTTCGCTTTCGAGCCGGCTTCATCAAGCAAATCGATCGCCTTATCCGGGAGGAAGCGGTCTTGGATATAGCGGTGCGCAAGTTTGACGCACGCTTCGATCGCTTCATCCGTATAGCGGACATGATGGAATTGTTCGTATTTTGGCTGGATGCCTCTTAAGATGGCAATTGCTTCGTCAACGGTCGGCTCGTGGACGATGACCGGTTGGAAACGGCGCTCAAGGGCGGCGTCTTTTTCAATTTGCCGGTATTCTTTCAATGTTGTCGCCCCGACGACTTGCAGCTCACCACGGGCGAGCGCCGGCTTCAAAATGTTGCCGGCGTCCATCGACCCTTCGGCAGCGCCGGCACCGACGAGCAGATGAATTTCGTCGATGAACAAGATGATGTTTTTCCGCTCTTGCAGTTCGGTGATGAGCCGTTTCATCCGCTCTTCAAATTGACCGCGGATGCCGGTGTTGGCGACGAGCGATGCAACATCAAGCAAGTACACTTCTTTGTTCAACAGTTTTTCTGGCACTTGCCCTTCGCCAATCTTCAGAGCAAGCCCTTCGACGATGGCTGTTTTTCCGACGCCCGGCTCTCCGATCAAAACCGGGTTGTTTTTGTTGCGGCGGTTTAAAATTTCAATGACACGTGCGATTTCTTTGTCGCGGCCGATGACTGGGTCAATCAAGCCCGCCTTAGCCATTTGTGTCAAGTTGCGGCCGAATTGATCCAAAAATCCACCGCCGTGGCGCTGCGGACGTTTGGCTGCTGTTTCTGGTCCGACTGCTTGAGCGTTGGCCGTCGCAAAGTGGTCGGTGAACCAGTCATCGAATGAAAACGGCGAAAAGCCGAAGTTTATCGGAATCGACAATTGTTGTTTTTGCTTTTCATAGCATGTATGGCAAAGATGAAGTTGTTTTTTCTCACCGTTCCATTGTAAGTTGACAAACACTGTTGCTTCCCGTTGTTGGCATGCTTGACAACGCATAAGGCATACCTCCTTTTTTACGGTTTGACTTTGACTTTCTTTGACTTTCTGATTTTATTATACTTTGACCTTTTTTGACTTTCAAGTATTTTTTACAAAAAAATTGTTATCATGATGAAATGTTTTTGAAAAAATGGTGAATACTAATGTAGGTGCGATAAAACTATGATAAAGTGAAAAACAGAAAAAAGTAGAAGGTGCTTGTGGCTGGCGCTTGCAGCGGGGGAGATGGGGAGACCTGTTTATACTATTTATAAAGCTATGAAAGAAGGAGAAGGATGAGAATGAGAAGACGTCTGTTTTTCGTGATGGTCGCGGTGCTTACCGCTATCATCATCGCAGCTTGCTCGAACAACAACGAACAAGCGGAAACGCCGGCGATGCTTGAAGTGAAAATGGATGTGCCGGATCACATCGATGTGAACAAGCCGACGAAGCTCGCCTGTGTGGTGACATATGGCGGCGAAAAAGTCGAGGATGCAAGCGAAGTGAAATTTGAAGTATGGAAACATGGGAATGGCGATCGGGAAATGCTGGAAGCGAAGCATGATGGCAATGGGCGTTATTCGGTGACGAAAACGTTCACGGAAGCGGGAACGTATTCTGTTGTTGCCCATGTGACAGCTCGTGACATGCATAATATGCCGAAACAAGATATCGTGGTTGGGAATCCGGAACAGGCCTCAGCTGCAGGGTCAAGCTCTGATGATCAAGCAAATAAGGAAGAAGGCCATCATCACGGCAGTGATGTTTCCATGTCATTATCTTCCCATTCGTTCGAAGCTGGAAAGCCGGTGACGTTAGGGGTTCGGATCACGAAAGATGGAAAGGCGCTCACGAACGCCACCGTTCGTTTTGAAATTTGGCAGGCGGAGAATAAGCACGAATTTATCGATGCGAGCGAAAAAGGAAATGGCGAATATGAGGCAGTGGCCACGTTTGCGAACAAAGGGACGTACTCGGTAAAAGTGCACGTCGAAGCAAGCGCACTGCATGAACATCAAGTGAAACAAGTGACCGTCAACTGATGAAGGATGCCAAAGAAAGGCATCCTTTTTTCTTCCCTTTCGTCTTTCTTGTCCACGTTAGACATATATATAGCAATAAACAGCGGACAAGAGAGAAGGAGAGGGCAGACAATGCATGGGAAGGAATGGTTGGAGGCTTGGCAAATCGCCGCTGTCTATATCGGTACGGTCATTGGTGCGGGGTTTGCGACCGGCCGGGAAATTATCGAATTTTTCACCCAGTACGGAGCAGTAGGGACAGTCGGTGTAGCCGTGAGTGGCCTCTTGTTTACATGGGGCGGCATGCGCCTGATGGTGATGGCACGCCGTATCGGGGCGTCATCGTACGATGAACTGAACCGGTATTTATTCGGGAGGATGGTAAGTCCGTTCGTGACGCTTGTCATGACGGTCATGCTCGCTGGGGTGACGGCGGTGATGATCGCCGGAGCGGGGGCGGTGTTTGAAGAACAGCTTGGCTGGGCGCGGCAGACAGGTGTTGCGCTGACCCTCGTTTTGGCGTTTGTCATTATGTTATTTGACCGCAAAGGCCTATTTGGCATCAATGTGTTTGTGGTGCCGATGATCATGTTGTTCAGTGTGGTCGTCTTCATTAAGACGGTGATGGCCGGGGAGCTGTGCCGCCCGGACATGGTAGCGGCGGACTATTCTTTGAAGGCGGTATTGTCGCCGTTTTCGTATGCGGCGTTTAATTTGGCAATGGCTCAAGCCGTACTCGTCCCTGTCGCCTGTGAGGCAACAAACGAACGGGCGGTAAAGAGGGGGGCGCTTTTAGGCGGGATCGTGCTGACCGTTTTGTTGCTGCTGAATCATACGGTGCTGTTGTCGTTTCCGCACAAGAACGGGTATGATATTCCAATGGCAGAGGTCGTCCATACGTTTTTTGCCGTTTTGTATTGGTTTTATGTTTTTGTCATTTACGGAGAAATTTTTACATCGATTATTGGCGGTCTATTCGGACTTGAACGGCAAGTGCGCATTTGGGTGCCGCTCCGCGGAAAATGGCTTGCCGTATTGCTTGTCTCACTATTTATGGCTGTGAGTCCGTTTCGCTACGGGGAGCTGCTGTCGTTTATTTATCCGCTATTTGGCTATATCAGTCTCGTCTTGTTATGGCTTCTTTGGCGACGGCAGCTGCCGCGTCAATAAATAAGCCCTTTCGTCTCCGGCGATTCCCTGTTTCAGGGGGGGAGGTGAAAGGGCCTCAATTTTTTAGCAACGCTCTTTTTGAAAAAAGAGATTGGCGTGTTGATTGGAAAATCTCTCATCAACGCAACGTCATGGGCGAAAGCGGGCGATCATCGTTTCCAAATCGCGCGACGCCGCAGTGTTTCCGCTGTTTCCATCACTTTTTTCAATGCCTGTCTCGCCCGTCGTCGTTTCGCCAGCTCACTCGTTTGTGGATTCCCCTTTTAGAATATTCTGTCTAATCAATGAGGAATGTGAGGAATGCATAAAAATGTTCTCACATTGGAAGACTATGCCGTAAACGGAAAGGCGAGGGGATAGCCGTGAGCTTTTTATCATTTTTCAAAAAGAAAAAGCATCCGTCACAGCTAACAATGCCGCAATTATGGGAAAAGCTCCGGCGATCCAGTGATTTTGTCGAAGTGTCGTTTGTGGTTGGACGCAAGGAGCTATCGGTTTACTATTTTGATTCGCTCGTAGACCCGAAAGTGCTGCAGGAAAATATTCTTTGTCATCTGCAAAATGATCTTTCTCGCCGTCCGGATGTTCAGTTGGAAAATTTACAGCAAATCGTTCCGATTCAACGCATTGAAGTGAGCGAGGATCCGGCGGCGATCGAGGAAAAAGTACTGAAAGGGTTTGTTGTCGTCAGCTTTCGAGAACAGCCGGGCAAGGCGGCGCTCATCAGTGCGGCGAACGAAAATCTAGGGCTGCGGGAAAACAACGATACGGAAAACGAATTTAGCGTCGTCGGACCGAAAGTCGGGTTTGTCGAAAATATCGGCACGAACTTGCATCTTCTCCGCCGACAAATCGTAACGCCGAATCTTGTGTTTCGTGAAATGATGATCGGCTCGGTGTCAAAAACGAAAGTTGTGATTGCCTATATTGACGGCGTGGCGAACCCGGAAACGATCCGAACGATGACACAGCGAATTGAAGCCATTGATTTTGACGTTGTGTTTGATAATGCGATCATCGATCAGATCATCGCCGATAATTCAAAGACGCCATTTCCGCTCTTCCTCTCCACCGAGCGAATCGACCGAGCTGTTTATGCGCTCGTATCAGGACAAGTCGCGGTGTTTTGCGACGGTTCACCGTATGCGATCATCGGCCCGTCCACGTTTTTTGATTTCTTTACTTCGCCGGAAGACTATTCTTTGCCGTGGGTGCTCGGCTCATTTTTCCGGCTTATCCGCTTTTTCGGTGTTATGTTTTCCATCTTGGCATCACCGGTTTATATCGCGGTATTGACGTACCATTATGAAATGATTCCGGAAGACTTGCTTGGTCCGATCATTTATTCGCGCTCGAACGTTCCGTTTCCGCCAGTGCTTGAAGTATTGTTTTTGGAGATTACGATTGAGCTGCTGCGCGAGGCAGGGGCGCGTCTGCCGACGAAAGTCGCACAGACGCTCGGTATCGTCGGCGGGATTGTTATCGGGCAGGCGACGGTGGATGCCGGGCTGGCGAGCACGATTTTGCTCATTGTCGTCGCTTTAGCGGCGCTCGCCTCGTTTACGACGCCAATTTTTAAAATGTCAAATTCGATTCGGTTTATCCGATTCCCGTTTATTTTGTTTGCCGCATGTTGGGGAGGGATCGGAATCGCCTTCGCCGTCTGCGGACTGCTTATTCATTTAGGTCGGCTTCAGTCGCTTGGTTATCCATACTTAGTGCCGTTTTATCCGTTGCGCGTGCGCAACTTCCGCGATACGTTCGTCCGCTCGCCATACAGTATGACAGCGGAGCGGCCGACGTTTTTCCGCCCGCAGTCGCGGTTTCGCTATGACCCGGAAAATGCTAAGCAAAAGCGCGATATTGATGAGTAAGGTGTGATGGGGATGAAACGTTGGCTCGCATGTTTGCTAGGGTTGCTGTTGCTTGGCGGCTGTGCGAAATCGCGGCCGATCGATCAAATTCAAATTATCCAACAGATGGGCTATGATTTTAAGGATGATCAATATATCGGCACCGCCGTCTACCCGACGTTTAAACAAGGGCCGATGACGAAACCGAATATGTTGACGACTTCATCACCCACCGTCTACGATTTAATCCCACGCTTGTCGGCGAAATCGGCGCTGCCGATCGAAGAAGGGCAGCTGCGGCTCATTTTATTCGGAAAGCAGTTTGCCGAACGGGGGATCGAACAAATTACTCATAGTCTTGCGCGCAATAACAAAGTTGGCAGTCATTTGTTCCTTGGTGTAGCGGAAGGAAGTGCGAAGGAGCTGTTAGACATTACGGCAAAAACGACATTGAGCGATACGTTGTATTTACCGAATCTCATTAAGCAAAATGAACAGTCAATGAACTTGCCAAAGACGAACTTACACTTGTTTTTGTACCGATATTTTTCTCCGGGAAGCGATCCGTTTTTACCCTATTTTGAAAAAAAGGGCGGGTTCGTCAAGTTAGAAGGAGTGGCGTTGTTTCGTGATGGCCGATATGTCGGACATGTGGATTTGCGGGATTCTTTTTTGATGAAAATTTTGTTAGGGGAAACGAAAAACGGCGTCTATCAGCTAAAGGTTGGGGAGCGTGGCAAACAAGGTGAAGATCGAGTGATGTTGCAAAATTTATGGGCGAAACCGACTTATAAATGGAGGCGGGATGGAGACCGTCATGTGCTGGATGTATTTGTTCACATTCATGCTTCGGTAAGAGATTATCCGTCATGGCTTGATGAACCGGGAGCCAATTTGTTTACCGATGTAAAAAAGAAAATGGAAAAAGAATTGGAACAAGATATGCGTCGGCTGTTTCACTATTTTCAGGAAAAACGCATTGATCCGATGGGCATCGGCGACTTTGTGCGCAGCGTCACGAGACGGTGGGATCGCGAATCGTTTTATCGTGAATATCCAGATTTAGATATTCGTCCACACGTGACGGTGGACATTATCCATACAGGAATTGGTGAATAAAACGGGGATCATGAGGAGGGATAACGATGAAACAAACGCTCGATGAACGATTTCTCATCTCCCCGTTTCTTGTTTTTTTTATCGTTCATGCAACCCAAGTCGGTGTCGGGATGCTTGGTTTTCAGCGGCCACTAATGGAAGATGCGGGGCAAGATGCTTGGATGGCTGTATTATTGGCTGGATTGGCTACGCACGTGCTCATTTGGCTGATGTATCGTCTGCTTGCCTATTCCCCATCCGGCGGCGATATTGTATCGCTTCATAAGCATTATTTCGGGCGTTGGTTCGGCGGGGTGTTAAGCATCGGTTTGTTGGCTTATTACGCCCTAGCAGCGTTTACGGTGCTTCAATCATATATTGAAATTATTAAAGTATGGATGTTCCCGCTGATGGGCGCATGGCAGTTCAGCCTCATTTTTTTAATGTTGACGTATTACGTCATTTCCGGCGGTTTTCGTGTCGTCGCTGGCCTATGCTTTTGGGGAGTTGTCATCCCGCTGGCGACGATATTTCCGATGATGGCTTTTGCGTTCGAATATGCACAATATCGGAACTTATTGCCGGTGTTGGACCATTCGCCCACACAAATCTTAAAAGCTGTCAACGATATGGCGTTTCAATATTTAGGGTTTGAAGTGCTGCTTATGTATTACCCATTTTTAAAAAATGCCCCGTCATCGCAAAAGTGGGCGCATGCTTCCAACGTATTGACAATATTCCTTTATTTGGTCGTCATACTTATCTCCATCATTTTTTACAACAAAGAACAGATCGCTCATATTACATGGCCGACGTTGACGCTTGCCAAAATTCCGGAAGTGCCATTTATTGAACGGATGGAATATATCGTCATTTCGATTTATGTGCTTGTGGTGTTTCCGAACCTTGTCGTCGCTGTTTGGGCGATGGCGCGCGTGGTCAAACAGCTGTTTTCCATCAGACAGCGCCGGTCATTGCCGGTGTTGATCGCCTGCTTGTTTATCGGGACGTTGTTTTTTGAAGAGAAAAGCGATATCGAACGGTTCATACAATGGACGTCTAAAAGCGGGCTTTTCCTCATAGGGGTTTATATTCCACTTCTGTACGTGTATGTATGGGTAGTGGAAAAAGTGAAAAAATCTCTACAACAAAAGCAGTAGTTATGTTATAGTAAAAAAGGAAACAGAAGAATACAATTCCGTACGCTCGTACGGGAGAGGTTTCTAGCAAAACCCTCTATAAAAAACTAGGGACGGCTGTATCCTAGGGGTATGGCCTTTTTTGTTTTGGAAACCTCTTCTTCTGTCGATTCAGAAGGAGGTTAGTCAAGATGAAAATGAATGAAGAAAAGGCGGTCGTCGTCTTTAGCGGCGGCCAAGACAGTACGACGTGTTTGTTTTGGGCAAAAAAGCAGTTTGCGGAAGTCGAAGCGGTGACGTTTGATTATGGCCAACGCCATCGCCGAGAAATCGAAGTCGCCGCATCGATCGCCGATGAGCTTGGTGTCCGCCACACGGTGCTTGATATGTCGCTTCTTGGACAGTTGGCGCCAAATGCCCTAACACGCGGCGAGATCGCTATTGAACAAAAGGAAGGCGAGCTGCCGACAACGTTTGTGGATGGGCGCAATTTATTGTTTTTATCGTTCGCTGCGGTGCTTGCTAAGCAACGAGGGGCTCGCCATATTGTTACCGGTGTATGTGAAACGGATTTTAGCGGCTATCCGGATTGCCGCGACATCTTTATCAAATCGCTGAATGTGACACTGAATTTGGCGATGGATTATCCGTTTGTCATTCATACACCGCTCATGTGGTTGACGAAAGCGGAAACGTGGAAACTAGCTGATGAGCTTGGGGCGCTTGAATTCGTCCGAACGAAGACGCTGACGTGCTATAACGGCGTGATCGCCGATGGCTGCGGCGAATGCCCGGCGTGCGTGTTGCGCAAGCGCGGGTTGGAGGAGTATTTGCAGGAAAAAGCGGGGGTGAAGGCGCGATGATCTATCAGCTCTACCCGCAGGTGGCCCATCCGTACCGTTATGAGCTGAACAAAGATATGCACATCGCTGCTGCTCATTTTATCCCGCACGAAGCGGCTGGGAGCTGCGCCAATGTGCACGGGCATACGTACGTCGTCAATGTGACGGTTGCCGGCGACGAGCTGGATGAGAGCGGCTTTTTAGTCAATTTCCAAATGTTAAAGAAGCTTATCCATGGAAAATTGGATCACACGCTGCTCAATGATCATACCGATTGGTTTGACCGCCATGACCCGAACCGGTTTCCAACGACGGAAGTGGTAGCGCGCACGATTTATGAAACGATTCAACGTTATTTAGATACGCTGCCGCATAAACCGAAATGTTTACAAGTATTTGTCCGTGAAACACCGACCAGTTATGTCATTTACCGCCCGAAAGTGGGGGAACGGTAGTGGCTCGTACGATTCCGGTATTAGAGATTTTCGGGCCGACGATCCAAGGAGAAGGGATGGTAATCGGCCAAAAGACGATGTTCGTCCGCACCGCCGGCTGCGATTACCGCTGCCGTTGGTGTGATTCAGCCTTCACGTGGGACGGGTCGGCGAAAGAAGAGATCGAACAGCTGACGGCAGAAGATATTTGGCAGCGGCTTGAAGCCATTGGCGGTCGTCGCTTCCGCCATGTGACGATTTCAGGCGGCAACCCGCTTCTGCTCGCCGCTCTTGGTGAGCTCGTTGCGCTCCTTCATGAAAAAGGGGTACAAGTGGCGGTCGAGACGCAAGGGAGCCGCTGGCAAGATTGGTTGCTTGACGTTGACGATGTCACCATTTCCCCGAAGCCGCCAAGTTCGGGGATGGATACCGACTGGGCGATGCTCGATTCCATCATCAGGAAGCTGCTGGCTGATCAAAATCGGACGCGGCGTGTTAGTCTGAAAGTTGTCGTCTTCGATGAAGCGGATTTGGCGTATGCGAAAGAAGTGCATCGCCGTTACCCGGGAGTTCCATTTTATTTGCAGACCGGCAACGCCGATGTCGAGGCGCTCGATACGAATGCGCTTCGCATGAAGCTTTTTGACCAGCTTGATTGGCTAGTGGAACGGGTGGCTCAATCAGATGAGCTGAATGACGTTCATGTGTTGCCGCAACTGCACACGCTTCTTTGGGGAACGAAGCGCGGTGTCTAAA
>Ga0310830_100843_pt1 | contig 17861 bp, 14 predicted proteins | sample WT_ome_5_FD_201301 | JGI IMG/M metagenome (GOLD analysis project Ga0310830, IMG submission 201301) | Sorghum-adapted microbial communities enriched on wild type (WT) sorghum from Joint BioEnergy Institute, Emeryville, California, United... ...
GGGCGACAACCGTCGCTGGCCGCGGTACGTACAGGTCACCCCGTACTCGGTCTCAAGGCCGAAGATGCGCCGGTCCATGGACAAACAGTAGCCCTCGGGACGATCACTCGGTACGAGCCAACGGGCATTTCGCCCCACTCGACACATGACGGCCGTCCCGACCGGCTCGGGGAGCCCTGGCACGACCCGCCGGAGAAGCCCCGCCCCGGCGCCCAACCACGACGGCGGCCGGCCTAGCCGGGAAGATCCGACGCCCGCAGGGACTGGGTGAACTCGCGGCACACCTGGTAGTCCGGCAGCAGCCCCTGCTCGGCCGCCTGCGCGAGCGTGGGCGCGGCGGCGTCCTTCTCCGACAGCACGGGGTCCTTCGTGGGCCAGTCGATCCCGATCGCGGGGTCGAGCGGGTGCACGCCGTGCTCGGCCTTGGGGTTGTAGGTCTCCGAGCACAGGTACGTCAGCGTGGCGTCGTCGGTCAGCGCGCAGAACGCGTGGCCCAACCCCTCGGCGATGTAGACGCAGCGACGGTCCACGTCGTCCAGGCGCACCGCCTCCCAGCGGCCGAACGTCGGCGAGCCGACGCGGATGTCGACCACGACGTCGAGCACGGCGCCGCGGGTGCAGGTGACGTACTTCGCCTGCCCGGGCGGCACGTCGGCGAAGTGGATGCCCCGGACGACCCCGGCCACGGAGACCGACATGTTCGCCTGGGCCAGCCGCAGCGGGTGCCCGATCTCGGCGGCGAGGAGGTCGAACCGGTACCACTCGAGAAAGACGCCGCGCCGGTCGCCGCGCAGCACGGGGGTGATCTCGTACGCCCCCTCGATGGCCAACGGTCGAATGTTCATCAGGCCGTCCCCCGTCGATCCTCATCCAGCAGCCTGAGCAGGTACGTGCCGTACCCCGACTTCACCAAGGGTTCGGCCAGTGCCCGCAACTGGTCGTCGTCGATGAAACCGGCTCGCCAGGCGACCTCCTCGACGCAGCCGATCTTCAGGCCCTGTCGCTCCTCGATCACCTGCACGAACTCCGACGCGGCGGTCAACGACGCGAACGTGCCGGTGTCCAGCCAGGCGGTGCCGCGATCGAGCACCGTCACCATCAGCTCGCCGGCGCGCAGGTAGGCGTCATTGACGTCGGTAATCTCCAACTCCCCTCGCGCGCTGGGCTTGAGGCTGCGGGCGATGTCGACCACCCGGTTGTCGTAGAAGTACAGGCCCGGCACGGCGTAGCGGGACTTCGGCTTCTCCGGCTTCTCCTCGATCGACAGGACCCGCCCGTCCTCGTCGAACTCGACCACGCCGTACGCCTCCGGGTTCGCCACCGGGTAGGCGAAGATGCGCCCGCCGCGGACCTGGGTCTGGTTGACCAGCTGCCGGCCCAGACCGACGCCGTAGAAGATGTTGTCGCCCAGCACCAGGGCCACCGACTCGTCCCCGATGAAGTCGGCCCCGATGACAAAGGCCTGAGCGATCCCCTCCGGGCGTGGCTGCGTCGCGTACTCCAGCCGGATACCCAGGTGCGAGCCGTCGCCCAGCAGGCGGATGAACTGGTCCTGGTCCTCGGGGGTGGTGATGATGAGGATTTCCCGGATCCGGGCCAGGAGCAGCGTCGACAGTGGATAGTAGATCATCGGTTTGTCGAAGACCGGGATCAGCTGCTTCGACACCGCCTTCGTCACCGGCCACAGGCGTGAGCCGGTCCCGCCGGCCAGGATGATGCCACGCACGTCGGGCAGCCTAGCCCGGGCGGTCGCGGCCGTGTACGCTGCCCGCCAACTCCCACCCGTCGCCCCGAATGGATCGACCGTGCGCCCTGCGCTGGCTACCCTGAACGCCCCGTCCAGCTTGCGAGCGACGCCTCGGTACGGTGCCCGTCCAATGGTCGTCGTCGCGATCGCGGTGAGCGCCGTCGCGGCCGCCTGGGCGATCGCGTACCTCGCCTACGCCGCGCACGTCGCCTGGCTGCTGCCGCCGCTGATCCTGGTGCTCGCGGCGAGCCTGTTGCGCACCGGCCAGACCCTGCTCGACCGCCTGATCCTCGCGGCCGGCGCCCTGGTCGGCGCCCTGTGCGTCGGCGGGCTCGTCTTCTCGGTCTGGCCCTGGGGCCTGCACCCGGTCGCGATCGCGGGGTTCGCGTTGACCGCCCTCACGCTGGCGAGCGTGGTCACGGGGCGCATCCCCATGCTGCCGAAGCCGACGCTGGCCGATGGGCTGAGCGTCGCGAACGGCGTCATGGCCGGCGTCGTCATGGCGTGGCCCGTGCTCGGCCTCAGCCAGGCCGAGCGGCTCACCCTGGCCGCCAGCGGCGACGACCTCGGGCGCTGGCTCGGCCTCTTCGACGCGGTGCGGCGGTTCGACGGGTACCTCTACGACGCCGACGTGCCGGCCCGGCTGTTGGGCTATCCCCAGGGTGCGCCCCTGCTGTACGGGACGCTCGACGGTTTCGCCCGCTCGTCCGCCGCCGAGTACGGCTCGAGCCTGAGCGCGCTGAACCACTACCTCGTCTGGCTCGCCGTGGGCTACGCCTTCCTCGCCGTCACGCTCACCTGGGGCGTGCAGCGGCTCGCCGCCGCCCAGCTGGATGCGTGGCGGCGGCTGGTGCTGGTCGCGGTGGTCGGGGTGGCGTTGCTGATGACGGGCCTGTTCCGGCTGGCGGTGACCGGCTACCCCGGTGCGGTGCTTGGTCTCGCGCTGTCGGCTCTGCTCGTGGTTCTGGTCTGTCGACCGGGCGGATCGTCCGCGGAGACGCTCCTGGTGTCGAGCGCGCTCGTGGCCGCGGTCGGTTTCATCCACCCGCCGTTCCTGCCGGCCGCCCTGTTGGTCGCGGGCATCTGGGTCGTGCGCCAGCGCGCACGGGCCCGCCGTCACCCGGGCGCGCTCGCGACGCTCGCCGTGGCCGCGGTCGCCGGCGCGGTCGTGGCGGCGGTCGGCCTCGCCCATGCTCGCGGAGCGCCGGCCATCGCCGGTGCCCTCCCGACGGGCGGGCGGTCCGCGTTCATGATCCTCGGGGCCGCGCTGCTGGTCGGCCTGCTCGGCTCCGCGCCGATCCGCTCGGCCGTGTGGCGCTCGTTCGAGTGGTGCGTGGGTGCCGCCGTCGCCGGCTACCTGCTGGTGGTGCTCGTGGAACGTCTCGCCGGGTCGGGCATGGATCCGACGGCGGAGTACGCCTACTTCGGCGGAGCGGCCGTCCAGCTGCTGCTCCCGATGGCGATCCTGGGCCTGGGCACCCTGCTGTGGCTGCGGCCCATCCGGCGCCTCGCGCCGCCCAGGCCCACCGCCCGTCACCGGGCCCGCCCAACGACCACGACGCCGCGGACCACGACGCCGCGAACCACGGTCGCCGTGGCCGGCGCCACGGTAGTGATGGTCGGGGCCGCCTGGGGGATCGTGCTCGCTGACACCGCGGCGAATCGGGCGCTCACCAACCGGATCACCGTCGCCCCCTGGGAGTTCCTGCACGGTCGGCTGGCTGACACCGACGCGGCCGCCCTGGTCGCGGCCGGCCTGGCGCAGCCGGTCACCGGGGCGGCCGCCGTCGTTCTCGGTGAGGATTGGCAGACGGCCGGGCGGGCCCAGACGATGCTCGCCGCGCTCAACCGGACCACCGCCACGCTCGCGATATCGACGTACCGCGATCCAGTGATCCACAACCAGTGGCTCGCCGACCCGGTCGCCGCCGACGACGTCGAAGCCGTGCGCCGCTACGAGGCGATCATCGCCCAGGTAACCGGTCCGGTCGTGCTGGTCTACCACTCCGACCGCACGCGCCAGTGGGCCGAGCGCCTCGAGGAGCAGTTCGGCGCCCGCATCGCCGGCGTGGTCCAGGCCGATGCCTCGAGTCCGGCCTAGTCGGGCGCGAGGGGTGGTGTCCGGCCCGACGGCGGGAGCCTCGAGGTCATGAGGGCCCCGGCCACGGGCCGGTGCAGCTCATCGGATCGGCGGTCGGCAATCCGCTGGCCGGACGACGCTGCATCACCGCGTCGCCGGCTCGGGCGACCCGGGTGCTCGGCGGTGCTTACGACAGGCGCTCGAGCAGGCCGACGGTCAGGCCCGACGGGTGGGCCAGCCAGGTCTGGACGTACGTCGACCGGAGCGCCGCCGCCTGGGCCGGAACGAGTTCACCGATCGGGTCCTCGGTGTGCCCGGCGACCACGATCCAGATTCTGGACTCGCTGCCCAGGCACTCGGCGGCGCACTCAACCGGCCTGAGCTCATGGTTGTCCGCCGCGGTGGTCTGCAGGAAGATGTCGCGCGGTTGAATAGGTTCTGGCAAATAGTGCTTGATACCGACGTCTATCATGCGCCACCAGAAGCTGTCCCGGTGGTAGACGGCCCCATCGCCGGGCTGGTACCGCTCCGCGATGATTCGAGCCGCCGCCGGGTAGTCGAGATCGGTCACCGGGGGCCGAGCCAGCGGGTACGAGTACCAGCCGTGCGACAGGTGCGAGCGCACGGCGACGTGGTCGGGCAGGCCGAGCAGCGCGAGCGTCAGCAGGCCGGCCACCGGCGTCCACCGCCAGCGAAAGGCGGCCAGGCCCGCCCCGGCCAGCACGGCCGCCGCCGGCAGGGCGAACAGCAGGTAGCGCGAGAAGAAGTAGTTGATGAATTGGAGTTGGGAGAGGAGCCAGATGGCCGCCAACGGCACCGCGAGCACGGCGGTCACGACGGCGTGCTCCCGGCGCGGGCGTGCCCAGGCGGCGACCACGAGCGCGAGCAGCACGTAGGCGACCTCCACCGAGGCGACCGTGCCCTGCCACGTCTCCACCGCCGGGATGCGCGGTATCCACTGGACCTGGCGGAAGGCCTGCGTCGCCGCCACGATGAGAACCGGGGCGGCGACCACGCCGGCCAGGCCGACCGCCGCGACGAAACCGACGACCGGGCGCCACGTCCACCGACGCCACAGCAACACCACCAGCGCCACCAGGTGGCCGGCGACGATCGATCCGGAGACAGCGTTGAGCATCAGGCACGCCGCCACGCTGGCGCCGTACGCGGCCCACCGCGGCGCCGACGGCCGCTCGACGGCCCGCAGCAGCAACAGCGTCGCCAGCGCGGCCGCGAGCACCACGAGACCGTACGGCCGGGCCTCCTGACCGAACCGGGTGATCGCCGGCACGAGCGCGAAGGCGAGGCCGCCGACCAGGCCGATCTTGTGACCGTACAGGCGGCGGCCGATCATGGCGACGCATCCGGCCGCACCGGCCATGGCCAGGGCCGACGGCAGGCGGAGGGCGAACGCCGACTCGCCGAAGACCAGCACCCAGAAGTGCATGAACAGGTAGTAGGTGGCGTGCACGACGTCGACGTGCTGCACCAGGCCGAAGATCTGACCCAGTGACCGGCGGGCGACGTCGAGGGTGACCAGCTCGTCCTGCCAGAGCACCGGGCCGCCGAGCGGCCACAGGACCAGGCCGGCGGTGACCACAACCGGCCAGAACCAGGTGGCCTCATGAAGCCACGCCCGCACCCGGTCCGACAGCGGCTCCGGCGCCGGCGCCGGCTCCGACGTCACGTCCGTCCTGTTGCTGGTCTGCGCCTGCAGCGCGATCGCCTCGTCCGACACATGCGTCCCGTCATCAGCCTTGTGGGTACAGACCCCGTTGCGGTGCCGCACCGTGGGGCGCCACAGTCGTCTCCCCGTGAGGCGCCAGAGTAACCACCCCCGTCGGGCGCCGAGACAATCACCCCGTGAGGCGCCTCCGCAATCCCCCGGCAGGCGCACAACGTAGTGGCCCAGACTGATTCAGCACAACCGGCGGTTGGCTCGAGACGGACGCTGCTACCGGGGCGCCACTTCTGGCGGAGCCGGCTGGGCACGCAAGTGGTGTGGCGTCAATCGTCGGCGCCGCCCCGCCGATGTCGCGAGGAAACGTCGCTATCAGCCGGGATCTCGTCCGGCCGGGTGACGGGAGGCGACAAGGTCGGCGGAGGGCCCGCCCTCCTACCATGGGCGGAATGCAGCCGACGGACGCTGACGGAAAACCTGGGCGGACTGTCCCGGCCGGTGGGGCGCCCTCCCCGCGCGACACCGACGACTCGCCGCCGGAGGCGGCCGGCCCGTCGGGGGGTTTGCGGCACCTCGCCATCCCGATCGTCCTGGGCGTCGCCCTGGTCCTGCACGTCGCCTGGCGGCTGTGGCTGGTGCGCGACGTCACCGCGCTCACCGTCCGCGTCGACGAAGACAACTACCTTCTCGCGGCCCGGGTCCTCAGCGGCGGGCCGGGTGGCGAGAGCAGCGAGAACCCGCTCTTCCGCCGCATCGGGTACCCCCTGCTGATCAGCCCGGCCTACTGGTTCAGCCACGACCCGCTCACCACCTACAAGGGAGCGCTGGCCCTCGGCGCGGTGCTCAACAGCCTGACGCTCGTGCCGGCGTACCTGGTCGCCCGCCGGGTGCTCGGCCTGGCCCCCGTGCTCGGCGCCGCCGCCGCGATCGCCGTCACCGCCCTGCCGGCCGTGTCCTTCTTCAGCCAGGTCGCGATGACCGACGCCGTGCTGCCCATGCTGTTCCTGTGGTGGGTGGTCGCGGTGCACGCGGCGCTGCGCGCCGGCAACGCCCGCACCCAGGTGGCGCTGGCCGCGGTGACCGGCGTCGCCGCCGCCGGGGTGTGGTTCGTCCACGTTCGTGGCCTCGTCGTCCTGCTGGTCGAGCTGGTCGTCGCCGGTCTGCTGCTGCGGCGCCACCGGCGCTGGTTGGTGGCCGGGGCCGCGCTCGCCGGCGTCGGCGTGGTCCTCGCGGGTGAGCTGGCCATCCGGCTGGCGATCCGCGGCGAGATCACCTCGTTGGGCAGCAGCCCGACCGGCACGTTGACCGACCGCTTGACCTCCCCAGCCGGCTGGGTGCACATCGCGGCCTGGGCGCTGGGACAGATCTGGTACTTGAGCGTGGCCACCCTCGGTCTCGCCGCGGTCGGGCTGTGCGTCGCGGTCGCCCGGTGGCGCGGTCGCGATCCGGCCACGCGCGACCGGGACGTCACGGTGGCGCTCGTGCTCGCGACGACGCTGGGCGTCGCCGCCCTGAGCGCGGCGACCCTCCCCGACGACCAGCGGATCAACCTCTATGCCTACGGCCGGTACGTCGCCTTCCTCGCGCCCGCGTGGGTCCTGGTGGCCATCGCCGCGCTCGTGACCGGGCGAGCCACGGTGACGGGGCGAGCCACGCCCGCGCTGAACGACCCGGTCGGGCCGGGGTGGCGACGGCCGGTGGCGCTGGCCGGCGCGGCCGCGGCCCTGATGGCCGGGACCGCTGTGGTCGTGGTCCTGTACTCACGACGCCTCACCCGGGACGCGTACATCGCCTTCGATTCACCGGAGATTGGGGCGATGACGGGTGTGTGGGACGGCCTGCCCGTCGTCCGGGCGAGCCTGGTGGGCATCGGAGCCCTGCTGGTGCTCGTCGCCCTCCTCGCCACCAGGGCCCGCCCCCTCGCGCTGGCCGCGGTGGCGGCCTTCGGTCTGGCCACCGCGCCCACCATGGCCGAGCACGCCACGCGCCCCATGGCGGCCGAGTTCGCCGCCGAGACGACGCTGGCCGAGGCCGGGGTGACGCCGGCCGACCAGGTGGCCGAGTCGATGGGTGTCGTGTGGTGGGCCCGGGCGAACCACCAGTGGGAGGTCTGGTGGGACCGCATCGACACGTTCTACGGCGAGCAGGACCCGCCACCCGACGGGGCCACCGTGGTCGTGGCACCGTACGACTCCCCCAACGGTGTGCCCACCTGGGACGGAACCCGCTGGGGGTGGCGGGTGGTCCACATCGATCCGGAGGGCTGGGCGGTCTGGCGACCGTGAGCGGCGTTGAGCCTCAGGTGCGGGTCACGTACTCGCCTGTCCCGGTGGGACATCGGCGAAGTGGATGCCCGCGCGACGCCGGCTGCGGAGACTGAAGCCTGGGCCAGGCGCAGGAGGTGACCGACCTGGGCGGCGAGCTCGTCGAAGCGGTACCACTCGAAGAACACCGCGAGCGTCCCTGTGGAGAACCGGAGTGATCTCGCCCGCGCCGTCGATGGAGGGCGGCCGGATCTGCGGTGGGCGATAACGACCGGAGTCGACCAAATGCGCGGCATCCCGCTTTCGAGGGCGTCGGTAAAATTCGCTGCCGCTGTCGGACAACCGAAGGATCCCGCATGGCAACCACCCGCACCGCTGGCCCCTCATCGTCGGTGACCGCGCGTCGTCCTGGCCAGCACCGCACGCCGGAGTCAGCCCGCTGGTTGAGCCGTCGGGGTCTGGTGATCGGTCTCGTCGCCGCCTGGGTCGTGCCCATCGTGGCGTACCTCGCCCACGCCGCCATCGTCCTGCCCGTGCTGATTCTCGTCGCCACGGCATCCCTGCTGCGGGCCGGGCGCAGCCTGACCGACCGAATCGTGCTCGCCCTGGCGGTCCTGTACGGGGCGCTCTGCCTGGCCGGGCTCCTGTTCTCCGTCTGGCCGTTGGGGCTCGAGCCGGTGCCCATCGCCGGGCTGGTGCTGACCGGACTGGTGCTCTACGCCTATCTGGCCGACCGCCGGCCGCGGCTGCCCCGGCCGGCACTGGCCGACGGCCTGACCCTCGGAGCCGCCGCGGTGTACGCGCTGATCGTCGCGTTCCCGTTCTTCACCCGGGGACGGGAGGACCGACTCGCCTCCCTCCTGATGGGCGAGGACAGCGTCCGGCACTTCACCGTCTTCGATGCCATCCGGCACGTGGACGGCTACCTGTTCCTCCACTACCAGCAGGCGCTCGGCCACGTCTTCGAAGGGATGATCACCTATCCGCAGGGCGGCCACCTGGCGTTGGCGCTGCTGGACAACTTCCTGCGGTCGTCCGCCTCCGAGTACGGCACCGGCCTGGAGGCCCTGGACCACTACATCGGCCTCTCCGTCGTCGCCTACTCGCTGGTCGGGCTGGCCGCCCTGTGGGCCAGCCAGTGGCTGGCCGCCCGCTTCCTCACCCTGCCCCGGCGGGTCCTCCTGATCTCGGCCGTCTTCGCCTTCCTCGTCAGCAACATCTCGTTCAACCTGATGGTGCTCGGGTACCTGGGGCAGTCGCTGGGCGTGGCGCTGACGGTCCTGCTCGTCGCGGTCCTGGCCCGGCCGCCGGCGCGCGAGCGCCAGGCGATGTGGCTCATCGCGAGCCTGCTGGTCGGGATCGGCTTCTCCTACTACCTGTACCTGCCGGCGGCCGCTCTGGCCGTGCTGATCTGGCTGATCCGGCGCCGGGCGGTGGTGCGCCGCCACCGGGTGATGGTGGGCGTGCTCGTGCTGGCCGGGCTGGCCGCCATCGTGCCGGGTGTCCTGGGGCTGGTGGTGGGCCGGCAGGACGTCGCGCTGCTCGCGCCGGGGGCGCCGCGGTCGTGGGACAGCTTCCTGACCCTGGCCGCCGTGATCCTGGCGGGCCTGGTCGCCGGACGGTCCGTCACTTCCCCCGTGTGGCGCGGCTACCGGTGGTGCCTGGCGAGCGCGGTCGCGGCGTGGCTGGCGCTGGTGGCCGCTCAGACGGTCGTGAACGGCGGTCTGATCTCCGGGCCGATGTACTACGCCAACAAGGCCCTGGACCTGGTCGAGTTCCTGCTCGCCGTCGGGGCCGGGGCCCTGCTCGGTCTGCTCCCGGAGCCGCGGACCGTCGAACCCCCTCTGCTGTCGCGACCCTTCCGCCCGACCCTGGCCCGGCTGGCCCCGGCCGTGGCGGTGTCCGTGGCCCTCGCAGCGGGGTCGGGCCTCGTGTTCGGCGACTCGTCCTACCAGCACGGGACCTCCGTGTTCGCCCGGACCTGGGTCAGTGGCAAGGGGGAGTACCGGCGGTACGCGGCCAAGGTCGTCTTGGCCGAGGACGCCTACCGAACCGCGAAGCCGGGCACGGTCACCGTGGTCCTGCGGGAGGACGCTACCCAGAGCTACATCACGCAGTTGCTGATCAGCGCGGTCGAGCGAACCAGCGGGATCGTGGCGCCGGGCATGTACACCGGACGCCCACTCCATGACCCCGACCGGTGGGACAACATGGTCGAGGTCCTCGCCGACTATCCGATATTGATCATCGCTGACACGGACGAGGCGCTGAGACGGGCCGAGGGGGTCCGGGACCGCCACCCCGACCTCGACATCACGGTCGAGCGGAATCTGGAGTGACCGGCCCGCCGGCCGGCCCGGCGGCTGACGCCGGCTGGTGGTCCAGCCGGCCCGGCCATTACCCCTGCTGCTCCAGCAGGTCCAGCAGATACTGCCCGTAGCCGCTCTTCGTGAGCGGCTCGGCCAGCGCGGCCAACTGCTCCGACGTGATGAAGCCGGCGCGCCAGGCCATCTCCTCGATGCACCCGATCTTGAGCCCCTGCCGCTCCTCGATCACCCGCACGAACTCGGCCGCCTGCACCATCGAGGCGAACGTGCCGGTGTCCAGCCACACCGTGCTCCGGTCGAGCACGGTCACCGACAGCTCGCCCCGGCGCAGGTACGCCTCATTGACCGCGGTGATCTCCAGCTCGCCGCGCGCGCTGGGACGCAACGAGCGGGCGATCTCGACCACCCGGTGGTCGTAGAAGTACAGGCCCGGCACGGCGTACCGGGACTTGGGCTTGGCCGGCTTCTCCTCCAGCGAGATGGCCCGCCCGTCGGCGTCGAACTCGACCACCCCGTACGCCTCGGGGTTGGCCACGGGATAGGCGAAGATCCGGCCACCCCGCAGCCCATCGAGCCTGGGCAGCCGCTCGCCGAACTCGGCCCCGTAGAAGATGTTGTCCCCGAGGATCAGGGCGACCGGGCCACCATCGATAAACTTCTCACCGATGAGGAAGGCCTGGGCGATGCCCTCGGGCGCCGGCTGCGTCGCGTACTCCAGGCGCAGGCCGAGCTGCTGGCCGTCGCCCAGCAGCCGGATGAACTGCGCCTGATCCTCCGGCGTGGTGATGATCAGAATCTCCCGGATACCCGCTTGGATCAAGGTGGACAGCGGGTAGTAGATCATCGGCTTGTCGAAGACCGGCATCAGCTGCTTCGACACCGCCTTGGTGATCGGCCACAGGCGGGAACCCGTGCCGCCGGCCAAGATGATCCCACGCACGGCGCACCACCCTACCGGCCCGACGCAGCGCGGTCGGGAGCGTGGGCGAGCCGGCGCCCGTCGCCGACGACGCGTCAACCCGTTCGGGTGCGGTCAGTAGACTGCCCGGATTATGAGGATCCTTGTCACGGGCGGCGCTGGTTTCATCGGGTCGCAGTACGTCCGGATGCTCCTGACCGACGCGCTCACCCCATCCTCGATCACCAGCGTGACCGTGCTGGACAAGCTCACCTACTCGGGCAACCGGGCCAACCTGGACCCGGTGGCCGGCGATCCGCGCCTGCGGTTCGTGCACGGCGACATCTGCGACGCCGCGCTCGTCGACGAGATCATGCGTGACCAGGACGTGGTGGTGCACTTCGCCGCCGAAACCCACGTCGATCGATCCATTCTCGGCGCCTCGGCCTTCATGGTGACCAACGTCCTCGGCACCCAGACCCTGCTCGACGCGGCGCTGCGCCACCGGATCTCCCGGTTCCTGCACGTCTCAACCGACGAGGTGTACGGGTCCATCGACTCCGGGTCGTGGACCGAGGAGAGCCCGCTGTCGCCGAACTCCCCGTACGCGGCGGCGAAGGCCGGGTCGGACCTGATCGCCCTGGCCTACCACCGCACCCACAAGCTTGACGTGGTGGTCACCCGGTGCTCGAACAACTACGGGCCGTACCAGTTTCCCGAGAAGGTCATCCCCCTGTTCATCACCAACCTCCTCGACGGTAAGCCGGTTCCGCTGTACGGCGACGGGGGCAACGTCCGGGACTGGCTGCACGTCTCGGACCACTGTGTCGGCGTGCACCTGGCGCTCACCAAGGGCCGGCCCGGCGAGGTGTACCACATCGGCGGGGGGACCGAGCTTACCAACCTCGAGCTCACGCAACGCCTGCTCGACGCCTGTGGCGCCACCTGGGACAGCGTCCGCTACGTCGAGGACCGCAAGGGCCACGACCGCCGGTACTCCCTGGACATCACCAAGAGCTCGACCGAACTGGGATACGCCCCCTCGATCGACTTCGACCAGGGCCTGGCCGAGACGGTCGCCTGGTACCGGGACAACCGGGCGTGGTGGGAGCCGCTCAAGGAAAGGGCCGCCCTCGTGCCGGCCGCGTCATGACCCAGTGGCTGGTGACGGGAGCCGGCGGCATGCTGGGCCGGGACCTCGTGGAACGCATCCGGGCGGCGGGCATCGGGGTGACCGCCCTGACCCGGCCCCAGCTCGACATCACCGACGCGGACGCGGTCCGGGCGGCCGTCCCGGGACACGATCTCGTGATCAACGCGGCGGCGTGGACAAACGTCGATGCAGCCGAGACGGCCGAGGCCGACGCGACCGCGGTCAACGGCCACGGCGTCGCGAACCTGGCCCGGGCCTGTGCGCAGGCGGGGGCCCGGCTGGTAACGATCTCCACGGACTACGTCTTCGACGGCACCGCGTCCGATCCGTACCCCGAGGACGCGCCCACCAGCCCGATCAACGCCTACGGCCGCAGCAAGCTTGTCGGGGAGCAGGCCGTCCGCGACCTCCTGCCGGAGGCCGGCTACATCGTCCGAACCGCCTGGCTCTACGGCGCGCACGGAGCCAACTTCGTCCGCACGGTACTCCGGTTGGCCGAGCAGCGCGAGACGATCGACGTCGTCACCGACCAGGTAGGTCAGCCCACCTGGACGCGTCATCTGGCCGAGCGCCTGGTCGAGCTCGGACGGGCCGCGCTCGCCGGCTCCGCTCCGCCGGGGATCTACCACGGGACCGCGTCCGGCGCCACGTCGTGGTACGGCCTGGCGCGCGCCGCCTTCGCCGCAACGGGCCTGGACCCGGACCGGGTGCGGCCCACGACCAGCGCGGCCTTCCCCCGCCCGGCGCGGCGTCCGGCCTACAGTGTGCTGCGGCACGACGCCTGGTCCCACGCCGGCCTCTCTCCCATGCCAGACTGGCACGACATGTTGACGCAGGCATTGGCCGACCCCGACCTCATCGCCTCCTGGAAGACGGACCCATGAGACTCGCCGTCACGACCGCACTGACCGGACTCCTGCTGCTCATCGTGATCCTGGAGCTGCTCCGCCGCCGCCAGCTCCGCGAAAAGTACGCCATCCTGTGGCTCTGCGTCCTCGTCGTGATCCTGCCCGTGGCCGTGTATCCACGGCTGCTGGACGGGGTGGCCGAGTTCCTCGGCATCGCCAGCGGCGCGAGCCTGATCCTGTTCCTCGGTTTCGTCTTCCTCCTCCTCGTGAGCATCCACCTCAGTTGGGAGGTCAGCCGGTTGGAGGAGGAGACGCGTACCTTGGCCGAGGAGCTGGCGCTGCTGCGTACCGACATCCAGGCGCGGATCGGTGATCATGACCGGTAGCACGTTGATCGTCGTTCCGGCGTGGAACGAATCCGGATCCATCGAGAGCGTCGTCCACGAGATCCGCGCCGAACTGCCGTGGGCGGACGTGCTGGTCGTCGATGACGGGTCGCGCGACGACACCGGGCTCAAGGCCCGGGCCGCCGGCGCCACCGTTGCCCGGCTGCCCTACAACCTCGGGGTCGGCGCCGCGATGCGGTTGGGATACCGGTACGCGCTGGCGCGCGGCTACGACTACGTGGTGCAGTGCGACGCCGACGGCCAGCACGACCCTCGATACGTCCCGCAACTCATCGAACAACTCGCCGAAGCCGATATCGTCATCGGCGCCCGCTTCGCCGGCGAGGGCAACTACCGCGTGCGCGGACCGCGGCGGTGGGCCATGATCCTGCTGTCGGTGGTGCTGTCGCGCATGGCCAAGACGAAGCTCACCGACACCACGTCGGGCTTCCGAGCCGCCAACCGGCGGGCCATCGAGCTGTTCGCCGGCTGGTACCCGGTCGAGTACCTCGGCGACACCGTGGAGACGCTGATCTACGCAGCCCGGCGCGGGTTGACGATTCGGCAGGTGCCGGTCGCCATGCGAGCCCGGATGGCGGGCACGCCGAGCCACTCGCCGATGAAGGCGATGATCTACCTGTTCCGGGCCGCCTTCGTCCTCATCCTGTCCGTGGTGCGGCGGTGACTCCTTCCCGTGGTGCGCCGGCGATGCTGCGGCGCCTGCTGTCCGTCGTGCCGCCGGGCACGATCGCGGTCGGAATCGGCCTCGGGGTGCTCGGGGTCGCGGCCTACGTCCACCTCGCCGTCGCTGGGCACGCGCTGGACGACGCCGCGATGTCGTCGCTGTCGGTGCTGTGGGCCCTGGTCTACGCGATCGGCCTCGGGCTGTTCTTCCCGATCGAGCAGGAGATGACCCGTCTCATCGCCGCCCAGCGCGTGCACGGCCAAGGGGCGGCGGCGGTCCTGCGCCAGGGGGCCCTGCTCGCGGGCGCGCCGCTCGTGCTCCTCGTCGTCCTCCTGGCCGCGGCGAGCGACTGGCTGGCGGTGCGCCTCTTCGGCGGCGACACGTCGCTGGTGTGGGCGCTGGGCGGGGCGCTGGCCGGGTTGGCCGTGGCCCACCCGACCCGGGGCGTCCTGGCCGGCCGGGCCCGGTTCGGCAGCTACGGGCTGCAGTTGGGCATCGACGGCGGGCTGCGCATCCTCCTCGCCGGGATCCTCGGGCTGGCCGGAGTGACGTCGGCGTTCTGGTACGCGGCCGTGCTCACCATCGCCCCGGTGCTGTCGGTGCTGCTGACGGTGCCGGCGACCCGGGCCAACACCGGGCCGGGCGAGGCCGCCGGCTGGCGCCACCTGAGTCGGGACCTCGGCCTGCTGGTCGTGTCGGCCCTCGGGGCCCAGCTCGTGGTCAATATCGCCGTCGTGAACGTCCGGCTGCTGGACCACGACGACCCAGCCGGGGCGGCCGCCATGCTCGCGGCCGTGGTGCTCGTCCGGGTGCCGCTGTTCGTCTTCGCCTCGCTCCAGGCGTCGCTGCTGCCGGGTCTGACCGCGGCGGCGACCGCCGGCCGGCCCCACGAGTACCGGCGGCTGCTGGGGCGGGCGCTGCTCCTCGTGACTGCCCTCGGAGTGGTGGGCGGCGTGATCTGCGTCGTCGCCGGGCCGTGGCTGGCCGTGACGTTCTTCGATGCGCCGGACGTGCTCGGCGCCGGCGACTACGCCTGGCTGGGCGTGGGTACCCTCGCCTACCTGTGGGCGCTCGTGCTCGGCCAGGGTGTGCTGGCCCAGGGCAGGCATCGGGATCAGGCCGTGGCCTGGACCGTCGGATCGGTCGTCCTGATCGCGCTCACCCTGCTGCCCGGCGACGTGGTCTGGCGGGTCGAGCTCGCCTTCGCCGGTAGCTCGGTGTGCGTGGCCGCCGTGCTGGCCCTGATGCTGCGCACGACCCGCCTGGCCCGGGTACCCGGCCCGGCGGCCGCCCGGGCCACGTCGATCGGAGGTGTCTGATGGCTGGTCTGCCGCGGGTCACGGCGATCATCCTCGCCTACGGTGCCGAGCCCTGGTTGAACGAGTCGGTCACCGCCGTCCTTAAATCATCAAATATAGACGTCGATGTGGTCGTCGTCGACAACGGCTGCACCTCCGACGCGGTCGCCTCGGTCCAGGGCCTGGCCGGCGTCACGGTGGTGCGTCCACAGGAGAACACCGGGTACGCCGGCGGATGCATGATCGGCGCGGCGGAGGCGACCGGCGACTTTCTGGCCTTCGTCAACTCCGACGCGATCGTCTCGCCCCAGGCGTTGGCCGCGTTGGTCGACGTGGCGGCCGAGCCCGGGGTCGGCCTGGCGATGGGGTCGATCCGTCTGGCCGACCAGCCCGACGTCATGAACACGGCCGGCAACCCCATCCACATCGGAGGCCTCTCCTGGGCCGGGGGAATGGGGCGACCGGCCAGCGAGTTCGCCGTACGCCGCCACGTTCCGGTCGGCAGCGGCTGCTGCTTCGTGATCCGACGGGAGGTCTGGGAGCAGGTCGGCGGCTTCGCGCCGGAGTACTTCGCCTACCACGAGGACACCGACCTGTGCCTGCGCCTGTGGCAGCGGGGCCTGACCGTGGAGTACGTGCCCGACGCCCCCGTGCTGCACCGCTACGAGTTCTCGCGCAACCCGATGAAGTTCTACCTGCTGGAGCGCAACCGGCTGGTGCTGCTGCTCACCAACTTCCAGGCCCGCACGCTCGTCCTGCTGCTGCCCGTCCTGGCGCTCACGGAGGCCGCGATGCTCGCCGCCGCCACCGCAGGCGGGTGGCTGCGGCCGAAGCTGCGCGGCTGGGCGTGGCTGTGGCGTCACCGCGCCTGGATCCGGCAGCGCCGGCGCGAGATCCAACGGGCGCGTACGGTCTCCGACCGCGAGCTGGCGCCCCTGTTCACCGCCCGGTTCGACCCGGCGAACGTCGAGGCTCCCGCGGGGGTGGGCGTGTACAACGCCATGGTGGAGGCGTGGTGGCGCCTGGTCCGTGGGCTGCTGCCGGGCAACCTGTGACGGCATTGCGGCGGGACCGGGACGAGCCCGCGCCGGACTGGGACGAGCCCGACCGCCGGACAGGGACGATGCTCCGGCCCAGCCGCGGGCCCGCGGGGCGTCACCCCGCGGCTGGGCGATCACTCCGCTACTGAGCGGTCACCCCGCAAACGGGGGTCACTCCGCGGCGGGCTGCTCCTTGCCGGGCTCGGCCGTCGGCGGGGCCGGGAGCAGCGCGGTGAGCGCGTTGCCGGTGATCCGCCGGAACGTCCGCCCGGTGCGACGCCGGTCGAGGATCGCCACCTCCAGCGCGGTGGCCGGGAGCTGCCGGGGAGCGCCACCTTCCCCGCCCACGCTGCCCAGCGCCTTCACGCCCAGGGCCAGGGCGTCGGCCAGCCCCATGTCGGTGGAGTGCTCGGCCTTGAGGACGTTCGCGATGCCCTCGGCCTGACCCCCCATCGCGACGAACCCCTTCTCGTCGGCGATCGACCCGTCGTAGGTGAGCCGGAAGAGCTCGTCGTCGGTCGGGTTCGCGCCGACCTCGGCCACGCACAGCTCGACCTCGAACGGCTTGGTCTGCTCCTGGAAGATGGCACCCAGCGTGGCGGAGTAGGCGTTGGCGAGCGCCCGCGCGGTGACGTCCCGGCGGGCGTACGAGTAGCCGCGCAGGTCGGCCATGCGCACCCCGGCCGCCCGCAGGTTCTCGTACTCGTTGTACCGCCCCACCGCGGCGAACCCGATGCGGTCATAGATCTCACTGACCTTGTGCAGCGCGGTGGACGGGTTCTCCGCCACGAACAGCACGCCCTCGGCGCAGGTGAGCACCACGACGCCGCGGCCCCGGGACACGCCCTTGCGGGCGTACTCCGAGCGGTCGCGCATGATCTGCTCGGGCGAGGTGTAGAACTGCATGGCCACGGCGGCTGCTCCTCCTCGGTTCCGGGTCGGCGGTCAGAAAGTCTGGTGTGGACAGACCGTACGGTCGCTGGTGGCGCGGCTCCGCTCGCCGGTCACGCCCGCCGAGATTCCACAATGGACGCGGCGACGGCAGCGGTCTCCTCATCGCTGACCCGCTCCGTGCCCGCGGCGGTGGCCGTCATCACGATGGGGTAGATGCGCCGCACCACGTCCGGGCCACCGGTGGCCGTGTCCTCGTCGGCGGCGTCGTAGAGCGCCTCGATCGCCACGCGCACCGCCTCGTCCCGGCTCATCCCCGGGCGGTGCAGCCGCTTGAGTGCCGCCTTCGCGAACAGCGAACCCGAGCCCACACCATCGAAGTCGGTCTCCTCGTAGACCCCGCCGGTGATGTCGAAGCTGAAGATCCGGCCCGCCTTGGCGGGGTCGGGGGCATCCAGGTCGTAGCCCGCGTAGATCGGGATCACCGCCAGGCCCTGCAGGGCGGCGCCCAGGTTGTTGCGGATCATCGTGGCGAGCCGGTTGGCCTTGCCCTCCAGCGAGAG
>Ga0310830_100846_pt1 | contig 17793 bp, 21 predicted proteins | sample WT_ome_5_FD_201301 | JGI IMG/M metagenome (GOLD analysis project Ga0310830, IMG submission 201301) | Sorghum-adapted microbial communities enriched on wild type (WT) sorghum from Joint BioEnergy Institute, Emeryville, California, United... ...
CCGCCTCGACGATCAGCCGCCTCGACGATCAGCCGCCTCGACGATCAGCCGTCTCGACGATCAGCCGCCTCGACGATCAGCCGCCTCGACGATCAGCCGTCTCGACGATCAGCCGTCTCGACGATCAGCCGCCTCGACGATCAGCCGCCTCGACGATCAGCCGCCTCGACGATCAGCCGTCTCGACGATCAGCCGTCTCGACGCGGCTGCCGTGCTGTACGATACGCCCAAGAAGAAAGCGGCCTGCTTCCGACATACGAAAGCAGACCGCCAAGTTCTTCCGCTAGGTTCAACCTTAAAGGGTAGGCCCCGGAGGCTGTATCATTCAGAAACTTCTATATCATCCGGTATGTCGTACCAACAACCTTTGCGACTATTGCGGACATATTCTCTAGCTTGACGGGCAAGTTCATCGTAGTCACCCTCCCACTGGCCGTACTCGTCGATTTCTCCATACTCCATCGTACCGCACCATATTCTTCGGCCATTCTCCATAATCAAACTTACGGACCACGTAGTCCCGCCTTGTGGATCGATGTTAATGTAAGCGGGCGTATCTGCCCGCTTCCGTTCTTCAACAAGTGCATCGACTGCCGCGCGAATCGCGGCAATGTGCCGACTCTCTTCTTGTTCGCCAATCATAGCTCCTTTTGAGTAGTGACCGGACTCGGTATACGCGGTCTCTAGCCATGCCGCGTATTGTTCTATGGCGTCTTCAGCGTCGCGGACAAGATCGAAGTCGAGATCGTCCACGTCGAGATTTCGTACGACTTTGGCGATATCATCAGGGAGTCCATACCCTAGATTCGAAATGGGCGTCGTATCTAGTTTACTCATCTGTTTTCCCTACTACTGACAATCTCAATATAGTGTGTTGGATAGTCTTTGCGTGCCTACTGCTTATGTCTACATATGATTCCACATAGCGCTTGCCGATTTCCGCATACAACCTTTGACGTGCTGAATCGAAGTCTAGCCGAATCGGTAAAGACTCCTCGATTTCCGCCAGTTTCTCCAATGCGTCAATCAGTTCCTGCATTGCCCCATTTGGCCCCCCAACTTTTCGAGAAACTTGGCCTTATTTCATAGGCAAAGATTAACAATTCATTCTGTCCGTTAGTTTACTCCCTCTTTATGCTTGTTCCTATATGAGCCATGCCGTTAGTATGTAAACGATTGCTGCTACAACAACGGCTCCGATACTGCTTTTCTTGCTCGAAACAGTGATAGCTCCGATTGCAAGTAAGATTGCATACGCAATTCTATTAGGACTCAAGCGACTCGTCCTCCACTATTGGATGGATCGACGTGTCGCGCCGAGTCACGTACATCACTTGACACAATCCATACGGCCGAAATTCGATCATGTCGCCATGATTGTAAGTTCGGCCGCGGACTCCAGTTAGGCCAACGGCTGCTTTAGCTTTCAGCATCAATAGACGTTGCCTAGCGCGCGGCGACATATTCGCACTTTTCTCGACGCGAATAACGTGCCGATCTACCCAACAATAATTCGCTTGGCCCCCGAACGTATCGGTCAATTCGACGTTGAAATAAATAGGTTCGCTCATTTTGCTCTACTCCTTACTCTTTGAACGCTCCGACACTAACCGCGACTCCATCAATTCCATCATTGCTTTTATTTCGTCGCGGCCATATTGGGAATCATAGAGAAAAGCTAGTGCGAAATATGGATGCTTTTCCCTGCATATCTGCTCAAAAATTTCCACGCTCCGTTGCAGTTCTCCCGCTTTCGTAGCCCCGATCATTTGCAGCCCCTAACGAAAGATTACGGGAGTTTTCAGCTCCCGTTTGTCTCTTTAGCAGTGACGATTAATAATTCCAGAAGACATAAGAGAATCCATCATGACGGATTTCCCTAATGTCGCCTCCGTAGACCATATCGCGGGCGACTCCGTACCAGTCGATATGACCGCGCAAGGAGTCCGGAATCTTCTCTAAGTCGTAGCATTCACTATACAATTCCTCCGCGAATTCGGCCAAGTCTTCATAGCGCCCTCGATAATGCACCAAAACGAAAGACTCGGCGTTGGATTCTTCGTCGCCAATATCCTCCATTGCCTCCAGCAAGACTGGCACTGGTAAATCGTACCGTGCAGCCGCTTCCGCAATTTCTACGCGACGCGCGATTTCTTCAAGACTCGTATTTTCCGAAACGTCGCCAAGTCCTTCTGAATCGTGGATTGCCCATTCTTCGGCATTAGCGATTGGCGAATCCTTGAGCATGGACTCAATTTCTTTCGCCATAACTTCGACGTCGGTTGTGGCGTCAATCCATCGGCCGTGAAGGATTCCGTTATTGTAACTGGCGAGACAAGCAACGTAGATTCTCATCACGCGGACTCCAATTTATTGTGTCTGCATACTATAGACAAGGAAGATAAGGAGTCAACGCGCTTGGCGTTGACTCTTATCAAGTGACGTTTTGTTAATGGATTGGCAATTTCCAATCTTTCCACGGAGCAGGATTGCCGCAATCCGGATTCCAAATGCCCCGATCGATCAGCGCCGCAAAATAGCCCTCGCTGAATCTATGGCCGACTCCCATACGGCCACACTTAGGATAGCGATTTATAGCGTCGCGCAATTCCTCTTCACCGACTAGACCATGTTGCATGCCGAACCGATACCCTGCTGCATAATCCGTTGCGGCGTTATTTTGAGCGACAATAGCCATTGCTCTAACTCCTAAAGTTACTTTACAGACCTAAACGCTTAGCCGCGTATTCTTGAGCCATTGAACACAACGCCAGCGCGGCTTGCCCGTCGCTCCAATCTTTTTCAACATAGGTTGTATCGACTAGATCTCCAGTCTTCTTGTCAAAAGTGAAAGATATTGCCTTGTCTGGCAAGCCGGAGCATGGCCAAGTCTTCTTGAATTCCGCGACTTCTCGACGCGTTACCTGGACCATGTAAAAGCAGCCTTGATCGAAGACTCGCATTACTTATGCCTCCGTTTCGTTAATGCAAGTCTATGATACATAGACTCATACAGAAGTCAATAGATGATTTCAGCGACGCGCCATGAGATTAATCGCGTTCTTCGATGCTTTCCAGAACGAGGATTCTAGGGTAAGGCTCGATCCAATATCCGTGCCCCGGATGTTGGCCTGGACCACTGATTATGAGCTGATCGAGCGTAAAAGGTTCAAAAATCCAAGGTGTCTTCTCGGGGGTATCGATTAGTTTGATCCAGCAGTCCCCGAAATGGCCGTAGCTAAATTGGGCGGTGGATAAATCCCAATCGCGCGGATCGTATCCCTCTAGTAGATAGGCCCTGGCCTCTTCTTCAGTCTCAAATGCGACAATGCTAGCGTCTTCTAATATACGACCGAAGACACTTTCTTTCGTTGCGTAGATAGGCATTTGTCCCCCCTTCACTTTGTCTAGCGACATTATAGCGGGTCAATGAATGCAGTCATTCCCACAAGCGGTGCGTCACCACCGGCCGACCATCGAGGCTGCCATGAAGGGCAGCCTCTAGGTTTCGCTTACTCCGCAGCTTCGACCACACTTGCCGGTGCATGCCCATTGGTCGCTATCCACTGCTCAATCGCGGCCACATAATCCGGCTGACTACGGGGGCTATTAGGCCCCCAATGAGCCAGGGCTTCATCGATTGAGAAATTCCTACATCCGGCGATAAAGCGGGGACCGTCGCTTGCCTCAGGAATGACGTAGAGTACATAGCGGCGGTTAATATCTACGTGCAGGGGTACGCGCCCACACATATTCGCTCCGCTTAGGTCTGCCCCACACAAGTGCACCCTGCGTAGGTTTGCCCAACACAGATTCGATCCGATAAGGTCTGCCCTGCGCAAGTCTGCCTCACACAGATTCGCCCTGCGCAGGTCTGCCCCCCACAGTTTTGCCCCACACATATTCGCTCCGCTTAGGTCTGCCTCCCATAGGTTCGCCTCGCTCAAGTTTGCCCTACGTAGGTTCGCCTCGCTAAAGTTCGCCTCTTTTAGGTATGCCCCGCGCAGGTCTGCCCCGCGCAGGTCTGCCCCGCGTAGGTTCACCCTGCTCAAGTCTGCCCCGCGCAGGTCTGCCCCACATAGGCTTGCCCGCTGCCCTCCGGGCATACCACGAATCCATGCCCTATGCTTCGCTAGGATTTCGGCTAAGTTCGTCATGATATACTCTTTCACTAAGCCTTAGTTTTATCCGCAAGTTTTTCTGAAATGTCGCGTAGCCTGGCCCCATACAATGGTCGCCGAGTCGGATCGTTTTGTGGCCATGCGACCCATTTGGCATATAGACTTTTCGACTTGCGAATGTGCCAAACGTCGCCTTGGCCGTATCCGACATACTCGCCGCGACGAAAGACGGATTTTTCGACGTTGTGATACATTGTTTTACCTATTTGTAACGTTCGACTCTGACGACTCGCGCGTCAAATGACCGGCCGATAAGGGCAAGGCATTTGCGCTTGGCGTCGATTGCGTCAGTCGCCGCAATCAGCAGCGTTTCCCTAAGGTCTCCGTAAAAAATGGACTCGATTTCGTAAGTCACTTTCCACATAACGTTATCTCCGTTCGCGTTCGCGTTCACATTGTCTATAAATCATAGACTGGAGATATGAGTCAAGTGCCTAGTCACATTGCACGTGACGCTAAATCGGGAGAGTCGGCACGTCAACCTAAAAGTGACACGACGGAGCGACGTTCCTAGTCACTTTTAGGTTGACACTACGGTATTTTTTAGCTATCGTGGAAACATAAGGGAAGAACCATGCATCGTTGTCACTTAATAGGTGCCGCGTCATGTTCAAAGGATCTGAAGAGACACTAAAGTTTGCGCTCCGCTACGCAATCGGAGTCACTGTTCTAAGCGTACTTTATATGGCGTTTGTCGCGGCTGTTTTGACGCTCTAACGGTGGAATCGATGCAGCGTATCGACGAAATAGTGAAGAATCTAAACGAGACTAAAGGCAAAGTCGCTTTCGTAGCGGCGTTTGAAATGTTGCGCGGCCTATCGGCTGCCGAAGCCAGGGCGATTGCAAAAGCTTTCACCATGAAAAGCGCTAGGACCAAAACAGAAGCGCTTGGCCTAATTTGGAAACGCCACTACAACCTTGTATCTGCTGCAAGGAGCGCTGGAACTACTGGATCGCGCCTAGCCGGATAAGCTAACCGAAACTCGCCGCGCAGCCGCCTCGACGCGGCTGCCGTGCTGCCGTCCAGCCGTCCAGCCGTCCAGCCGTCCAGCCGTCCAGCCGTCCAGCCGTCCAGCCGTCCAGCCGTCCAGCCGTCCAGCCGTCCAGCCGTCCAGCCGTCCAGCCGCGTCGAGACGGCTGCCGTGCTGCCGTCCAGCCGTCCAGCCGCCTCGATAGACCGTCGCCTCCGTCGTCCAGCCGCGTCGAGACGGCTGCCGTGCTGCCGCCTCCGTCGTCCAGCCGCCTCGACGCGGCTGCCGTGCTGCCGCGTCGACGCGGCTGCCGTGCTGCCGTGCTGCCGCCTCGACGCGGCTGCCGTGCTGCCGTCCAGCCGTCCAACCGCCTCCGTCGTCCAGCCGCCTCCGTCGTCCAGCCGTCCAGCCGCCTCGATAGACCGTCGCCTCCGTCGTCCAGCCGCCTCGACGCGGCTGACGTGCTGCCGTGCTGCCGTGCTGCCGCCTCCGTCGTCCAGCCGCCTCGACGCGGCTGACGTGCTGCCGTGCTGCCGTCCAGCCGCCTCCGTCGTCCAGCCGCCTCGACGCGGCTGACGTGCTGCCGTGCTGCCGTGCTGCCGTGCTGCCGCCTCCGTCGTCCAGCCGCCTCCGTCGTCCAGCCGTCCAGCCGCCTCGATAGACCGTCGCCTCCGTCGTCCAGCCGCCTCGACGCGGCTGCCGTGCTGCCGTGCTGCCGTGCTGCCGCCTCCGTCGTCCAGCCGCCTCGACGCGGCTGCCGTGCTGCCGTGCTGCCGTGCTGCCGTCCAGCCGCCTCCGTCGTCCAGCCGCCTCGACGCGGCTGACGTGCTGCCGTGCTGCCGTCCAGCCGCCTCCGTCGTCCAGCCGCGTCGAGGCGGCTGCCGTGCTGCCGTCCAGCCGTCCAGCCGTCCAGCCGCCTCGACGCGGCTGCCGTGCTGCCGTGCTGCCGTGCTGCCGCCTCCGTCGTCCAGCCGCCTCGACGCGGCTGCCGTGCTGCCGTGCTGCCGCCTCCGTCGTCCAGCCGCCTCGACGCGGCTGACGTGCTGCCGTGCTGCCGTACAGCCGCCTCGACGCGGCTGCCGTGCTGCCGTGCTGCCGTCCAGCCGCCTCGACGCGGCTGCCGTGCTGCCGTGCTGCCGTCCAGCCGCCTCGATAGACCGTCGCCTCCGTCGTCCAGCCGCCTCGACGCGGCTAACGTGCTGCCGTGCTACCGTGCTGCCGTCCAGCCGTCCAACCGCCTCCGTCGTCCAGCCGCGTCGAGGCGGCTGCCGTGCTGCCGTCCAGCCGTCCAGCCGTCCAGCCGCCTCGATAGACCGTCGCCTCCGTCGTCCAGCCGCCTCCGTCGTCCAGCCGCGTCGAGGCGGCTGACGTGCTGCCGTGCAGTCGTTTTAGTGCGGATTCGTTTGGTGCGACCTTTACGCGTTGATTTGAGTTGTACATAGAACGTGATATCAGCGCTGATACTGGATGAGACGCGTAGCGCTTAAGTGCGATTGGACGAGACGAATTGATACCGAATGAGAATATTCCATGTTCTGAATTTTCGCGTCGAACGTGGAATGAGCTTATGAGACTGATTGAGACTGGATGAGACGCGTTGCGCCGCGTCGCTTGTATATGCGACGAAGTGAGACGCTTCGGGTCCTTCCTCCTCGACGCGCGAACCGCGGGGGGCCGCTGACCCCGGCGGGCGAGAATTTTCGGAAATTTTTTCAGAATTTTTCAGGGGCAAACTTGTCAGTCGGACTGACGGGTTTCTGACGGGTTTCCTGACAAGTTTTTGAACGCGAGAAATGCCTGATTTTTCTATAGATTCACCCCCCCCCCCCCCTCTCCTCCCTAAACTTGTCAGCCATTCGAGGGGGGTATACCCCCTCTTGAGATTTCGGGGATTCTGACCCTTCGGGTCGTAGGGGGTGTACCCCCTCTGACAAGTTGCCAAGTTTCGGGGTAAAATTGGCTAAGTCATTGTGCCGTCGAGGTTTTTTCTCCAGAAACCTGTCAGAAACCTGTCAGAATCCGGTTGAAACCTGTCAGATGTAGGTTCGGATCAACAAAAAACCCCGCCGAAGCGGGGCTTTGTCTATGATTTGCGTCTCAGATCATTCGTCTTCTGAGCGTGGTGGTATTTCTTCTTTGAACTTGTCTATAAATTTCTGCGTGGCCTGGAAGCAGTAAGGTTCGTCGCATAGTGGCTTCAACCATCCATCATTGTGCAGTACGGCGAAGGCTTCCCAAATGTAAGCATCCAAGATGGGCGATAGCAGGGTGTAATTTTCGACATAGATTTTGTATTCACTGGGATCATAATCATACCACCACATCTCATGAATGATGTCGTCCAGCAAAAGCTGTGCTGCACGACGTACACGATCCCGCTCACGTTTGATTTCTTCAATGCTCTTGAAGTGAACGTCCAACATCCAACCTGCAATGATCTCTTTGTCGTTCATCATTACTCACTCTCCTTCACTGCGAAATAAATCCACGTCTTCGGTCCTCGGCTGCCTTTGCTGAGTGACTTGACGACGTGGTAATCGGTCTCCAGGCGCGACAGCACTTCGTCACGTTCGCGTCGTGTGAAGTTTTTGAATTGCGTGTTGTGGCGGGAGAAGTCGCGCTCGGTCATACCTTCTCGACCTGCCTCACGGAGCATCCGATAAAGGATTTCGGCGACATCGGCGTACTTCGTCGTACCCAGGCGAATCTTGAAGATTTCGCCCATCTCAAAGGCGTAGTGGTACACGTAATCCCGCGCCCATTCGACGTGCTCGCGCTTAACACGGTCGCTTTCGCAGCTCAGCGCTACGATCAGCGACACGCGCATGATGATCTCGCGGGTGCGCTTGTAGAGGTTCTGGAGGCCGAATTCTTTCATTTTGCGGGAACGCTCCAGAAGCTCGACCTCAATCTCGTCTGTCAGCTCCCGTGCGCTCTCCGTGAAAGGTACGAGAATCGGCTTCGGTGCCTTCGTGGCATAGTCGATGGTGTCGAAATCATCCTCATCGGCCGAGGCATAGCTCATCTTCTGAATCCACTCGATAAGCTCCTCTGGCACCGGAGCGTCATAATCGATGTCCTTACGGCTCAACTGCTCGTCAACCGGCGTCTGAACGATAATGAAGCGGTTCAGGAAGCCGTCATTCACGTCGTTCAAGCCAAGAGCGCCATAGAAGTGGGTAGGTGCGCTCATTCCCAAGATTGAAAGAGCTGGTCTATCAATCAGGGCCTTCCGCATTTCCTCCACTTGTTGTTTGCTGAGGCCGTGCGTGCTGTAGGACTTGGGCGATATAGTTTCGTCCAATGCGCCGAATAGGCTCATTAGGAACGATTGCGCTTGCTCGTAGAGAGCGTTCCCCGCCTTGCGGTTTGAGCTTAAGTATCGGCCAAGCTCGTCGATGATCGCGATATGGCGAGGTCGGAACAACAACTCACCGGCAATGGCCGCTTCGCTGGTGTACTCGCGAGGCCCGACGAACTCGAATCGGTCGGCCTCCTTGAGCACCTTCATGATGACGCGGCGCGTATGCTCCTTACCGCATCCGGTTTCGCCGACGCAGACGAAATAAAGGGACGTGAAGTTGTTCCGGTCGGTGACGTAGTTCCGCCCGAGAACGACCGATCCAATGGCGAGCGCCGTCTGCACCGCGAACTGCGGCTGAGGCATAATCGCCGTGGCGTTGTAGTAATCGACGACGTGTTGCAGCTTGCCAGGGATGCTCAGCAGATGCTTCGGGATCTTCGCGAAGGGATCGGCATCTTTTGCGGACGTGCTCTTTGTCTCGGGGACATCGCCGATCAGCTCGTCTTCCGCGTCGATCTCCTCGAACCAGCGAATCACGTCGTCGTAATCGACGCTGTTCTGGCGCGCTCTGAAATCTTTAATCAGTGACCGGAGCGTGCGCGGGTTCGGATGATTCCGCTTGAAGCTCCGCCAGTCGGTGAGGTTTCGTTTCCGATTGTACTTCTCCGGTTGCCGCTTCGACCATTCGTCGAAAAGCGGCCATCCCTTCTCTGGCCCGAGCTGATGGTGAAGGGCCATTCCGACCTTGAGCCAATCGTCGCGAGACTCGGCCAAGTCCACCAGCTCGTCGAGCATTTCGCGAATCTCGTCTACATCAATGTCCTCGACAGGCTCTTTCGTCTCTGGATCGCGCTCGATCTCCTCATCGTCACCGAGCACTTCCTCAATCTGCTCGGCGTCGATAACGGGAATGCCCAGCTCCCAATCGGGCTCAATTACCCAGCGGTACCTCTTGCCCGAGGGGTGCTTGCTTGGCGGGCAGGCGACTTGCTTGCCGGTGCCGAACAGCTCGATCTCCCAACGGCGTGTCTTCTTGCCGTCGAGTTCGATCGTTTCTTCGCTCCTGGCGAGCTTTCGCGAGCGGAACGGCTTCTGTGTCGCGAAATAGACGTGCCGCGACTTGCCACCGGAGCCGCTTTGCACGGTCGGAAATCGTTTCCAGTTGATCCCGACGAACAGCTTTCTCAGCGTCTCGACCGCCTCGGCGAACGCTTCCTCGGGATCGTCAGAGTCGCGAATATCTATATCGATGACGTGCAGATAATTGCCGTCAACGAGCTTCGATGGCTTACCGAGGCGCACGCCGATATTAAAGCCCGTCTCCCACCAACGCTTGACCTGGGCGAAGTCAGGAATCGGAGCACTCGTCCAATCTGGTGCAACCGGCGCTTTCGAGCGTTTGCGGAGTTTGACGAAAGCGAAGCCCTCGCGGACCCCGCGCTTTAAGTCATCAAGCATAACGGAGGGTCCCCTTCTGAATTACGACTCGAATCAGCGATCAACCGAAGTCGATGAAGGGGTCCAATTTCTCCTTGGTCAGAGTTGAGCCTGGGAGGTTGATAAGTGCGTTCACCCGCTTCGACGGGATGCGGCCACGAATCGGCCACTGGCTTACAGCTTGACGCGAAATTCCGAGGGAAATTGCTATCTTTCTGAGGCTGATTGTACCGTTCTTTCTACGGTGCTTTGGAAGATTTTCCGTCAGCAAACGCAGCAATTCTTCATTCTTTTCCGGCATTTCCGAGTCCCACAAACCTAACGATCGCGAGGGACTCTACATCGTCACGCCCAAAGGGACAATACCTACTTGACGTGTCACTTAGAACGTGCTTTATAAGGGCCACGATCAACGAAGCGACGAGTTCTGGTGAAAAACGGGAGAACAGTGATGAGCCTTGAGGATCGCATCTCGGCACTAACCGAAGCCATTACGAAAAACAACGAACTTCTGAGTACGCTTATCAGCAAAGCGCAGGCTAAAGTTGAGGCTTCTGCCCCGAAGGCTGCTAAGGTTGAGGTTGAGGCCGAGGAGACCAAGGCAAAGGCCGACGATGCCGAGGAAGCACCTCGCCGTCGCGGTCGTAAGCCCAAGGCGGCCAAGATTCCGAGCGTTTCTGACATGAAGGATGCTGCTAAGGCGTATCTCGACGCGGCTGATGATGAGGACGACTACAAGGCCCGCCGCGCGACCATCAAGAAGATCGTCGAGAAGTTCGGGGTCGAGCGCTTTACCGAGATTGCCGAGGAGCATCGCGCTGAAGCCCTCGCCATGTTGAACGGTGAGGGTGACGGCGACGGAGAGGAGGAGGACGACGTAGTTTAATCGTCCCCGGCGATACTCCTCATTGCCACGATAAACGGGGAGTATCGTCACCTTGGCGGTGTCCTGCTAGCCCCACCACCTACCGAAGCCGGGGCACCGCCCGTAAGTCCCTCGGGTTTGGGCGAAGTTCCCGAGGGCCTTATGAAGTGGAGCGGGTGATAGAGGGGGTCCATCGCCCAGGTGTCTTTCCCAACCTGGGGGCGCTTATCGCCCGTGCGGCTCTTGCGGGGTGAGTCGCTTCGCGAAACCCGCTCCACGTCATAAGGCCCTCTCACAAGGAGAGAATGTGTGAAGGCGCACGCCCGTCTGTCGCCATCCGCGTCCTATCGCTGGCTCCGGTGCCCCGGTAGCGTGAACTTCCTTGAGAAAATCGAGGAAGATTTGACCGAGGGCACACATGCTGCTGAGGGGACGATCCTCCATTCCTTTTGTGAAGATGCCCTGAAAACAGGAAAGGACGCGTACTCCTACATCGGCGAGGTCCGCGAGCATGATGGCTACAAGCTAGAATTCGACGAAGAACTCGCCGAGATGATGCAGGAAGGGCTCGAATACATCGATTCGATCCCAGGTAAGCTATTCGTCGAGTATCGTGTTGACCTCAGCCGTTGGATGCCGGGGCAATTCGGCACTCTCGACGTTGGAATTTGCGGAAAACGGCTAATTACCATTTTCGATTGGAAATGGGGAATGCAGCCCGTTTCGCCGATAGAAAATACGCAGCTCATGTGCTATGCGCTGGGCTTTTGGGATAACGTCGCCCGAGAAATCACGGATGCCGAGAAATTCCGTCTGGTCATCTGGCAACCTAGAGCGCCCGGTGGCGGTGGTGAATGGGACGTTACTCTCGACGATCTCCTCGCCTTCGGAAAGAAGCTGAAAAAGAGCGCGGAAGCAACCTACGATAAGGACGCTCCGCGTATCCCCGGCCTTATCCAGTGTCAGTATTGCGAGGGCGCGAAAAGCTTGAAGTGCCCTGAGTACGTCGAATTCAACATGCGGATGGTTTTCGAGGATTTCGACGAACTCGACAAAGACATCGAGGATGATACCCCTCCAAGCCTTTCACCTACAGCTCTCACGCCAGAGCGTCGGAGCTATCTGCTTAAGCACCGACCGATGATCGATAAATTCTTCGATCGTCTCCAGGCGCAAGTCCTTGAGGATGCGCTTGCCGGTCGGCCGACGCCGGGTCTTAAGGCTGTGTACGGGCGCACGCCTCCCCGTAAATGGAAGGACCGTGAGGCGGCCGAAACGGCGCTCAGACGACTTCTCGGGAACGACGCCTATAATCTGAAACTCAAAACACCGACTCAAATTGAAAAGGAGCTGCCGCCGAAAATTTTCGCCAGATATGACCATTTAATCGAAAAAGGCTCGCCAAAGCCGGTGTTGGTTTCGGAGGACGACGCGAGACCACCAATCCCACCAATTACCGACCTTTTTGACGACTAAGAGTCACCTTTAACGTGTGGAGAAACGAGAAATGGCAAAGAAAGAGGACCCAGCTCGGGTGAAATTGAAGAATGTGCGGTTGTCCTTCGCACATCTTTTCCGTCCCCAAGCATTCGGGGATGGTGAGGGTGAACCGAAGTACAACTGCAATTTCTTGATTGATCCGAGCACCAAGGAAGGCAAGGCCAATCTTCGCGCCATCGAGGACGCGATCGAATACGTGAAAAAGGAGAAATGGCCGAAGGGTGCGCCCAAGCTCAGCGAGGGTAAGATCTGCCTCCGTGATGGGAACAACACGGAGTACGACGGCTACGAGGATATGATGTACGTGTCCGCGTCGAATGCCCGTCGTCCTCTCGTTCTGGATCGGGATAAGACTCCGCTTAATGAGGAGGATGGCGTGATTTATTCGGGCTGTTACGTTGACGCCATCATTCGCATTTGGGCGCAGGATAACAAGTACGGTAAGCGGATCAACGCTTCGCTTGAGGCTGTTCGTTTCCGCCGCGACGGTGAGGCGTTCGGTGCAGCTCCACCTGATCCCGATGAGTTCGATGATCTCGACGACGAGGATGAGGAGGATGAGGAGGATCGCCCGCGTCGAAAGCGCCGGGACGAAGATGAGGACGAAGACGATCGGCCTCGCCATCGTAAGAGTCGCGATGAGGACGATGAGGATGAGGACGATGATCGGCCTCGCCGTCGCAAGCGTCGGGACGAAGACGATGAGGACGATGAGGATGAGGACGATGAGGACCGGCCGTCTCGGAACAGTCGGGCTCGCAAGCGGCGCGACGACGATGATGTGGTCTGATTGATCCGAAAGTTACTTTACAGATCCCCGGCCTAGCGCCGGGGATTGCCGTCTAACGGGGGGGCTGAAATTGGTCGCCTACACGAAGGAAAAGATAACCTGGGTTCACGACATTGAGATTTATCGGAATTACCTTCTGATCGGCTTTAAGCGGGTCGATACAGGAAAGGTCGTTTCGTGGGAAGTCGTCGGATCAAAGGGGTACTTGAGCGACGACGATATTGATGAGATCCGCGAGTTCATGCGGAAGTATCGCACGGTCGGATTCAACACCCGGCATTTCGACCTTCCAATTCTCTATTCGGCTCTCTCCGGTCTCCGGGTTATCGACCTCAAGAAAATTGCCGATGATATAATACTAGGTGGCCGCAAGTCCTGGGATATTGAGCGGGACTACGGTATAGAAGTTCCGCTCAGGCTCGACCATATCGACCTCATCGAAGTTGCACCTGGAAAGGCCAGCCTCAAAATCTACAACGGCCGCCTTCACGGTAAGCGGATGCAGGACTTACCGATCGATCCTGACGCCGTGCTCACCGATGAGGAGATTGAGGTTGTATACGACTACTGGAAAAACGACCTAGACGCTACGATCCTTCTTTACAACAAGCTGAAAGAGCAGTTGGACCTCCGTGCTTCTATGAGCACCGAGTATCGTCAAGATTTGCGGTCCAAGTCAGACGCTCAGATCGCCGAGGCTGTGATCCGTAGTGAAGTTGGCAAGCTCCTTGGCGAGAAGCCGAAGCGTCCAGAGATTCCACCGGGGACCAGATATAGCTACATCGTGCCCGATTTCATCCGGTTCAAGCATCCAGATTTGCGCGATATTCTCGCGGAAATCGAGCGTTCATCGTTTCGGGTCGATAAAACCGGAAAAATCATAATGCCTCGCGCATTGGCCGATGCGAACATTAAGATCGGCAATGGGATTTATCGTATGGGTATCGGTGGCCTCCACAGCTCAGAGAAGTGTCAGGCCATCGTCGCAAGAGATGATCAAATTCTCGTAGACAGGGACGTTACCTCTTACTACCCCATGATTATCCTCCGCTTGGGGCTTTATCCGAAGCACATGGGTAAGGCATTTCTCAAGGTCTATCGGGAGATCGTGAATCGTCGCCTCAAAGCCAAGGCCGAGGGCAACACAGTCGTTGCGAACTCCCTGAAAATCACGATCAACGGATCGTTCGGCAAGTTTGGCTCGCCCTGGTCGGCCCTGTACTCGCCCGACCTTCTCATCAGGACCACCATCACCGGCCAACTGTCCCTCCTCATGTTCATCGAGCGCCTGGAGCGTGCCGGTATCCGCGTGGTGAGCGCCAACACGGATGGCATCGTGATGCTCTGCGATAGGAAGCATGAGCACGTGATGAGAGAGGTTGTGGAGGAATGGGAACACGACACAGGATTCGGGACTGAGGCGACGGAGTACAGCGCTCTCTACAGTCGTGATGTGAACAACTATATCGCAGTCAAGAAAGGTGGTGGGGTGAAGCTCAAGGGTGCTTATGCCAAAGCGGGCTTCATGAAAAACCCTCAGAACGAAATTTGCATTGACGCTGTAATTGCGCACATTACGGAGGGAAAGTCACTGTCGGCGACAATTCGCGAGTGTCGTGACATCACCAAGTTCGTGACGGTGCGGCAGGTTCAAGGTGGTGCGATTTGTGGTGCTGAGAAGTATTACCGGGATCGCTACGGCAAGCGTGGTCAGCTCTTGAAGCCCGAGGAAATACTTGACTTCTCGAATGCGCAGTATCTCGGCAAGGCGATTCGTTGGTATTATTCTACAAACGGCGAGATCGGAATTTTTTACAAGACTCCTAACAGATATGGAACTCACAACCTTGTGCCGAGGACGGAGGGGGCAAAACCTCTCATGGAGCTTCCTGACAAGTTCCCCGATGATGTGGATTACGGCTGGTATATCCGCGAGGCGCGCTCCATCCTTCAAGAGATCGGCTTTGAGGAGTCCTTAATTTGAACTATACGTCACTTTATACGTGAATTTAGCCGTTTATAGTGGCTGGGGGCTATAAATGCAGGAATCCTACATCGAGAACAAAGTTTGCGAGTGGGCGAAGAAAAACGGCTGGCTCGTTCGCAAGCTTCAATGGATCGGCAGAGAAGGAGCCCCTGATCGTCTGTTTCTAAAAGCGGGTCGTTTCGTTTTGATCGAGTTCAAGCGCCCAGGTCAAAAGCCTCGCCCTTCCCAGCGCCTCGAAATCAAGCGGCTCCGGCAATACGGCGCGACTGTCGCCGTGATCGACAATGTTGAGGATGGAATTGCCTTTTTGAACGATGAGTACGCCACTTCGTAAGCGCGGGGAACTGCGTAGCTATCAGCGGATCTTCGTCAATAAGATCAAGAAAATTCCAGGCATTATTCTCGCCCTACCGATGGGAGCGGGAAAAACGGCCACGACCCTCACGGCGGTCCTCGACCTTCTCGACGATAAGAAGGTCAAGAAAGTCTTGATCGTCGCGCCGCGCCTCGTGGCCGAGGCGACGTGGCCCGATGAGATCATGAGTTGGGAGCACACGAGTCTTCTGACGTGGACGCTTGTGCGGGCAACTGACGATGATGAGGACGTAATCAAGGCGCGGAAGGAAGCCTACGACACGGCTCGCGATCTTATCGGTATGGACGCCAGGGAGGCGCGGAATTGGGCTGGTAAGCGCGCGACAGTCTTCAAGAGCTGGAAACGCGCCAAGCTCGCTCGTAGCGATGCTGAGGTCCATATCATCAACAAAGAGGCGCTACCCTGGCTTTGGGAATTCTTCGGTCAAGGTAAGCACTGGCCTTACGACATGCTGATCGTCGATGAGGCCAGTATGTTCAAGAATGGTAAGATGCGTACGGCCAAGAAGGGCATTACCCGTTTCGGGGTCGCCGTCAAAGCTCGTAAGTATGCGAAGCGCGTCGTTCTTCTTACCGGCACCCCGGCACCCAAGGGTCTCCAGAATCTATGGGGTCTCGCCAAGGTCGCGGATGGCGGCGAGCGCCTTGGCTCCAGCAAGTATTGGTTCCTCCAGCGGTGGTTCATGAAGGATTATATGGGCTGGAATTGGGAGCCCAGGCCCAACGCTCAGACTGAGATCATGGAGCGCCTGAGCGACATCATGTTCTCACTGGAGGAGGGGGATTGCGTCGATCTCCCGCCGATCAACAACATAGAAGTGAAAGTTACTTTACCGAAGCGGGTCATGGATGAGTACCGCCGCTTTGAGAAGACTCTTGTCTCAGAGCTGTATGACGTGGAAGCCGTCAATCGCGGCGTGCTGCATATGAAGCTGTTGCAGTTCGCGAACGGCAGCATGTATCAGGAGGACGGCAAGGACGTTTGGATTCACGACGAGAAGTTGGAGGCCCTGGAAAATATCATCGATGAAGCCAACGGGGCTCCGGTACTCGTCGCCTACATGTTCAAATTTGACCTGGACCGCATCCGCAAACGATTCAAGCACGCTGTCGTGTTCGGCGAGGGTGACGTGCGGAAAACAAAGGAACGCTGGAATCGTGGAGAGATTCAGCTACTTCTCGCGCATCCTGCCTCGGTCGGTCACGGTCAGAATTTGCAGTACGGTGGGAATATCAGCGTTTGGTACGGCCTAACACCCGATCTTGAGTTGTACCTTCAGTTCAACAAGAGGCTCCATCGCTCGGGTCAGACCAAACCCGTATTCAATCATCACATCGTCGCTCGCGGAACATACGATGAGGACATTCTGCCGCTTTTAACGAAGCGTGATGTGACTCAGAACGAGATTATACGAAGCGTTAAGCTTAGGTTGTTGGAAAGACGAAGTGCTGGCTTGACAATTTAATATTGACACGTTCCGCCGTTTATGTCACCTTCAGCTTGTCATGGTTGCATGATGAGTGTCAGTGACGTGAAAGGGAGAATGCGGAACGATGGTTACAATCAGGGTCAAGGATGATGCGCCCCATGCTGCGTTCGCGCGGCGTCTAAATCAGGTCATCGAAGAGTCGGACCTGCTGCCGCCCTATAATCAGGGCCGGTACACCTGGATTTCCGAACAGCTCCGCAAACAGTTCGGCGTTGAGGTCACCCGCGAGACTGTGCGTAAGTGGGTATGGGGAGAGACAATCCCCAGGAACGAGAAGCTGAAAGCGCTCGCCAAGCTGTTCGATGTCGATGAGGGCTGGCTGGCATTCGGCATCACATCGGAAGTCAATAAAAAGGTGACTCCGAAAAAGATCCTCGCCGATAGTGGTGTGGTCAGCCTTGTTGCCGGTCTCATTCAGATGGACGGTGGCACCTGCGCTTTGCGCGAGGAGAAGGATAAGAACGATTTCGTCGATCTCTACGCCATCGTCGATCGGCGGCAGCGTATGATCTCTGTGTGTCTCGGCGTTGAGGTTGCACCGGGGAAGTTCAAATTCTCGGTTCCAAATGAGTATGAGCAGTGCGTCAATATCGGCGTCGTGAGAACGGGCTTTGCGAGCTTTGACCTTCTCCTCCTGTCTCATGCTCAGATCAAGAGCTACGGCGATCGCCTTGGGCCACATGTCGATGTAACAGCGACAAAGCGCGAGAAGGGATGGATGATTGGGCGCACGCCCGTCCATCTCATCACCGATTTCAACGCCGACCTGTCGCGGGAGGGGTGAACTTCACGCCTTGATGGTATATTTGATGGTATCACAATTTCGGTCATTTGAAATTACTCAGGAGTTTCAACGTGTTAGAGAGAATTCAAGAGTCCCCTACGGGGCGCCA
>Ga0310830_100853_pt1 | contig 17675 bp, 17 predicted proteins | sample WT_ome_5_FD_201301 | JGI IMG/M metagenome (GOLD analysis project Ga0310830, IMG submission 201301) | Sorghum-adapted microbial communities enriched on wild type (WT) sorghum from Joint BioEnergy Institute, Emeryville, California, United... ...
CCTCCAGCGCCACCCGTCCCCCGTGCGAGGCCCCCACCACCGCGACCCGCCGCACGCCCAGCCCGTCCAGCAGCGCCAGCACGTCCCCGGCGTCCGAGTAGGGCCGGTCGGCCGCCCACGGCGTGCCGCCGTACCCCCGCAGGTCCGGGCGGATGGCCCGGAAGCGGGCGGTGAGCGCGGGCCACTGCGGATCCCACATCCGCGAGTCGGCCGCGCTGGAGTGGAGCAGCAGCACCGCCTCGCCGGAGCCGGCGTCGTCGTAGCGCAGGACCGTCCTCGCGCCTCCGTCGCCAGCCGGACGCCCAGCCCGATCAGCACCCCGCCGGAGATCTGCTCCATGCGGCGCCGTACGGCGGGGCGGTCGAAGACCGCCCGCACCAGGCCGATCAGCCAGACCAACGCCAGGTACCACAGGGTGTCCACCGTGACCCAGATCAGCGCGAGCAGCGTCAGCGTGGCCGGCGCGTCGGCCCCGGCGGGGACGAACTGCGGCAGGAACGAGACCGCGAACACGGCCGCCTTGGGGTTGGCCAGGATGGTGCCCAACCCCAGCAGGTACGAGCGCCGCCACCCGGTCGCCGCCCGGTCCTCGACCGGCTCCGCGGCGCCGGCCGCGTCGCCGGCCCGCCGGGCCTGCCGCAGCGACTGCACCCCGATCACCACGAGCGTCACCGCGCCGCAGACCCGCATCACGTCGTAGGCCACCTGCGAGGCGAGGACCAGCGCGGACAGGCCGAAGACCGCGGCCACCGCCCACAGCAGCACCCCGGTCTCGTTGCCGAGCGTCGCCGCCACACCGTGCGCCCGGCCGCCGCGCAGCGTCTGCCGGAGGATGACCGCGGAGCTCACCCCGGGGATCATCGCCAGCAGCAGGCACGATCCGATGAAGAAGAGCAGTTGCATCCGGGCATCGTCGCCGCCGCCCACCCGCCGAGGCAACCGAATAATCCGCATCATCCGCCGCCCCGCCGGGCCTCTCCCGGCCCGCCCGGCAGCGCCGGACCGGGCCGGCCTCGTCGATTCCCGGCGATGTCCGCGGCGATGTCGCCGGGCCCCAGGAGGGCCCGCACGCCGCGGGGCAGAACCTCACCTCGGGGTAGCGCGATGAGGGCTTGTCCAGCAAGGGCTGCCGCCGGCACTTCAGGTGCCGGTCGAGGAAGGCGGCCACGTACGTGCGGGTGAGCTCGGCGGCGCGCGCCGCGGGCAGGGTGCCGGGGGACGGCGCGACGCCGAGGGCCTCGGCCGTGTGCGGGTGGTCGGTGAACGACTGCGGCTCCGCGCCCGACAGCACGAGCCAGCGCTTCCACCCGGCCGGCAGCACGAGCCAGCGCTTCCACCCGGCCGGCAGCCGCCAGCCGCGGCTCCAGGAGTTGTCGCGCTCCCCGGGGACCCGTTGCGCCGACCCGAGGAACAGGAACGGCCGGGAGAACCCGCCCTTGGGGATGCGGGCGTAGGTGGTGCCGCCCATGTTCACCCCCGCGCGGACGCGGGAGTCGTTCAGCATCGCCGCGATCGCGGAGGCCCCGCCGATCGAGTGGCCGGCCATCGCGACGCGCGACCGGTCGATCCGGCCGCCGCCGTCCCACGCCGAGGGCAGCCGGTCGAGCACGAAGGAGACGTCGGCCGCCCGCCCCTCGGCCACCACCGCGCCGAAGCCCGGGTCGGATTCGCTGTCGCAGGCGAGGCATTCGGCGATCCGCCCGTCGGCGAGGGGCGTGGCGTGGCTCTCGTAGGGGTGGTCGATCCCGGCCACGACGTATCCCCGGCTCGCCAGGTCCTCGGCGAGCGACGTGAGCGTGCTCACCGGCTGGGTGAAGCCGGGCGAGAGCACCACCAGCGGAAGCCTCCGCCCGGCCGGTTCGGCGTCCTGGACGGCGTTCGTGCGCGTCCTGCTCAGCGTGTCGCCCGGGACGCCCGCGACGCCGAGCCGCCTGAGCGCCGGCTGGGCGGCACCGCGAGGAAGCGCAGCGGCTCGCGTGGGCCTGATCGCCGCCTGCGCGAGCCCTTGAGGCACGATCGATCGGCCCGGCGCCGGCCGGCGGCGTCCGGTGCGGGCACGACCGAGACGGCCGCCGCGACGAAGGCGGCGGAGGCGAGGAGCGGCGGCCGATCAGCCGGCCGCCCGCGGTGCCGGGGCGGGCAGCTGGACGGTGACCCGGAGCCCGCCGCCGGGGCGCGGGGCGATGGCGAGGGATCCGTCGTGCGCGTGGATGATGCTCTTGACGATCGCCAACCCGAGGCCGACGCCCGCCTGGTCGCCGCCGGTCCTGCCGGTGCCGCGCTGGAACGGCTCGGTGAGCGTGGCCACCACCTGCGGGGGCAGTTCCTCGCCGGTGTTCTCCACGGTGAGCACCGCGGCCCCGGCGCGGACCCCGGTGGCGACCCACACGGCGCCCTGCTCGGGCAGGTTGTGCACGATGGCGTTGTGCACGAGGTTCGTCACCATCTGCAGCAGCAACGCGGGTGACCCGGCGGCCATCGCGATGTCGCCGGAGACGTGCACGTCGACGCCGCGTTTCCCGGCGAGCGGGAGCAGGGTCTCGGTCGCCTCCTCCACGAGCAGCGACACATCGACCGGCTCCCGGGTGAAGGATTTCTGGCCGACGCGGCCGAGCACGAGCAGCGCCTCGGTGAGGTCGATCGCCCGGGCGTTCACGGCGTGCAGGCGGTCGAGCAGCTCGCGGTGGTCGTGCGACGGATCGTTGCGGGCCACCTCGAGCAGCGACTGCGAGATCGCCAGCGGGGTGCGCAGCTCGTGCGAGGCGTTGGCGGCGAATCTGCGCTGCTCGGCCAGGTGCGCCTCGAGGCGGTCGAGCATCGTGTCGAAGGCGTCGGCGAGCTCGCGGAACTCGTCGTTGCGCCCCGTCAGCCGGACTCGGTGGGACAACGACCCGTTCGCGGCCAGCCGGGTCGCCTCGGTGATGCGGGTGAGCGGGGCGAGCATGCGCCCGGCGAGGATCCACCCGCCCAGCAGGCCGAACACGATGAAGAAGATCAGCACCAGGCCCGCGACCGGCAGGAAGTCCCGCACCAGCATGAACCGGTCGGGGATCAGCGTGCTCCTGACCCCGCCGTCGACCCGCACCAGCAGCCACACCAGCGCGAGCAGCAGCACGCCGGCGAGCACCAGGAACCCGGCGTAGCTGAGCGTGAGTTTGAGGCGGGCGCTCAACCGTGCCCCCTAGTCACGCCTCCGCTCCCCTCCCCCGTCCCGGCCGCCCGCCGAGGTGTCGATGCGGTACCCCACGCCGGGCACGGTGGCGATGATCCACGGCTCGCCGAGCCGCCGGCGCAGCGCCGAGACCGTGATCCGCACGGCGTTGGTGAACGGATCGGCGTTCTCGTCCCACACCCGTTCCAGGAGCTCTTCGGCGCTGACGACCCCGCCCTCGGCGGCGACGAGGACCTCCAGCACCGCGAACTGCTTCCTGGTCAGCGGGACGTAACGGCCGTCCCGGTAGACCTCGCGGCGGAACGGATCCAGCCGCAGGCCCGCGATCTCCCGCACCGGCGGCCGGTAGTGGGCGCGCCTGCGGTCGAGCGCCCGCAGCCGGAGCACGAGCTCGCGCATCTCGAACGGCTTCGTGAGGTAGTCGTCGGCCCCGAGCCCGAACCCGGTGGCCTTGTCGTCGAGCCGGTCGGCCGCGGTGAGCATGAGGATCGGCATGCCGCTCCCCGAGGCGACGATGTGCTCGGCGACCTCGTCGCCGGACGGACCGGGGATGTCCCGGTCGAGGACTGCTATGTCGTAGGCGTTCACGCCCAGCATCTGCAGAGCGGTGTCACCGTCACCGGCGATGTCGGCGGCGATCGCCTCCAGGCGCAGCCCGTCCCGGATCGCCTGCGCCAGGTACGGCTCGTCTTCGACGATGAGCACACGCATGTCAACGAGCCTACGAGCCCGGGCATATCGCCGGCGTATCCGAAACCGCGAACGGCCCGGCGGCACCACCCCGCGGGCCCCGGCACGGTACGGCCACGCGTGCCCAGGCCTGCCGGCTCGGCATGACCGGGCACCGCCACGCCGTACGGCGGGCCGACCGGCGTCCGCGGCCGCCGCCGGCAGGCACAGACCTCCACGCCACACGGTCCGGCATATCACCGCCATATCCGAAATGTCGTCAGGCCTTGGCGGCAGAGGTCGTCCCAGCCGCAGGCCACACGGCCGCATGAGCCCGGCCGCCGTACCGGCCTCACGAGCCGGGCGCCGCCAGGGCCACTCGGCAGGCCGGCCAGAGGACCGAGGCTAGGACAGCGGCTGTATCGGCGGCGTATCCGAAATCTGATACGGCCCGGCAACGTCGCGTGGCGTTGACTGCGGCCACATGGATCACAGGGAACCGGCCGTGCCCGGCGACGCCACGGCACGGCCATACGAGCGCGGGCCGTATCGGCCCGTTCCCCAAGTGGACACCGCCACCGCGGTACGGCGGGCCGAGCAGGGGACCGTGGCGGCGGCCGCGCGCGGACTGACCAAGACCTACGGCCTGGGCGACGTCCGGGTGCCCGCCCTGCGTGGCGTCGATCTCGACCTGCCGCGCGGGCGGTTCACCGCGATCATGGGGCCGAGCGGCTCGGGCAAGTCCACGCTCATGCACTGCCTGGCCGGGCTCGACCGGCCCGACGGCGGCACCGTGGCCGTGGCGGGCATCGAGCTCACGTCCCTCGACGACGACGCCCTCACGATCTTCCGCCGGGAGCACGTCGGCTTCGTGTTCCAGGCGTTCAACCTGCTGCCGATGCTCACCGCCGCCGAGAACATCCTGCTCCCGCTCGAGCTGGGCGGGCAGCGGGTCGACGACGCGGCCCGGGAGCGCGCCCGCATGCTCGCGGAGATCCTCGGCGTGGCCGACCGGCTCGGCCACCGGCCCGCGGAGCTGTCCGGCGGCCAGCAGCAGCGGGTCGCGATCGCCCGGGCCCTGATCACCCGGCCGGACCTGCTGTTCGCCGACGAGCCCACCGGGAACCTGGACAGCGCCACGTCGACGGAGGTGCTGGATCACCTGCGCCGGTCGGCGCACGAGCTCGGCCAGACCGTGGTGATGGTCACCCACGACCGGGACGCGGCGGCCTACGCCGACCACGTGGTCACCATGCGAGACGGGCGGATCGTCTGATGCGCACCGTCTTCCTCGCGTCGCTCCGCACCCACCTGCGCAGGCACGTCGCGGCGGTGGTCGCGGTCGCCACCGCGGTCGCGTTCGTCGTCGTGGTCGGCGTGCTCACGGCCGGGGCCCGCGCCGCGCTCATCGAGCGTCTCGGCGCGCCGTACCGGAACGCGGACCTGGTGGTCTCGCCGGTGGGGTGGCCGGCGTCGCACATGAAACCGGAGGATGTGATCGCGTTCGCCGAACGGCTCGGCGAGAACGCGTCCGCGATCGGCCGGGCCTCGCTTCCGCTGCGCGCGGGCGGGCGGCGGATCCCCGAGGCGGGCGTGGGGCCGATCTCCACGGTCGAGCGGTGGCGCTGGCAGCCGCTCGAATCGGGGCGCTTCGCGGTGCGCGGCGGCGAGGCGGTGGCGGACGTGCACTTCGCCCTCGCCAACGACGTCTCGATCGGCGACCGGCTGGTGATCGGCGAGGGCGCCGCCGCGGCCGCGGTGCGCGTGGTCGGCCTGGTGGAGTCGCCGTCGCCGCCCGCGCAGGCGGACGTGTACGTCACCTGGCCGCAGCTGCTGCGCTGGCGCGACCGCCTCCACCTGGGCTCGGTGGCGGTGCGCGGCGAGGCGGGCACGCTCCCGCCGGGCGGGAAGGCGCAGTCGCCGGAGGCGTTCGCGGAGGAGCGGCTGACCGCCGTGCAGAACCAGGTGGACAGCGTGGGGGTGATGCTGCTGCTGTTCGCCGGGGTCGCGGTCTTCGTCGCGGCGGTGGTGGTCACGAACACGTTCGCCATCCTGTTCGCGCAACGCCTGCGGGACTTCGCGCTGCTGCGCTGTGTCGGCGCCACCCGGCGGCAGGTGGCGCGTTCGGTACGCCTGGAGGCGGCCGCCGTCGGGACGTTCGCGTCCCTCGCCGGGGCGGTCGCCGGTGCCGCCCTCGGGTACGGGCTGATCGCCGCGATCGACCTGGTCGCGCCGGACACCCCGGTCGTCGCCGCCGCGCCGCCGCCGTCGTGGCTGCTGGGCGGGGTCGCCGTCGGCCTGGTGGTCACCGTGGCCGCCGCCTGGTCGCCGACGCGGCGGGTGCTGCGGGTGAGCCCGCTGGCGGCGCTGCGCCCGGACGTCGCGGCCGGTCCGCGCACGGGCGTCGGCCGGGCGCGGGCGGCGCTCGCCGTGCTGCCGGCGGCCGCCGGGTTCGCCCTGCTCGCGGCGGCGGTGATGCAGCACGGCGTGGCGCTGATGCTCGCCGGCGGCGGGGCGCTGTTCGCCGGCGTGCTCCTGCTCGGGCCGGTGCTCGTCCCCCGCCTGATCCGGCTGCCCATCGGGCTGTTCGGCCCCACCGGGCGGCTGGCGGCCGAGAACGCGGCGCGCAATCCGCGGCGCACCGCCACCACCGCCGCGGCCCTGCTGGTCGGCGTCACCCTGACGACCGCCGCGCTCACCGGGATGGCCACCTGGCGTGCCGCGCTCGACGAGCACATCGGCGGCCGGCACCCGATCGACCTCGCGCTCACCTCGGCGAAGGGCCCGGTCGGCGCCGACGTCCTCGACCGGGTGCGCCGCACTCCCGGAGCGGGCGATCGCCGTACCCGGCGCCGTGGCCCGGGTGTCCGGGCTCGACGGCCCGTTCCCGGTGGTGGCCGCGCCCGCCGCCGCGGAGGTGGCCCGCGACGGCGGGGCGTTCGCGCAGGTCGAGCCGGGGACGATAAAGATCGACTTCGAGGCCTTCCGCAGCGGCCCGGGGCTGCGGCCCGGCGAGCAGGTCACGGTGCGCGTCGGGGAGCGGCAGGCGCGGCTGCGGGTCGCCGCCGGCAGCGGCTGGGGCCCGGCGGGCGTGGTCGCCCCGCAGACGCTCGCCGCGCTCACCGGCACCCCCGAGCCGCACGCCGTCTGGGTGCGCGCCGCGCCCGGCGCCGACCCGGCCCGGCTCGGCGGCGACCTGGACGAGCTGGCGGACCCGATCGGCGCGACGATCGAGAACGGGCTGCGCACCTGGGAGTCGCTCGACCGGCAGCTGTCCGTGCTCAGCTGGTCGGTGCTCGGCCTGCTCGCCGTCGCCATCGTGATCGCCCTGATCGGGGTGGCGAACACGCTGGGCCTGTCGGTGCTGGAACGCGTCCGCGAGCACGCGTTGCTGCGCGCGCTCGGGCTCACCCGCGCCGGGCTGCGGCGGACGCTGGCGATCGAGGCGCTGCTGCTGTCGGCGACGGCCACCCTGCTCGGCACCGTGCTCGGCGTCGGCTTCGCCTGGTCCGGCTACGAGACGGTCATCAGACCGGCGCTCCGCGAGGCCGCCTTCCACATCCCCTGGCCCTCGCTCGGCGCCGTCGTCCTCGCCACCACCCTCGCCGGGCTCCTCGCCGCCGTGCTCCCGGCCCGCCGCGCCGCCCGGGTGACCCCCGCCGCCGGGCTGTCCTTCGACTGACCGCCCGGTACGGCCGCGGCCCGGCCCGGGCCGATCTCGCCGACCCCGAGGTGGCCCACCGCACCAGACCGGCGCCTTGTCCGTACCGGCCTGCCCCTGGGCGAGGGCCGGTGCCGCGTCGCGAGCCGGTCCGGCCGCCCCGCTCGCCGCGTCGCCGGTGGCGCAGCCGCTGGTCACCGGTTGCGCGGATCGCGCAGGCGGCCGGGTGTGCGGCTGTCCGGCGAGGCGGCGGCCAGGGCGCGCCCGCCGAAGCCAGGGCGGCCGGCGACGCGCCTGGGGCGTGGCTACCAGCGGTCCCAGTGCACGAAGGCGCCGGGTTCGGCGCGCGGGCCCGGCTTGAAGTCGGTGCCGATCGTGTAGGCGACCGGGGTGAGGGCCACCTGGACGACGGTGTCGTAGGGGAGGCCGAGGAGTTCGGCCATCTCGCGTTCGTAGCTGAGGTGGCAGGTGGTCCAGGCGGTGCCGAGGCCGTGTTCGCGGGCGGCGAGCATGAAGCTCCAGAACGCGGGGATGACCGAGCCCCAGGCTCCCGCCTGGCCGCGGACGGTGCTGAGTTCGGCGCGGCTGCCCACGCGCAGGCAGGGGATGAGCAGCAGCGGCACCTCGTGCAGGTGCTCGGCGAGGTGGTCGAGGCTGATCCGGATCCGGGTCCACTCGCGGGAGCCGAAGTTCATGCGGCTGTACTGCGGGCCCTCGATGCCGGCGGGCGGTACGGCGAGGCCGCGCCGCCAGATGTCGGCGACCGCGGCCCGGGTCGCGGCGTCCTCGACGAAGACGAAGTCCCAGCGTTGCCGGTTGCGTCCGCTGGGGGCCTGGGCGGCGACGCGCACGCACTCCTCGATCACCTCGCGCGGCACCGGGCGGGTCAGGTCGAGGCGCCTGCGTACCGCGCGGGTCGTGGTCAGCACCTCGACGGCGGACAGGCCCAGCCCGGGCGGGAACACGGGCCGGGAGGGAGTGGTGGTCATCGTGGGTCTCTCCGGTGTGGTCTGGTTCGTCGGCCGCCGGTCCCGGGCACGGGCCGGCCGGTCGTGGCCGGGGTCCGAGGGGCGAGGCCGTCGCCGCCGGCCGGGCCGCTCGCCCGATGCCCACTCAGGGTGGGTGGCGGGATGCGGTCCCCCGGGTCGGACGGCTTCGCCCCGCCGTACGCGGACGGCATCCAGTAGACCGGCACGGAGCTCGCGTTGTCCAAGACCGCTTGGCCATCCGTGGGGATGCCCGGGAGGCATCGCAACATAAGCTCCTACGGGTGGAATTGCGGCATCTGCGATATTTCCTGGCGGTGGCCGACTGTGGCTCGTTCCATCGCGCCGCCGAGCACCTGCTGGTCGCGCAGCCCTCGCTCAGCCGCCAGATCCGCGCCCTGGAGCACGAGCTCGGCGAGTCCTTGTTCACCCGGACGCCGCAGGGCGTGACCCTCACCCCGGCCGGGCGTGCCCTGGTGGGCCACGCCCGCCGGATCCTCGCCCTGGAGGCCGCCACCCCCGAGATCGTCTCCCGGCGCGAGCAGCCACGTGAGCACGTCACCCTCGGCGTCCCCCGGGCGTGCCGCCCGGCTGGCCGGCCGGCGTCGTCGAGCACGTCGGCCGCGTGCTCCCCGGTGTCGGCCTCGATCTCGTCGAGAGGCTCGACGTGCGCCCGCCGCCGCAGCCGGCGGGCCCGATCACGCCCCAACGGCCACCGCGTGGAGCTTCACGCCTGCCCGGTGACGGCGGCGGGCGCCCCGCCCCTGGCGTACAGCGCGGACAGCTCGTTGATCGTCTGGATCATCATGGCGCGCAGCTCGGGCGGGTCGAGGACCTCGACCTGCGCGCCCAGGCGCATGAGCTGCCAGCAGGCGTGGCGCAGGGACTCCACCGCCAGCCGCACCCGGATCCAGCCGTCCGCGTCCGGCGGCCCCGCCTCGGCGAGGGCGGCGTCGGTGATCGCGACGCCCATGGTGATCCGCAGCATCGAGACGGCGTCGGCGGCGACGCGGATGACGGCCTCCTCCCGGTACATGCGGCGCAGGAAGTCCGCCGACCAGTCCCGCCAGTACGCCGCCAGGTCGAAGCCCTCGACCCGCTCGAAGTACCCGTCGAGCACCTCCACCGAGCGGATCCGCCCCACCCGGTAGGTGCGCATGTCCCCCGCCCGGCCGGGCTCGTCGGGCGAGCCGCCGTCCGCCGTCTCCGCCGTGTTCCCCGCCTCCCCGCGCCCGGCCTGGCCATCGCGGGCGGGGTCGGGGACGGCGCGGGCGACCAGGTACCAGTTCCCGGCCTTGAGGACGAGGCCGTGCGGGTGCACGAGCCGTTCGACCACCTGCCGCCCCCAGCGCTGGTACGTCATGCGCAGCGGCCGCTGGTCCCACACCGCGTCGGCGACCTCGGCGAGGAACCGGGACTCGCCCGCGTCCTGGTACCAGCCGGGCGCGTCGAAGTGGAAGCGCTCGCGCATCCGGCGGGCCTGGGAGCGGGGCTCCGGCGGGAGGGCGGCGAGCAGCTTCAGCTCCGCCGCGGCCGCCACGTCGCCGAGGCCGAGCTCGGCGGCGGGGCCGGGCAGCCCGGCGAGGAACAGCGAGGCGGCCTCGTCGGCGGTGAGGCCGTTGAGACGGGTGCGGAAGCCGTCCAGCAGCCGGTACCCGCCCGCCGGGCCGCGCTCGGCGTACACCGGCACCCCCGCCGCCGACAGCGCCTCCACGTCCCGGTACACGGTGCGCACCGACACCTCCAGCTCGGCGGCGAGCTCGCCGGCGGTCATCCGCCCCCGGGACTGGAGCAGCAGCAACAGGGAGAGCAACCGGCTCGCGCGCATACCCTCATTCTCGGCCCCGCCCGGCCGGGCGCGGGCATTGCGCAGCGAACATGACCTGTGTTCATATGAACACATGGATCGATTGCGCGCCATCATGGACACGCTGCGGACCTGCGACACCGTGACGGTCGCCGAGCTGGCCGCGCGGCACGGCGTGTCCGAGATGACGATCCGCCGCGACCTGGACGATCTGGCCCGGCAGGGCGTGGTGCGGCGCATCCGCGGCGGGGCGATGAGCCTGCTGCTGCGCGGCGAGGAGCCGCCGTTCGCGGTGCGCGAGCGGGAGGCCGTCGAGGAGAAACGCCGCATCGCGGCCGAGGTCGCCGCGCTGATCGCCGACGGCGAGGCGGTGCTGCTCGACAGCGGCACCACCGCGCTGGAGGTGGCCCGGGCGCTGCGCGAGCGGCGGCTCACCGTGGTCCCGCTGTCCCTGCACGCCGCGCGGGAGCTCGCCGGCGCGCCCCGCATCCGCCTGGTGCTGCCCGGCGGCGAGGTACGGCCCGGCGAGCTCGACTTCATCGGCCCGCTGGCGGAGAAGGCGATCCGGTCGCTGCGGTTCGACACCGCGGTGATCGGCTGCTGCGGCCTGTCGGCGGCGCACGGGCTGACCGCCCACGACCTGCAGGAGGTGACGATCAAGCAGGCGGCGATCGAATCCGCCCGGCGGGTGGTGGCCGCCACCGACTCCGGCAAGTTCACCCGCACCGCGTTCGGCGCGGTCTGCCCGCTCGACCGGCTCGACGTCGTGGTCACCGACGCCGGCATCCCCAAGGAGGAGCACGACGCGCTGACCGCCGCCGGCGTCGCCGTCCGCGTCGTCTGACGGCACCCACTGACAGGACCGTCCGACAGGACCGCCCGGCGGCTCTTCCCAGGACCGTGCCGGCGGGTCAGCGGGCGGGACCGCCCTCCCCGTTCTCCCGCCCGATGCGCTCGGCGTCGGCCGCCAGCTCGTCGGTGACGAGCAGATCCCGCCGCACCAGCCGGCTCCGATACCCGGCCCGGCCCACCATGTGCGCCGCCACCGGTGCGGTGGCGAGCTGGAACAGCGCGATCAGCACCAACGTGGTGACGTCCTCCCGGGTGCGCAGCCGCAGCGCGCAGCCGAGCAGCACCAGCAGCAGCCCGAGCGTCTGGGGCTTGGTCGCCGCGTGCATCCGCGACATCAGATCGGGGAAGCGCACCAGCGCGACCCCGGCCGACAGGCACAGCAGCGCGCCGCCGATCAGGCAGACCGCGACGACGACATCGAGGATCGGCTCAAGGCTCATGGGTGCCTCCGGTGTGCAGCGGCGGGCGCGGCGCGCCGCCGTCCCGGCGGCGGGTGGCGAACCGGGACACGCTCACCGACCCGGTGAAGCCGAGGATCGACAGCACCACCAGCACCGGCAGCGCGGTGGCGTCCCCGGTGTAGGCGGCCTCGGCGGCGATCGCCGCGACCACGGTGGCCAGCAGCACGTCGGTGGCGACGATCCGGTCGAGCACCGAGGGGCCGCGGATGATCCGGGACAGCGCCAGGATCCCGGCGGCGGCGAACAGCACGGTGACGGCGACGGTGATGACGGTCATGCGGTCGGGTCCTTTCCGGCTCCGGGCGGGGTCGGCGGCAGCGGCGGTGGCGGGCTTCCCCGCGCGGCGGCGATGACGCGCCGCTCCTCCCGCGATCCGATGGCGCCGATGATCCGCGCCTCCAGATCGAGCACGCTGCGGCGGAACCGCTCCACATCCTCGGCGTCGCGCAGGCCGAGCGCGTGGATGTAGAGCACGCCCGCCCGCCGGTCCACCTCGATGACGAGGCTGCCCGGGATCAGCGACAGCGCCACCCCGGTGAGGGTGAGGTTGAGATCGGACCGGATGCGCGGCGCCACCGCGAGGATCGCGCTGCGCGGCGGCTCCCCGGCCCGGAACGCCAGCCGCGCCACCTGCACGCTGGAGACGACCAGGTCGGCGAGGAAACGCACGGCGAACCGCAGCAACCCGATCGGGTGGACGCGCCCGGCGAAGGTGACCGGCGGCAGCGGGAAGGCCGCCAGCACGGCCAGGGCGAGCACCAGGCCGCCGAGGACGTTCGCCCAGGAGAACGACCCCCACAGCAGGCACCACACCAGCACCAGCGCGGTGACCGCGATGATCCGGTTACGGCGCCGGTCACGCCGGGTCAGCGGCGGCCGCTCCCCCGCCGCCGGGTCACGCCCGGTCCCGTTTCCGGTCACGGCACCCCCTCGGGGAAGACCGCGCGCACGTACGGCACGCGCTCCAGCAGATCCACGGCCGCGGCCCCGCTCAGCTCGAACAGCGGCCCGGCCACGGCGGTCAGCGCCACGCTCACCACGGTGAGCGCCACGGTCGGCCCCACCATCAGGCGGGGCAGCATGGTGCCGGCGTGACCGGCGATGTCCGAGTACGGCTCCCGCCCCGCCCGGGCCCGCACGGTGTGCGTGGTGTCGTCCGGCCCGGGCATCTCCGCGTGCGGGGCCCGCCAGAACACCCGGTCCCACACCCGCGCCACCGCGTACAGGGTGAGCAGGCTGGTCACCAGCCCCCCGGCGACCAGCGTCCAGGCGAGCGGGCCACCGTCGGCCACCCCGGCCTGCAGCAGCCCGACCTTGCCGAGGAACCCGGAGAACGGCGGGATGCCGGCGAGGTTGAGCGCGGGCACCAGGAACACCACCCCCAGCAGCGGCGAGATGCGGGCCAGCCCGCCCAGCCGGTCCATGTCGGTGGTGCCGCCGCGCCGCTCCACCAGCCCCGCCGCCAGAAACAGCGTCGTCTGGATCACGATGTGGTGCACCGCGTAGAAGATCGCCGCCGCCAGGCCGGGCGGCCCGGCCAGCCCGATCCCGAACAGCATGAACCCGATGTGGCTGACCAGTGTGAACGACAGCAGCCGCTTGATCCGGGACTGGGCCACCGCGCCGAGGATGCCGACGACCATGGTCAGCAGCGCCAGCACCAGCAGCAGCCCGGTGACCGGCCCGCCGGGGAACAGCAGCGTCTCGGACCGGATGATCGCGTACACGCCGACCTTGGTGAGCAGCCCGGCGAACACCGCGGTCACCGGGGCCGGGGCGGTCGGATAGCTGTCGGGCAGCCACGCCGACAGCGGGAACACCGCGGCCTTGATCCCGAAGGCGAGCAGCAGCACCCCCTGCAGCACCAGCCGCACGTGCTCGGGCAGCGCATCGAGCCGCCCGGCGAGCTGCGCCAGGTTGAGCGTGCCGGTGGCCGCGTAGACCAGGCCGAGCCCGGTAAGGAAGATCAGCGAGGACAGCAGGCTCACCACCACGTACGTGGTGCCGAGCAGCACCCGGGTCTCGGTGCCGCCGAGGGTGAGCAGCACGTAGCTCGCCACCAGCAGGATCTCGAAACCGACGTAGAGGTTGAACAGGTCCCCGGCGAGGAACGCGTTCGCCACCCCCGCGGTGAGCACCAGGTAGGTGGGGTGGTAGACCGACAGCGGCGCCTCCTCCTCGCCGTCGGCCATGCCCTGCCCGATCGAGTACACCAGCACCGCGAGGGTGACCGTCGCCGACACCACGAGCATGAGCGCGGCGAGCCGGTCGGCGACGAGCACGATGCCGAGCGGCGCCACCCACCCGCCGACCGCCACCACCAGCGGCTCGCCCCGCCAGGTGAGCGCGAGCAGCGTGACCGCGACGAGCAGCACCGCGACGAGCACGCACACGCTCACCGCGCGCTGCAGCCGGGGGCGGCGGCCGAGCAGCAGCGTCAGCGCCGCCGCCAGCAGCGGCATGATCACCGGCATCGGCACCAGCGCGGTCATGGCGCCCCCGCCGCACCGCCGCCGTTCCCCGCCGCGCCGCCCGCCCGGCCGGTCGCGGCGCGGTCACCGGGCGTATCGCCGTCCCCGGAGTCGAGGCCCTGGTCGCGCGCGGCGAGCCCGGCGATGCGGCGGTCCTCCACGTCGTCGCGGACCTCGTCGTGCCCGACCAGCTGCCAGCTCCGGTAGGCCATGGCGAGCAGGAACGCGCTCACCCCGAGCGTGATCACGATCGCGGTGAGGATCATCGCCTGCGGCAGCGGGTCGCTGAGCGGCTCCCGCCCGCCGCGGCCGACGATCGGCGGCCCGCCCAGCCGCCCGCCGGACAGGATCAGCAGATTCACGCCGTTGCCGAACAGGATCACACCCATCAGCACCCGGGTGAGGCTGCGTTCCAGCAGCATCGTCACGCCGGCGGCGACCAGCACCCCGACGGTGATCACATACACGAGGTTGGTCGTCACGCCGGCTCCCTATGGTCGCTGGGGTCGCCGGCGCCCGCGGGGGCGCCGGGGGCGTCGTCGGCGCGAACGTCCATCTCCGCGCCGAGGCTGCGCAGGATGTCGAGGATCAGCCCGACCACGATGAGGTAGACGCCGACGTCGAAGAACGTCGAGGTGACGAGGTGGACCTCGCCGAGGACGGGCAGCTCGGCGTCGATCATGGCGCTCTGCAGCACCTGCCCGCCGAGCGCCATCGGCGCCACCGCGGTCCCCACCGCGATCAGCAGCCCGGTGCCGAGCACCGCGCCCGCGCCGACCGGGGCGGCGAGGTTGAGCTCGGTCCGCCCGCCGGCCAGGTACCGCACCGCGAGCGCGAGCCCGGCCACCAGGCCCGCGGCGAAACCGCCGCCGGGCGCGTCGTGGCCGGAGAACAGCAGGAACACCGAGAACACCACGATGGTGTGGAACAGCAGCCGGGTCACCACCTGCAGGATGATCGACTGGCGGCGGGCCTCGGGGCTCGCACCGGCGAGCAGCCACTGCCCCGGCGCCTGGTCCCGCAAACGCGTGGCACGCCCGGCCGCGCGGCGGCGCAGCGCGGCGGCCCGCCGGTAGATGAGGCTGGCCACGCCGGTGGCGGCCGCGACCAGCACGGAGATCTCCCCCATCGTGTCCCAGGCGCGGATGTCGACGAGCGTGACGTTGACGATGTTGTCCCCGCCGCCGAAGGTCACGGCCGGGCCGGGGTAGGCGTCCGACACCGGCGGAGCCCGCCGGGCCGCGCCCGCCACCCACGCCATCCCGGCCGCGACGACCCCGGCGGCGACGCCGATGGCGACGCGCGCCCGCCGGATCTCGGGCAGCGGCCGTTCGGAGAACCGCGCCGGCAGGTGCCGCAGCACGAGCGCGAACATCACCAGGGTGACGGTCTCCACCAGGAACTGGGTCAGCGCCAGGTCGGGCGCGCCGTGCAGCACGAACAGCACCGCGATGCCGTACCCGGAGACCCCGACCAGGATCATCGCGGTGAACCGGACCTTGGCCCGGGCGGCGAACACGGCGGCGCCGATCACCATCACGGCCACGAGCGGCTGCAGCGGCACGTCCCAGACGCGCAGCCCGCCCGGCCACTCGCCGGTGCCGATCAGGGCGGCCGCCAGCGCGGCGCCGGGGCCGGCCACCAGCACGATGAGGATCACGCCGAGGTAGAACGGCAGCGAGCCGCGCTGGGTGGCGCCGGTGACCTCGACCGCGGCGCGCCCCACCCAGCGCACCACCAGGTCGAACATGTCGTCCCCGGTGACCGGCAGCCGCAGGCGGCCGGGCCGGGGGCTGCGCCGCCACAGCGCGAACAGCCCGGCCCCGGCGGCCAACGCGAGCGCCGACAGCCCGAGCGCGGGCGTGACCCCGTGCCACAGCGCCAGGTGGTAGGCGGGGCCGCGGGCGGGCGCGGCGTCGGCGTACCGGGCCAGCACGGCCCCGACCGCGGGCGCGGCCACCCCGGTGGCGAGCCCCGCCACGGCGAGCAGGGCGGGCGGGGCGAGGAACACCCACCCGGCCGGCCGCGGGACCGTCTCCGGCACGCGGGGCTTGGCGGCGAAGGCGCCCCACAGCAGCCGCAGCGTGTAGGCGACGGTGAGCGCGGCCCCGAGTACGACGCAGGCGAGCACGGCCCGGTCGGCGGCGGTGCCGTGCAGCAGCGCCTCGACGATCGCCTCCTTGGCGACGAACCCGGCGGTCGGCGGGATCCCGGCCATGGACGCGGCCGCGAGCCCGGCGATCGCGGCGAGGACCGGGGCGCGGCGGCCCAGCCCGCTCAGCCGGCGCAGGTCGCGGGTGCCCGCGACGGTGTCGACGACGCCGACGACGAGGAACAGCGCCGCCTTGAACAGCGCGTGCGCCAGCAGCATCGCGGCCGCGGCGAGCGCGGCGTCGCGACCGCCGCCGCCGAGCGCGGCCATCAGCAGGCCGAGCTGGCTGACCGTGCCGTAGGCGAGCAGGAGCTTGAGGTCGTTCTGCCGCAGCGCGGCCCAGCCGCCGAGCAGCACCGTGATCGCGCCCGCGGCCAGGAGGGTCCACCGCCAGGCGGGCACGGCGCCGAAGGCGGGGGTGAACAGGGCGGCGAGGAACACCCCGGCCTTGACCATCGCGGCCGCGTGCAGGTACGCGCTGACCGGGGTGGGGGCGGCCATCGCGGCCGGCAGCCAGAACCCGAACGGGAAGATCGCGGACTTGCTCAGCGCGCCGAGCAGCACCAGCAGGAGCGCGACGGTCAGGTAGGCCCCGCCGGGCGGGGCGGCGGCGATCTGCGACCACCGGTAGGTGCCGGCGTGCGCGCCGAGCATGACGAACCCGCCGAGCATGGCCAGCCCGCCGAAGGTGGTGACGAGCAGTGCCTGCATGGCGGCGCGGCGGGCGGCCCGGCGGATCGGGTTGTGCCCGATCAGCAGGTAGGAGCAGACGGTGGTCAGCTCCCAGAACACGTACAGGGTGAGCAGGTCGTCGCTCACCACCAGGCCGAGCATCGCCCCGGCGAAGGCGACGAACACCCCGGCGAACCGGCCCAGGCCCTCCTCGCCCGCGGTGAAGTAGCGGGCGCTGTAGACCAGCACGAGCGCGCCGATCCAGCCGACGAGCAGCACCATCAGCCAGCCGAGCGCGCCGACGTGGATCGCGAGCTCCATGCCGAGCTGCGGCACCCACGGGTAGGCGCCGGAGACCGTGCCGCCCGCGCGGACGTGCCCGGTGATCGCGGCCGCCCAGGCGCCGGCCGCGGCCGGCACGGCGGCGAGGAGGTAGAGCGCGCGCAGGTTCAGCAGGCGGACCAGGGCCGGGGCGGCCGCGGCGGCGAGCGCGTGGGCCGCGAGCAGGATCAGCACCGGCTCGGCCCGGGCGAGGCTCATGGCCGTTCCTCCGCCCGTCGCGGGCGCGTGCGGACCGGCGGGGACACGGCGGCTGCGGCGCCGGTGGGCCGGGCGCGCCCGGCGATGCGGCTGCACGGGGAGGTCGTGGCTGCGGCCGGGTCGCGCGTTGTCTGACTCACCTTCGCCTGTTTCCGGTCCTCGGGACGCGTCGCTCGCGGAACTGTGGCCCGCGCGCCCGGTACGGCGTTCGCCGGCACACGAGACCGGGCCG
>Ga0310830_100854_pt1 | contig 17643 bp, 17 predicted proteins | sample WT_ome_5_FD_201301 | JGI IMG/M metagenome (GOLD analysis project Ga0310830, IMG submission 201301) | Sorghum-adapted microbial communities enriched on wild type (WT) sorghum from Joint BioEnergy Institute, Emeryville, California, United... ...
GGACGGGCTGCTCCTCACCCACAGCTCCACCCAGCGGCGGTGGGCCTGGGAGCTCTACGACCCCGACACCGGCGACCTGTTCCTGGTCACCGACCTGCGCGGCCTCGCCAGCGCGAAGCAGGACTAGCCGGGTGGTCCAGGGCGTTGCCGGGGTCGGCGTCACTGGGGTGGGGCCGACCCCGAACGGCCGGACCGCGAGGTACCTCCGGGACTAATGCAGGAAGCGGACGGTGTCGCGGGCAGTGTCCACAATGGACTTCCAGTCGCCGTAGCGGGTCTCCCCGGGCCGAGCGACGGTCCAGACCGCCAGCGCGGTCCCGTCGCCGGCGTCGATGAGGTAGCCGTACCGACGGACCCCGGCCTCGTCGAGGCCCTCGCCGGTGGTCACGGTCTCGAACCGGACGCCCGGCCGCTCCAACACCGTGACGTCCTCGTTCCGCACCACCGTGTAGAACATCGGGTCGGTGACCTGGGCCCGGTAGCTCGCGATCGGTTCCCCGGTCGGATCCACGTTGAGGGCCAGGGGCGGCAACTCGCTGTTGGCCGGGATGGTGAACGGTTCGGGATGGAAGAACCGGCAGCGGTATTCGCCGGCGGCGGTGTGCCAGTCGCCGGGGTAGCCGATGGAGTAACCGGCGGGCGGGTTGTCACAGGCCCGCCAGGAGGCCGGCATCCGCTCGCCCGCCGGGGGCGCCGCCGTCGGTGTCGGCGTCGTCGGCGCGGCGGTGGGTTCGCTGGTGCCCAGGGTGCCCTCACCCTCCAGCGAGGAGGTCGACGGCGGCAGGGTCTGCGGCGTCTCCGGGGTCCCACCACCACCACAGGCCGTGGCGGGGATCACGACGAGGGCCGCGCCCGCGAGCAGGCGCGCGACTCGGCGAACGGTCACGGCGGCGTTCCTTCGGTCGGTACTTTTCCGGCACCCTAGAGCGTGGGCGCAACCGGGGCCAGCCGCCCGGACGACTGTGACTCAGGACTCGTCTGCCAGGATGCGTTCGAGGGTTCGCCGACCGAAGCGGGCCATGGCGGGGTTGGTCTTGGCGTAGTACCAGACCGCGCCCATGGCCTGCTCGAACGCCCAGGCCCGGCCCCGGGCCCACTCGAGATCGTCGCAGCCCAGCCGGTCACGGAAGGCGCGGCGCGGCCCGTCCGCCAGCAGGTGCCACCCGGCGATGAGGTCCAGCGCCGGGTCGGCCGGGCCCAGGCCGCCGACGTCCAGGACACCGGCCAGTCGGCCACCCGACACCAGCACGTTGCCCGGGATGAGGTCGCCGTGGGTCATGACGTCGGGCGCCGTCCGGGGCAGCTCCCGCATGACCGTCCACATGCGACGCAGACGCGGTACGTCGAGGAGCCCCTCGCTGCGGGCGAAGCAGGTGTGCATCCAGTCGTCGTGGTCGCGGAGGTCGCCGCCGCGACCAGCGCCAGCGAACCGCCGGCCCTGCGTGTCGATCGCCCGGATGCCGGCGACGAGCTCGGCCAGATCGTACGCGAACTCGACCGACGTCGACGCGTCCTCGTCGTCGGCCGTCGTGCCCGGCAGCCAGGTCTGGACCAGCCACGGCATGGGGTACCCATGGCCGGGCGACCCGACCGCCACGGGCCACGGGGTGGGGAAGCGCGTACGCCCGGCCAGCTCGCGGGCGGCCGCGGCCTCCGCCTCCAGCCGGCGTCGGACCGCCGCGGGGTCGTCGGGCCGCAACGGGAACCGGGCCACCAGCCCGTCGCCGATCCGGAAGATCGCGTTGACCGTGCCGGACACCGCGAGCCGCCGAACAGGCAACCGGCGCCAGGCCGGGAACTGCTCGTCGACCAGGGCCCGTACGGTCGCCGTCGCGATCGTCAGCTGGTCGGCATGCATGCGCATCGACGCAGCGTACGGCGGCCGGCCGCGGCAGGCACGGCTCGGCAGGTCGGGCCTTGGTCGGCGGTGTCAGGCTGAGCGGGAACTCGCCCGCACCGACAGCGACACCGGGAAGGTCTGGTGCCACCCGTCGTTCACCCGGCCGTGCAGCAGCTCCCGGGCGGCCAACGCGGTCATCTCCTCGACCGGCTGCCGGACCGAGGTGAGCGGCGGGGTGGTGAGGCTGGCGAGCACGCTGTCGTCGAAGCCGACCACCGCTACGTCGTCGGGGACGCGCCGCCCGGTCGCGGCGAGCGCCTGCAGGGCGCCGGCGGCGGTCATGTCGCAGGCGGCGACGATGGCGTCGATGTCGCGACGCTGCTCCAGCAGGCGTAGCGTCCCGTCGTACCCGCCCTGTCGCCGGAAGTCCCCATCCGTCCACAGGGGACTCAGGCCGGCCGCGGCCATGGCGTGCAGGTACCCGGCCTTCCGCTGCCCGGCGCAGGGGTTCCAGCGCGGTCCCCCGATCGCCCCGATGACGCGGCGTCCGGCCGCCACCAGGTGCCGGACCGCCAGGGCAGCGCCCCGGGCATTGTCCGCCTCGCTGCACGGCACCCTGGTGGAGAACCGGCCGAGCGCGACCACCCGGCGGTACCGCCGGTGGAACGGCGCCGCGAGCGCCCCCGGAACGTTGACCAGCAGCGTGCCGAGGCTGCCCGACCCGGCGATCTCGTCCAGTACCCGACCCGCCGACCGGGCCGGGGTGACGTGGATCCGCGTCTGCACGTCGGTGCCGTCCAGGGCCGCCAGCAGGCTGGCGGTGACCCGTCCGTAGAACGGGTTGTCCCCGAACGCCGCCATGTCCGGCTCCACCACCACGAGGTCGATGACGTCGACCCGGCCCGACGCGAGGGCGCGGGCCGAGGCGTCGGGGTGATAGCCGAGCGTCGCCACCGCCTGCAGCACCCGCGCCCGGACGTCGGCCGCCACCGACGGCTGGCCGTTGATCGCCCGCGACGCCGTCGACCGCGAGACTCCCGCGGCCCGGGCGATGTCGATCAGGGTCGGGCGCCTGCGCTGCACAGGCGCAGTCTAAACGGGTTTCGGTAGAGTTAGGCCATGCTCGATGGTTCGCGTTCGTCCCCCGCCGGGCGGGCCCGGGCCTGGCCGTGGATCGCGGCTACGGCGGCGGTCGTCCTGCTGGCGACGGTGTCGATGTGGCGGCTGGCCCTCCCTCGCGCCCTTCCCGGCGGCAGCGAGGCACTCCCGGGCGTCATCCGAGTCTGCCCCGCTGTGTATCCTGCCGCGCCCGGGTGTGCACCCGAGCGCATCCCCGTGGCGGCCCTGTGGTCGGCGATCCTGGTGGTGCTGCTCGGCGCTCAGATCGCCGGCGCCCGGCTCCTGTCCTGGTGGCGTCGCTCCTGGTCGGCGACGTCGACGGTGATCATGATCGTCGTGGCGCTCGTCGCGTATCGCCTGGTCCTCTACCTCTAGCTGACCGTCCGCGCGGCGGCCGGGTGGCGCGCTCCCCCGGGGCCCGGACCGAACCGGGGCCCGGACCGGCTGGGGGCCTGGACCCGGCTGGGGGCCTGGACTCCGGTGGCCCGCGCCGGGCCCGGCGGGCGGTGGGTCAGCCGGGCAGACGGGGGCCGGCCTCCCGCTGGGCGGCGAGCCAGGCCTCGACCTCCTCGGGAGCCCGGGGCAGGCCGGCCGAGAGGTTGACCGCGCCGGACGCGGTGACCAGCACGTCGTCCTCGATGCGGATGCCGATGCCGCGCAGCTCCTCGGGCACCAGCTCGTCGTCGGTCTGGAAGTACAACCCCGGCTCGACCGTGATGACGTAGTTCTCCTCGATGGTGCCCTCGCGGTAGCGCTCGGTCCGGGCGGCGGCGCAGTCGTGCACGTCCAGGCCGAGCATGTGGCCGAAACCGTGCAGCGTCCACCGACGGTAGGACATGTTCTCCTTGTCGAGCGCCTCGTCGACCGAGCAGGGCAGCAGTTTCAGGTCGAACAGGCCCTCGGCCAGCACCCGGTTGCAGGCCAGGGCCACATCGGCATACTTCACGCCCGGCACGAGGGCCGCCATGCCGGCCTCCTGCGCGCGGTACACGATCTCGTAGATGTCCCGCTGCAGGGGGGTGAACCGGCCGCTGACCGGCACCGTCCGGGTGACGTCGGCGGTGTAGAGCGACCGGCCCTCGACGCCCATGTCCATGAGCAGCAGCTCACCCGGTGCGGTGACCCCGTCGTTGTGTCCCCAGTGGAGGATCGTGGCGTGCGCCCCGGCCCCGACGATCGAGGAGTAGCCGACCCCGTTGCCGTCGTGGCGGGCGCGCAGGCCGAACACCCCCTCGATGAGGCGCTCGGAGACGCCCCGGTCGGCGGGCAGGACCCGGGCGACGTCCTCGAAGCCCCGGACGGTGGCGTCGATGGCCTCCTGGAGCTGCTTCACCTCCCACGGGTCCTTGGGCAGGCGGAGCTCGGCCAGCGTGTACGCCAGCTCGCGGTCGCGCGCGCCGGGCTCGCCGCTGTCCCAGCGCCGCACGGCGGCGTCGACGGCGGCGTCCAGGCCCCGCAGCACCCGGGTGCGGGCCGGGGCGAGCCGGGCCAGCGCCTCGGGCAGGTCGGCGAGCGGGGCGGTTCGGATGCCGAGCTGCTCGGTCTTCTCGGCCAGCGTCGCCCGGCGGCCCACCCACAGCTCCCCGTACAGGGCGTTGCGGTAGAACTCGTCCGTGTCGCGGTTCGTGTGCGGCCGGACGTAGAGCGTCGCCTCGCCGTCGGGGTCGATGATCACCACCGAGCCGACCTCGGTCTCGCCGGTGAGCCACACGAAGTCGCTCCCCGGGCGGAACGGGTGGAACACGTCGTTGTTACGGATCTTGGGCGTGCCGGCCGGGATGACCAGGAACTCACCCGGGATGGCCGCGGCGAGCGCCGCCCGCCGGCGGGCCAGGTGGTCGGCGGCCGGGTGGCGGGTGACGGGCATCGGCGCGTCGAGCCAGCCCTGACGCATGAACTCCCGGAACGCCTCCGGGTACTGCACGTCGTACGGGCGAGAGCCGTCGGCAGCGATGGGCTCAGTCATCGCCGTAGGGTATCCCGTGTCAAGATGACGGGCATGTGCGGAGTGCTCGTCTTCGTCAGCGACACCGGCAACGCGGCCGCCCGCCAGGAGGCCATCGCGGCCGCCCTGGAGAGCCAGCACCACCGGGGTCCGGACGAGACGGGTGTGGTGCTCGCCGACCAGAACGTGATCTTCGCGCACAAGCGGCTGGCGATCATCGACGTGGCGCTCAGCCACGAGCCGCTGCCGTACCCGCCGCCCACCCCGGGCGGGGCGGACCTGCTCGACACCTCCCGGCACTCGACCAAGCCGGGGCGCTACCTGCTGACGTTCAACGGCGAGATCTACAACTACATCGAACTCCGGCAGCAGCTGATCGAGGAGTACGGGGCCGAGTTCGCCACCAACGGGGACGGTGAGGTCATCGTCGCCGGGTACCACTACTGGGGCGAGTCGGTGGTGGACCGGCTGCGGGGCATGTTCGCCTTCCTCATCTGGGACAGCGCGACCGGCAAGGCGTTCGGCGCCCGGGACCCCTTCGGCATCAAGCCGCTGCACTACCTGCGCACCGACGACGGCATGTACTTCGCCAGCGAGAAGAAGGCGCTGCTGCCGTTCGCGCCCTCGGCCCAGCTCGGGGTCGGTGACGACGGGCTGGACACGGCGAACCTGTCCCACTACCTGACGCTGCAGTACGTGCCCGAGCCGGGCACGCTGCACCGGGGCATCAACCGGATCGGGTCGGGGGAGTGCTTCACCTACACCCCGGGGGGCGAGCTGAAGGTGCGCCGGTACTACCGGGCCGACTTCCGTCCGGCCCCGGTGGACAACCGGGAGGCCCTCTACAAGCGCATCCAGGACACCCTGCGCGAGAGCGTGCGGATCCACATGCGCAGCGACGTGCCGGTGGGCGCCTTCCTCTCCTCGGGCATCGATTCGACCGCGATCGTGGCCCTGGCGCGGGAGTTCAACCCCAGGATCCTCACCTTCACCGTGGGGTACGACGTGCCGGGGTACTCGGAGATCGACGTCGCCCAGGAGTCGGCCCAGCACCTCGAGGTGACCACGATCCCCACGAAGATCGGGCCCGAGGACATGATGGAGGCCCTCCCGCGCATCGTGTGGCACCTCGACGACCCGGTGGCCGACCCGGCCCTGGTGCCGCTGTACTTCGTGGCGAAGAAGGCGTCCGAGTACGTGACCGTGGTGCTCTCCGGCGAGGGCGCCGACGAGTTCTTCGGCGGCTACACCATCTACCGCGAGCCGCTGGACCTGGCGCTCATCAACGACCTGCCCGCCCCGCTGCAGAAGGGCCTGCGGGCGGTCTCCCGGGTGATCCCCGAAGGGGTGAAGGGCAAGAGCTTCCTGGAGCGGGGCACCACGCCGCTGCAGGAGCGCTACTACGGCAACGCGCGCATCTTCTCCGAGGAGGAGAAGCAGCGGCTGCTGCGTCACTACGACCCGTCGGTCCGGTACACCGACGTGACCGCCCCGCTCTACGCGGAGGTGGAGCACCTCGACCCGGTGACCGCCATGCAGTACATCGACGTATACACGTGGCTGCGGGGTGACATCCTCGTCAAGGCGGACCGGATGACCATGGCCCACTCGCTGGAGGGCCGGGTGCCGTTCCTGGACCGGGAGGTCTTCGCGGTCGCCGCCAGCATCCCGGTCGAGCTCAAGCTGCCGCCCCGCTCGACCGAGACGAAGTACGCGCTGCGGCGCGCGCTCGAGGGCGTCGTGCCGCCGGCCATCGTCAACCGCAAGAAGCTGGGCTTCCCCACGCCGACCCGGGTCTGGCTCAAGGACCAGATGTACGAGTGGGCCCGCGACATCCTGACCAAGTCGGGGGCGGACAACCTCATCGACCTGTCCTACGTCCGCCAGTTGCTGGAGATGCACCGGCGCGGGGAGGCGGACAAGTCGCGCCAGATCTGGACGGTGCTGGTCTTCTGCATCTGGCACGCCATCTTCGTCGAGCGCAGCCTCGACCCGGGTATCCCGCGCAACGCCTCCGCGCTGCTCACCAAGCCGGTCGTGGGCTCGATGGTCGACTGACGCCCGCCGGTCCCACGGCCGCCTCGGGGCGGCGGTGCATACACCCCCGCCCTCGCTCTCCCATGATCGCCGTGAGGCACCTGAAGGGCCGAGCCCGTACGACTGCCTCACCGCGATCACCGCTCATGATCACCGTGAGGCGGTCGTACGCCCCGCCGCCCACAATCGCCTCACCGCGATCATGGAGTCCGGGGACGGTTACGCAGACCGCGACAGTGGATATTCGGCCATTGCCCGCAGGACGACGACCCCGGTTGTCCACAGATTCGGCGTCGGGCCTGTCGCGGGCGGACTGGTCGGTGGTGGTTCGCAATGTCCCGGTCGCAGCAAAGCCTTGTCGTGCCAATGTTTCCGCGATGTGAACTGTAGTGATGTATCGTTGCCAGCGCTTCCACATCGTGGAACATGCCTTGAAAACCCATAGGACTAGTAGGAAATTGGCACCGTGCCCCGCACGAGCCCACCCCTGCGCCTGGCCATGACCTGTCGTCACCGGGCCAGCGCGTCGTGTCGCGTGGGCGCGTCGTGTCGTGGGGGCCGGTCCGCTTAACCGCGGCCGGGCCGCTTGACCCGGCGACGACGCGGTCGAGCGGGATTTTCGCGCACTCCAGGAGACCACCGACTCGGGTCCGCCCGAGCGACGTCGCCTGTCTACGGTTCGCAAAAGGAGATTTCGAATCATGAAATGGCGTACGAGAGCGACGGCTGCCCTGGCCCTGGTCGCCGGCCTGGCGCTGTCGGCCTGCACGGGCAGCCCGTCCTCGGGCGACACCGTGACGCTGCACATCGTCGGGTTCGCCGTGCCCGAGGCGGCCAACAAGGCCATCGCCGCGGAGTGGAACAAGACCGAGGAGGGGCGCAACGTCCGGTTCGAGACCTCCTACGGCGCCTCGGGTGACCAGAGCCGGGCGGTGGTCAACGGGTTGAAAGCCGACTATGTGCACTTCTCGGTGACCAGCGACGTGACCCGGCTGGTCGACGCCGGGCTGGTCGACGAGTCGTGGGACGACGGCTGGAACAAGGGCATCGTCTCGTCATCGATCGTCGTCTTCGCCGTGCGGCCCGGGAATCCCAAGAACATCCGGGACTGGGACGACCTGATCCAGCCGGGCATCGAGATCGTCACGCCGAACCCGGCCTCCTCGGGCGCGGCGCGGTGGAACGCGCTCGCCGCCTGGGGGCAGGTGGTCGCCAACGGTGGCACCGAGGAGGAGGCGACCGAGTACCTCACCAAGCTGTTCGCCAACGTGGTCTCGCTGCCGGGCAGCGGTCGGGACGCCACCACCAGCTTCCTGTCGGGCACCGGCGACGTGCTGCTGGCGTACGAGAACGAGGTCATCCTGGCCACCCAGAACGGCGAGGAGCTGGACTGGGTGGTTCCGGACACGACCATCCTCATCGAAAACCCCGGTGCGGTGCTCAAGGACGCGCACCCCAAGGCGACCGAGTGGCTGAACTTCGTGCTCGGCCCGGTGGGCCAGCGGCAGTTCGCGCTCAAGGGGTTCCGGCCGATCATCGACGGCGTCGACCTGTCGGGAATCGAGGGCGTCAAGGACCCGAACAACCCGTTCCCGGAGGTGGAGAACCTGCTGACCGTCGAGAAGGACTTCGAGAGCTGGGAGGCCCTGTCGACGAAGTTCTTCGACGACGAGGACGGCATCGTCGTGAAGGTCATCGCTGAGTCTGGGAAGGCCCAGTGAGCGTCGCGATCACCGCGGGTCCGCGTCCGGAGACGGACGCGGACCCGCGCCCGCGGAGCGACAGCGGCGCGGGCTACCCGATGACCCGGGCCTCCGGGCTCGGTCTGGGCGTCGCCATGCTCTGGTTCAGCCTGCTCGTGCTGATTCCGCTGACGGCGGTCATCGTCACGGCGTCGGAGGCGGGCTGGTCCGGGTTCTGGCGCACCATCACCAATGAACAGACCGCGGCCGCGATCCGGCTCACCGTCGGCACCGCCCTGCTGGTGACGTTGGTCAACGTCGTGATGGGCACGCTGATCGCCTGGGTGCTGGTGCGGGACCGGTTCTTCGGGCAACGGGTGCTGGAGATGCTCATCGACGTCCCGTTCGCCCTGCCGACCATCGTCGCCGGTCTGGTGCTGCTGTCCCTGTACGGTCCGAAGAGCCCGTTAGGGATCAACGTAGCCAACACCCGGCCGGCGGTCTTCCTCGCGTTCCTGTTCGTGACGCTGCCGTTCGTCGTCCGGACGGTGCAGCCGGTGCTCGCCGAGCTGGACCGCGAGGCCGAGGAGGCGGCGGCCTCCCTGGGCGCGAGCCGGTTCACGGTCTTCCGGCGCATCATCCTGCCCAGCATCACCCCGGCCATCGCCGCGGGCGCGGCCCTGTCGTTCGCCCGCGGGGTCAGCGAGTACGGGTCGCTGGTGCTGCTGTCCGGGAACCTGCCGCACAAGACAGAGGTGACGTCGGTGCGCATCCTGTCCAGCATCGAGAACGACAACCTCGAGGGCGCGGCCGCCGTCGCCACCGTCCTGCTGGTCATCTCGCTGGTCGTCATCGTGACGGTCGACATCCTGCAGCGGAGGCTGGTGCGCCGTGGCTGACCTGTCCGTCCACCGTGGACCTGACCGGCGGGGCCCGGGCACGTACGCGCTGCGCCTGGTCGTGGTGGCGTACCTGTTCCTGCTCGTGGCCTGGCCGCTGTACCTGGTTGGCCGCAACGCGTTCGCCAACGGGTTCGCCGACCTCGCGGCGCTGCTGACCGACCCGGACGCGCGGCACGCGCTCAGCCTCACCGCTCAGGTGGCGGTCGCCTCGGTGGTCATCAACACCGTCTTCGGGGTCGGCATCTCGTTGCTGCTGGTGCGCTACCGGTTCTCGGGCAAGCGGGTGCTCAACGCCCTGCTGGACCTGCCGCTGTCCGTCTCCCCGATCGTCGTGGGGCTGGCCCTGGTGCTGGTCTACAACGGACGGACCGGCTGGTTCGGCCCGACCCTGGAGAGCCTCGGCATCACGGTGATCTTCTCGGGCCCCGGGATCGTCATGGCCACCGCGTTCGTCGCGCTGCCCCTGGTGATCCGGGAGGTCGTCCCGGTGCTGCAGGAGGTCGGCGACGAGCAGGAGCAGGCTGCCCGCAGCCTCGGCGCCAGCGCCGGGCAGACGTTCTTCCGGATCACGCTGCCCGCCATCAAGTGGGGGGTCATCTACGGCGTCGTGCTGTGCCTGGCCCGCTCCCTGGGCGAGTTCGGGGCGGTCAAGGTCGTCTCCGGCAACGTGCTCGGCTCCACCCGCACCGCGACGCTCATGGTCGAGGAGAAGTACCTCAACTTCGACCGCGGCGGCGCGTACGCCACCGCGTTCCTCCTCGCCCTCGTCGCGGTCGCGGTCATCGTGTCCATCACCCTCCTCCGCCCGAAGGACCATCGGTGAGTATCGAAATAAGTCACGTCAGTAAGCGATTCGGCAACTTCGTCGCGCTCGACGACGTCTCGGTCAGCATCCCCACCGGGCAGCTCACCGCGCTGCTCGGCCCGTCGGGCGGGGGCAAGTCGACCCTGCTGCGCATCATCGCGGGCCTGGAGCGCGCCGACTCCGGCCGGGTCGAGATCGAGGGGGTGGACGCCACCCACCTGCCCCCGCAGAAGCGCAACGTGGGCTTCGTCTTCCAGCACTACGCGGCGTTCAAGCACCTGACCGTGCGGCGCAACATCGCGTTCGGACTGGAGATCCGTCGTCGCCCCAAGGCCGAGATCAAGGCCCGGGTGGACGAGCTGCTGGCGCTGGTCCACCTGGAGCAGTTCGCCGACCGGCTGCCGGCCCAGCTCTCCGGCGGCCAGCGGCAGCGGATGGCCCTGGCCCGGGCCCTGGCCGTGAAGCCGAGCGTCCTGCTGCTCGACGAGCCGTTCGGGGCGCTGGACGCCAAGGTGCGCAAGGAACTGCGGGACTGGCTGCGGCGGCTGCACGACGAGGTGCACGTGACCACCGTCTTCGTCACCCACGACCAGGAGGAGGCGCTCGAGGTCGCCGACGAGATCGTGGTCATCAACGAGGGGCGGGTCGAGCAGGTCGGCACCCCCGATGACCTCTACGACCGCCCGGCCAACGACTTCGTCATGCGGTTCCTCGGCCCGGTCACCCAGTTCGGCGACCGCCTGGTCCGGCCGCACGACCTGCGCATCACGCCCGGTCCCGCCGACCCGGCCGGTCCCGCCACGGTGACCGGGCGGGTCACCCGGATCGTGCGCGTCGGCTTCGAGGTGCGGGTGGAGGTGACCGGCGACGACCAGGTCGTCACGGTGACCCTGCCGCGCAGCGAGTTCCTGGAGCTGGGGCTGCAGGTCAACGACGTGGTGTCGGTGCACGAAGCCACGGCCGGCCGGGTACCGGCCAGCGCCTCCTGACCGGGACACCGGCCCGCTGGGCCCGTCAGCGGCCGGCCGACGCTAGGCGGTCTGGCCGACCCGCTGGCGGGCCCAGATGTTGTTGCACTCCTCGCAGACGGCCTGGGGGATGACGCCGATCCGCATCAGCCCTTGGAAGATCGTGCAGCCGACGCAGAACGCGAACGCCGCCTCGAGCGTGGCCGCCACCGCGAGCACGCCCAGGAGGATCACCGCGGCGGTGTACTGGTGGAAGACCAGCGCCAGGACCGCTGCGGTGGTCGAGACCACGGCGCCGATCCCCTGCGCGAACCGCTTGGGCGGGCCCGGAACCAGCTTGGCCGGCCGGTTGAGGGCGGGGGTGATCACGCGGGTGACGAGCTGGCCGAGGGGGCTCAGCGTCGGTCCGGAGAGGACCCGGGCCACGAAGCCGTAGGCCAGCACGACGGACAGCCACCACACATCCCGGTAGCCGAGCCGGTCGAGCACGATGACGATGAGGGCCATGGTCAGCGCGCCGGCGGCCACCAGGCGCGCGGAGATCTCGTTGACGGGGTTGGGGAAGCGGAACAGGCCGCGCACGGCTACTCCTTCGACGAGGCTTTCGATTCGACGAGGCTTTGTCGGCCCGACATCCCGCCGTCGCGGTGGTGAGGGCTCGCGGCCAGGGCGACCGAACGGCCGCGGTCACGGCAAAGGGCGGGGTGGGCGGATCAGACCGCGCGACGACACGCCTGCGCGGTCACGCGGCAGTAGTCCACGTGACGGCGCCGGGTCAGGGCCGCAGGCGCATCCACGAGAGCCAGGCAAGCACACGCGCGGGCCTGGCGTCAACCGTGATCCAACCACGCGATCCAGCCACCACGGCCGGGCCGCAGTGGCCCACCGGCGCCGGTCCGCGGCAAAGCGCCGCGGTCCGCCCGTCGGCGGCGGGTCCCCGTCGTAGGCTGCTGCCATGGAGAGCACCGACACCGCGCTGGCGCCCGGATTGACCGCGACCGCGACGCTGACCGTGACCGAGGCGGACACGGCGGTGGCGCTGCGCTCCGGCGACGTGCCCGTGCTGGCCACCCCGCGCGTGGTGGCGCTGGCCGAGGAGGCGACGGTCGCGGCCGTGGCGGGCGTGCTCGGCCCCGGCCGGACCTCGGTCGGTACCCGGGTCGAGCTGGAGCACCTCGCCCCCTCCGTCCTCGGGGCGATCGTGGTGGCGCACGCGCGCCTCGACGCGGTGGACGGCCGGCGGCTGAGCTTCACGGTGTCGGTCGTCGACGGTCCTACCGAGGTGGCCCGGGGACGGGTCGACCGGGTCGTGGTGGAGCGGGAGCGGTTCCTGGCGCGGGCGGTCCGGCAATGAACTTCACCGAGGTCGCGCCGGGCGTGCACGTGCTGCGCTATCCGGTGCTCGACGTCAACGTGACGCTCATCGTCGGCTCCGAGACCGCGATGGTGGTCGACACCCTGGCCACCCCGTCGCAGGCGCTGGAGCTGGTCGGCGCGATCCGTACGGTGACGGACCGGCCGTTGACCGTGGTCAACACCCACGCCCACTTCGACCACTGCTTCGGCAACGCGGTGCTCGTCGAGGCTTCGCCCGGGGCCACGGTGCGGGCGCATCCGTCCACTGTGGAGGCGTTCGCCGACGACGGCGTACGGCTGCGGCGGGACGCCTACGCCGAGGCCCAGACGCTCGCGCCGCAGATCGCCGACCAGGTCGCGACCACGGTGCTGTGGCCGCCCGACACGGCGGTCGCCGACCAGGCGACGGTCGACCTCGGGGACCGGACGGTCGGGCTGCACTACTTCGGGCGCGGGCACACGGCGGGGGACCTCGTGGTGCACGTGCCCGACGCCGGCACCGTCGTCGCGGGCGACCTCGTCGAGGAGGGCGCACCACCGTCCTTTTCGGACTCCTATCCGCTGGAGTGGCCCGACACCCTGACCGCCGTCCTGGCCCTGCAGCCGTCGGTGGTCGTCCCGGGGCACGGCGCCGTCGTCGACCGGGACTTCGTGGTCCAGCAGCGGGCCGACCTGTCCCGGCTGGAGTGGCTGATCCGCGACGGGGACCGGGTCGGCGCGCCCGCCGAGTCGGTCGCCGCCGAGGCGCCGTTCCCCCGCGAGGTGGCGCTGACGGCGGTGCGCCGCGGCTTCGCCGCGCTCGCCGGCACGCTCTGACCGCCCCCGCGCCGGCGGGCTGCCCGCGGCGTCGCCAACCGAACGCCTCCTCGGCCCGACCCCGGTCGAGCCGGCCGGGCCTACCGGACCGAGCCGCCCGTCACTCGGCCGAGGGTTCCGGCGGGGGTGGTGTCCCCTCGGCCGACACGGGAGTGGTCTCGCGGAGGAAGCCGCGGGCGGCCAGGAAGTTGCTCAGGTACTCGCGGTGCTCGTCGCAGGCGAGCCAGGTCTTGCGGCGCTCGGGCGTGTGCAGTTTCGGGTTGTTCCAGGCCAGTGCCCACCTCGCCGACGCGCGGCAGCCCTTGGCGGAGCAGACGAGCACATTCCGCGCAGCTTGCCCGAGCGGAATCTGCGAGTAATCCACGGGTGAAGGCTATGCCGGGGCGATGACGGCTGAGCCGGGGCGGTGGCGAGCGGCCCGGGGCGGTGACGAATGGCCCGGGGACGGTGGCGGTCGGGCCCGGGGGCGGTGACGGCCGGGGACGGCGAGGGCCGGGTAAGGGGCCTCAGCGGGCAGGGGCCGCAGCGAACTGGGTGTCATTCACCGCGAAAGAAGGACGCCGAGGCGGCCACGGGGGAAGCCGCCTCGGCGATGGCATTCATGCTAACGATCCGTAGCCGGCAGGGCCAGACCCGAAGGGTGGCCGTTCGGCCGATTCCTGGCGACGAGTGGGGGAGTCGCGCGACAATCCGTCGCAATTCGGTCCGGTGGCGCCGCGGCACCATCGGCGGTGGGGCCTGTCACCGTTACGGTGAGTGACCTCATTGGGATGAGTTGCGACCGACAATGCGACCTCCCGTTGGTCCGACCGTGCGACGCTAAGTCCACTCGCGCGAACCGCAGGCCTATCTCGACGGGTGAAGGAGAGCGTCGTGTCCGATCCGACCGCCGTACCGCAGCCCGACCCGACGGCGTCGCCGGCCGGGCCGGCGAGCCCGCCATCGGCAAGCGCGGCGACCGAGGCGCTGGTCACCGGGACCCCGACCTCCGCGGGGACGGCATCCTCCCAGGCGGCGTCCGCCGAGTCGCCGTCGACCGAGGAGACGACGCCCGCCGAGGACGCGAAGCTGCTGGAGCGCACCCTGTTCGAGGTCAAGAAGGTGATCGTCGGGCAGGACGCCATGGTCGAGCGGATGATGGTGGCCCTGCTCGCGCGGGGGCACTGCCTGCTCGAGGGCGTACCGGGCGTGGCGAAGACGCTCGCGGTCCAGACGCTCGCCCGGGTGGTGGGGGGTACGTTCGCCCGCATCCAGTTCACCCCGGACCTGGTGCCCGCCGACATCATGGGCACCCGGATCTACCGGACCTCCAGCGAGCAGTTCGACGTGGAGCTGGGGCCGGTCTTCGTGAACTTCCTGCTCGCCGACGAGATCAACCGGGCGCCGGCCAAGGTGCAGTCGGCGCTGCTGGAGGTCATGGCCGAGCAGCAGGTCTCCATCGGCGGGCGCACCTACCCGGTGCCCCAGCCGTTTTTGGTGATGGCGACCCAGAACCCGATCGAGCAGGAGGGGGTCTATCCGCTGCCGGAGGCGCAGCGCGACCGGTTCCTGCTCAAGGTGATCGTGGGGTACCCGAGCGACGTCGAGGAACGTGAGATCATCTATCGGATGGGCGTCGCGCCCCCGGTGCCGAACCAGGTCCTCGACCCGGCCAGGCTGCGGCGGCTGCAGGCCAAGGCGGACGCGGTGTTCGTCCACAATGCCCTGATCGACTACGCGGTCCGGCTGGTCGTCGCGACCCGGGAGCCGGCGGCGCACGGCCTGCCCGACGTCGGACGGCTCATCCAGTACGGTGCCAGCCCACGGGCGTCGCTGGGCCTGGTGCGGGCCGCCCGGGCGCTCGCCCTCATGCGCGGCCGGGACTACGCCCTGCCGCAGGATCTCGCCGACATCGCTCCCGACGTGCTGCGCCACCGGCTGGTGCTGAGCTACGACGCGCTCGCCGACGACGTTCCGCCCGACCGGATCGTCCAGCGGATCCTCGAGGCGGTGCCGCTGCCCGCCGTGGCGCCCCGTCAGAACGCGACGCCGGCCCCCGGCTCGGTGGTGTCGCCCGGCGGGATGCCCACCAGCCCGGCGGTGACCCCGACCCCGTTGCCGGCCTGGCCGTCGAGGGGCTGAGCGGTGACCGCGACGCCGCACCAGCGACCCCGGCCGGACCGATCGTTCGGGCCGGACCAGCCGTCCGGGCCGGACCCGACGTCCCGGCGGGCCGAGGCGACGCTCGCCCGGCTGCAGTACGTCATCACCCGGCGCCTGGACGGCCTGCTCCAGGGCGACTACCTCGGGCTGCTGCCGGGGCCGGGCAGCGAGGCGGGGGAGTCGCGTGAGTACCGGCCCGGTGACGACGTCCGGCGGATGGACTGGCCGGTCACCGCGCGGACCACGCTGCCGCACGTCCGGGAGACCATCGCCGACCGGGAGCTCGAGGCGTGGCTGGCCGTGGACCTGTCGGCGAGCCTCGACTTCGGCACCGCCCAGTACCTCAAGCGGGACCTCGCCCTCGCCGCCGCGGCCGCGGTCACCCACCTCACCGTCCGCGGGGGCAACCGGGTCGGGGCCGTGGTGTCCACAGGGGACACCCTGCGGCGGCTGCCGGCCCGCTCGGGCCGTCGGGAGGCGCAGGGCCTGCTGCGGGCGCTCGAGCAGACGGCCGGCCGGCCCGGACGGTCGGATCTGGGCGCCCTCATCGACGGGCTGAACCGACCGCCGCGCCGACGAGGACTGGCCGTGGTGATCTCCGACTTCCTCGCCCCGCCGGACCAGTGGGCGCGGCCGCTGCGCCGGCTCGCGGTCCGCCACGACGTGCTCTGCGTGGAGATCGTGGATCCCCGGGAGCTGGAGCTGCCCGACGTCGGCGTGCTCGTCGTCGCGGACCCGGAGACCGGCGCGGTGCACGAGGTGCAGACGGCGGACCGGCGGCTGCGCGAGCGGTACGCCGAGGCGGCCCGCCAGCAGCGCGCGGCCGTGGCGGCCGCCATCCGCGCCGCCGGGGCGGGCCACCTGCTGCTGCGCACCGACCGCGACTGGCTGCTGGAGATCGTCCGGTTCGTGGCCGCCGCCCGGCACGCCCGGAACCGGGGCACGGCCCGGCGCGCGCTGACGGGAGCCACGGCATGATCCGGTTCCTCTCCCCGTGGTGGCTGCTCTCCGTGCTGCCGGTGTTCGCCCTCGCCGGCGCCTACTGGTGGCGGCAGCGCCGGCGGCGGGCGTACGCCGTTCAGTTCTCCAATGTGGAGCTGTTGCGCACCATCGCCCCGCGCGGCATCGGCCCCTACCGCCGCCACGCGGCCGCGGTCGCGCTGCTGCTGGGCCTGTTCACCCTGGCTCTGGGCCTGGCGCGGCCGGCGGTCGACGCCCGGGAGCCGCTGGAGCGGGCCACGGTCATGGTGGCGATCGATGTCTCTCTATCGATGATGTCCAACGACGTGGCCCCGACCCGGCTGCAGGCCGCGCAGGAGGCGGCCAAGGAGTTCGTGCTGGAGCTGCCGGACCAGTTCAACGTCGGCCTGGTCTCCTTCGCCCGGAGCGCCAACGTGCTGGTCTCGCCGACCAAGGACCACGCCCTGGTGGTCTCGGCCATCGACGGTCTTCAGCTGGCGGAGGCGACCGCGACCGGGGAGGCGGTCTTCGTGTGCCTGGAGGCGATCGCCGCCGTGCCCTCCGACGGGGCGCCCAACCCGCCGCCGGCCCGCATCGTGCTGCTCTCCGACGGCTACCGCACGTACGGGCGCTCCATCGATGCCGCGGCCGAGGCGGCGCTGAACGCCAACGTGCCGGTCTCGACCATCGCCTTCGGCACCGACACGGGAACGGTCGACATCGGGGGCACCCGGCAGCGGGTGCCGGTGGACCGGCAGGCGCTGGAGCAGCTGGCCGTCGCGACCGGTGGGTACTTCTACGAGGCGGCCACGGCCGAGGGGCTGCGGCAGGTCTATGAGGACATGGGTAGCTCGATCGGCTACAAGACGGTGGCGAAGGAGATCGGTCGCGTGTTCCTCGGGATCGGCCTGCTCCTCGCCCTGGGGGCCGCCGGGCTCAGTCTGCTGTGGACGCCGCGGCTGGTGTAGGGGCGGCCCTAGGCGTGCATACTCGCCGTCAGCACGAAGACGACGGCGATCCAGATGGCGACGAGGGTGAAGCCCAGCGGGGCAGCGTAACGCTTCATCGACG
>Ga0310830_100861_pt1 | contig 17480 bp, 14 predicted proteins | sample WT_ome_5_FD_201301 | JGI IMG/M metagenome (GOLD analysis project Ga0310830, IMG submission 201301) | Sorghum-adapted microbial communities enriched on wild type (WT) sorghum from Joint BioEnergy Institute, Emeryville, California, United... ...
CATTAGGCATATAGACATACCCTTCGCTGTCCGCATCAGGATGGGTCGGATTGTAAACCGGTTTAAGCGGTGAGGGGTCCTCTTGAATTTTGGTAATTTTCACCCCTTGACTGCTCACTTCCTTACCCATTACTGAATTCAAGGCACTGTCGAAATCCATTTCCTTGGGTGCCATGACCACCGTTTTGCGCCGGTAAGGAACGGCCTTGCCGTCTACAATCTTAGCCCGGGTTGTTTCAGCATTCGCGATATTGGAGGAAATCACATCCATGCGAAGACGCTGTGCGGTTAAGGCGGAAGAACTAATCCCAAAACTATCACTGATATTCAAGTCCGATTATCTCCCTTCCACGACAGTGCGTTTCATTTTGATTAAATAGTTCAATTGTTCGATGTACGCATTGTATCTCAGCTGATTTTCGGCAAGTTTGGTCATTTCACTGTCGATATCGACATTATTCTGGTTGTTGTTCATTGCCGTACTCTGATCCACACTTACCACCGGCTCGGGAACCTCCGTCGTTGGTCCTATAACGAAATGCCTCACGTCCGTTCTTCTCCCTTGGAGTGCCGGCATATTACCGTTCATTTCCGCTTGCAGCATGCTTTCAAAGGACACGCTGGAGCGCTTAAAGTAAGGGGTGTCTACGTTCGCAATATTGTTAGCGATAACCCCTTGCCGGAGATTTGCGGCCTGGATGGCAGTCTCAAGCCTGTCAAATCCCAGTCCGTTCAACAACTGCACTTTAATTCCCCCCTTAGGCTCATTTGATCTTAATCATTAATGATTCTACAAACAATAAATAAATCCTCTTTTTTTGACAATTTTTTGCTAATTATGTCTTTCTTTTTGTCTTTCTAACGTCCTAACATGAAATTTGTTTAATAATGTCATATATCCTAAGTTTCATGGAGATTCGACATATTTACAATAAGAAAAAAGCCCTATCTTTCGATTGTTTATCTCGTTTTTTAGTCAAAAATCTATTTTTTACATAATTATCGCCATCATCCAGCAAAATCCAAAAAGAAAGACCACCCGCCATTACGGCAGAGTGGCCTATTTTTCGTCAAAATTGTGAAAAATGGATTAGGTCCTTGAAGAACAAGGCTTTAACCCACAATTTACGATTCTCATTACAAAATGAATTGACTCAGATCTCGATCTTGGGCAATATTTCCTAGTTTCTCCCGCACATATTCCGGAGTAATGACCATTTTATCCAACGTCAGTTCCGGTGCTTCAAAGGAGAGATCCTCCAGGAGCTTCTCAAGGATCGTATGCAAGCGTCTGGCACCGATATTCTCGGTATTTGCATTCACCATGGCTGCAATACGAGCGATTTCATGGATTGCAGCGTCCGAGAATTCGATTTCCAGATCCTCTGTACGCAGCAATTCAATATACTGTTTCGTCAAGGCGTTCTCCGGTTCCGTTAAGATCGACACAAAGTCCTCCAGCGATAAACTGTCTAGCTCGACCCGGATCGGGAACCGCCCTTGAAGTTCAGGAATTAAGTCAGATGGCTTGGCAATATGGAAAGCTCCTGCCGCAATAAACAAAATATAATCTGTTTTGATGGGACCGTATTTTGTCATCACCGTCGAGCCTTCCACAATCGGCAAAATATCGCGTTGTACGCCTTCACGTGAGACGTCGGGACCCGAGCCCTGTCCCCGGCTGGCAACTTTATCGATTTCATCGATAAAGATGATCCCGGATTGCTCTGCCCGCGTGATCGCTTCCTGAATCAAATCATCCTGGTCGATCAGCTTCGCCGCCTCCTCCTGCGTCAACACTTTACGGGCTTCCTTGACCGTCAGCTTCCGCTTCTTGGTCCGTTTCGGCAAGAGACTGCCAAACATTTCCTGCATGTTCATGCCAAGCTGGTCGTTGCCCTGACCGGCAAACATATCCATCATCGTTGGCGTGTTGTCCTCAACTTCAACTTCCACGATGTCGTTCTCCATCTGACCGGACAACAATTTAAAGCGCACCTGACGCCGGCGCTCGGTCAGCGTACTGTCTTCCTCCGGCTGCTCCTGAGCGGTGGAGCCTGCTCCGTTAGCGCCCCCAAACAACATCTCGAACGGGTTACGAACGCCTTTGGCTTTATTTTCGGAAGGGACCAAGATCTGAACCAGACGTTCATTCGCAAGCTCCTCCGCTTTATCCTTCACCTTCTCGGTACGCTCGAGCTTGACGGTCCGGATCGCCGTTTCGATGAGATCACGTACCATCGACTCAACGTCCCGGCCTACATAACCAACTTCAGTGAATTTCGTGGCTTCCACCTTTACAAAAGGAGCACCAACCAGCTTGGCGAGACGACGAGCAATTTCCGTCTTCCCCACCCCGGTCGGCCCGATCATCAGGATGTTCTTAGGTACAATTTCATCCTGAACCTCCTCCGGCAGCAAGCTGCGACGGTAACGATTCCGTAGTGCAACAGCAACCGATTTTTTCGCTTGTTTCTGTCCGACGATGTATTTATCCAGCTCGGCTACAATTTGTCTTGGCGTTAAGTTTCTTTCGGTCATGATTCGTCCCCCTGACACGATAGTATCAACGATACTCAAAGCTCCTCAACAATAATGTTGTTATTCGTATATACGCAGATTTCCGAAGCGATCTGCAGGGCTTCACGGGCGATATCCTTCGCTTCCAACCCCGTGGCATGCCGTTTCAGCGCCCGCGCAGCCGACAGCGCAAAGTTGCCCCCTGACCCGATCGCCAGTACATCATCATCCGGTTCAATGATTTCCCCGCCGCCGGAAATCAGCAGCATCCCGGTTTTGTCCATGACAATCATCAAAGCCTCGAGCTTACGCAGCACACGGTCCTGGCGCCAATCTTTGGCCAGTTCAACCGCTGCCCGTTGCAGGTTCCCTGAATGCTCTTCCAGTTTCCCCTCAAATTTCTCAAATAACGTGATGGCATCGGCGACCGAACCGGCAAACCCCGCAACCACTTGACCGCGGTACAACCGGCGGACTTTCTTCGCCGTTTGCTTCATCACGACGTTCTGCCCAAATGTGACTTGCCCGTCACCGGCAATGGCGCCCTTGCCATTGTGGCGTACCGCGCAAATCGTTGTAGCGTGAAAAGATAGCTCCATGTGTTACTTCGCCTTCCTCTCTCGTAGGTTCTCAGCCCTTACGTTTTAGATATACGCAGGAGGGACTGAGGCATTGGGTTCAAGTACTACGTATATTAATGGGCCAGTTCTATCATATGAGCGTCCTTGTTTTCAGCATAACCCGTATCCCCCCTAGATTGCAAAAAAACGGTGGATTAACCCAACCGTTCTTCTGCCATAAAGGAGCGTAAGCTATTTAACGCGCGCTTCGCAAGCGCTTCGTTTTTCTCTGCTTTTTTGCGGTAACGGGTATCCAGCTTCGGAAATAAACCAAAGTTGGCGTTCATCGGCTGGAAGTGTTCGAAATCTGCAGTGGTAATATAACGCGCCATACTGCCCAGCGTAGTGTCCGCAGGGAAGACGATCCCCTCCTGCTCAGCGGCAGCTCGGGCTGCGTTAATCCCCGCGATCAGACCGGACGCAGCGGATTCCACATAACCTTCAACACCGGTCATCTGACCCGCGAAGAAGAGCGATGGCCGCGCCTTCAACTGATAGGTTGGCATAAGCAGCTTCGGCGAGTTGATAAAAGTGTTCCGGTGCATTACGCCGTACCGGACGAACTCCGCGTTCTCTAGACCTGGAATCATCGAGAAGACGCGTTTCTGCTCGCCCCATTTCAGATGGGTCTGGAAGCCTACCAAGTTGTACAGTGTCCCGGCTGCGTTATCCTGACGAAGCTGCACCACAGCATATGGTAGCTTGCCAGTGTGCGGGTTGACGAGACCCACCGGCTTCATCGGCCCAAACAGAGCTGTCTGCTTACCCCGCCGCATCATCACCTCGATTGGCATACAGCCTTCGAAGTAAATCTCCTTCTCGAAGTCCTTCAGCTGAGCTACCTCCGCGTTAATTAACGCATCATAGAAAGCGTCGAACTCCTCTTCCGTCATCGGGCAGTTCAAGTAGGCCGCTTCGCCTTTATCGTACCTGGAAGCCAGGTACACTTTGCTCATATCGATGGAATCCTTCTCCACAATCGGAGCGGCAGCATCATAAAAGTAAAAATAGTCCTCGCCGGTCAACTGCTTAATTTGCTCTGAAAGGGCAGGAGATGTCAGCGGCCCGGTGGCAATCACGACAATCCCGTCCTGCGGGATCTCCTTGATTTCCTCATTCACCACTTCAATCAATGGATGCTCTCTCAGCGTCCGGGTGATCTCCCCCGAGAACCCGTCCCGGTCAACGGCGAGCGCACCTCCGGCCGGTACCGCATTGCGATCCGCCGCTCCCAGCACCAGCGAGTTCAGCATTCGCATCTCTTCTTTGAGAACGCCAACGGCGTTCGTTAACCCGTTGGCTCGCAAAGAGTTACTGCAGACCAGCTCGGCAAATTTATCGGTATGATGCGCCGGCGTCTTCACAACCGGGCGCATTTCGTACAACACCACGGGGATGCCGCGGCTCGCGATTTGCCATGCCGCTTCACTGCCGGCCAATCCCGCGCCGATGACCGTTACTTTATTCGTCATGTTCATGTCCCCCTACTAAATCTCATGCTGAATTTCTAAGCTGTCTCAAAGCCCGCACAAACGCGGGCTCATCTTAATCATCTGTATCGTCGTTATCTTCAATGGCTTCCACGTAGTCGCAGGAGGTACATTGCAGCTTCCCGCCTTGCTTATTTCGCTTCTCTACGAGCATTGAACCACATTTTGGACAAGGCTTTGGTGAAGGCTTATCCCACGAAACAAAATCGCATTCCGGATAACGGTCGCAGCCATAGAAGACCCGTCCCTTTTTACTCCGGCGTTCGACCACATGCCCTTCTTTACATTTCGGACAGGTGACACCGATGTCCTTAACGATCGGTTTCGTATTCCGGCATTCCGGGAACCCCGAGCAAGCCAAAAACTTCCCGAAACGTCCCAATTTATAGACCATCGGTCTTCCGCATTTTTCGCAAATCTCATCGGAGACTTCGTCTTCGATTTCGACTTCCCTCATTTCCTCTTCGGCAACCCGAAGACGTTTCTCAAACGATTTATAAAACTCGCTCAGCACTCTTACCCAATCCTCGGAACCTTCTTCAACATGGTCCAAGTCCTCTTCCATATGGGCGGTAAATTCCACATCAAGGATTTCTGGGAAGAATTGCTCCGTCTGTTCGATGAGGAGCTCGCCTAACTCAGTTGGGACAAACTTCTTGTCCTCAATCGCTACGTAACCGCGTTTTTGAATGGTTTCCAGGGTTGGCGCGTACGTACTCGGACGTCCAATGCCGAGCTCCTCCAAAGTTCTCACCAAACGCGCCTCCGTATAGCGAGGCGGGGGTTGGGTAAAATGCTGCTTCGGTTCAATCGACTCTTTCGCCAGTTCTTCCCCTTTCGCCAGGGGTGGCAAAAACTTGTCGTCCTCATTGGCGTTGCCATCATCGTTGCCTTCCACGTACACCTTCATAAAGCCAGGGAAGCGGATCTTCGACCCAACCGCGCGGAACGTTGCTTCACCAGCGGCAATATCCACTGACATCGTGTCCAGCACGGCAGAAGTCATTTGGCTGGCCATAAAACGATCCCAAATCAATTTGTACAGCCGATACTGATCCCGGGTGGTGAACTCCTTCACCGCTTCCGGATCTCGCATCGCCGATGTTGGACGGATCGCTTCATGGGCGTCCTGCGCGCTGGCGGCCTTCTTGGAATATTGACGCGGCGTTTCAGGCGCGTAGGCTTCACCAAATTTATCTAGGATATATTGCTTGGCTTCCTCTTGGGCGGAAGTAGCGATTCGCGTCGAGTCTGTACGCATATACGTGATCAGACCAACAGTCCCTTCTTTGCCGAGGTCAACCCCCTCATACAGCTGCTGAGCGATCGACATCGTTTTGGCTGCCCGGAAATTCAGTTTACGCGCTGCCTCCTGCTGCAGGGAGCTGGTTGTAAACGGCGCCGCCGGATGGCGGAGACGTTCCTTCTCCTTCACATCGACCACGCTGAATTTGGCCTTCTCGATCGATTTCAGAATTTCCTGTACCTGCTGTTCGTTCTTTAGCTCGATCTTCTCACCTTTGTACTGGTGAAACTTCGCTTCGAACGAAGAGCCTCCCGTCTTCAGCTTCGCCGTAATACTCCAGTATTCTTCCGGGACAAATTCAGAGATTTCGTTCTCCCGGTCCAAGATGATTTTCACCGCTACGGATTGCACGCGGCCAAACGACAACCCTTTTTTGATCTTCTTCCACAGCAGCGGGCTGACTTTATAACCAACCAGCCGGTCCAAAATCCGTCTGGCTTGCTGCGCGTTCACCAGATCCATATTGATGGGGCGCGGATTTTTGAAGGCGTCTCTAACCGCTTGCTTCGTAATTTCATTAAATACGACGCGGCATGTATCCTTCTCATCCACGTCCAGCACATGGGCCAGATGCCAAGCAATCGCTTCTCCTTCGCGATCGGGGTCGGCTGCCAGATAGATTTTTTTCACTTTTTTGCTGGCATCCTTTAATTCTTTTAATACAGAACCCTTCCCACGGATTGTAATATACTTCGGACTGAAGTCGTTCTCTACTTCAACCCCAATTTGGCTCTTGGGCAAATCGCGAACATGACCCATTGAGGCTTTCACGATGTATTTGCTGCCTAAGTATTTGCCAATCGTTTTCGCCTTGGCAGGCGATTCCACGATGACGAGTGAATCCGCCACAGGTTCGTCCTCCTCTCAAACAATACGAAACTCAAAAACTGGTGTTCATTGTAATCAGGTAAAATACTCATATAGTCATATATTCAAGCCACTCTCGGTTAGGAATGGACTATATTAGCTGGTATACGGAGCCGGGGAGTTGAACCGCCGTTTTTTTCATGATTAAAGATAACAGAACTGAATGTAAAAGTCCAAAATCCCACCCGGTCTGCACTAGCAGATCATCAAAACTCGTGATGCCCTGCTCCAACATATGGTATATGCGGCGCTCCTCATCTGTCAACTTGTTTCCTGTTACCGCTTCCTTTTTCGTCTCCTTCGCGGCAGGTAAAAAGGCCTCGTAATCCTCCCAAATATCCTTGGCTTCGGTTACGATTTTGGCTCCCTGCTTCAAAAGCCACAAGGTGCCCCGGCTTTTCGGCGAGGTAATCGGCCCGGGGACAGCAAACAGGTCGCGATTTTCCTCCAGCGCCTTATCGGCCGTGATCAAGGAACCGCTGCGGGCGTCGGCCTCCACAACCACCGTACCATGAGCAATTCCCGCAATGATCCGGTTGCGCTGCGGGAACATCCCGGGATGGCCAGGTGTACCGATCGGATATTCCGAGATGACCAGCCCTTGCTCGGCGATGCGGCGATACATCGAGACATGCTCCGGAGGATAAGCAACGTCGATCGCAGTGCCTAATACGGCTATGGTTGTTCCTCCTGCCTGCAAAGCCGCTTCATGGCAAACTCCGTCAATCCCGCGGGCCATCCCGCTCACGATCGTGATCCCAAGGGCGCAAAGCTCACCGGCTAAGGCAGCTCCTACCTTTCGTCCATAGGCGGTTGGCGTCCGCGTACCGACCATCGCGACAGAGAGGCCGTTCAGCAGCCTGGTATCGCCTAGAGCATACAAAACCCATGGCGGCTGAGCGGTCTCCTTCATTAAAATAGGATACTCCAAATCCAGCCTTGTAATTACCTGTATCCCTTTACCGTCGTACTGTTCCATTTGGGCCTCAATCCAGTCCCATGTGAACCGCTCCGACAGCCGAAGTGACAGCCCTGGGCCCAGTCCCCGCTTCCTCCAATCCGCTGCCGTAAACTCGATGGCATGCTCCCAGTCCTCATCATATGCAACGATTTGCTGCAGCGTTTTCCAGCCTACCCCGGGGAATTCATGTAATCCCGCGAGTACCCATTTCTTCTCCACAACGAATCCCTCCTTGAAAAATAAAAAAAGCAACCTCCTCGAGCCATGTATGGCTAAGAAGGTTGCTTACCTTTGGATATGATTATATCAAAAATAGCTTATCGTGTCGTGCACAATTCTAAAAGGCCGCGTTCTTCCAGAACACTGACCAGTGTTGCGCCCATCTCCGATGGGGTCGGCGCGACTTTAATGCCGCAGGACTCCAGCTTCGCGATTTTTTCCTTCGCCGTTCCTTTCCCGCCGGAAATAATCGCACCGGCATGACCCATCCGTTTCCCTGGAGGAGCCGTCACACCGCCGATAAAGCCGACGACAGGCTTCGTCATATTTTTTTGGATCCATTCGGCGGCTTCTTCTTCAGCGGTTCCGCCGATTTCCCCGATCATGATCACGGCATGCGTGTTGTCATCGTCATTAAACCGGCGCAAAATATCAATAAACTCCGAGCCCTTCACCGGATCGCCGCCGATACCAACCGCCGAAGATTGTCCGATGCCGCGAGTCGTCAATTGATGCACCGCTTCATACGTCAACGTGCCGCTGCGCGACACGACGCCGACATGACCAGGCAAATGGATATAGCCCGGCATAATGCCAATTTTGCATTCGCCTGGAGTAATGACGCCTGGGCAGTTTGGACCGATCAGCACGGTCTTTTTCCCTTCCATATAACGCTTCACCTTCACCATATCGAGGACCGGAATTCCCTCGGTGATGCAGATGACCAGATCCAATTCCGCTTCTACGGCTTCCAGGATCGAATCGGCTGCAAATGCCGGCGGTACGTAAATCACGCTGGCAGTAGCCCCCGTCGCTTCCTTCGCTTCGCGAACCGTGTTAAACACCGGCAGGCTGACGGTTTCGCCGTTCTCCAACGTAATATCTACCTTCGTGCCGCCTTTGCCTGGAGACGTTCCCCCGACCATTTGCGTGCCGTAGTCAAGCGCTCCTTTGGCGTGGAACAATGCGGTTTTCCCGGTAATTCCCTGGGTGATGACCTTCGTATTCTTATCGACCAAAATACTCATATTTCGAGCCTCCCCTTATGGATAGGTGATTGCAATGTGAGGTACCACTCTAAATTACGAAACGAGCGAAACGATCTTCTGAGCGCCATCTGCCATCGAGTCGGCCGAAACAATTGCCAGACCCGATTCAGCAAGAATCTGCTTGCCAAGATCAACGTTCGTACCCTCAAGGCGCACAACGAGCGGACGGTCCAAACCAACCTGCTTCGCGGCTTCCACGATCCCTGAAGCAATCACATCGCATTTCATGATGCCGCCAAAAATGTTTACGAAAATCCCTTTCACCTTAGCGTCCGACAAAATAATTTTAAAGGCTTCCGTGACCTTCTCTGCCGTCGCACCTCCCCCAACATCGAGGAAGTTCGCCGGGTCTCCGCCATAATATTTAATGATGTCCATCGTCGCCATCGCCAGACCGGCCCCGTTCACCATGCAGCCGATGTTCCCATCAAGCGCAATGTAGCTGAGGTCGTACTTCGAAGCTTCAATCTCCTTCTCGTCCTCTTCTTCCAAGTCACGCAACGCCAAAATGTCCTTATGACGGAACAGCGCATTGGAATCGAAATTCAGCTTCGCATCCAGCGCCAGGACGTTGCCATCTCCAGTGACGACAAGCGGATTAATCTCCGCGATGGAGCAATCTTTGTCCACAAAAGCTTCATACAAAGCCATCATAAATTGCGTGGCTTTGCCTACTAGTTCATTTGGAATATTAATGGAGTAAGCCAATCTGCGGGCCTGGAACGACGTCAAGCCAATAGCCGGATCAATCACTTCTTTGAAAATTTTCTCCGGAGTTGCGGCTGCCACTTCTTCAATTTCCGTCCCGCCTTCCTCAGAGGCCATCATCGTCACGCGGCCTGTACCACGGTCCACGACAACGCCAACGTAATACTCCTTCTTGATATCGCAGCCTTGCTCGATTAAGAGGCGTTTAACCTCTTTCCCCTCTGGTCCCGTTTGATGGGTGACCAGTACCTTGCCGAGGAGTTCCTGAGCATAGGTTCTCACCTCATCCAAGCTTTTGGCCACTTTGACGCCGCCGGCTTTACCGCGGCCCCCGGCATGAATTTGCGCCTTGACCACGACAACCGAGGTCCCCAGCGCTTGAGCCGCTTCGACAGCTTCCTCGACCGTAAACGCCACGCGTCCTTCAGGAACGGCCACACCGTACTGCTTTAGGACTTCTTTTCCTTGATACTCATGGATATTCATGCGTAAAATCCTCCTATCAACAGGCGGTATTTTAGAGGGTCCAAAACCTGCGGCTTGTGGTCCCCCTTCTCGAAAATATCAGCTGAAACCCAGATTATTGTACCACTTTTTTGAAACGCTTTCCTCAAAAAGTTCATCATTTATACACAACTTTTTTATATCATTTTCATCTCAAAGTGAGATGAATACTTGACGCAGCTGGGGAGAAAGTCCGAAGTTCTATAAACCGCTTTCAAAGTATCAAGGAGTTGCAGGGTCAAGAAAAATTCATGCGAATCGGTTTAACTTAACAACGACATATTTTTCACATGCATCTCATCATGAGATGAATTTCGACGAACATCAGCAATTTCTTGAAATATTGTAAGTTGTGAAAAAATTGCTTGTCAGTTTTCTTCTCTCTTCCATCCGATTGGAACCCAAACCCTCAACTTGACAATCATTAACGTTCGTCCTAGAATACGTGTAGCTAAATGAATAGGGAAAATAAGGAAGCACCTTTTTCCAATTCGGACCTTGCCGAAGCAAGGCACAAATCGATAGGAATGAGGTGTTTTTTGTTATGTACGGTAAATTGCACAGCGCGTGTTTGTACGGGATTGACGGTGTAATCATCGAGGTCGAGGTTGATTTATCCAGCGGCATTCCGCAAACGAACATCGTCGGATTGCCAGATTCGGCCGTTCGCGAAGCGATTGACCGGGTCCGGGCAGCAATCAAAAACTGCGGCTATCGCTTTCCGCTTCAGCGCGTAACGATTAATCTAGCGCCGGCGGACCTGCGCAAGGAAGGCTCGGCCTTCGATCTGGCCATTGCACTGGCGATATTAGCGGCTAGTGACCAGGTGAGATTGCCGCCGGAGGAGCGCTTGTTGATCATCGGAGAGCTGTCGCTGGACGGCACGCTGCGTCCGGTACCCGGCGTTCTGTCCATGGTGGATCGGGCACGACGCGACGGCTTCACAGCCGTGCTGCTCCCGCAGAATAATGCCGAAGAAGCACTGCTGCTTGGCGGCATTCGAGTCTATGCGCTCAGTCATTTGCGCGAGCTTGCTCCTCCTTCTCCCGAAGCCAAGGACCCAGAGGCTGCCCATGCGTTGCCATTGCACTCCACCCACGAGCAAGATGGGCAGGCTCCGCTTATCCTTCAAACCTTAAACCATCTTGAGAAAAAGACGGAAGGCCCGGGGACAGCGGCACCGCTTCCTCCCCTGCTCGACTACAGCGATGTAATTGGTCAGCGGCAAATTAAGCGGGCGCTGGTCATCGCCGCCGCCGGGTTCCATAATATCGTGCTGATCGGGCCGCCCGGCACCGGTAAGACGATGCTGGTACAGCGATTGCCATCCATCCTGCCGCCCTTAACGCTGGAAGAATCGTTAGAGGTTACGAAAATCTACAGCTCTGCCGGTAAGTTGAACGACTCCGGGCAAGGGCTGATCCAGCGCCGTCCCTTCCGCTCGCCGCACCATACGATATCTGCCGGCGGCCTGATTGGAGGAGGTGGGATCCCGAAGCCGGGGGAAGTGAGCCTCGCTCACCATGGCGTATTGTTTCTTGACGAGCTGCCGGAGTTTTCGAGGAATGTGCTGGAGGTACTGCGTCAGCCGCTAGAAGATCGCGTCGTCACCATCAGCCGCTCCCGGGCTTCGTTCACGTTCCCTGCTCATTTCCTGCTAGCCGGGTCGTTAAATCCGTGTCCGTGCGGCTACCTCGGGGCCGAACCTCCGCTGCCCGCCTGCACCTGCTCGCCTTGGCGAATCGCCCAATACCGCGAAAAAATATCCGGCCCTTTATTGGACCGGATTGATATGCAGGTGGAGGTGCCTCGCCCGCAGCGTTGGCAGGACGATCCGCAGCCGCTGGATTCCGCGGCGATGCGGGAGCAAGTGATGGCGGCTGAACGGATTCAACAGGAACGCTATCGAGGCTGTCGAATCTCCCGGAACAGCGAGTTGTCCGGCAGCCTGTTGCGTAGGTTTGCACCGCTTGACCGTGACGCCACCAAGCTCCTCCAGGATTGTTTTGCTACACTGGGACTGAGCATGCGGGCGTATGACCGGATCATTAAACTGTCCCGAACAATTGCCGATCTGGAAGGAGAAGCTGATATCCGCGCCGAGCATGTCGCCGAAGCGATCCAATACCGGCAGTTGGACCGGCGGCATGAAGTTGCGGGATGAAGCCCCTCGCCGTCAGAAAGCGGCTAGAATATGCTCCAGCGCGATCGTATCGCCATACCCAAACGTTACCGCGATGACATCAAAGCGAAGGTTGGCGTCTGATTGGCCTCTGCGATGCAAATACACCGCGGCTGTGTCACGAACCTGCTTGATTTTGCGGGCATTCACCGACTCAGCCGGTGTGCCGAAAGCCGCAGCCTGTTGGCTGCGGCTTCGGACTTCTACGATCACGAGAAGGTCTCGTTTGCTGGCTATGATGTCAAGTTCTCCACTGCGGCAACGCCAATTTCGCTCAAGAATCGTATATCCCTGTGAAATCAGATGCTCACAAGCGGCCTGCTCCGCTTTTCGGCCGCGTTCTTTGCGGCGATCCCCTCTTTGCCCATTGATGCCAAGGTTACTCAAAGAACAACCCTCTTTCTACCATTTTATCTGATCGATAAATAAAGGTTAGAATTTCGGCAACCAAATCATACAGTTCCGCAGGAATCTGTTGATCCAAATCCAGCTTGGATAACACCTCAACCAACGCAGCGTCCTCTTGGATCGGAATCCCGTGCTCCAGCGCTGCGTCCAGGATCCGGTCAGCGATGAGACCCTTGCCTTTGGCTACAACGACTGGAGCCTCCCCCTGGCCGGGATCGTATTTCAAGGCGACTGCTTTTTTGAAAGCCAAGCTGGATGCTTGCGGTTTTTCCTTCATACGCGGTAATCCACTCCTTTGTATACGCTAGGCGCGTAAGACATCGGCTGGCTGAAATCCGCTGTATTGCCTTCCGCTTCATCCGGCAGGATCAAAGGCTCCGCCTTCAGCGATAAAAGGCGATATCCCGCCTTCTCCAGCGCCTCGCTCACTTCGTCCTGGCGGGATTCCAGGAAGGCTCCAGTCGCTTCTTTCTCACTATAGATTTTGAGCAGCACCTTCTTGTCGGCGACCTGCACGTCGACCATAAGTTGACCCAGCGTCTTCATCTGCAAATCGAACCATAACCGACAGTTGGCCGGATCCAGTTCACCCTTCCGACCGCGCCGCGACTCGATGTGCACGGCAGCGGTTTGCCGACCGTCCGGACCGATCAAGGGCAGGAACATCGTCACGTGCGCAAACGGCGCGGTCCGATCGGTATTGAGCAGCAGCTGCTGCCCGGTCAGCTGCTGAACGAGCTGGCGCGCCGCCTCTTGCAGCGGCGCAGGCAGCTCGTCTGAGGCCATCACCTGCAGGAGAAGGCCTTTCAGCGTCTCGTGCGCAGCCGTGCTCGCCGCCGTCACGTTGCCGCCGCTGCGCGCGGCTGCGGCTGTGGCAGCGGCTTCGGCGCCAAGCGGCTGCGCTTTCCCGGGCGGGAGCTCCGCTTCGCCCGGGGCCGCACCGCCCGCCGCTGCCGCATGGCGCAGCGGCGTTGGCGCCGCCTCCGGCGCGGCCGCAGGCCCGCTGCCGGGCACCTGCCCGCCGGGCGCCTCCGCGCCCCCGGCGGCAGCCCGCGCCGAAGCGCCGGCCGCAGGCGGCGCTTCCTGCGCTTCCGCGGCCGGCGAGCTCGCCGCCGGCGCGGTCGCGCGCAGCGCCTGCTGCTCGTGCTCCGCACCGAGCAGCTTCAGCACGCGCCCCACCCACGGCTCCGCCGCGAGTGTGGGGCGCGTGCCCGCCGGCGAAGGCCCTGCGGGCCCTTCGCCTTGCGGCGCGTCCGCCGCCGGGCTCTGGCCCTCGGCGGCGGCGCCCCTTGCCGGGCCGGCCGACGCGCGGCCCGGCAAGTCCGTGCCCTCCGGGAGCACGGACGACTGCAGCTCCGCCAGCACCGCTTGCAGCTTCGCGACCAGCGCTCCGCCCGGTGCACTTGCGGCGTGCTGCCCCTGCAGCCCCGGCTGCGGGGATGGCGGTCCGTCCGAGCTGACCGCATAAGCGCCCTGCCGGGCTAACTGCATCAGCCCCGCCGCCTGATTCGGCGGAGCTCCTCCGCCGTTCGGCAGCGCACCTGGTTGGGCCGCCCCTCCGGCGGCTGTCCCGGCATTCGCCCCGGACGATGCAGGAGCCGCGGTGTCTCCCGCTGGCAAAGGAGATGCCGATTGCCCTGTCTGAGCCGATGAGCCAGCCGCTGCCGGGCCTGAGCGGGGTTGCCCCCCGTTCCCGGTCATCTCCGGCCCCAATTGGCGCAAAAAGCTGGCGATCTGCTCCTCCAGCGAGGACAGCAGGACGTGCAGCGGAGGGCCAAAAACAGCTTGATGCAGCCCCGCTACCGTTTCACCGGTGATCGGAAGTCCCCGTCCAAAGGCGATACCCGCCGCCTGAATCCACTCCGACAATGGTACTCCAGCCGGCTTTAGCCCGGAGACCTTTTGCAGGAGCGCAAAATTTTCCCGTGTTAATGGAATTCCGTTTTTCTGCATCATCTGCAGGAATTCCCGGTTCGCCGGCGAATTCTCAAGTCCCAGCGATTCGAGCGCCTTGGCGAGAGAAGCAGGAGACAGGACAGTCCCCGGGTCTGCGGAAATTGGCTTCAAGACCGCGAGTCCGTCCTTCGATTCCGGCTGCACCTGCAGGAGCGTCGTTTCTCCTGGACGCATCGGCGTCTCCAAGGCAGCGTGAAGCTTCACACCTTGGACCTGAATGACGGCCACTTGCCCATCATCGGAGACGGACAACACCGTGCCGCGGACCACTTGCCCCGTCTTGAGTTCCAGCGATTTCGCTTCCCCGGAACGAACGTCCCCCATCATACTGCGCAGCAGCGGTCCGATATTCATAAGCTCCCCCCTTAGACTGGATTGAAGATATGGAAAACCCGCCTCCATCGAGAGCGGGTAAGAAAGGCCTGTTAAAACAAAGTTTGTTCTTCAACGAACAAATTGCGCATAAAGCTCTTGCGATGCATGGGCGTTGGCCCCAATGCCAGAAGCTGTTCACGGTGCAGCTTAGTTGCATAACCTTTATGTACGGCGATTCCGTATTCCGGATATCGTGCATCCCATTCGCCTTGGCACAAACGGTCACGTGTCACCTTGGCAACGATCGAAGCGGCCGCGATCGACTGACTGGTGGCATCCCCTTTGATCACTGAAAGTTGGGGAATGGGCACATCCACCTTCTCTGCATCGATGAGCAGATATTCCGGCTGAATCGACAGTTGTTCTACCGCCTGCTTCATCGCCCGCCTTGTCGCCTGCTTAATATTGATTTGGTCAATGGTCGCCGCATCCACGGATCCGATCCCCACGGCAATCGCCTGTTCCATGATGAGATCATATAGCTTCTCCCGCTTCTTAGCGCTTAATTTCTTCGAATCGTTCACATCTTCCAGCACGAGTCCTTGCGGCAAAATGACCGCAGCGGCAACCACATCTCCAAACAAGCAGCCTCTGCCCACTTCATCGATCCCCGCAATATGCGAATATCCCGCTTGCCAATACTCGCGCTCATATTTTAATAAATCTTCCATAATGCCTCCCTTTACTCGCGAAACTCCCCCCGTGGTGAGCCGTTCTATGTTGTTCTCTTTCTCTAGATGCGAAAATGAGGGTTCCACGCCTGGAGCGCATCCATCATCCTATCGGTTTCATCTATGTTTTACGATGCTTCCCTTATTTTATCGGCAATCCTATTTCGATTCTACAGCCTTTCGCTAAAAAAACAAGCCGCCGACAATCTGAAGTAGAAACTTCAAACTGCCAGCGGCATGCATTTATTAATAGGGGGATTCTAACGAATATCGGCCCAGCTTGCCGGCTCTCAATTCGCGAAGTAATATCCCCGATGCTTTCTCCAAATCCACGCGTCCACCGCTGATAAGGCAACCGCGTTTTCGCCCCACTGCTTCCATGATCGCAACGATTTCGTCCGGATCGTCGAAGTCTCTCGGCGGTTGATCCAGTTCAAACCGTTCTTTGAACGGTTCCCAGTAATACCGAACTAAATATTTTACGGCAAAAAAAGCGATGTCTTCCACATTCAAAATCTCTTCGCGGATCGCACCGGTTACAGCCAGTCGGTAGCCGACGTTCTGATCTTCAAACTTCGGCCACAAAATGCCCGGCGTGTCGAGCAACTCCATCTCCGTCCCTACCTTAATCCATTGCTGACCTTTAGTGACACCGGGTCTGTCGCCGGTCGCCGCAATTTTACGACCCGCTAAGCCATTAATCAGCGTGGATTTCCCGACATTTGGGATTCCGACAATTAAAGCGCGAACCGCCCGAGGCTTGATACCTTTGGCGATTTGCTTCTCGATCCGCTCCTTCAGCAGCTCCTTGGCCAAGCGGGGAATTTCCTTTAGGCCTTGCCCGCTTGCCGCGTCGGCTTCAACGGCCAGATGCCCTTCTTCCTTAAAATAAGCGATCCACTGCCGCGTCACCGCAGGATCGGCCAAATCGGATTTATTCAAAACAATCAAGCGCGGCTTGCCTTGCAAAATCTCATCGATCATCGGATTTCGGCTCGACAGAGGCAACCTCGCGTCAAGGAGCTCTATGACCACATCGATCAGCTTCAGCTTCTCTTGGATTTGCCGGCGTGCCTTGGTCATGTGGCCGGGAAACCATTGAATTGTCATATACCTTCACCTCACTGTCCCAAGAACGCGCCTTCTCTCACGTTTCTCCCATTCTACTTTCCCAGCATCTAGTGCCGGATCAACTTCAGGTCCGACAGCGGCCAGAACACCAAATCTGCCCGACCTACGATGTCTTTATATGGTACGTAACCGATCCGTCGGCTGTCCGTACTATTCGAGCGGTTATCCCCCAGTACAAATACGTATCCTTCCGGCACCGTTCCATCCGGAACCAGCTCGTTCGGAAAATTCGCCTCCGTATTGTACAGCTCGTTATTATTATGCTTCTCTATCACAACATCTTTAATGTATGTTTCATCTACAACCTTCCCGTTGACCGTCACCGTATCCCCTTCCACTTGGACGGTATCTCCAGGGACGCCGATGACCCGTTTGATGAAATCCCGGCCTTCCGACGGAACGTGGAAAACAATGACTTCACCGTGTTTTGGAGCGCGGATATCGTAAATGATCTTGTTAACGATGATCCGTTCCCCCGTATGAAAGTTTGGTTGCATCGACGGGCCGTCGACA
>Ga0310830_100865_pt1 | contig 17415 bp, 15 predicted proteins | sample WT_ome_5_FD_201301 | JGI IMG/M metagenome (GOLD analysis project Ga0310830, IMG submission 201301) | Sorghum-adapted microbial communities enriched on wild type (WT) sorghum from Joint BioEnergy Institute, Emeryville, California, United... ...
GTTCGCCGTTCTTGCCGATCAGGAAGAACTTCCCGTCGACGCCCTGGCCCTTGGCCTCACCGGGCGCCCGGTCACCGGCGAAGCGGTACAGCTGGTGACCGTTGTAGGTGGCCTGCCGCTCGCCGTCCGGGCGAGTGAAGGTGCCCACCTTGCTCTCGTCGAGTTCACCGGTCACCCGGATCGGAGCCGGGATCGGAATCCAGGTCCGCTCCTGGTCGTTGCTGACGGCGGTGCGCTCGTGCGTGTCTTCCGTGTTCATGTACAGCGCGCAGCCGTTCTGGTCGACCAGCACGTCCCGCTTGCCGCCCGCCTCACCGACCCGGACGGTGATCTGCGCGGCCTCGGTCGTCTGGACCGCACCGGGCACGTTGTCCACGGTCCGGGTCGGGGTCGTGGTGGCGGTGCGGGTCGGACCGGTCGTCCGGGTAGCGGTGGGGCCGGGCACGCCCGTTCCGGTCCGCGTCGCCGACGGCGTGGTGCTGACGCATGTCAGAGTCGTGCCCTTCGGCGCACCCGGGACGGTGCCGGTGGCGGTCGCCGTATGGGTCGGCGTCCGCGTGGCGGTGCCGGTGGGCGTCCTGGTGCCACCCGGGCCGCCGGGCGTCAGTTGCGGTGGCAGGTTCGTCTGCGCTTGAACCGGCTCCGCGGCGTTGGTCCCGCTAGCCACGCCGGAGGCCGTGAATATGGCCGCGACCGCCGCCGCGGGCAGGACGAGCGCCGCCGCGATTCCGCGCCGACTCGGCCCACGTGTTGGATGTTCCGGCATAGTCGTTCCTCCCCGTGTTGATCTGCCCGACCGTTCGGCTCGCGCACCAACCGGCCCCTCATGAGGGTTCGGCTCGCATGCTCACCGAAGCAGGGTCCCAGGCCTCAACGCCCAATTCTGGTAAGGGCAGTCGGCGGGGGAGCAATGATCCTCACATCGATATTCATTGACGATACGGGCGGCGCTCATTGAGGATGCGGGCGGCATTCATTGGGATGCGGGTGGCATTCATCATGGGACGCGGATGGCGTTCATGATGGGACGCGGGCGACCCTCTTTGCCGGACACAGACGGCGTTCGTTGTGGGACGCGGGAGGCATTCATGGGCGGGGCGATGCCGGTGGGGCGGCATTCGTGGTCGACCCGGGGTTGTGGACGCAGGAGGGGCGTGACGGGTGAGGCGGTCGGGGGCGCGGTGGCCATACGGACCCACCCGTACGGCCGGAGTCGGAGCCGTACGGGTGTGGACGGCGGTTTCGCGTGAGACACTGCGGGCATGGGCGACAGTCTTGTACGGCCTATCGCGGATGGCGTCAACGTTTTCCCCGATGCCCGGGTCGCCGCGGCCAGGATTCGACTACTGTGGACAGACAGGGCCTGAGGAGGAATCATGGCGGTCGTGACACGGGGGTTCACCGGCCGCGGACGGCGGGAGGTCGACCTGCCTCCGGGGCAGTACCTGACCGACGACTTTCCGGTTCTCTCGGCCGGCCCGACCCCGCGCATCAACCTGGACGAGTGGCGGTTCGAGATCGCCGACGCGGACGGGGCGCGGCAGGCCTGGAGCTGGCCGGAGCTGCTCGCGCTGCCCAGTGAGGAGATCACCACCGACATCCACTGCGTCACCAAGTGGTCCAAGCGGGGCACCCACTGGCGGGGCGTCTCCCTCGACACGCTGTTGTCCGGAGTGGACAGTAGTGCGGGGTACGTGATGGCGCACTCGTACGGCGGCTACACGACGAACCTGCCGATGGCGGACGTGCGGGACGGGAAGGCGTGGGTCGCCTACGAGTACGAGGGCGCACCCCTGGCCCCGGAGCACGGCGGCCCGGCTCGGCTGCTCGTGCCGCACCTGTACTTCTGGAAGAGCGCCAAGTGGGTCCGGGGGCTGCGGCTGATGCCCACCGACGAGCCGGGTTTCTGGGAGAGCGCGGGGTACCACATGTACGGCGACCCCTGGCGGGAACAGCGGTACTGGGGTGACTGAGCTGATGACGAGGACGCGGCGGCCGCTCACCTGGCGGGTGGCCGCGATCGCCGCTGTCCGGGAAGAGTCCGTGGCCGCCCGCACCCTGGTGCTCGACGTGCCGGACTGGCCGGGCCACCTCGCCGGCCAGCACATCGACGTCCGGCTCACCGCCCCCGACGGGTACACGGCGCAGCGCTCCTACTCGCTCGCCTCGGCGGCGCGGGCGGCGGCGGCCTACGCGGTGTCCACAGTGGAGATCATGGTGCAGCGGATACCGCACGGCGAGGTGTCGCCCTGGCTGTGCGACATCGCGATGGTGGGCGACCAGTTCGAGATCCGGGGGCCGGTCGGCGGGTACTTCGTCTGGGAGCCGTCGCGACCGGAACCCGTGCTGCTGGTCGCGGGCGGCTCCGGCATCGCCCCCCTGATGTCGATGATCCGCACGCGCAAGGAGGCGGGCAGCCGGGTGCCGTTCCGGCTCATCTACTCGGTCCGGGACCCGGACACGCTTATCTACGGCGAGGAGCTGGCCCGGCGCGTCCGCGACGACCACGGGCTCGACGTGACCATCGTCTACACGCGACAGACGCCGCCGGGGTGGCGGCGGCCGCCGGGCCGGGTGACCGCTCAGGATCTCGCCGAGGCGGGCTGGCCTCCGGCCCTGGCCCCGGCCTGCTACGTCTGCGGGCCGACCGGGTTCGTCGAGACGGTGGCCGATCTGCTCGTGGCGGCGGGCCACGATCCGGCCGCCATTCGGACCGAGCGCTTCGGGCCGACGGGGTGACAGTGGGGACCGATATGACGGATGTAGCCGACATGACAGATGTAGCTGAATGGGTGGATGGTAACGACATCGCCGGCCCGGCGCGCGAGCTGTTCACCGTCGACCTGACGACCGCCCGGGGCCGGTGCGTCAACTGCGGCCGGGTGGCGATGATCGCGGAGGCGCACGTGTACCAGCGGGCCCCCGGAATCGTCGCCCGGTGCTCCGGCTGCGACTCGGTGCTGCTGCGGCTCGTTCGCGCCCCGAATCGGGCCTGGCTCGACCTGCGCGGGCTGTCGTACCTCGAGTTCCCCATCCCCGCCGCGGCCACGCCCGAGGTCATGCCCGTCGTGGCGTAGGTGTCGACGCGCGTGCTGTCGCGCCTGGTGGCCCGATGGCGCGGGCCGGCCCAACGTCTGGCGCCGTCAGCACGGTCCGAGCCGTTGCCGTTAGGAGGCGGCCGAGGAAGCCGGTCAGTGCGTGCAGGCAACGTGCCGGTCCGGGCCCGGGACGCGGTGTGGCCCAATGTACGTGCGGAGGCGCGAGGCGCCGGGTGGCGCATGTGGTGCCGTGCGGCGATACCGGGACGCGGCAAACCCAGATGCTGGTTGACCCCTCACACCCAGATGCTGGTTCAGGTCACGGTCCGTGACCGATGGCCATCCCACCTCGGCCAAGCGTTCTTGCCCCTTTGCTCTGCTGCACCTCACGCAACGCCTCTCAGCCTCGTAATACGCGTACTGCTAAGATCTTGTATCTAAGTTCGGCGAGCACTGTCCGTAACCGTTGCGTATGGGGCAGCAGAGCAAAGCCGACGTGCCGTAGGTCTTGCCGGTGTGCCGTGGGTTCTTGCCGGTATGTCGTAGGTGTCTGCCGGTATGCCGTGGGTTTCGGGTTGCCGGAGGTCTTCGTGCGGGGGCCGGTGGCGGCTCACGTAGCCTGGGCGGGTGGCTGCGGACGATGGCCGGTTCGAACGCACGGTGGATGTGAACCAGAATCCGGAGTCGCACCGCGACCCGGACGAGGAGTTCGACCGGGGCCTGGACCTGGACGTGGATGTCGCCGTGGTCGGCGGCGGCATCGCGGGCGTCTCGGTCGCCGGTGAGCTGGCGCGGCGTTCCCGGCTGCGGATCGCCCTCCTGGAGCGGGAGGCCCAGCTCGGGTACCACGCCAGCGGTCGGTCGGCGGCGGCGTTCCTGGAGTCGTACGGCAGTCCGGAGATCCGGGCGCTGACCCAGGCGTCCCGGGCGACCCTCGACGAGGCCAGGCTGCTGAGCCCGCGACCCCTGCTGTGGCTGGCGCCGCCGAACCACGCCCCGAAGCTCGCCGCCCTGGTCGAGGCCGAGCCGGCTCTGCGGATCGCGACCGACGACGAGGTGCGGGCCCTGTGCCCGGTGATCCGGCCGGGCTGGTCGGAGCTGTCCGCCATCGAGGAGGGGGCGCAGGACCTCGACGTCGCCGGGCTGCTGGAGCACTATCGACACCTCGCCGTGGCCGGCGGCGTGACCGTCCACACTGGAGTGTCGCTGCTCGGCGGGTCGCGCGAGGGCGACCGGTGGGTCCTGCGGACCAGCCTCGGCCGGGTGCGCGCCCGCATCGTCGTCGACGCGGCCGGCGCCTGGGCCGACGACGTGGCCCGCCGGTGTGGCCAGCGGGAGCTGGGGCTGGTGCCGTACCGGCGGACCATCGCGGTCGTGAGCGCCCCGGCCGCCGACCGCTCCTGGCCGTTGGTGGCCGACATCGCCGACCAGTTCTACTTCCGCCCCGAGGGCGACGGGCTCCTCATCTCGCCGGCCGACGAGACACCCAGCGATCCGGTCGACGCCCGGCCAGAGACCGAGGACGTGGCGTTGGCCCTGGAGCGGGTCAACGCAGCGACGACGCTGAACCTGCGCCACGTCCGTACGACATGGGCCGGGCTGCGGACCTTCGCGCCCGACCGCAACCCGGTCGTGGGCTTCAGCGACCCCGGCTTCTGCTGGTTGGCCGGGCAGGGCGGCTACGGCATGCAGACCGCGCCCGCGATGGCCGCCCTCGCCGCCTCGGTGGTGCTCGGCGAACCTGTGCCGCCGTCGCTGCCCGCCTCGCTGCCGGACGCCCTCTCGCCGAACCGCTTCGCGGCGCTCGCAGATCAGGAAAGTCCGCGCTCCCTCTAGGGGGGCCTGGATTTCCAAGGTCTCCTGGCGTGGTGCGCGCCCATGGGCGGGCGCGGTGGCCGCGGGCCGGCGCGGTGGCCGCGGGCCGGCGCGGTGGCCACGTACGGGCGCGGTGGTCGCGGAGGCGTTTTCTGTCGTACCCGGGTGGTTGAGTGGGCGCCGACTCGACGATCGAGGAGGCAGTCATGATCGGAAGGATCGAAGCCGTCGTGCTCGACACGGCCGATCCCCGGGGCCTGGCCCGGTTCTACTCCGAGGTGCTGGGGCTGGAGATTCTGCACGAGGACGGCGGCTGGATCGAGCTCGGCCGTCCGGGCAGCCAGGAGCCGACGCTGAGCTTCCAGCACGCGCCGGACCACCAGCCGCCGCAGTGGCCCGACCCGAACCGCCCGCAGCAGGTACATCTCGATATCCGGATCGATGGGGACATCGAGGAGGCGGAGAAGAAGGTGCTCGCTCTGGGCGCCACCAGGCTGGGCGGCGGCGGAGCGACCTTCCGGGTCTACGCCGACCCGTCCGGTCACCCGTTCTGCCTCTGCTGGAGTTCAGCCGGCAGCTGACGACCGGGTGGGCCGGTCGGTCGATCCGGCGGAACAGGCCGGCGACCGGAGTCGGGGACGGCAGGGTCAGTTGGGGACGCCGGGCCAATCGCGGTACCACGGGGCCACCTGCGGTATCACGGGGCCACCTGCGGTACCGCTGGGTCAGTCGCGCTACCGCGGGGTCAGTCGCGCTACCGCGGGGTCAGTCGCGGCACCGCGGGGTCAGTCGCGGCACCACGGGGTCAGCCGCGGCACCGCGGGCGGGGTCAGTCGGTGACCGGAGCGAGGCGCAGCCGCAGATACGGCGTGCCGATGCCGACGTTGAGCCACCCCTCGCGGTCCCCGATGAGGCGTCGGCCGAGGCGGGGCGGCCGCTCCGGGCGCGCGGGTGAGGCGGGGACCGGCGGCGCGTGGTCGTCGCCGGCCACCGCGGTCACGGTGCGCAGCCCGAACCGGCGAGCCGACAACCGCACGGCCGAGCAGGCCATGCCCGCCCGCAGCCACGCCTCGCCGGTGTCGGGCCCGTGCATGACGCCGATGTACTCGTCGCCGTCCCGGATCAGCCGCAGCCGCACGCCCTCGGCGCGCGCCGCCTTCACCAGCTCCCGCGCCACGCCGCGACTGGACGGCGGGGTGCGCGGGCGCCGGGGGCCGGCCGCGCCGTCGGCGGTGCCGTCGGGGGAGCGGGCATCGGGTCGGGAGAACGAGTCGGGTCGGTGGAGCGACTCGGTCTGGTCTGTGGCGGCGTAGAGCTCGCGGGCCTCGTCGGTGACCTCGACCGTGCCCGTCACCACGAGCCGGGCCAGGTGGGGGCTCACCGGCGCCCCTCGCCGGCGGTCAGTCGGTCCAGAGTAGACGGTGCGTTCGGACGACTCGGGCAGCAGCGTGATGTGGGCCTGCAGGCCCTCGGCGGCCAGGGCCACGCGGGCCCGGTGCAGGGCTCCGCCGGCCGCGATGCAGGTCGCCTGCCAGTGGGGCGAGGCGTCCAGCGCGGCGTACAGGTCCAGGGCCTCGGTACCCACCACCCAGCGCCAGGCCCGGGCCGCCTCGGCCAGCGCCGCGTCGGTGCCGGGCCCGGCCTCGTCGGCCGGCACGACCGCGGACGCGGCGGCCGATCCGGCCAGGGCCGCCGCCACCGTCCGATCCGGAGCCGGCGCAGACACACTCACATCCGCCGTCATGGCTGGTCCAGCAGCAGTGCGCAGTTGATGACGCCGATGTGGCTGTACGCCTGGGGGTGGTTGCCCAGCCCGTGCTCGGTCACGGGGTCGTACTGCTCCGGCAGCAGACCCGTCGGCCCGGCGCAGGCGATCATCTGCTCGAACAGCTCCTCCGCGTCGGCCCGCCGCCCGGTGCGCAGGTAGGCCTCGATCAGCCAGGCACTGCAGATGTGGAAGCCGCCCTCCCGCCCGGGCAGCCCGTCGTCCCAGCGGTACCGGTAGACGATCGGCCCGCTGCGCAGCTCGGCCTCGACGGCGAGGACCGTGGCGAGGAAGCGCGGGTCGTCGGCCGGCAGCAGGCCGGACAGGCCGATCCACAGGCTCGACGCGTCCATGTCCGGGTGGTCGTAGGCCACCGTGTACGCCCCGACCTCCGGGTTCCAGCCGCGCTCCAGCACGTCCTCGGCGATCTTGTCGCGCAGCGCCGACCAGCTGGGATCCACCGGTATGCCGTACCGCTCACCCAACCGCAACGCCCGGTCGACGGTGAGCCAGCCCATCACCTTCGAGTACACGTGGTGCCGGGGCGGGATGCGCGCCTCCCAGATGCCGTGGTCCGGCTCGTGCCAGCGCCGCGAGACCGCCTCGACCATGTCGTTCAGCAGCCCGACGTGCCACGGCTCGAGACCGCCCCGCAGGTCGGCCAGGTGCGCGATGAGGTCAGCCACCGGCCCGAAGACGTCGAGCTGGACCTGGCGGTTGGCGGCGTTGCCGATCCGCACGGGCCGCGATCCGGCGTAACCCGGCAGCGTCTCGATGACCGCCTCCGCGCCCAGCTCGTTGCCGTCCACCGAGTACAGCGGGTGCAGCCGCTCCGGGTGTCCGGCCGTGCCCTCGATCACCCGGCGGGTCCACCGCAGCAGCGCGTCGGCCTCCTCGGCCGAGCCGAGCTGCACCAGCGCCTGCGCGCTCATCGCCGCGTCACGCAGCCAGCAGTACCGGTAGTCCCAGTTGCGGACCCCGCCGATCTCCTCGGGCAGCGAGGAGGTGCCGGCGGCGATGATGGCCCCGGTCGGCCGGTAGCACAGTGCCCGCAGCGTCAGGGCGGAGCGCAGCACCAGCTCGCGGGCCCGGTTGGGCAGCCGCAACGTGGCCGACCACTCGCGCCACTCGCGTTCGGTCTTCGCCTGCCGCGCCTGCACCGAGGCGACGTGGGCCGCGATGATGTGTCGGTGGTCGACGGCGGTGGCCGGGGCTCCGGTCCCGGGGGTGGGCCATGCCCCGGTCCGGGCGGCCGGCGGCTCGCCCTCCTCGAGCTCCCCGCGCGGCTCGTCGGCCGTCGCCGCGGCCTGCGCGGGCGGGCCGCTCGTCGGTCCGTGGCCGAGCCGAGCGTCGCCGCCCAGGCGCAGCTCGAGCGCCACCGTGCCCCCGAGCGCCCGGAGATCCACTGTGGCGGTCGCCGTGTGGTGGCTGCCGTCCTCCACGATCTGCCAGGCCACGCCGGGGGCGATGAGCGTCATCGGTTCGTTGGAGCCGAAGACGCGCAGCGTCTCGCCGACCCGCTCGAGCTGGGTGGGCACCTGACCGAACTCGGGTCGCGGCGCGAACGTCAGCCGTACGGTCACTGACCCGCTGAGCACGCGGACGAGCACGGTGCCCGGCTCCTCGTCCAGGAGCGTGTCGGTGACCGTCAACCCCGACCAGCGGGTCTCGACGGTCATCGTGCCCCGCCGGTACCGCTGGCCGAGCGGCATCGCCTCCTCCGCGCCGCGACCTCGGCCGACCAGCGGCGTCACCGACATGTAGCCGGCCGAGCCGTCACCGAGCAGGGCGCCGAATACTGCGGGGGAGTCCGGCCGCGGATGGCACATCCAGGTGATCTTGGCGTCCGGCGTGACGAGCGCCAACGTCCGGCCGTTGCCGAGCATGGTGTGCCGCTCGATCGGCACCGCCCGTTCCCCGTAGAGCCAGCGCCGGCGCGACTCAGCGAGCAGGGCCAGCACCTGCACCGCGGCGTCCGGGTCGGGCACGGTGAAGTGCGCGCTCGTCTCGTCCCCGGTGCCGATCTTGATGCCGAGGTCGGGGCCCTGCAGCTGGCGGAACACCGGCTCGTCGGTCGTGTCGTGACCGAGGAAGATCACTGCGCTCGCCGAATGCTGCGTGCGCAGCTCGTCGACCGCGCTGGCCTTGTCCGGGGCGATGACGGACAGCTCGACGACGTTCCGCCCGGTGGTCATGTACACCCCGGGCCAGGTGGCCGGGCCGGACCGGATGGCGTCGAGAATCTCCGCGGCGATCTCGGGGCCGACCGTCCGGGTGTGCACGGCGATGCTCGCCGGCTTCTGCTCCAGCCGCACCGGATACGGCCGGGTCAGCTCGAGGACCGCCTGACCCAGCCGGGTGCGCAGCGCCGAGATCTCCGGTGGGAGGCGGGCCGCGAAGCCGACGTCGAACTCCGTGCCGTGGCTGCCGACGAGCTGCACCTCGCTCGGCATGCGGGACAGGGCGGCGAGATCGCGCAGGGAACGACCCGAGACGACGGCGACCGTGGTCTGCGGCAGGGCGGCGATCTCGCGGATGATCGCGGCCGCCTCGGGCAGCGGGGTGGCGAACGCGGGATCGTCGACGAGGGGAGCCAGCGTCCCGTCATAGTCGCACGCGACCAGCAGCCGAGGCACCCGGGCAATGCGCGCCACCGCCGAGCGCAGCCCGGCATCGATGAAGGTGGCCGCCACTGGCTGGCCTGTCCGGGCCTCGGTCATGCCGCCACTGTGCCCTGACGCTCCGGGTCGTCGGCGCCGGCCTTGCCGTCCGGGCCGGCCTCGGTCATCCGCAGGGCCGTGATGAAGTCCGTGGCCCAGCGGCGCACGTCGTGGCGACGCAGGTACCGGCGCATCGCCGTCATCCGCTTGCTGATCGACTCCGGGGCGTCCTCGACCGCGCGCATCAGGGCTTCCTTGATGCTGTCGATGTCATGCGGGTTGCACATATATGCATGCTTAAGCTCACGCGCCGCCCCCGCGAACTCGGAGAGGACCAAGGCGCCACGCAGGTCCTCGCGGGCGGCCACGTACTCCTTCGCCACCAGGTTCATGCCATCACGCAGCGGCGTCACCGCCATCACGTCGGCCGCCAGGTACAGCGCCGCGAGCTCCTCGCGCGAGTACGACTGGCGCAGGTAGTGCACGGCCGGAATGCCGACCCGACCGAACTCGCCGTTGATGTGCCCGACCTCGCGCTCGACGTCCTCGCGCAGCTGGGCGTAGTGCTCGACGCGCTCCCGGCTCGGGGTGGCCACCTGGACGAAGACCGTGTCCGGTGCGGACACACGCCCTTCGGTGAGCAGCTCGCGGTAGGCGCGCAGCCGCTGCCCGATGCCCTTGGTGTAGTCGAGCCGGTCCACGCCGAGGATCATCACCTTGGGGTTTCCCAGCTCGTCGCGGATCTCGGCGGCCCGGGTCCGGACGGACGGCAGGGACACCAGCCGCCGCATCTCCTCGACGTCGATGGAGATCGGGAACGCCTCGGCGCGGACCCAGCGGTCGTCGACCTGGACCCACTGCCCGCGGCGGCGCAGGCCGAGCAACTGCTGGGCCAGGTGCAGGAAGTTCTGCGCGCCCCGGGGCGTCTGGAAGCCCACCAGGTCGGCACCCAGCAGGCCCTTCATGATCTCCACGCGCTGGGGGAGCTGCATGAACAGCTCGACCGGCGGGAACGGGATGTGGAGGAAGAAGCCGATGCGGAGGTCGGGGCGCCGCTCCCGCAGCATCGCCGGCACGAGCTGCAACTGGTAGTCCTGCACCCAGACGGTCGCCCCCCGCGGGCTCACCCGGTCGACGGTCTCCGCGAACCGCAGGTTCACCGCCCGGTTGGCGGCCGCCCACTCCCGGTTGTGCACGGGCATCTGGACGGCGTCGTGGTAGAGCGGCCAGATCGTCGCGTTGGCGTACCCCTCGTAGAACTCGTCGAACTCCTGCTCGGACAGCGGCACGGGATGGATCCGGATTCCGGCCCGGGCGGATTCGCTGTCGCCGGCGAATCCGGTCAGCTCGAACGGCTCCGGCGCCGGCCCCGGCGCGCCCGTCCAGCCGACCCAGGTGGCCTCGCTCCGGCCGGCCAGCAGCGGGTACAGCGCCGACACCAGCCCACCCGGGCTGCGCCGCCATACCCGACCGTCGGGTGAGGTGACCGTTTCGGTGCCATTTGCCCCGCCGCTGCCGGCCTGGCCGGTCACCTCGTCAACCGGGAGTCGATTCGCGACGACCACGAACGGTTCGCCGCCCAGCGCGTCGTCGGTCAACGGACCTCCGCCCTCGTCGCCTGTCACTGCTCCTCCGTTCGGTTGATGCCCCGATGACGGTAAGGCTATCCGCGACCGAGACGGGCAGACGCAATCTTGTGCGGTTCGGTGAGCCGTGATGGACGTAACGGTGACCCCGCGACGCAGAGATGCTCGCACGTGTGTTCGACTATAGGGCATGGAGAAGCGCAAGCACTACTGGAACGGGCGGTGGGGGCGGCTCGCCCGAGTCGACATCGTGCTCTACGAGGACGCCGGACGGTGGATCGTCGAGGAGCGCACCGGCGGGGTCGAGGGGCGCTCCGTCATGTACGAGTTCGATCAAGAGGACGCCGCCCTCGACCGGGTGCGGGACCTGCTCGCCGGGACCGACGACTGGCGGGAGCTGTAGGTCGCGAGCCGCCGGTATCGCGAGCGGTGGTCGTACGCCGTACCCACATCGGGTCGTAGGCCGTACCTGCATGGAGTCGTGCGCCGTACCTGCATGGAGTCGTGTGCCGTACCTACATGGAGTCGTGTGCCGTACCTGCATGGTCGCCGTAACTACATAAATCCGTGAAGACAGTCGATTGTCGTGGCGGGGGCCGCGAGGCGGTCGGGGCGGCCCCCGGCGGTCACGACGGCTGCTCCCGGCCGGGCGCGCCCCCCTCGCCGTGCAGCGCCGACCGTACGGCCTGGACGGCCTCGTCGGGCTCGACGCCGAGCTGACGCGCCAGCGCGGCATAGCCCCGGGCGGCCTCGTGCAGCCGGCGCCGTATGTCGGCCTCCGGTATCCGGCGACGCGGCGCGACCGTGGTGCCGTGCCGGACCCGGCTGACCACCCAGCCGCCCGCCTCGAGCTCGCGGTAGGCGCGGGCGACCGTGTTCGCGGCGAGTCCGAGGTCGGCCGCGAGCTGACGGATCGGGGGCAGCTGCGTGCCCTCCGGGAGCGTTCCCGCCTCGATCATGGTCGCGATCTGGGCACGGATCTGCTCATACGGCGGCGTCGGGCTGCTGGGATCCACGCTCACGCCGACCCCACCGTCGGCCGGGGCGGTCATGCCGCGTCCATGGCGGTCCGGTCCGGCCGCGGCGCGGCGCTCGGCGGGGAGGACGTGGCCACCAGCCAGCCGAACAGCGCCACGCCGAGCGCGCCGAGGATCCGGATCGTGTAGATCACGCTGTCGGCCACGCCGACCGGGTGCACCGACCCGATCTGGTTGAGCACCATGAGCAGGACGAGGGCCGCCCCGCCGGCGGAGAGCACGGACAGGGCGCGCGACCGGATGGCGTCGTCGGCCGCGATCACGTCGGGCGCGGCGAGCGGCTGCGGCCGGCGCAGGACCACGTGCTGGAACGCCCGTACGATCACGGCCACCGTGAGCGCGACCAGCAGCCACACGCCGGCCCAGGTCCAGTTCGGCTCGGCCCAGCCCAGCGCCCCGGCCGCGGCGGTGGCCGCCCCCGTCGCGACCGCGACCACCGCCGCCCCGGGCACCAGGGCCCAGACGAACCGCCCCACATACCGCTCCGGATGGCGCGGCTGCAGCGAGGCGACGCGGACCCGGCCGTGCTCCAGGTGCTCGACGCGCGCCTCGGCGATGAGCGCACCGGCGAACCAGCCCACGAAGATGACGATGAGTTCGCCACCGACGGATATGTCTCCGCTCGGGCGGGGGAAGAAGATGCCGGAGGCCACGAGGCCGCCTACGAAGCCGGCGACCCGCCAGCGGCGTGTCGTGGCCAGGTACCGGATGATCTGGTTGCCGTTGTCGGCGGTGACGACCAGCCGCTGACGCACGGCGAAGCGCTCCACTCGCCGGCGACTGACGGTTCCGCTGGTGTAGACCGCGACGAGCACGGCGGTCACGATCACGAACGCGACGGCGAGCACGCTGACCGCCCCGACCCCCAGGGCGGCGACCATGGCGAGCAGCGCCATCAGCGCCACGGCCACCAGCCCCGCTGCATATCTCCGCATGGCCTGCCTCTCTACGGACCTACCGACTCGCCCCCACCTGTTGCTCAATGTAGCAAGTCATTGCTACATTCACGCCGTGGTGCCGGGAGTCTCCGATGAGGTCTGGGCGCAACTGGACCCCCACGCGGGTCGGCTGCGCTGGCGCACCGTCGTGCTGAACTGGGTCACGATCGCGGGCGCGGTGCTTCTCGTGATCGCTGGCGCGCTGGTCTGGCGGACCGGGATCGTGGTGCCCCGCCTCGCCTGGCCCGGCGAGGTGCGGCAGTGGGAGGAGAACCCGGTCGGGGCGCGAGTCTGGGTCACCGTGGCCAACGAGGGGCCGTTCTCGGTCACGGTGCTGGATGTCGGCCGGTCCGCCGCCGGATTCGAGTTGCTGGGCGTGGAGGGCCCCGACCGCGCCCCGTCGCCGTTTCCGATGACGCTGCGGCCCGGCGAGGCCGTGGACGCCGTGCTGGTCTACCGAATCACCGACTGTGACGAGCAGGCCGGCGTCTGGCCCTTGACCGCCCTGGTCGACCGGCCGTGGGGCCCGATGACCGTCGAGGTCGCCGCACCGGAGTACTGGCAGCGCTGGCGGGACGAGGTGGTCTCGACCTGGTGCCGCCCTGGTGGTCCGGGTCGCTGACCCGGACCAGGAGGCTGGCCCTGGACCGGGTGGCTGACCCGGACCGGGAGGCTGGCCCTGGACCGGGAGGCTGGCCCTGGACCGGGGGCTGGCGGCGGAACGGGAGGCTGGCCCGGTGCTGGTCGCGCACTTCGGTCGCTGCCGGGCCGGCCCGCGGATAGATTGAGCCTGTGCTCGGACTGCCGGCCGGCGTCGTCGCCGGACTGTTCGACCTCGACGGGGTGCTCACGAGCACCGCGCGGCTGCACGCGGCTGCGTGGCAGGAGATGTTCGACGACTTCCTGCGCCAGTGGTCCCAGCGGTCGGGGCGGCGGCTGTCCCCCTTCGATCCGATGACGGACTACACGTCCTACGTGGACGGACGGCCCCGGCTCGACGGCGTGCGGGCCTTCCTCGCCTCGCGGGGCATCACGCTGCCCGAGGGGTCGGCCGACGACCCCCCGGAGCGGGAGACCGTGTCCGGCCTGGGCAACCGTAAGAACGAGATCCTGCGGCGGCTCATCCGGGAGCAGGGCGTGCGACCGTACCCGGGCTCGGTGCGCTACCTGACCGCGGCCCGGGACGCCGGGCTGCGCCGGGCGGTGGTCACCGCGAGCGCCAACGCGGGCGAGGTCATCCAGTCGGCCGGCCTGGCCGACCTGTTCGAGGTGCGCGTGGACGGTGTCGTGGCGGCCGAGCGCGGCCTGCGGGGCAAACCCGCCCCCGACACCTTTCTGGCGGCCGCGGCCGACCTGGGCGTGCCGCCGGCCCAGGCCTGCGTCTACGAGGACTCGGTCGCCGGCGTCCAGGCCGGTCGGGACGGTGGTTTCGGGTTCGTGGTGGGGGTTGATCGGGTGGGGCACGCCGAGGACCTGCTGCGGAACGGAGCGTCCATTGTGGTCAGTGATCTCGCCGAGCTGCTCGATGCCGGGGGGTCGTCATGAGCCCCGAACCGTACTTCCCGGTCGAGCCCTGGTGCGTACGTGAGCCATCGCTGGGGCTGGACCGCCTGGGTCACACCGAGGCCGTCTTCGCCCTCGCCAACGGCCACCTCGGCCTGCGCGGCAACCTCGACGAGGGCGAGCCGTACGGGCTGCCCGGAACGTACCTGAACTCGTTCTACGAGCTGCGGCCGTTGCCGTACGCCGAGGCGGGCTACGGCTACCCGGAGTCCGGGCAGACGATCGTCAACATTACCAACGGCAAGGTCATGCGGCTGCTGGTCGATGACGAGCCGTTCGATCCGCGCTACGGCGAGCTGCTCGCCCACGAGCGGGTGCTCGACATGCGCGGCGGCACGCTGTCCCGCTCGGTCGACTGGGTCTCGCCGGCCGGCCAGCGGGTGCGCATCCGGACGGTCCGGCTGGTCTCGTTCACGCAGCGGTCGATCGGCGCCATCCGGTACGAGGTCGAGCCGATCAACGAGCCCGCCCGGCTGATCCTGCAGTCCGAGCTCGTGGCGAACGAGGACCTACCGTCCATAGGGGACGATCCCCGGGTCGCCGCCGTGCTGGCCTCGCCGCTGCAGGCGGAGGAGCACCACCACTCGGTCCACGCGGCGCTGCTGGTGCACGTGACCCGGCGCAGCGGCCTACGGGTCGCGGCCGGCATGGACCACATCATCGAGTCGGCCGAGCGCATCGCCGTGACGACCGAGTCGCACCCGGACTGGGCCCGGACCACGATCACCTGTGAGATGCGGCCCGGCCAGGTCCTGCGGGTGGTGAAGCTCCTCGGGTACGGCTGGTCCTCCCAACGCTCCCGGCCGGCGCTGCGCGACCAGGTGCACGCGGCCCTCGCCGCGGCCCGCTTCACCGGCTGGGACGGTCTGGTCGCCGCGCAACGGGAGTACCTCGACCGGTTCTGGGACAGCGCCGACGTCCGCATCGACGGCGATCCCGAGCTGCAGCAGGCGGCCCGGTTCGCGCTGTTCCACGTGCTGCAGAGCGGGGCGCGCGCCGAGCGCCGGCCGATCGCCGCGAAGGGCCTGACCGGCACCGGGTACGACGGGCACACGTTCTGGGACAGCGAGATGTTCGCCCTGCCGGTGCTCACCTACACGCTGCCGGCCGCCGCGAGGGAGGCGCTGCGCTGGCGACACGCCACTTTGGACCTGGCGCGGGAACGGGCCCAGGTGCTCGGGTTGCGGGGGGCAGCCTTCCCGTGGCGGACCATTCGCGGCCATGAATGCTCGGGGTACTGGCCGGCGAGCACCGCCGCGTTCCACGTGTCGGTGGCGGTGGCCGATGCCACGCTGCGGTACTACCACGCGACCGGCGACGAGGCGTTCATGCGCGAAGGCGGGCTCGAGCTGCTGGTGGAGACCGCGCGGCTGTGGCGCTCGCTCGGCCACCACGACCGGCACGGCCGGTTCCATCTCGACGGGGTCACGGGACCGGACGAGTACTCGGCGCTCGGCAACGACAACGTCTACACCAACCTCATGGCCGCCCGGAACCTCGCCGCGGCGGCGTCGCTCGCACCGCGCTACCCGGAGGTCATGGCCCGCCTCGGCGTCGACGAGGAGGAGGCCGCGGCGTGGCGGGACGCGGCCAACACCATGCACATCCCGTTCGACGAGGAGCTCGGCGTCCATCCGCAGCACGAGTCGTTCACCCGGTACCAGGAGTTCGACTTCGCGATCATGGACCCGGAGGACTACCCGCTCCTGCTGCACGTGCCGTACTTCCACCTCTACCGGACCCAGGTCGTCAAGCAGGCCGACCTCGTGCTGGCCATGCACTGGCGCGGTGACGCGTTCACCCCGGAGCAGAAGGCCCGCAACTTCGCCTACTACGAGGCCCGGACGGTCCGCGACTCCTCGCTGTCGGCCGCCACCCAGGCGGTGTTGGCGGCCGAGGTCGGCCACCTCGAGCTGGCGCATGACTACCTCGCCGAGACGGCGCTGGTCGACCTGCGCGACGTGCACCACAACACCCGGGAGGGCATCCACATTGGAGCAGCCGCCGGTACCTGGCTCGCGCTGGTCGCCGGGTTCGGGGGCATGCGCGACCACGACGGCCGGTTGGCCTTCGCGCCCCGCCTGCCCTCGCGCATTGAACGGCTGGAGTTCGCGATCCACTGGCGCGGGCTGCGACTTAAGGTGACCGTGTCGCAGGACGAGGCGACGTACACGCTGCGCGACGGGAGCGCCGGCGCGCAGGTGGAGCTGACCCACCACGGCGAGGCGGTCGTTGTCCGCGTCGAGCAGCCGGTCAGCCGACCGATCCCACCCCCGCCGCCGGTCGGGCCGGCCCCGCGCCAGCCGCGCGGCCGGGCTCCCCTGCGGCGCGGCTGACGGCCCGGCCGGGCTCCCCTGCGGCGCAGCTCACGGCCCGGGCGCATGTCCCGCGCGCCGGCGCAGACGCGGGCTCGACCCCGGTGGTTTCGCCGGCGGCGGGGTGGGTACGCGGGGATGAGGGGGTGAGGCCCATGCCTGGTCGGGAGGAACTACCCAGCACGCTGCGCCGTTCGCCGCAAAAGGCCCAGGACATCTGGATCAAGACGCACGACTCCGCGGTGCAGACGTACGGCGAGGGGCGGCGGGCCCACCAGACCGCCTTCGCGGCGCTCAAGCACAGCTTCGAGAAGGTCGGCGATCACTGGGAGCCCAAGGAACGCAAGGGACCCAGCGATCCCCGGGCCGCCATGGGGCGACCCGGCGAGGGGGCCCCGCCGACCGCCGAGGGCATCGACGTCAACGCTAGCCGTAACCACCTGCTCGACGTGGCCCGGCGGCTGCAGATCCCGGGGACGTCGCGAATGTCCAAACAGGACCTGGTCGACGCCATCAAGAAGGCCAACCGGCGCGAGACCCGCGCCCGCCAGCCGTCGGCCCAGCGCCGCCGCGCGTCGGCGCGCGCCCGCTGAGGCGGCGCGGCACCCGCTGGCCGGCCGGGGTCAGAAGCGGCCCCGACCGGGTCATAAGCGGCGCCGACCGGGGTCATAAGCGGCGCCGGCCGCGGTCAGAAGCGG
>Ga0310830_100878_pt1 | contig 17132 bp, 13 predicted proteins | sample WT_ome_5_FD_201301 | JGI IMG/M metagenome (GOLD analysis project Ga0310830, IMG submission 201301) | Sorghum-adapted microbial communities enriched on wild type (WT) sorghum from Joint BioEnergy Institute, Emeryville, California, United... ...
CGGCGAGGGTCAGGAACCAGGCGTACGTGTTCTGGTAGGTCGTCCCGTCGACGGTCGTGCCCTGGCCGTCCCACACCACCGCGACCACGTTCTGCTGGTCGTCGGCGTAGATGCCGTGGATCTTGGTGGGGCGGAACGGCGCGGTGGGGCTGAACCGTGCCCCGAACGGGTAAAGCACCTCTTCGAGGAACTGCTGGGTGTTGTCGTAGCGGCGGGACACCGCCGACCGGCCGGTGACCTGGAAGGTCATGTCGGGCGCGAAGATGCTCGTCACGTGACCATTTCCGCTCGCCCACTCGGCGAACGCGTTACGGACGACTTCGCGGTTGGACCTCACCGTCGGCATGCGCCCAGTCTCGCACCGGCGTGGCCGGACCGGGCCACACATCGAAGGGAAACGATGTGTCAGGCTGGCGGCGTGATGGTGCGGGCGGTAGTGGTCGACCCGGACGCCCCGATGGGCCTCCGGCTGGACCGGGTCGAGGAGCCGGTGCCGGGACCGGGTCAGGTGCTCATCGAGGCGCATCACGTCTCGCTCAACCGCGGGGACCTCGACGACGCGCGGTCGGGGCGGGTGCCGCCCGGGGCGGTGCTCGGCCGCGATGTCGCCGGGGTGGTGATCGCGGCCGCCGACGGGTCGGGCCCGGTGGTCGGCACCCGGGTCGTGGCCCTCGCGCCCGGGGCCTTCGCGCAGCGGGTCGTGGCGGACGTCGATGCCCTGGCGGTGGTCCCGGACGGCGTGGACCTCGCGACCGCGGCCGCGCTGCCGGTCGCCGGTGTCGCCGCCGTCCAGGCGCTCCGCGCCGGCCTGCTGGAGATCCCCATCAAGGGAGCCCGCGTCCTGATCACCGGTGCGTCCGGGGGAGTGGGCCGGTTCGCCGTCCAGCTCGCGGCGTACGGCGGTGCCCACGTCATCGCGGTGGTCAGCGACCCGGCGCGCTCCGACGAGCTGGCGGCACTCGGGGCCGAGGAGACGGTCAGCGACCTGACCCAGGTCGACGCTCCGGTCGATCTGGTCCTGGACACCGTGGGTGGCCGGCAGCTCGTCGCGGCCTGGGCGCTGCTCGCCCCCGGCGGGAACGTGCAGTGCGTGGGAGCCAGCTCGGGCCAGCCGGCCACCTTCCCGCCCGACGCCATGGTCGGTCCGGCAAAGTCACTCACGTCGTTTCTCATCACCGCGCCGGTCGGCCCCGACCTGGAGTCGCTGGTGCGGCTGGTCGCGGCCGGCAGCCTGTCGGTGCCGATCGGCTGGCGCGGCCCGCTCTCAAAGATCGAGGAAGCGGCAACGGCGCTGCGCGAACGCCGGGTGGCCGGCAAGGCCGTGCTCGACGTGCTGCCCAAACCCCGGTTGTGAGGGCCGGGACGGCCCGCCCGTCCGGCCCGCCCCGGGCACACCCGTCACGGCGTGTCGCGGCCGGCCAGCGCGAGGCGTACGGCCTCGTCCGGACTGTCCACATAGGCGATCCCGGGCAGCGGCGTGCCGTCCTGGTCGACGATCTTCCACCCGTTGAGGCAGATGACCGGCACCCCGCCCCGACGGCGGGCGAGCGCGATCTCGCTGAGCGTCCCCCACGAGCCGCCGACGGCGATGACCGCGTCGGCGCTCCACACGATGATCGCGTTGCGGGCCTGGCCCATGTTGGTGACCAGCGTGACCGACAGGTCGGGCGAGGCGGTCGCGCGGCTGTCGTCGGGCCGTACCCCGACCACCAGACCGCCCCGGGCGCGTACTCCCGCCGCCACGGCGGCCATGACGCCGCCTCCGCCGCCGCAGATCACCGTCGCTTTGGCCAGCGCCAGCAGCTCGCCGACGCGGTGCGCGGCCTCCCGCTCCGCTTCGGTGCAGTCGGCTGGCCCGCACACCGCCACCTGGTACGCCATGGTGCCCCATCCTGCCATCGGCCCCCGGCCGGTGCCGGGCCCGTCGGCCCATGCCGGACCCGTACGCGCTCCATCGCGTTGATGAGAGTAATCACGTCACTGGGTCGGCGATCTGTCTACTGTGGATAACCGGGTCGCCGGGCCGACGCCCTGGCGACGCGGCGGTCAGGCCATCTCGATGACGTCGGACGGTGGCCGGCGGGCGCTCTTTGGGTACGGCGGTGGCTGCATGTCGACGCCCACCCGGAACACCAGCTGGGGGTGGCCGGGTGCGGGCAGCAGGCGTCGCACCAGCGCCCGGGCGTCGGGTACCTCGATGACCTCGCTCATCACGGACCCGACCAGTCCCGCGGCGGTCGCGGCCAGCCAGACCGCGCTCGTGGCCTCGCCGGCCCGCAACCAGTCGTACCGGGTGTCGCTCGCCGTGGCGAGGACGAGGAACTCGGCGAACCGGTCAGTGCCGAAACCGGGGTCGAGCAGTGTCTCCTCGCCGGAGAAGTCCCGGAGGCGGACGGGCAGCCCCATGTGGGCGGTCACGGCCTCGGCGGTGACGCCGTCGCCGGCGGCCCGGGGCCGGTGCGTCCACTCGCGCAGGTCCTCCTGGTAGGCGGCCATCCGGGCTTCCGCGGCCGCGGCCGTCTCCACGGCGGCGGCGAGGGACGGCACCTGGTCGGGGGGAATGCGGTGCAGCCGGGCTTCCTCCTGCTCGGCTGCCCGGGTCATGGCCGCGAGGGCCGGCTCCGGAACCGGGACCGTCGCGGCGAACGGGCGTCGGTCGGTGTGCCGCCGCCGCATCGCCTCCAACGTTTCGGTGGCGTGCTCGGGTGGTTCGTGCTGGCCGACGACGCGGATTCGGGCCAGCAGATCGTCGTCGTCGGGGTCCGGGAAGCGCTCGACCGCCACGTCGTACCCGGTGGCCGACAGCGCGACCCGGGCGTGGTGCAGCGCGGATCCGCAGCTGAGCGTGAGCATCCGCCCGCTCGGGTCGATGGAGCCCAGCTGACGGCTGCGATCCGCGAACAACTCCAGCTCGTCCGCGTGTACCCGCCACCGCCACGGTTGGGTGTTGAGGATCGAGGGTGCGCGCAGGGCCCGGCGCGCCGCATCGGCCAGCGCCTGCGCGGGTTCGGTACGGGTCATCGACGTGCTCCCTGGCCTGCTCAAGGCCGGCCGGACGGGCGCGCCTGGCGTCGGGGCGCTCTCCGGTCATCCGCTCTCCGGTCATCGTCGCGGTCGGCTCGACCCACGCGCAGGAAAACGGCGCGGTTTACGACGCGGCAGGCTCACGATTCGGCAGGATCACGGGGCGGCAGGCTTACGGGGCGGCAGGCTTACGGGGCGCCAATGTCCACGGCGGATGTCCACGGCGGATGTCCACGGCGGACCGGACGGCGGGCGCCGCGGACAGTTGTGACGCCAGTGGGCGGTGCGGCCACTGTGGTCGGCGGCCCCGATGACCCGGCGTGGCGATCCCCTCCAGCGTTGGCATATCACCAGGACCGCGGCCGGCGGAGCTGGCCCACGGCACCATGGGCTTGTGCAGACGAGCACGGGTCTGAGGCATGCCGTCCACTGTGGACTTAGCGCGGCCGGCCGCCGAGCGATCGGCGGAGCCGCCGGTGGCCGGGGCGGGACCGGGTTGCTGACGTGAGGGGAACGCGCGGCGCGGGCCAGCTCAACCCGGGCGGCCAGGGCAACCCGGGTGGGGTCGACCGCCCGGGCGAGCGGCCCACCGGGGGCGGCTACCGGTGGCTCAAGGACCATCGGGATGCCCTGTTCTTCGTCGTCACGGTCGGGCTGCTCGCCGCCGGCGGGGTGGCGTTCGTCCTGGCGGCCCGTTCCGTCGCGACCGGCCTCTGGATCGCGGCCACGATCCTCGGGCTGCTGTACTCGACCGTGACCATCGGGGCGGCGCTGCGCCGGCGCAAGCCGAGCGTGGACATCATCGCCTGGTTGGCGCTGGCCGGCGCGTTGCTGGTGGACGAGCCGTTCGCCGGCGCCGTGATCGCGGTGATGCTCGCGACGGGAGCCCTCCTGGAGTCCCGGGCCGCCGCCCGGGCCCGGCGCGAGCTGAGCCTGCTCGCCTCCCGGGCCCCGCGCACGGCGCGGCGCCTGCGCGAGCAACGGGAGGGCGAGCAACGGGAGGGCGCCGGATCGGCGGGCGACCGGCTGGAGGAGGTACCGGTGGCGGAGGTGGCCATCGGCGACCGGCTGCTGGTGGGCTCGGGCGAGATCGTCCCGGTGGACGGTCGATTGCTCGAACCGGGGGTGTTCGACGAGTCGGCGCTGACCGGCGAGCCGCTGCCGGTGGAGCGATCGGCGGGCCAGGACGTGCGCAGCGGTGTCGTCAACGCCGGCCAGCCGGTCGCGATGGTCGCGACGGCGACCGCGGCGGAGTCGACCTACGCCGGGGTCGTACGGCTCGTGGAGCAGGCCCAGGCCGCCAGCGCGCCGTTCGTCCGGGTCGCTGACCGGTTCGCGATCGGGTTCGTGCCCCTCACGCTGGCCCTGGCCGGCGGTGCGTGGGGCCTGTCCGGCGACGCGGTCCGCGCGGTCGCCGTGCTCGTGGTGGCAACCCCGTGCCCGTTGCTGCTCGCCGCGCCGATCGCCTTCATGTCCGGGCTCTCCCGGGCCGCCCGGCACGGGGTCGTCGTGAAGGGCGGCGCGGCTCTGGAGCAGCTCGCCGCGGGGCGGGCGCTTCTGTTCGACAAGACCGGGACGTTGACCGCGGGACGACCGGTGCTCACCGACGTGATCACCGCCGACGGCGTCGACGCCGACGAGGTGCTGCGGCTGGCCGCGTCGCTCGACCAGGCATCCGCCCACGTCGTGGCCGGGTCGATCGTGCGGGCCGCCCGGGAGCGCGGCCTCGCCCTCACGATGCCGCGCGACGTCCGCGAGCCGCACGGCCTGGGCATCGAGGGCCGGGTCGATGGGCGGTCCGTACGCCTGGGCAGCGCGACGTGGATCGTGGGCGACCGGCCTCCGCCGCCGTGGGTGCGCCAGGCCCGCCGCCGAGCCGAGCTCGACGGTTCGTTGACGGTGTTCGTCGGGATCGACGACGAGCCGGCGGGTGTGCTGCTCATGGAGGATCCGGTCCGGCCCGACGCGCCGCGCATGATCCGGGCGTTGCGGGCCGCCGGTATCGATCGGGTCGCCCTGATCACCGGTGACCGGCCCGACGTCGCCGAGACCGTCGGGCGCCTGGTGGGTATCGATGCCGTCTACGCGGACCGGGACCCGGGGCAGAAGCTGGACATCGTCCGCGAGGAGCATGCGCGGACCCCGACGATCATGGTCGGCGACGGGGTCAACGACGCGCCGGCCCTCGCCGCCGCGGGGGTGGGTGTGGCGCTCGCCGCCCGCGGGACCACCGCCTCGGCCGAGGCCGCCGATGTGGTACTGACCGTCGACCGGATCGATGCCCTGGCCGACGCCATCCTCATCGCGCGCCGGGCCCGTCGGATCGCGTTCCTCGCGGTGGGCCTCGGCATGGGTCTGTCGCTGGTGGCCATGGCCACGGCCGCGGCCGGGCTGCTGGCGCCCGCGGTCGGTGCCGTGCTGCAGGAGGGCATCGATGTGACCTCCATGCTCGTCGCGCTGACCGCGCTCGTGCCCACCCGGTCGCACACGGCCGCGCTCAGTCCGGCCGAGATCGCCACGGCGCGCTCGCTCTACGACCAGCACCGGGCGGTCGCGCCCCTGGTCGACCAGGTGCGCACCGTGGCCGACGCGTTGAGCACCGCGGACAGCGACCGCGCGGCGGCGGTGCGGTCCGTGCGCACGCTGGTGGAGCAGTTGGAGAACCGTCTGCTGCCCCACGAACGGGCCGAGGACACGGAGCTGCTGCCGATCGTGGCCCGGGCGATGGGTGGCACGGACCCCACGGGGGCGTTCAGCCGCACCCACAGCGAGATCGCGCACTACGTGTCCCGGCTGCGCCGGATCGCCACCGACCTCGAGTCGGGGGCCGGCCCGGAGGGCACCGACACCAAAGACATCGATGGTAAAAGAGTCAATGTAAAGGACGTCGACGCCCGGGAGGTCGATCCTGAGGACATCGTGGAGATCCGGCGCCTGCTCTACGGCCTGCACGCGATCCTGCGCCTGCACAACGCGCAAGAGGAGGAGGGCATCTTCAGCCTCCTGCCCGAGGAATCGGCCGAGGGCCGTCGCTGACGTCACCCGCGCCAGCCTCGTCACCCACCGCCGCCGCGCCGCCCCGCCAGGTTGTGACGCGACGGCCGCTCGATACGGGTGTGCCCGGTGGTCGGGGTGAGCCGGTCGAGGTCACCCTTCCTGCCGATTCTGCGGCACGACCGGTCCCCGCGACGTGTACACACAGGGTATGGGTTCCGTCCCCGGCCGAGTGGAGGTCCTGAGCGAGAGCGAGCACACGCGCGTGCTCCGGCAGCTGCTGCCGGACGGCCACAGCGTCATCCGCAAGGAGGTGCTCGGGCCAGGTCGGGAGGACCGGATCAACCACGAGGTGTCGATCCTCCATCGACTGTCGGGGGTTCCCTACGTCGTCCAGCTCGCGCACGCGCAGCCCGACGCCGGGTCGATCCTGCTCGAGGACGTCCACGGCAAGCCGCTGTCACAGCTGTCGACTCCGCTTGATCCGTCGATGCTGGTGCCGCTGGCGCTCGAGCTCGCGCGGGCCGTGGCGACGCTGCACCAGCACGGCGTGGTCCATCGCGACATCAATCCCAGCAACATCCTGCTCGCCAGTGACGGGCAGTCGCCCTACCTCATCGACTTCGCTCTCGCCACGATGATGGCCGATCTGCGGTCGGAGTTCACCCATCCCAGCGAGATCGTCGGCACCCTGCCGTACCTCGGGCCCGAGCAGACCGGCCGCACGGGCCACCTCGTGGACGGCCGGGCCGACCTCTACGGGCTGGGCGCCACCATCTACGAGCTGGCGACCGGGCGGCCCCCCTTCGGGACCGGCGACCCGCTGCGCCTCGTCCACGACCACCTCACCCGCGCGGCCACCCCGCCCGCCGCCGTGAACCCGGCGGTGCCACCGGCGTTGTCCGAGATCATCATGCACGCCCTAGAGAAGGAGCCGGACAACCGGTACCAGACCGCGGACGGACTGGTCCACGACCTGAAACGCGTCGCCGAGGGCGAAAAGCGGTTCCGGATCGGCGAGCACGATGCCCCGTTGCGGTTGACCGAGCCGTCCCGACTGGTCGGACGCGATCGAGAGATCGAGGTACTGAAATCATCTTTTGAGCGGGTGTGCGCCGGAGAGTGCCGCGGGATTGTGGTCAGTGGCGGTTCGGGCGTCGGCAAGTCCGCGTTGATCGAGGAGCTGCGGCCCATTGCCACCACCCGCAACGGTTGGTTCGCCTTGGGACGGTTCGACCGGCGCCGCGGCGACCAGACGGTCGATGCGGTCGACCAGGCGTTTCGCGGGCTCGCTCGGTTGTTGCTCGCCGAGCCGGAGGAGGTGCTGGCCGAGATCCGTCAGCGGCTGCGGTTGACCCTCGGGCCGAATGCCGGACTGGCCGCCGCGTTGCTTCCGGAGTTCTCGACCCTGCTCGACGTTCCGCCGGACCCCGGTGACCCGTTGACCGCCCAGGTCCGGTCCCGCCGGGCTGCGGTGGAGATCCTCCGCGCGGTCGCATCGCGCGCGCGGCCGGTTGCCCTTGTCATAGACGACGCGCAATGGGCCGGCGAGACGCCCCTTGGCCTGTTGGATCTCCTCCTCACCGGCGAGGAGGAGATCGAGGGCCTGCTGGTGGTCGTGGCCTATCGGGACGGCGACGTGGACGCGCGGCACCCGCTCGCCCCGCTGCTGGCCCGGTGGGAGGAGCAACCGGCCCGGGTGGAGCACCTGCGGCTGACGAACCTGGACCCGGACGACCTCACGGCGATGGTGGCCGAGATGCTGCACCTGCCGACGGAGGCGGTCAGCGACCTCGCGGCCGCCGTCTACGGTCCGACCGGCGGCAACCCGTACGAGACGGTGGAGCTGCTCAACGGGCTGCGGCGCGAGGGCGTCCTGCGGCCGACCGCGTCCGGGTGGACGTGGGACCGGGCCATGCTCGAGCAACGCCTCGCGCGCCAGAACGTCGGCGAGCTGCTGGATGGCCCGGGTGGGTGGCCTGCCCGCGCCGACGCGGCAGGTGACCGAGGCGATGGCATGCCTGGGCGGGGAGGTCTCGCTGGATGTGCTCGCGGTCGCCACCGGGCTCGACGCCGACGAGCTGCGGCAGCAGCTGGCCCCCGCGCTCGACGACGGGCTGCTGGTCATGGTGTCCCGGCCGCCGAAGGTCCGGTTCCATCACGATCGGCTCCGCGAGACCGTACTCTCGAGTATTCCCGAGCCGCGCTTGCGGGAGCTACGTCTGTCGATGGCTCGGCGGCTGGCCGAGCGGCCCGAGTTCGTGGTGGTGGCGGCGGACCAGTACCTCCCCGTCGTGGACCACCTGCACGACCCGGTTGAGCGCAGCCGCGTCGCCCAGCTGCTCCGGCAGGCGGCCGAACGTCCGATGTGGATCGGCGAGAGCCGGCCGGCCGAACAGCTGCTCGCGGCGGCGGTGCGGCTCACGGACGACCCGGCCACCCTGCTGGAGCTGAACACGGCCCGGCTCGCCGCGCTGGTGCGGCTCGGGCGACTGGCGGAAGCCGACGAGGTGTACGAGACGATCGTCGGGCTGAGCCGCGGTCCGCTCGACCAGATCGAAGCCACGCGGGTGCAGCTCGGCAGCCTGACCAACCGCAACCGCCCGGAGGACGCGATCGCCCTCGGGCTGCACCTGCTGACCAAGCTCGGCTGGGCGGTGCCGGAGCCGGACCGGGTCGACGGCGAGATCGAGAGACAACTCGACTGGTGCCTGCGGTGGATCGACGAGACCAGTGAGGCGGACGACCTGGAGCGGGAGAGCGTCTGCGATCAGCAACTGCTGTCGGCCGGCGCCTTGATCAGCCAGATGATGCCCGCCTGCTTCTTCCGGGACCAGGTGACGATGGCCTACCTCGCGCTCGCGGCCGCCCGGCTGTGGGCGGAGAGGGGCCCCACGTCGACCCTGGTGGCCGTCGTCGGCCATGTGCCCTGGGTCCTCATCGGACGGCGCCAGGCCTACCGCGCCGGCTACCGGTTGATCCGCCGGCTGCTCGCGGTGGCCGAGGCGCGTGACTTCGAACCATATACATCGCAGGTCCGGTTCCTCTACGCCCTGGGCCTGGCCCACTGGTTCGAGCCGATCGAGGACACGGAGCCGCACGAACGGCGGGCCCGCGAGGGCCTGGTCCGCGGCGGTGACCTGGTCGGCGCCGCCTACACCTTCTGTACGACGGTGTACGCCATGGACCTCGCCCCGCTGGACGAGTACGCGGCCGAGGTCGACGCCGCGCTGGCCTTCGCCGAACGGACGGGCAATGAGCACGCCGCGGGCATATTCCGGCCGTACCGGTGGTTGGTCAACGTCCTGCGCGGCGAACCCGGCTCGGGCCCGGAGACGAGGCTGGACGACGGGGAGCGGTCCCCGTTGTCCATGGCGAACGTCCACGTCGCCCGCGCCCTCATCGCCGCGATGTTCGAGGACCAGGATGCGCTGGAGCGCCACTCCGCGGCCGCCATGGCCCAGCGCCAGGCCTTCGAGGCGACGTACGGGGTCTGGCAGGCCCATCTCCTCCGGGCGCTCGCCCTGGCCCGTCGCGCCGACCAAGGCGCCGATGCGGCGGAGTTCGACGGGATCCTCGCGTGGATCGCGCAGCGGGCCGAGGACATGCCGGCCAACTTCCGGCACATGCTGAACCTGATCAGGGCGGAGCGGGCTCGCGCGGCGGGGGACTTCCGTGGGGCCATCCATGCCTTCGACTCGGCCCTCAACGCGGCGGCGCGCCGCCCCTGGCACCGGGCCTTCACTGCCGAACGCCTGGCGAAGTTCCTGTTGGCCAACGACCTGCACCGCATTGGATGGGCCCTGCTCGTCGAGGCGCGCGAGGCGTACCGGATCTGGGGCGCCCGCGCCAAGGTGACCCAGCTCGACCGGTCCTACCCCAGCCTGGAGATTCCCACCGAGCCGTTCAGCCGGGTCGCTCGTCGGTCGAGCATCACCGCGGGCGCTATCGATATGATCTCAATTCTCGATGCATCTCGCGCCCTGAGCTCCGAGACCAGCATCGGGTCGTTGCGCGACAAGGTCGTCGAGGTGCTCTCCAACATCACCAGCGCCACCCACGTCGAGCTGTACATGCGCAACGAGGAGCGCAATCAGTGGCGTCGGGCGAACGGCGAGGAGCGGACCTCGCGGGGACGCCCCGGCCCCGCCCCGGAGTCCATCCTGCGGTACGTCGAGCGAACCCACGAGCCACTCATCATCGGCGACGCCACCCGCGACGACCGCTTCGCGCGCGACCCCTACTTCGCCGGGGTCCAGGTCTGCTCCGTCCTCGCCGTGCCGGTGCTCAGCCGCGGCACGCTGCGGGCCATCCTGTTGCTGGAGAACCGCCTCATCCGGGACGCGTTCCCGGCGGAGCGGCTCGAGGTGGTCATGCTCATCGCCGGGCAGCTCGCCGTGTCGCTCGACAACGCCTTCGTCTACTCCTCGCTGGAGCGCAAGGTCGCGGAACGCACCCGGCAGCTCGCGGCCGCCAACGAGCGCCTGTCGCAGCTGAGCATCACCGACCCGTTGACCGGACTGGCCAACCGCCGTCGGTTGGAGGAAACGCTGCAGCACGAGTGGCAGCGGGCCGAACGGACGAGGACGCCCCTCAGCCTGGCCATGGTCGACATCGATCACTTCAAGCTGTACAACGACGAGCACGGCCACCGGGAGGGTGACCGGTGCCTGCAGCGGATCGCCGCTTCACTGGAGCGCAGCGTGCGGGACACCGACCTCGTGGCCCGCTACGGCGGCGAGGAGTTCGCCATCGTCATGCCGGACACCGACGCCGCGGCCGCGCGGGAGGTGGCCGAACGGGTTCGCCACGCCATCAGCGCGCTGGCCGAGCCGCTGACCACCAACCAGGTGGTGACCGCGAGCGTCGGGGTCGCCACGCTGCACGACCGGGAGCAGATGGATACGAGCCGGGAGGCCGGGCGGCAGGCGATGGACCGGCTCGTGGAGCGGGCCGACAACGCCCTGTACGAGGCCAAGCGGGCCGGGCGCAACCGTGTCCGGTCGGCCGACATCAGATGACGCTGCCCGCGACGAGCAGCGTGCGCGCCAGGCCGATGAGCGCACCGGCGGCGACGTACCAGGCGCTGTTGAGCCGCGTGCGCCAGAGCAGGATGAGCGTGGCGACCGCGATCGCGACCGTGAGTGGATCGATCAGGGCAGCTCGGCCCAGCTGGACGGTGACGCCGGCCATCAGCGCCAGGGAGGTCGTGTTGAGCCCGTCGAGTGCGATCGATGTCCACGGTGAGGAGCGCAGCCGACCGGTGATGCGGGTGAGGAGGCCGACGAAGACGAACGACGGAAGGAAGATGGCCACGGTGGCGAGGAACGCGCCGATCGGCCCGGCCACCAGGTACCCGATGAACGTCGCCGTGGTGAAGACCGGGCCGGGCGTGACCTGGCCGATCGACACGGCGTCGAGGAGCTGCTGCTCGGTGATCCAGCCCAGCCGCTCGACGAAGTCCCCGCGCAGGAACGCCAGCAGGACGTAGCCGCTGCCGTAGAGGACCGCGCCGATCTTCAGCATCGTCACGAACAGCTGCCCCAGCTGCCCGCCCGTGAGGTCGGACCACAGCGACGGCCCGACCACGAGCGGAGCGACCACCACCGGGGACGACGGGCGGGGTGGATGGCGAACGGCGCGCGCCAGCACCGCCAGCAGCGCGCCGGAGGCGAGCACCAGCAGCTCGTTGACCCCGACCGCGTAGGCCACCACCGCGGCGAGCGCCAGCCCGGCGAGCCAGATGCTGCGGATAACCACTCGGGCCAGCCCGACCAGGGCATGGACGATGATCGCGATGACGGCCGGCACGATGCCGTACAGGATCCCCGCCACCGCGGGCGTATTTCCATAGTGGACATACGTCCACGCGAGCGCCGTCACGATCAGCGCCGCCGGCAGGATGAAGCAGACGCCGGCCGCCACCAGCCCGCGCCAGCGCGCCCGCTCGAAGCCGAGGTGGATGGCCAGTTCGGTCGAGTTCGGGCCGGGGATCAGGTTGGTCGCGCCCATCAGGTCCACGAACCGCTCGTCGGAGACCCAGCCACGGCGGCGTACCAGCTCGTGGCGCATCATCGCCGTGTGGGCGGCCGGCCCGCCGAAGGCGACCAGCCCCAGCCGGAGGAACAGCCAGGCCACCTCCCGACCGGAGCCGCGGCCCCGGCCCGGCTGCTCCCGGCCGTCTCGGCCATCCGCCATCGGCCGTCTCCTCCCTGGGCACCGGGTCGACCGGTCCGCCAGGCGTGTCCATGAATGACTGTCTGTGGTTCTGTCAATCGCGCCGGCCCCGGACCCGGCCGCCCCGTTCGGTCCGACCGGCGGCACGACACCGTCCGTTCCCGTGGGGGTACACCGGATCGGTGAGCGCTCCCGGCACGACCGCACCGCCCGGCCGGCCGCTGCTAACGTCGAGCCCGGACCGGTGCGTTCGACCCGCGCCGGCCAGCATAGAGGAGGTCGCGGGGAGCCCGGGACCTTCGGCCCTGACGGCGGACCGTCCGATCGGACAGCGTGGAGGTGGCGGCTGGCCGATGGGGTGGCCGGGCGCCGGTGACGGGAGATTTCGATGCGCGCGCTTGTCTATCACGGCCCGGGCCGCAAGTCCTGGGACGAGGTACCGGATCCGGTGGTGCAGGACGACACCGACGCCATCGTCCAGGTGGACGCGGTCACGATCTGCGGCACGGACCTGCACATCCTGTCCGGCGACGTGCCCGCTGTCACCGAGGGTCGGATTCTCGGTCACGAGGCGGTCGGTACGGTCGTCGACGTCGGGTCGGGCGTCAAGACGCTGCGGCCGGGCCAGCGGGTGCTGGTGTCCTGCATCACCGCCTGCGGCCGGTGCCGTTACTGCCGGGAGGCCCGGTACGGTCAGTGCCTCGGCGGGGGCGGCTGGATCCTCGGGCACCGCGTCGACGGCACCCAGGCGGAGTACGTCCGGGTGCCGTTCGCGGACAACTCGACGTACGTCATTCCCGACGGCGTGAGCGACGAGCAGATCCTCATGCTCGCCGACATCCTCCCGACGGGCTACGAGGTCGGCGTCCTCAACGGCGGGGTCCGGCCGGCCGACACGGTGGCGATCGTCGGGGCCGGGCCGATCGGGCTCGCCACGGTCATGACGGCCAAGCTCTTCACCCCCAGTCACATCATCGCGATCGACGTGGCGCCGAGCCGGCTCGACGCGGCCAAGCAGGTGGGTGCCGACGTCACCGTGAACAGCGAGCAGGAGGACCCGGTCGCCCGGATCATGTCGATGACCGACGGGCTTGGGGCGGACGTGGCGGTCGAGGCGGTGGGCATTCCCGGGACCTTCGAGCTGTGCACCCGGCTCGTCCGCCCGGGCGGCCGGGTCGCGAACGTCGGGGTGCACGGCAAGCCCGCCACGCTCCACCTCGAGGACCTCTGGAATCGGGACATCACCATCACGACGGGCCTGGTCGACACGTACTCGACGCCGTCCCTGCTCGACCTCGTGGCGGCCGGTCAGCTCGACCCGGGTCGGCTCGTCACGCACCGCTTCGCGCTCGGGGAGTTCCTGCACGCCTACGATGTCTTCGCCCGTCCGGGCGAGACGGGCGCGCTCAAGGTGGTGCTCACCCGCTGACGCAGCCGTCCACTCAGGACAGCGGTGGCCCGCATCCGGGCGGCGCGCGGGCGAGGGGGACCGGCGAACGGTCGCCGCCCGGGGCCGGGTGCGGCAGACTGGAGGGGTGACTCCCTCCCACCCGGCCCGCGGCGCCGTCTTCCTGTACGACGGCGACTGTGGCTTCTGCACGCGGTGCGCGCAGTTCCTGCGCCGCCACGTCCGTACGCCGGTGCGGATCGCGGCGTGGCAGGGGGAAGACCTGGCCCCGCTGGGCGTCACGGCCGCCGAGTGCGCGCAGGCGGTCCAGTACGTGTCCGCAAGCCACGTCAGCGCCGGCCCGGTGGCGATCGCCGACCTGCTGCGCACCTCCCTCGGGGGGAAGGGCCGCCTCTGGCGGCTGCTCGGCTGGGTGCTGGCCCGGCGGGTCGTGGCGGCCCTCGCCTGGCCGGTCTACCGGTGGGTGGCCCGCCACCGGCACCGTTTCCCCGGCGGCACCGCCGCCTGTGAGCTACCTCGCCCGGCGCGCTGACTCCGCGGGCCGGCGTACCTGGCTGGCCGGCGTCCGGCGCCCGTAGACTTGGGCCGGCGACCACCGGCGTACGGGTGGCCGCTGCCGGTCAGGCCAAGGAGAAACATCGGTGACACCTACGGTGCCGGGGGCCAGCCGCAACACCCGTCAGCGTGCGCTGATCCTCAGCCTCCTCAACGAGGCGACCGATTTCCAGAGCGCGCAGCGGGTCTACCACGAGCTGCGCGACCGCGGCGCCAAGGTCGGTCTCACCACGGTGTACCGCACGCTCCAGATGCTCGCCGAGGCCGACGAGGTCGACACGATGCGCCTGCCGAGCGGTGAGCAGCTCTACCGCCGGTGCAACCGGCCGTCGCACCACCACCATCTGGTGTGCCGGGAGTGCGGCAACACGGTCGAGATCGCCGGGCCGGCGATCGAGCGCTGGGCCGACCAGGTCGCCGCGGAGAACGGGTACACCGAGGTCAGCCACACCATCGACCTGTTCGGGGTGTGCCCCGACTGCTCCCGTCGCCGGCGCGGCGACGACGCGTAGGCCCCGCGGCACAGGCCCCGAGGCGCAGGCCCCCAAGGCACAGTTCTCGACGCACAGGCCCCCGACGCACTGGCCCCGGCGCACAGGCCCCGACGCACGGGCCTCGAAGTGCAGGCCCCGACGCGCGGCGCGATGCGCGCCGGGGGAGCACCTGGCGAGCCCCGAGGCGGCGTCGTCCGGATGCCACCTTCTGTCGTCGTCAGCCGACCACCGTCCAGCCGGACGGGTCGCCGTCGCGGACGGTCGCGTCGTTGTATCGCGCCGGGTCGAGGTTGGGCCAGTTCCCGTTGGGGAACGTCGACATGTCGAGCGCCTTGGTCCGCATGTCCTGGAAGAACGTCCGGGCCCGCGCGTAGCACTCGACCACGGTCACTATCAGGGCGCCCAGCTGGGCGGCCATGGTGGGGATCGCCACGGCGAGCCCGGCGAGCACGCCGGGCAGGGCCACCACCCCGACGCCCGACTCGGCGGTCAGGATGGCGCCGACGAGAATGGCGCATAGTTCGATGACAAACGCCAGCAGGGCCACGTAGAACGTGAACACCGACATCGCGAGCCAGTGCAGGGCGAAGGCCACGGCCTGGGCCGCGGCCTGCAGTTGGCCCGCCGCAGCGACCTGGCCCGGCACCACCACCTGCTCGTAGACGTCGGCCGCCTGGCCGCGCCATCGGGTCGGCACCGCCCGGTTTTCCGGCCGGAGGTCACCGACCACCGAACCCAGCGTGGTGCTGACCCGAACCCAGTCCTGGCCGTTGATGTAGAGGCGGACCACCACCATGCCCGATGCCACGAACAGTCCGATGCGTTTTTCGATCTCGTAGAGGCGCTGGAAGGGCTCGGGCCTCAGGCCCGGCAGCCGCAGCCGGCCCGGCAACTCGGCGACCTTGGGAATGATTTCGTCGCGCAGCTTCGTGTGGTACGCCTGGAGTCGCGCGAGAACAATCTCATATGAGTCGATGAAGTCGCGGATGTTGTCCGCCATGCGATCCCCCGTGGGCAGCGTCGGAGTTGGTCCTACCGGCTCAAGGGTTGGTCGTACCGGCGTCGGAGTTGGTTGTGCGGATTGGTCCTACCGGAGCCAGGGCTGGTCCTACCGGAGCCAGGGCTGGTCCTACCGGAGCCAGGGCTGGTCCTACCGGATCCAGGGTTGGTCGTGTCGGAGTTGGTCGTACCGGCCCTGGCTGGTGCGGTCGGCCTCCTCGTAGGTGTCGGCCACGGTCCGCAGTGTCTGCGCGATGTTTCCGGTGATCACTGCGCCCTGCGAGCAGAGGCGGGCGAACACCCGGGTGACCTCGTTGTACTCGGCGAAGAAGCCGTTGAAGAGCGGGACGTCATAGACCTCTATCGTCAGGTGGTTGGCCTCGAAGGCGCAGTCCGAGATCCGGCCCGCCTGCGCGTCCCACAGGCTCGCCTCCCGGTACAGGGCGTCCTTGGCGACCTCGATGACATTCGGTTTTGGTTCGATCACGGGTTGATTCCTCGGCTCATGTCCTGCAAGGTGGCCCGGGCGTCGGCCACGAGGGCTTCCAGGCGCTGACGGTAATCGATGTATGGCCGGTGCGCATCGAGTGCGTCGGCCGCGGCCGCGCCGATCGCCTCGCGCAGGGCGTGGGCCAGGGTCACCTCGTCCTGGTGGGACAGCCAGGCGGGGTTGACCGTGCACTCGGTGATGCGCCCGCGGGCCACCGTGACCTGAACGGCGCCCCCGGCGCCGACGCCCACGACCGGCGCGGGCGGGGCCGTGAGGTGATCGAAGTCGTCGGCCGCGGCCAGCACCGCGGCGGTCAGCTCGGCCACCGAACGGCGTCGTCCCTCGGCCGCGGTCGGTGCGACCGGGATCAACCAGGAGAGCGCGGACGGGCCGGGGACGGTCGGCGTTCCCCGACGGTCCACAAAGGACTGGCCGGCCCGACCGTCCACGGGCGACCGCCCGGGGTTGTCGGCCTCGCCGACCAACGCGTCGGCCTCGGCGGTGGCGGCGGCGTGCCGTCGGGCCGCTTCGGCGTCGGCGGCCACCACGGCCGGCCCGACCCCGGCCGGGTTCAGCCGGCGCCGCCAGTCCGCCGCCACGTGGACGTCGCGGGCGATGCCGTCGTCGCCGAGCACGATGGTGATGCTGCCGGTGCGGTCGGTGCCGTCGCCTACCGCCTGTGCCGTGGCCGCGGTCAGCCCGGCCCGGGCCCGCTGAAGTCGCTGGGTGAGCTCGGTGACCGAGCGGTGAACATCGCCGATCATGCCGACCGCCGCCGGGTTTTGGCGTCGGCACATGGAAACAGAGAAGTAGATAAAGGCAGGTCGCGTCTTTCCGTCATGGATCCCCCGTGTCTGGCCGTCGTCGCCGGGCACATCCTCGGCCCGGTCGGGCGAGCCCCACTGTAGGGACCCCGACACGACCCCGCCAGCCCCGATTTCTCGCCTGTGGATAACCACGCACCGCCGCGGGCCTGGTCGCTCGCCGGGCG
>Ga0310830_100883_pt1 | contig 17045 bp, 16 predicted proteins | sample WT_ome_5_FD_201301 | JGI IMG/M metagenome (GOLD analysis project Ga0310830, IMG submission 201301) | Sorghum-adapted microbial communities enriched on wild type (WT) sorghum from Joint BioEnergy Institute, Emeryville, California, United... ...
CAGCGCGTAGAGGAGACGGTGCGGGCGAAGGGAGCGGCCGAGGTGCCCAGCCATGAGGTCGGGCTCGCGATCCTCGGCCCGCTGCGCGAGCTCGACGAGGTGGCCTACCTGCGCTTCGCCAGCGTCTACCGGTCCTTCAGCACGCTGGAGGACTTCGAGCGCGAGATCGCCGCCCTGCGGGCGTCGGCCGAGAAGAACGAGAAGAAGGAGAGCTGATCCCGCCCGACCTCGGGGAGTGCCGCCCGCCCGGGCGCACGTCCGGGCTTCGTCTTCGGCGACGGCTGGTGGCGGCTGGTTGGCGGTCTTGGTGGCGGCTGGCCCGCGCGCCGCGATCCGACGGCGACCGATCAGACGGTGGCGGTCGGGCGGAAGGTGCGCCGGTAGGCGAGCGGCGACACCCCCACCGCGGCGCGCAGGTGGGCCCGCAACGACACGGCGGTGCCGAAGCCGGCCCGCCGGGCCACCTCGTCCACCGACAGGTCGGTCGACTCCAGCAGCAGGCGGGCGTGCTCCACGCGTTGCCGGGTGACCCAGGCGGCGGGCGAGAGGCCGGTCTCGTCGCGGAACCGGCGGGTGAAGGTGCGGACGCTCATCCGGCACTGGCGGGCCAGGGTGGCCAGGTCGAGCGGCGCATCCAGGTTCGCCAGGGCGTACGCGCGGGCCGGGGCGGTGGATGAGCCGGCCGGGTCGGGCACGTGCCGCACGATGTACTGCGCCTGCCCGCCGTCGCGCCAGGGCGGCATCACGCTGCGCCGGGCCGCCCGGTTGGCGACCTCGCTGCCGAAGTCACGCCGCACGACGTGCAGGCACAGGTCCACCCCCGCCCCGACCCCGGCTGAGGTCAGCACGTCGCCGTCATCGACGAAGAGCACGTCCGGGTTCAACCGCACGGTCGGATACATACGCCGGAACCGATCGGCGTACATCCAGTGCGTCGTCGCGGGGCGACCGTCCAGCCGACCGACCAGGGCCAGCGCGAAGGCGGCGGTGCAGATCGAGACGACCCGGGTCGTGGCCGGGATGCGGCGCAGCGCGGCCACCTCGACGTCCCGCAACACCGGCGCACCGTCGACGAAGAACTCCCCGTGCACGCCCGGGATGACGACCGTGTCGGCCTCGTCGATGATCGACGGCCCGTACTCCGGCGTCACTGTGAAGCCGCCCGACGCCCGCACGGGAGCACCGTCGGCGGTGCAGACCCGTACGTCGTAGAGCCGCTCCTCCGTCGCGGAGCGCGCGGCATTGAGGACCTGCGTCGCCGTGCCGAGGTCGAAGGACGCGACGCCGTCGAGCACGAGGACGGCGACCCGGTGAGCCATGGCCGGATTCTTTCACATAGTGGCGTTCGGGCCACTCCCGGGCGCGTTAAAGATCGTTCACGATTGCCGTCGTGACGCAGACCGAGATCCAGAGATCGACGAGGTTCAGCCTGCACCGCGCCTGGCTGGTGGCCGGCGTCGCGTTCGTGGCGCTGCTGGGCGCGGCCGGCTTCCGGGCGACCCCGGGCGTGCTGATCACCCCGCTGGAGGAGGAGTTCGGCTGGAGTCGCGGCACCATTTCGTCCGCGGTATCGGTGAACCTCATTCTCTACGGGCTCACCGCCCCGTTCGCGGCGGCGCTCATGGACCGGTTCGGCATTCGGCGGGTCGTCGCGGCAGCGCTGGTGCTCGTCGCCGCCGGCAGCGGGCTGACCGTGTTCATGACCGCGAGCTGGCAGCTCGTCCTGCTGTGGGGCGTGCTGGTCGGGCTCGGCACGGGATCGATCGCGCTCGTCTTCGTCGCGACCATCACCGGGCGCTGGTTCGTCAAGCGCCGGGGGGTGGTGACCGGCGTGCTGACCGCGGCCGGGGCCACCGGGCAGCTCATCTTCCTGCCGGTGCTGGCCGCCATCGCCACCGCCACCGGCTGGCGCGCCGCCGGGCTCACCGTGGCCGCCGCCGCGCTCGCCGTCGTTCCCCTGGTCATCTGGTTCGTACGCGACCACCCGGCCGACGTGGGCCTGCCGCCCTACGGGGCCAGCGAGATCGTGCCCGCGCCGCCGCGCACCGCCGGGGCGGCCCGCCGGGCGCTGACCGTGCTCCGCTCCGCGTCGCGGACCGGTACGTTCTGGCTGCTGGTCGGCGGCTTCGCGATCTGCGGCGCCAGCACGAACGGGCTGGTCGCCACCCACCTCATTCCGGCCAGCCACGACCACGGCATGCCGGAGACCACCGCGGCCAGCCTGCTGGCCGTCATCGGCGTGTTCGACATCGTCGGCACCATCGTCTCGGGGTGGCTCACCGACCGGTTCGACTCCCGCGCCCTGCTCGGGGCGTACTACGCGCTGCGCGGGCTGTCGCTGCTGATCCTGCCGTCGCTGATCGCCGCGACCGTCCATCCGAGCATGATTGTATTTATTATCTTCTACGGGCTGGACTGGGTCGCGACGGTGCCCCCGACGATCGCCCTGTGCCGCCAGCACTTCGGCGCCGACGGTCCGGTCGTCTTCGGCTGGGTCTTCGCCGCGCACCAGATCGGCGCCGCGATCGCCGCCACCGGCGCCGGGCTGGTCCGCGACTTCACCGGTGACTACAACCCGGCCTGGATCACCTCCGGCATCCTGTGCCTCTTCGCCGCGGTGATGTCCGTCCGCATCGGACGACCGCAGCCGGCCGTCGCGGCGCCCTGACTCGGGTCTGCTGTCCGAGCCGTCGAGCTGGCCGGCCAGGCCCAGCCGGCCAGCCCCGGCCCGACAGCCCCGGGGGAGCCGCGACACCGGCACCGCGGTCACCCTCAGCGCGGGGTCGGCGCGCAGGCCGTAAGGTCACCGGTTCAGCGCAGCGGCGGCAGCGACTGGGCCACGTGCAGCACGTCGGCGAACAGGTCGCCGCGCTCCTCGATGCGCGGCAGGATCGTCCGGATCGTGAAGGCGTCCGGCCGCAGCGTCGGGTCGTCCAGCTCGTCCCACTCGATGGGGGCCGAGACCGGGGCGCCCGGGGCCGGCCGCGGGCTGTAGGGCGCGACGAGCGTCTTGTTGATCGCGTTCTGCGTGTAGTCCAGGCGGGCCCGGCCGCCCCGTTCGCGCCGCTGCCACTGCCAGCTGACCAGGTCCGGCACGACCTGGCCGATGGACTTCGACAACCCCTCCACCCAGGCCCGGGTGCTGCGGAAGCTCGGCCCGCGCGCGATCGGGATCCAGATCTGGATGCCGCGCTGCCCGCTCAGCTTGGGCCGGGCCACCACGCCGAGGTGCTCGAAGGCGGTGCGATGCAGGCGGGCGAGGGTGAGGATGTCCTCCCAGCTGCTCTCCTCGCCGGGATCGATGTCGATGAGGGCGTACGTCGGCTGGTCGGGACTGTCCACTCGCGACGTCCACGCGTGCCACTCGAGGGCGCCGAAGTTCGCCGCCCACACCAGCGCGGCCGGCTCGTCGACGACGAGGTAGGTGGTGACGCCGCGCGATCCGCTGTCGCGGTGCTCCCAGCGGGGCAGCCAGTCCGGCGCGTGGTCGGGCAGGTCACGCTGCCAGAAGGCCTTGCCCCCGACGCCGTCGGGGAAACGGTGCAGGTTCAGCGCCCGGCGCGACAGGTAGGGCAGCAGGACGGGCGCGATCTGGGCGGCGTACCGCAGCAGGTCCCGCTTGGTCAGCGGCTTCTCGTCAGCCTGGGCGTCCCGCTCGCCCGCTCGGCTGGCCCGGTCGCGGGACCGTCCGCGCCCACTCCCGGATCTCTCCCGATCGTCGGCGTCGTGGGGTCGGCCCGGGAACATCGGCTTGTCCAGGTTGGTCACTCGCAGCTCGCGCCCGAAGACCCGCCAGATGCCCTCCGAGCCCAGCGCGTCCAGTTCGGCCAGCTCCTCGGCCGAGACACTGTCCATTCGGGAGGGTTTGAGCGATACCGATGCGTTGGCGACCGGCAGGTCCGACCGCCACAGTCGATCGGGATCCTCCTTGACCTCGTCGTTGGTCCGTCCGGATAGGACGGACCTCGGGTGCTCCTCCGGGTCCCAGCCGTCGGCGGCGAACTCGTCGCGCTTGTGCAGCAGCAGCCACTGCTCGCGGCCGCCCCGCTCGCTCGCCCCGGTGCCGCGCTCGCTCTCGTCGACGCCCGCCCGGCCGCCGCGGGGACGGCTCCGCCCGTCGGTGCGGACGAGCACGAACCGGCCCCGCAGCTTGTGCCCATGGACGTCGAAGTGGAGCTCCCCGTCCGCGAGCGAGCGGGCCGGGTCCCGGCCGTCGGCCGGTTCCCAGGTGCCGTTGTCCCAGACGATGACGTCACCCGCGCCGTACTCGCCGGGCGGGATCACGCCCTCGAAGTCGTAGTACTCCAGCGGATGGTCTTCGGTGGGGATCGCGATTCGACGGGCCTTCGGGTCGAGCGTCGGTCCCTTCGGCACCGCCCAGCTCACGAGTACCCCGTTGATCTCCAGCCGGAAGTCGTAGTGCAGCCGGCGGGCCCGGTGCCGCTGAACGACGAACCGGCGCGGCCCCGTCGGCTCGCCGCGGCGGGCCCGCTGGCGCCGGTCGCCCGGCGGCTCGGGTGTCCGGGTGAAGTCCCGTTTGCGCCGGTAGGGGGCGAGTCGCTCCTCCGCGCGGACCACGATTCCAGTCAACCCCGCTGGTATGCGGGCTGCCCGTGGTTCGGCCGTATTGGCATCGGCTCGCCGCTCGTCCGCGCGGTCGCGTCCGGCCCCGCCCAGCCCGGCCCGGCCCCGCTTCAGCCCGGCCCGGCCCCGCCCAGCCCGGCATAGAAGGTCACGTTCCGGGCCCGTCGGCGGGCTCAGCCGGCCCAGAAAGTCACTTTTCTGGCGGTTACTGGCGCGTGCGGTTGGCCCGTCCGCCCAAAAGGCCTGCCCTCCGGGCCCGCTCAGGCCGCCCCGCCGACGTCGGGCGGGCTGAGCGTCGGGGCGGTGGTCACGGCGCGTTCGATCCCCTGGGCGAGCTCGATCAGGCGAGGGGCGAGTTCGGCGACCTCGGCGTCGGTCGCGTTCGCCGGCCAGGTGTAGCGCAGCAGCATCAGGCGGGGCACCGCCGAGAGCCAGCCGATCTCCAACGTCGGTCCGGTCGGCGTCCCGTCGGTGGTCGTCCCGGGCGGGAGCGTGACCTGGTAGGCGATGCGCCCGAGCTCCGGTACCGCGGTGGCCAGGCTCGGGGTCAGGATGGCCGTGAAGATCACCTCGTCGGCTGCGGTGGCCGACATGGTGAACGTCAGGTCGGGCAGCGGCGCGTCGGCCCGGGTGAGCACGCACGAGTGCGTCTGCTCGACCGTCGCCGGGGCGCTGGTGTCGAACCGGATTCCGAGCACGGCCTCGACCGTGTCGAACTCGACCGCCTGGCACGCCCGCCCCTGGGTGATCTCCAGGGGCGGCTGGCCTTCGCCCTCGGCGCATCCGGCCAGGACCCCCGCCACCGCGATGAGCACAGCGACAGTTCCCCGCGCCGCCCGCACGCCTTCCTCCCTGCCGTCCGTGCCCGCGTGTCCGAGTTTTGGACGGTCAGCGTAGAGCGTGGTGCGCGAGGCCCGGGGGCCACGTCCCAGCAGTCGGTGGCTGAGTGGGCGGGGGCGCGTGCCCGGCTGGTGATCAGGCCGGGTTGGGTAGCCTGGGCGATTTGTCGAGATAATGAGCCAGTTGAGGGGTTTGCTCGGGGGCGAGGCCACGCCCGGGAGCTGCGTGATCGTCCGTTGAGCCGTGACGCAGGTAGCATTCCGGGCTGGGAGGAGACAATCGTGCCCACCGACCTTGTCGACACCACCGAGATGTACTTGCGCACCATCCTCGAGCTCGAGGAGGAGGGTGTGCCGCCCCTGCGGGCCCGGATCGCCGAGCGGCTCAAGCAGAGCGGTCCGACCGTCAGCCAGACCGTGGCCCGCATGGAGCGCGACGGCCTGCTGACCGTCGAGGGTGACCGGCAGTTGGTGCTGACCGAGGTCGGGCGCGCCAAGGCCATCGCGGTGATGCGCAAGCACCGCCTCGCCGAGCTGCTGCTGGTCAACGTGATCGGCATGCCGTACGAGGAGGCCCACGAAGAGGCGTGCCGGTGGGAGCACGTGATGAGCGAGGCCGTGGAGCGGCGGGTGTACGAGATGCTCGGCCGGCCCTCACGCAGCCCGTACGGCAACCCCATCCCGGGGCTGGAGGCGTTCGGACCGGTCGACGTGGACGAGCCCCAGGCACCGGAGCGGAACCTGGCCTTCCCCGGGCTCTCCGGTGAGGTCACGGTGAGCCGGATCTGCGAGAGCGTCCAGACCAATCCCGAGGTGCTGCGTCAGCTGCACTCCGCCGGCGTCGACCCGGGCGCCAACGTGGTGGTGGCACAGGAGCGTGACTCGGTGATCATCGAGCGGGACGGCGACAGCGTCCGGCTGCCCCGGGAGATCGCCTCCCGCGTCTTCGTCTCCGCCCGCTGAGCCGAGCCGCTGCGCCGGGTCGACGAATCCCGCCAAGATCGTGGGGAAGTGCGGGCGGGAGTAGTCTGACGTGGTGGCGCTCATTGACGTCCCCACCCTGGCCCGCGCGCTGTCCGGGCCCCTCCCGCAACGTCCGACCGTGATCGATGTCCGCTGGAAGCTGGGCGGACCGCCGGGGCGCGACGAGTACCTCGCGGGACACATCCCCGGCGCGACGTTCCTCGATCTTGATGCCGAGGTCGCCGGACCGCCCGGGCGGGGCGGACGGCATCCCCTGCCCGAGGCCGGGGCGCTGCAGGCCGCGCTGCGGCGAGCCGGCGTCCGGGCCGGCCACCCGGTGGTCGTCTACGACGCCGGGGACGGGCTGGGCTCGGCGCGGCTGTGGTGGACGCTGCGCTGGGCCGGCCACCGCAACGTCTCGGTGCTCGACGGCGGGCTGGCCGCCTGGATCGCGGCCGGGCAGCCGCTGGAGGCGGGCGAGGTGGTGGCCACCCCGGGCGACATAGTGGTGAACCCGGGCGGGATGCCGGTCCTGGACGCCGACGGGGCGGCCGAGCTGGCCCGCACCGGGGTGCTGCTGGACGCGCGGGCGCCGGAGCGCTACCGGGGGGAGCAGGAGCCCATCGATCCGGTGGCCGGGCACATCCCCGGCGCGGTGAACCTGCCCGCGTCGACGTTGGTCGACGAGTCGGGGCGGCTGCGTCCGGCCGCGGAGGTGGTGGCTGCGTTCGAGGCGGCGGCGGCGCGCGCCCCGGCGGCCCAGGCCAGGCCGGAGGCCGTACGGTCGCTGCCGGTCGGCGCCTACTGCGGTTCCGGCGTCGCGGCCGCCCAGACCGTGCTCGCCCTGCACACGGCCGGTATCGAGGCATCGCTGTATGTCGGCTCGTGGAGTGAGTGGTGCGCGGATGAGTCGCGGCCGGTGGCGCGGGGGGACCAGCCGTGAGCACGGTGGTGATGTGGAGCGATGAGCTGCTCTCGTACGACCTCGGCGACCATCCCCTCGACCCGATCCGCCTGGAGCTGACCATCGCGCTCGCCCGCGACCTGGGCATCCTCGATCGGCCCGGGGTGTCGGTGGTGGCGCCGTCGCCGGTGGACGAGGAGCTGCTGCTGCGGGTCCACGATCCGTCCTATGTGGAGGCGGTGAAGCAGGCGCCGGAGGACCCGTACTTCGCGGGGTACGGGCTGAACACCCCGGACAACCCGGTCTTTCCGGGGATGCACGAGGCGAGCGCGCTGGTGACGGGGGCGAGCGTCGCCGCGGCCGAGGCGGTGTGGTCCGGGTCGGCGCGCCGGGCGGTGAACATCGCCGGTGGGCTGCACCACGCGATGCGCGACCGGGCGGCCGGCTTCTGTGTCTACAACGACCCGGCGGTGGCGATCCAACGGCTGCTCGAGCTGGGCGCCACCCGTGTGGCGTACGTCGATATCGACGTCCATCACGGCGATGGGGTGCAGGAGATCTTCTGGGACGAGCCGCGCGTGCTCACGATCAGCCTGCACGAGACCCCGCTCGCCCTCTTCCCCGGCACCGGCTTCCCCCACGAGACGGGCGGTCCCGCCGCCCCGGGCCGCGCGGTGAACGTGGCGCTGCCGCCTGGCACCGACGACGCCGGCTGGTTGCGTGCGTTCCACGCGGTCGTCCCGTCGGTGCTGCGCGCGTTCCAGCCCGAGGTGCTGGTGACCCAGTGCGGCGCGGACTCGTACGTCCTGGACCCGCTGGCCGACCTGCGGCTCACCGTGGACGGGCAGCGCGCGGCTCACCTGGCGCTGCGGGACCTGGCCGAGGAGCTGTGCGACGGCCGCTGGGTGGCGATGGGCGGGGGCGGGTACGCGCTGGTGGAGGCGGTGCCGCGCACCTGGACCCACCTGCTGGCCACGGTCACGGGGGAGCCGCTCGATCCACGGACGCTGATTCCGCGCTCGTGGCTGGACTTCGCCCGGTCCCGCCTGGCGTCGGCGCGGCGCGGGCTGCTGGCGGGCGGGCCGGGCGTGCCCACCCGCATGACCGACGGCGGGTCCGTCGAGTACCGGCCGTGGCAGCCCGGGGCGGGTGACGCGGTGGACCGGGCCATCGCCGCCACCCGGGCCTCGGTCTTCCCCCACTTCGGCCTCGACCCGCACGACCCCCGCGACTGAGCCCGCCACCCGCGCCAGCCGGCGGGTGTGACCGACGACGCAGGGCTGACCCTGCGCCCGGGCCGCGACCGAGCCACCTTTTCCCTGGGCGGTGCGGGCGGCGCGAACTAGGCTGTCGCCGTGTCGTCCGACGCGTCGTCCACGGAGCCGCCGGCTGGGCCAGCGAGTGGCCCAGCCACCGGGCCCTCGTCGCCGGGCAGCTCGCCCGCCGGCTGGGACGTGCTGCTGGACGACGGTTCCACCGTCCACATCCGACAGATCACGCCCGAGGACGCCGACCGGGTGGTGGACCTGCACTCCCGGTTCTCGGACCGGACCCGCTACCTGCGCTACTTCTCGCCGTACCCGCGTATCCCCGCCCGGGACCTGGCCCGGCTGGTGAACGTCGACCACCGCGACCGGGAGGCGTTCGTGGTGGTGACCGGCGACCGGCTGGTGGCGCTGGGCCAGTACGAGCGGCTGGGCGCCACGTCGCCGGACGCCGAGGTCGCGTTCGCCGTGGAGGACGCCTACCAGGGGCGCGGCATTGGACCGTTGCTGCTGGAGTACCTCGCCTCGGCGGCCCGGACGGCCGGGATCTCCCGGTTCGTGGCCGAGGTGCTGCCGGAGAACCGGCCGATGCTGCGCGTGTTCACGGAGGCCGGCTACCAGGTCAGCCGTCAGTTCGCCGACGGCGTGGTGCACCTGACGTTCCCAATCGAGCCGACCCGGCGGTCGGAGCAGGCCGCCCGGGCCCGGGAGCATCCGGCCGAGGCGGCGTCCATGGCCCGCCTGCTGACCCCGCGCTCGGTGGCGGTCTACGGCGTCAAGCGGGACGGCACCGGCGCCGGGGCAATGCTCCTGCGTAACATCGTGGCGGGCGGCTTCACCGGCGCCGTCTCGGTGGTGCACCCGTCGGTACCCGCACCATCGGTGCCGGGCGAGGTCGTGTCCACATTGGAGGGCGTGCCAGCCTATCCGTCGGCCGCCCAGACGGGTGGGCCCGTCGACCTCGCGGTGGTCGCGGTGCCGTGGGACTCGGTGCGGGCGGCCATCACCGACGCCGGCGCCGCCGGGACGCACGCCGCCGTGGTGATCTCGGGCGGCTTCGCCGAGATCCGGGCCTCCGGCATCCCGGCCCAGCGGGACCTCGTGGCGATCGCCCGCAGCCACGGGATGCGGTTGGTCGGGCCGAACTGCCTGGGCATCGTCAACACCGACCCGGACGTGAGCCTCAACGCCACCCTGCTGCCGCGGATGGCCCGGCGCGGGCGGATCGGGGTCTTCTGCCAGTCGGGCTTCGTCGGCATCGCCCTGATGTCCGAACTGGACTCCCGGGGTTTGGGCGTGTCGACCTTCGTCTCGGTGGGCAACCGAGCCGACGTGTCGGGTAACGACGCGCTGCAGTACTGGCGCGACGACCCGCAGACCGACGTGATCCTGCTCTACCTGGAGACCTTCGGCAACCCGCACAAGTTCGCCCGGATCGCCCGGGAGCTCAGCCGCGACAAGCCGATCGTGGTCGTGGCGGCGGGCGCGGCCTCCGGGACCGCCTCGCTGGCGTGGTCGGCCGGCCTGGCCCCGGAGGCGGAGGCGGTGGCCGCGCTGGTCGCCCACAGTGGAGTGATCCGAGTCGATACGGTCTCGGAGCTGCTCGACGTCGGGCAGATCCTGTCCGCCTGCCCGCTCCCGGCCGGATCGCGCGTCGGTGTGGTCGGCAACGCCGCCGCCCTGGTGCAGCTCGCCGAGGCCACCTGCATCCAGGCGGGGTTGGAGGTGAAGCACACGCGGTGGGCGTTGCCCGGCGCCTCGCCCCGGATGCTGCGGTCGCTGGTGGGGGGCGCGCTGTCCCGCGACGAGGTGGACATGGTGCTGGCCGTGATCTCACCGCCGCTACCGGGCTCCATTGTGGACGAAGCGGTGGACGCCGTCGCGGACGCGGTCGACGCGCATGCGCTGGCCGGCCCTAACGGCATCATCGCCGGGGAGTCGAACGTGCCGGTGCCGGACAAGCCCGTCGTCGCCGTCGTGGTCGGCTACCCGTCGCGGGTCGACGTCGACCTGCCGCTGTTCAGTACCGTGGAGGAGGCGGTCCGCGCCCTCGCCCGGATCGCCCGGTACGCCGCCTGGCGCCGGTCGCCGATCGGTACCCTGCCGGACCTGCCCGGAGTGTCCACCGAGGAGGGTCGGGGGGTGGTGGCCCGGCAGGGTCCGGTGTCCGAGCTGCTCGCGGCGTACGGCATCCCGACCCTGGCAACGGTCGCGGCGTCCTCGGTCGAGGAGGTGGTCGCGGCCGCCGCCGAGCTCGGGTATCCGCTGGTGGTGAAGGCGGCCGATCCCCACCTGCGGACCCGGACCGACCTCGGCGCGGTGCGGCTGGACATCTCCGACGAACAGTCGCTGCGGCAGGCGTACGCCCAGGTCGCCGCCCGGTTCGGGCCGGAGGTTCTGGTGCAGCCGATGGTCACCCACGGCGTGTCGTGCGTGATCGACGTCGTGGACGACCCGTCGTTCGGGCCGGTCGTCGGCTTCGGCGTCGGCGGGATCGCCACCGACCTGCTGGGCGACCGGGCGTGGCGAGTCGCGCCACTGACCGATGTGGACGCCGCCGCGCTCGTCCGGGCCCCGCGCGCGGCCGCGCTGTTGACCGGTTACCGGGGTGCCCCGCCCGCGGACCTGTCCGCGCTCGAGGACCTGCTGATCCGCGTGGGTCGGCTGGCCGACGAGAACCCCGGCGTCAAGCGGCTCACGCTCAGCCCGGTGCTGGCCCACGCCGAGGGCCTCACGGTGGTGCATGCCTCCGTGGTCTACGGCGACCCCAGCCCACGGCCCGACACCGGTCCCCGCCGGCTCTCCTGACCGACGCTCGGCGGCCGGCCGGGCGACGCGCTCCGGCCGGTCACTCGGCTAGTCGAGGCCGCGCCGACCCGGCGCCCAGAATGGCTTGACGACGACCGCTCGACGGGGCCACCCGCGCTCGGCCACGAGGTGGCGGCGGACGGCCTGGCAGGTCCGGGCTTCCCCCGCCACGTAGGCGGCCCCGGGCTCGGCGGGCAGGTCCAGGTCGCGCAGCGCGGCGACAAGGCTGTCCGGCCCGTGCCGGCGAACCCAGCGTGCCTCGCCGCCGCGGGGCACCGCACGCGATCGTCCGGGTGGTCGATCTCGATGACCCCCTGGGTGTGGGCCGAGGCGGGGAGGGCGTTCAGCATGGCGCCGAACGCGGGAATGGCCGTCACATCCCCGACGAACAGGTGATACGGGGCGTCCTCGCGGAGGACCATCTCCCCTGTGGACGCGTGAACGTGACCGGCTGCCCGGCGCGAACTTGCCGCGACCACCGCGCTCCGGGGCCGTCGGCCGGATGGTCCAGCACGCCGAGGTCCAGGAATCCGCCGTCGAGGCTCCATATCGAGTACGAGCGCAGCGCCAGGGTGTCGACGCGAACCCGGATGTGCTGGCCCGGCTTCCAGTCCAGGCCTCGCAACGACTCCCCGGTCAGCCCGATTCGGCGCATCCGGGATGTCACGGGCTCGACGTCGGCCACCGTCGCGGTGAGCAGGAACTGATCCAGGAGGTTCATTGCGCGTGCTCCCACCGCCGGGTGCGGCCGAGCGGTTCGCCGCGACGCTGGGTGGCACCGACCCTGGTGGCCGCGACCCTGGTGACCTGGAGATGCGAGTTGCTCATGTCGAGCAGCGTGCGACTTCATGTAGACATGAAGTCAAGGGCCGGGTGGAGCATCGGCGACGTGGCTCGTCGGTTCGGACTGCCCACCCACGTGCTACGGCACTGGGAGAGCATGGGCCTGCTGGCCCCCGCCCGCGACCGAGGTGGGCAGCGCCGGTACGGTGAGGCCGACCTGCGCCGGGTGGCGCTGATCCTCATGGGCAAAGAGGTCGGGTTCAGCCTGGGGGAGTTGCGTGCGCTGCTGGGCACCGGTAACCCAATGGACCACCCCGAGATCCTTCAGCGACACCTGGCTACGCTCACCGACCGCATCGCCCAAGCGACCGCGGCGAAGGAGCTCATCGAGCACGGCCTGTCTTGCCCGTTGCCGTTCGACGAGTGCCCGCACGCCCGCGAGCAGATCGAGGCCCGTATCCCATCGCCGTGATTCGACGCGCGATGTGGTAACGAGGCTGAACTGCTACCGACCACAGTGGACGAAATTGATCGGCTTGACCGATCCGTGTGTCGCCGGCATCGAAAGACCGTTTTTCGTAGCTTGGCAGTATGCCGACGACCGAGCACGAGGTCCTCAGCGACCTCTTCCGCGAGCACCCGGAGTTCGCCGCCGAGCTGCTGCGCGACCTGCTCGGCCTGCGGCTACCGGAGTTCGACGAGGCTCGCCGTGAGTCGGTGGACTTCACCAACATCAAGCCGGCCCCATACTTCGCCGACGCCGCCGTCGTCCTGACGCGCAAGCTGCTGGCGGGGGAGCAGATCCCACGCCAGCTACGGCGTCGCGGACGCCCGCGCGAGGATAGACCGGCCAGCGTACCGACGCTCGGCATCATTGTGGAGATCCAGCGGGACGACGATCCGGACAAGCGCTACTCGTGGCCGGTCTACGTGTCGACCTTCGCCGCTCTGTTGCGATGCAGCGCAGTGCTACTCGTGATCTGCACCAGCGATCGAATCGCCCAGTGGGCGAGCGAGCCCATCACGGTGGGCGAGCGGGACTTCATCCTCCGGCCGTTGGTGCTCGGGCCGAGTGCGATTCCGAAGGTCACTGATCCCGAGGTTGCGCGGCAGCACCCCGAGCTCACGGTGCTGTCCGCGCGGGTCAATAGTGACGGTAACGACGCCGTCCTCGTGCTACGAGCCCTGGTGGCGGCACTGGCGAGCGTCGATTCGGACGATGCTCGGCTGACTATCACGTCGTGTTGGACGGTCTCAAGCCGCCGGCTCGGGAGCTGCTGAGGGAGGAGTTGACAACCGTGACCGCTGTCATGCGCGACGACCCGCGCGCGGCCAAGCTGCAGCAGCTGGTCGAGGGTGCTCTGGCCGAGGGGGAGGCACACGGCCGCGTCGCGGCATTGTTGCGGGTGCTGGCGGCGCGGCGCATCGATGTGCCGGAGGCGGAGCGGCAACGCATTGTGACCTGCACCGACCTCGATCAGCTCGAGGTATGGATCAGCCGTTCGGTCACTGCGAACAACATCAAAGAGCTGTTCGAGTAGCCGGTGCACTGGGTGCTGCGTCGTCGATCGGTGGCCGTGCGATCACGGACGCGGCCACGGGAGTCATTACGAGCCGCTAGCCAAACACCCCGTGGCAGAGTCGTCGCCTCCCGCGTGGCGCCCGGAGTATCGGAGCCGTAGTCACTACCGCTGACGTCGCGGCTGCCGTCGTCATGACCGCCGCTGTCATGGGCGCCCGATCTGGTGGGCTAAATGGCCTCCTGCTGACCGTGGCCGGAGCGGACGGTCAGCGGACCGAGTCCGGCCAGCCGCCCATTTGTGACGTAGGGCACAACCGTCGGTCCGATGTCGATATTCGGCGCGCCTGTTCGACCTCTCTGCGACAGGTTCGCACGAAGGCCCGGAAGGGGACGTCAATGGCCGACATCGCGCAGCAGCTTCGGACAATCGTGACCGGCACCGTCATCGGACCCGGTGACGCAGAGTACGACCGGGCGCGCACGATCATGCCCGGCGGTATCGACCGGCGGCCGGCGGCGGTCGTTCGCGTGGCCGACGCCAAGGACGTGGCCCTGGCGATCGCGGCCGCCCGCGACGCCGACCTCCCGCTGGCCGTGCACAGCGGCGGGCACAGCATCCACGGCGTCTGCGACGGTGGCATCGTGCTGCACCTGGGCGACCTTCGCTCGTTCGACATCGACGCGGATGGACGCACCGCCTGGGCCGGCGCGGGGCTTACCGCCGCCGAGTACACCACCGCCGCGGGCGCCCACGGGCTGGCCACCGGCTTCGGCGACACGGGGTCGGTGGGCATTGGCGGCATCACGCTCGGCGGGGGAATCGGCTTCCTGTCGCGCAAGTACGGCCTGACCATCGACAGCCTGCTCGCCGCGGAGGTCGTGACCGCCGATGGCGAGGTGCTCTACGTCGACGCTGACCACCATCCCGATCTGTTCTGGGCGCTGCGGGGCGGTGGCGGCAACTTCGGCGTCGTGACCCGGTTCCGCTACCGTCTGCACGACGTGCCGACGGTGGTCGGCGGCATGCTGATCCTCCCGGCCACGCCCGAGGTCATCGCCTCGTTCCTCGCCGAGGCCGCGGCCGCGCCGGAGGAACTGACCACGATCGCCAACGTCATGACCGCACTGCCGATGCCATTCCTGCCGGCCGAGGTGCACGGCAAGCCCGTCGTCATGGCGCTCATGACGTACGCCGGTGACGCCGAGGCCGGGCACCGCGCGCTCGCCCCGTTCCGGGCGCTCGCCACCCCGCTCGTCGACATGCTGAAGCCGATGCCGTATCCAGAGATGTACGGCCCTGAGCCCGAGGATTACCACCCCGTGTCGGTTGGCCGGAACCTCTTCCTGGATGACGTGACCGTCGACCGGGCCGCCCACATCCTCGATCGGATCCAGGAATCTCAAGCGATGATGTCGGTCGTGCAGCTGCGCGTGCTCGGTGGAGCCATCTCCCGGGTGCCGGCGGACGCGACCGCGTACGCCCACCGCGACCGCCGGATCATGGGCAATGTCGCCGCGGTCTTCGGCGACCCCGCCGACGTCGCACTGCACGAGGAGTGGGTCGTCGGGCTCGCCGCCGCGCTGCAGGACGGGCCCGGCGCGTACGTCAACTTCCTCAATGACGACGGCGCCGAGCGGATCCAGGAGGCGTACCCGGGTCCGACCTACGAGCGCCTGCGCCAGGTCAAGCGCCGGTACGACCCCGACAACCTGTTCCGCCTGAACGCGAATATCCGGCCGGCCTGACCACACCCGGTTGACCCAGCCGCCCAGGTGGAGGCCCGGCCTCCGCCTGGGCGCCGTCGGCTGCGACGCGGTGTCCTGGGCGAGGCTCACCGGCGCAAGGTGGTCTCTCGCTCAATGCGGGACAGCTTGGCGGGGTTGCGCACGGTGTAGATCCCGGTGACCAATCCTCCGTCGACCTGCACCGCCACGACGCTGTCGATCTCTTCGTTGAGCTTGAGGATGAAGGCTGGGAAGCCGTTGATCTGAGCCGGTTCGAGCCGCGCGTCGCTGCCGAGCATGTCCAGGGCGGCGGCCATCAGCCGGGCCACCTTGTCGGCCCCCACGACCGGCCGCGGCAGGGCCTTCTTGATCCCGCCTCCGTCGCTCACCGCCACGACGTCCGGCGCGAGGACATCGAGCAAGCCCTGGAGATCACCCGTCTCGAGGGCCCGCTGGAAGGCGTCGAGCACGGTTCGGACCTGCGCCGGTGTGACGGGCTCGCGCGGCCGGCGAGCGGCCACGTGGGCGCGCGCTCGGTGGGCGATCTGGCGGACCGCGGCCGGGCTCTTTCCGACGGCCTCCGCTATCTCGTCGTACCCGTACTCGAACACCTCACGGAGTACGAACACCGCCCGCTCGATCGGCGTGAGCGTCTCCAGCACGAGCAGCATCGCCATGGACACGTTGTTGGCGAGCTCCACGTCCTCCGCCACGTCGCGGGTGGTCAGCAACGGCTCCGGCAGCCAGGGACCGACGTACGCCTCCCGGCGCCGGCGAAGCGTCCGCAGCCGGGTGAGCGCCTGTCGGGTGGTGATCCGCACGAGGTAGGCCCGCTGGTCCCGGACTGCATCGAGATCGACGTTCACCCATCGCAGCCACGTCTCCTGGAGCACATCCTCCGCGTCCGCCGCCGAGCCGAGCATCTCGTAGGCGATGGTGAAGAGCAGGTCGCGGTGGGCGACGAACACGTTGGTGGCGGGGACCGATCCGCCCTCCTCACTCACGTGTGGCTCCTGCCTGCTTGGTTTACCTGGGCCGATACCACTAGACACCGGAGGCCTTCCGGTTGTGACAGCGCTGGCTCATGACCTACATCACGCCGTCCCGCTGTCACAGGCGGCCCGCCGTCGGCATCTCCTGCTTGAACCGCACACCGAGGCGACGCCAGGAGGAACCATGAATCTCGCTCTGTGGATCGTTGCTGGAGTGCTCGCCGTGGCCTACCTGGTCGGGGGCGTCGGCAAGCTCATCGTGCCGACGGAGAAGATCGCCGCCGGCGGGCCGACTGGGCGATGGGTGGAGGACTTCAGCTCAGGCGCGGTCAAGGCGATCGGTGCCCTCGAGGTGCTGGCCGCGCTGGGACTGGTCCTTCCGGCCGCGCTGAACATCGCCCCGGTGCTGGTGCCACTGGCCGCGCTCGGCTTGGTGATCATGATGATCGGCGCCTGCATCACGCGCATCCGCCGCCGCGAGTTCAAGATCATGGTCATGCTGGACCTGCCCTATCTCGCTGCGGCCGCGTTCGTGGCGTGGGGCCGCCTTGGCCTGGAGCCGTTCACCGGTTGAGCCTGGCCAGTGTGGCGCGAGGCGCCGGGTGGCGCATGTGGTGCGGTGCGGGCGAACAGCGACCCAATCGCCGACGGCCGTGCCCA
>Ga0310830_100889_pt1 | contig 16972 bp, 17 predicted proteins | sample WT_ome_5_FD_201301 | JGI IMG/M metagenome (GOLD analysis project Ga0310830, IMG submission 201301) | Sorghum-adapted microbial communities enriched on wild type (WT) sorghum from Joint BioEnergy Institute, Emeryville, California, United... ...
GCGCCAGCGGCTTGTCGAAGCGCACCCCGTGCCAGCCCTCGGAGACCTGGGGGCCGGAGACGCCGAGGCCGAGCCGGAACCGCCCGCCCGAGAGGGTGTCGATCGTGGCCGCGGTCATCGCGGTCGCGGCCGGCGTCCGGGCCGGGATCTGCATCACCGCCGAGCCGATGTCGATGCGGCTGGTCTGGCCGGCGATCCAGGCCAGCATGCTGGGCGAGTCCGAGCCGTACGCCTCCGCCACCCACACGACCGACACGCCGAGCCGCTCGGCCTCCTGGGCCAGGGCCAGGTGATCGGCGGGTGTGCTCCAGGGCGTCTGGTAGCCGAGGTTCAGTCCGAGTTTCATGCGTGCTCCCCTGCCTGGGCCGGCTCGCGCCGGCCGCCCCCGGCAGCCTACGGGCCGAGGTCCGTCTCGCCCCGCACCGGTCCGGCCGTGGCGCGTCCCGCGGGCGCGGGTGGCCGCCGGACGGTGGGCGGGGCGGGCGGACCAGGCTCCCGCTCGCCGAGGATCGTGCGGCCCCGGACCGCAAGGGCCCGGAGGCCTGCCGGCCCCGGGTCCTTGGGGTATGGCCCGGCGGGGCAGGTTGGGGCAATATGACGCGATGGACTACGAAACCGCACATCTGCGGTTCCCACCCGACGTGGATCGGGTGACCGCAGCCGGCCAACTCGCGATCGCCGCCGAGTACTCGGGCTGGGAACTGGCCCGGGTCCTGCTGTTCCGAGACGGCACCCGAAAAGTGGTGCTCCGCCGGCAACGGACCACTCCGGGACTGCCCGCCCTCACGTACTGACGAGCGTCCCGGTCGACGGACCGCCCGCCGTCCCACGACATCCCCAGCGGTCCTACCTGACCGCGCCCACCCCTCACGAGCCGGCCGTGCGCCGACCCGTCAGCCGCCGGTGTGCCTGATCCGCCGGTTACGCTCGGCGAGTGGCCACCGTCCTGCTGCTGCGGCACGGCCGAACCACGTCCAACGCCACCGGAGCACTGGCCGGCCGGACCGCCGTCGAGCTGGACGACACCGGGCTCGCGCAGGCCCGGGCGGTGGGCGAGCGCCTGGCCGGGATCCCGCTCGCCGCGGTGGTCTCCTCGCCGCTGACCCGCTGCCTGCAGACGCTGCAGGTCGCCCTACCGGACGTCACGCCGACGATCGAGCCCGACCTCATCGAGTGCGGCTACGGCGACTGGGAGGGGCGGCCGCTCAAGACGCTCGCCAAGGACCCGCTGTGGCGCATCGTCCAGCAGCATCCCTCGGCGGTGACGTTCCCCGGCGGGGAGTCGATGGCGGCCATGGCCGCGCGGGCGGTCGCCGCCGTCCGCCGCCACGACCAGCGGGTCACCCGGGAGCACGGCGACACCGCCGTCTGGCTGGCCTGCACCCACGGCGACCTCATCAAGGCGATCGTCGCCGACGCGCTGGGCCTGCACCTGGACCAGTTCCAACGCATCGTGGCCGACCCGGGCTCGGTGACCGTCATCCGGTACACGCCGGCCCGGCCGTTCGTCCTGCGGCTCAACGACACCGGCGGATCGCTCGCCACGCTGGTGGCGCCGCCACGCGGCCGGCGGCGACGGGCGACGGCGGCGTCCTCTGACGCGCCGGTCGGCGGTGGCGCGGGTAGGGTTTAGGCCGTGACCCAGGTGTTCGCGTTCGAGCCCCCGGAGCGGTTCGTTGCCGGGACCGTCGGCGTGCCCGGGGAACGCACGTTCTTCCTGCAGGCCCGCGGCAACGGCCGCCTGGTGAGCGTCGTGCTCGAGAAGGTGCAGGTGTCGTTGCTCGCCGAGAAGCTCGAGGAGCTGCTCGCCGAGGCCCAGCGTCGGTTCGGGGTGGTCGTGCCGGAACCGACCGAGCCGGAGGACAACGCGCCGCTGGAGACCCCGCTCGACGAGGAGTTCCGGGTCGGCACGCTCGGCCTGGCCTGGGACGGCGAGACCGAAACGGTGGTCATCGAGGCCATCGCGGTGGGCGACTACGAGTCCGAGGAGCCCACCGAGGAGGAGCTGGCCAAGCTCGACCGGCTGCGGGTGCGCCTGACCCCGGCCGCCACCCGCGCGTTCATCAAGCGGGCGAAGAAGGTCGTGGCCGCCGGCCGCCCGCCGTGCCCGCTGTGCGGGCTGCCGCTGGACCCGACCGGGCACCTCTGCCCGCGCCACAACGGCTACCGCGGCCGGTAGCGACGGGCGCCCCGGATCGCGCGTTGTCTGGTTCGGCACGACACCGGCTCCGGTCGGATCTGCCGGTCGAGGAGGCCGTACGGCTGCTGCGGCACGGCGACCTGGAGCTCGAGGGTCGCCTGCGGGGGGCCTCCAACACCACGCTGCGCGCGGTCGTGACGCTCGACGGCGTGGCGACCCGCTGCGTCTACAAGCCGATCGCCGGGGAGCGTCCACTGTGGGACTTCCCGGACGGCACGCTGGCCGCCCGGGAGGTGGCCGCCTACCTGGTCTCCGAGGCGACGGGCTGGAACATCGTCCCGCCGACGGTGCTGCGCGACGGCCCGCTGGGCCCGGGGGCCTGCCAGCTGTGGGTGCCGACGCGCACCGGGGCGGACGCGCTGCGGGTGGGGTTCGTGCCCGCCGAGCGCCTGCCCGCCGGGTGGCACGCGATCGCCGACGCCGTCGACGACGACGGCGGCGAGTACCTGCTGGCCCACGCCGACGACCCCGGGCTGGCCCGCATCGCGCTGCTCGACGTCGTGATCAACAACGCCGACCGCAAGGGCGGGCACGTGCTGCCCGCCCTCGACGGCACGCTGCGCGGCGTCGACCACGGGGTGACGTTCCACGTCGAGGACAAGCTGCGCACCGTGCTGTGGGGTTTCGTGGGCCGACCGCTGGCCGCCGAGGACCGGGCCACCCTCGAGTCGCTACGGGCCGCCCTCGACGGCGACCTGCGGGAGCGCCTCGGCGAGCTGCTGACCGTCGAGGAGGTCGAGGCCACCGTCGCTCGGCTCGACCGGCTGCTGGCCGCCGGGGTCTTCCCCGCCCCCGACCCCGGCCGTTACGTCGTGCCCTGGCCGCCGATCTGAGGTCGTCGGCGGCGCCACGCCGACGTAGGGAACGCGGGGCCCGAACGGTCGTTACGCTGGGCCGCATGGACGCGTGGCTCGCCCCTGCCCTGCCCCGACTCCCCGAGCGGGGTGGACCCCTCGCCCTCTACGACACCGCCCGGGCCGCCGTCGTCCCCGAGACGGGTGACGGGCCGCGACGCATGTACGTGTGCGGGATCACGCCGTACGACGCGACCCACCTGGGGCACGCGGCGACGATGATCACATTCGATCTGGTGAACCGGTACTGGCGTGACCTCGGGTACCCGGTGACGTACGTGCAGAACGTCACCGACATCGACGACCCGCTGCTGGAGCGGGCCGCCCGGGACGGGGAGGACTGGATCGTGCTGGGGATGCGCGAGACCGCCCTGTTCCGCGAGGACATGGAGTCGCTGCGGGTGCTGCCCCCGGAGCACTACGTGGGCGCGGTCGAGTCGATCCCGTCGATCGTCACCCGCGTGGCCGAGCTGCTCGACCGCGGGGCGGCGTACCGGCTGGCGGACGACTCCGGCGATGTCTACTTCAGACTGTCGGCGGCGCCCCGGTTCGGGTACGAGTCGCACTATCCACGCGAGCAGATGATGGAGTTGTTCGCCGAGCGGGGCGGCGACCCGACCCGGACAGGGAAGGAGGACCCGCTCGACCCGTTGCTGTGGCGGGGGGCCCGCGAGGGTGAGCCGGCGTGGGACGGCGGCCCGCTCGGCCCCGGCCGGCCGGGCTGGCACATCGAGTGCGCGGTGATCGCGCTGGACCGCCTCGGTCCGGTCATCGACGTCCAGGGCGGCGGCAACGACCTGATCTACCCGCACCACGAGTGTTCCGCCGCCCACGCCGAGGTGCTGACCGGCCAGGCGCCGTTCGCCCGGTACTACGTGCACGCCGGGATGATCGGGCTGGACGGCGAGAAGATGTCCAAGTCCAAGGGAAACCTGGTCTTCGTCTCCCGGCTGCGCGGCGACGGGGTGGACCCGATGGCGATCCGGCTCGCGCTCATGGCGGAGCACTACCGGTCGGACCGCTCGTGGACCGACGACCTGCTCAAGGCGGGGCAGCGGCGCCTGGCCCTGTGGCGGGAGGCGGTGGCCCGGCCGGCCGGCCCGCCCGCGATGCCGGTGCTGGCGGCCGTCCGAGCGGCGCTTGCCAACGACCTGGACACCCCGCGGGCACTGTCGCATGTGGACGCATGGGCCGAGGCGGCGCTGGCCGACGGCGGGGGAGCGGCCGACCCGGACGCGCCGGCGCTGGTGGCGCAGCTGGTCGACGCGCTGCTGGGCGTACGGCTGTAGGTCCCGGTGACGCGTCGGTACGGTGCGCCGGCATGCCCGTCGCTCAGCGGGACCGGCTCGATCAGGGCTCTTGCGCCGTCATCGGGCTCGTCCCGATGGCCGACGGCTTGGCGGCATCGAATCGCCCGAACGTGCCGGTGGCGTGCCGTGCGGGCGGTGGCCACCCCCGCTACGAGGGTGAGGTGAGACGTCCTTCGCGGAGCACCTACCCGGTCGGCAGCGAGAGCACTCCCGCGGACTGGAGCGCGGCGACCACCCATATGGCAAGGAAAATAAGCGGAATGACGTAACTGATGATGTGCCCGGACTGGCCCCGGGGCCGCATTTGCCAGGTAACTCGGTACTCGGGGAGCAAGTCAAGGCAACGCTGGCGAAGGCAGAGCAGGTACCGCCAGTACAAGTGGTTGCTGACAAGCCAGAGAAGCGCGACGGCGGCACCACCACCGAGCAGGATCCAGATCGAGGCTCGCGCGGGATTCTGGGACTGGTCCGCTTGGGGGTTGGCGAGAGCGAACACCGCGTACGCGCCCACCAGCATGGACTGGGCGACGAGGTAGAGGTTGTTTCGCTGGATGACGGCATTGTCGACGTGGAGGGCGTGAGCCCACACACGATTCCGCTGGTCGCGGAGGTCGGCCGGATCAGCGAGGTCGGTCATGTTTTCCTCGCGGCCCACGGTATCGGTCAATGCGACTCCTTGGCGCGAAGCGGCGGGTTCAGTGCCCTCATTATGTGTCGGCGGCGCCCACGAAACCAGAGCCACAAAAAGGCCGGATGTTGGGGGTCAAATGGCGATAGACAAGGTGTGGCGGGTGGTGGTGGCGCGGCCCGCTGGTCCGTCCGCGGCGCCGGTGCCGGCGGCCGTCTGGGGCGCTCGGCCGTGACCTGGGCACGCCCGGGCCACTGTCGCATGTGGACGTCCAGGCCGGGGCGGCGCTGGCCTGCGGGGGAGTGGCCGACCGGGAGCGCCAGTGCCGGTGTCGGAGCGAGCCGACGCGCCGCTGGGCGTGCGCCGGTCGGGTCACGCCCACGCTTCGGCAACGAACGATCGGGGGTTTCGCGCAAAAGACCTTGCTGGCGGGGCCGACCGTCACTAGCGTGGCCGGTACACGGGAAAGGAGGTGGTCCAGGCTTGTGTAGATACCGGACTCGTGAGGTGCTCGTCCGCTAGCGTGCTCGCCTCCGGCGCCGGCGTGGCGTCGGGTAGCAGTACTGCCGGCGACCGCTGGCGAATACCAGCGATCACCGCGACCCCTGGGGTGTCCAGACTTGTCCGACTGGACCACGCCATGCCCCAGGGGTCGTTTTCATTTCGCGTAACCGGGTGGGGCCCCCAACGCGGCGCTTGCGACCTCGGTGGGTCCGGGACGGATTTCGCCAGCGTGGCCCGGTGCCCCACCATGCCCGCGATGGGCATGCATCACGGGCTGGTCGCCGTCACCGCCGGCATGGATCAGCTCCTGGCGGAACTCGAGCGCTCGGGCGGCGAGTTCGTGCGCGGCGCGCCCATCGCGGCGCCGTACCGGCAGGATGGTCTTGCGGTGGGGGAGCTCGACGGTCGAGCCTACCTTTTCGATCCGTCGTTCCTTGTCTCCGACCACCCTGATGCGTGGATCGCTATGTCGGAGCGGCTCGGCACGGTTGTCGCGGGCGGTGCGGAGACGGTCTCCGGAACGTGGTGGCTGACGGTTGCCCGGGACGGCGAGTTGCTGCGGTTCGTGTTTGTCTCGCACGCCGCGATGACGCACGGCATGGCCGTGGGTGAGCCATTGCCGACTGAGGACACGCATCCCATTGAGGATCTCGATGGTGCCGGCCTCTTCGCTGTGCTCGACCTGTACGGGTTCGCGGCACCCCGCTGGCTGGAGGAGGGACCAGCCTTCGCGTTGGATTACCGGAACTGGGAACCAGTTGACGGATGGGTGAGCCAGACCCGGGACGAACACATGGCGCGGTATGCCCACCCGCCCGACCACAACTGGTTGGACGACCTCGTCGTCGTTGTACGGGACGACCGCGGGCAGGTGATCGAAGCCCGACCGGTACGGCGGGGACGCCGGCGACGGTGGTGGTGGCCGCGCCGACGTACCTTGTGAGCTTGCCCGGGTCGAGTCGATCGAGGGCGCCGGACCAGGACACCTACGACCGTCGCCGACGCGCCAAGTCGTCGTCCAGGTGGCAGCATCCGGAAGCCACGTAGGCCTGGTGACCGCTCCCGGACGGGTACGACGCGTACGAGTCGGTCGGCGGCCGCGCTCGCACGCTCGTGTGTATGCGTCAATGTCACTCGGCGACGAGGGTTCTGAGCTCAGACAGGGAGGCGATGGGAACTGACGCGTCGCCGCCGACCGCGACGAGGGAGCCGTCGTCTGAGACGATGAACATCGCCTGTCGCGGGTTGGGCAGCTGGTATGCCGTGCCGCCGTAGCTGTTGAGGAAGAGCACGTAGCCGTTCTTCTCCTCGGTGGAGAGCATCGTCGTGGCCTTGCCCCGGTAGAGCACCCCGTCGCGCCGGCCGCCCATCTGGAGGACTTCCACCTCGCTCCCCGCCTCGACAGGTCCCTTGAAGGTCTCGACGACACTGACGGTGGCGATGGTCACGACGAATCCAGGGAGCCTGTTCAGTTCCTCAGCGCGGGTGCCTGCCGGCGGGTTCCGTGCCGGGTCATCATCGGTTGACTCCGCGAACCTCAGCTGCTCCTCGACCCGTGTCGCCTTCACAACCCCGTGGATGATGAGCTCCGCTTCCGCGATGAGCTCCGCGGCGCTTCCAAATGACTGATAGTCGGAGGTGCTCTCAACCCTACGCGGGCCGGTTGAGCAGGCCGCGAGCGCGGCGCAGAGCAGCGTGGCCGCCAGCACGGCGAGCGAGGCTCGTCTGGTCATGTGGAGATGTCCCATACTCCGTTCCGGTCGTCGTCGGTAGGTCGGACGACGGCGCGACCACGGTCGTGCCTCAGAGTGTGCAGTTTCCGCACACGGGTGGGTTGTCTGCAGACTCAAAGCCTAGCCGGGTTCGAGCGTAGCGCCGGCGTGGGTAAGGGCAGGACTTGCGAATGTTTGACCATTAACACGGCTTTGACTATTAACACGGCGACCGCCGGCGAACACCAGCGATCACCGCGACCCCTGGGGGCCCAGACATGCCCGACTGGACCACGCCATGCCCTAGGGGTCGTTCCGTTGCGGCTAGGGAACAGCCTCGTCCAACGGCGCGCCGGACAAGCGAGGTGTTCGTTCCGTCCGGCCGGCGGTGTCCGGCGCTGTCCGAGGCAGGACCGTGAGGGCGATGACGACGGCTCCGACCAGGAGGACGGCACCGAGCGTGAGGCCGAGCGCGTAGCCGTCGGTGAGCGACTCGGGCGTGGCCACCTGCCCCGTCCGGTGCTGGGCCGCGGTGCCCAGGACGGCCAGCCCGAGGGAGCCGCCGATCTGGCGCGAACTGTTGAGCAGTCCCGATGCCGTGCCGGTCTCGTGCGAGGCGACGCCGACCGTGGCGGTGGAGACGACCGGTCCGAGGCAGAGCCCGAAGCCGACGCTGGCGACGATCGATGGACCCAGCACGTCGGTCACGAAGGTCCCGTCGGCGTCGATGAGACCGAACCACGCGAATCCGGCCGCGGTGAGCAGTCCACCGAGGACCAGCAACGTCCGTGGGGCGAGCCGGTAACCGAGCTTGACGGCGAGGGCCGCACCGACGACCACGCCGAGGGCGAAGGGCAGGAACTCGATCCCGGTCAGGGCGGCGCCGGTCCCCAGCACGCGTTGCAGGTACAGGGATCCGAAATAGAACGCCGAGGCCAGGGCCGCGCCGAGCAGGAGGTTGTAGGCGTTCGCGCCCGCGACCGAACGGTTGGTGAACAGGCCCAGGCGCAGTATCGGTTCCCGAGCGGTGCTCCGCTCGACCAGGATGAATGCGGTCAGCAGGACCGCGGCGATTGTCAACGTCGTCGTGGTGATTGGCGAGGTCCACGAGTGTCGTTCGGTATTGACGATACCGAATACCAGTGTGGTCATGCCCGCGGTGACCAGGACGGCCCCGAGGACGTCCGGACGACCTCGGCGTACCGGAAGCGCGTCGGCCGCGACGGCGCGCCGGGCCAGCGCCAGCGCCACGGCAGCCATCGGTACGTTGATGAACATCACCCAGCGCCAGCTGGCGTACTCGGTGAGGAGGCCTCCGGCCACCACGCCGAGAGCACCCCCGGCGGCGTTCATCGCGCTCCAGACCCCGAACGCGCGTACTCGCGGCCGCCCGGTCGGGAACGTCGCGGTCAGGAGCGCGAGCGCGGCCGGAGCCAGGGCGGCGGCTCCGATGCCCTGGGCGGCGCGCGCGGCGACCAGGTGGCCGGGTGCGGTGGCGAACCCCCCGAGGAGGGAGGCCAGACCGAAGAGGCTGAGCCCGACCAGCAGGATGCGCCGGTGACCGTACGCGTCAGCCGCCTTGCCGCCGAGCAGGAGGAGGCCGCCGAACGTGAGCGCGTACGCGTGGATCACCCAGGTCAGACCGACCGCGCTGAAGCCGAGGCTGGACCCGATCTGGGGGAGACCGACGTTCACGACCGACAGGTCCAGTGAGACCAGGAACTGCGCGACGGCCACCGCCGCCAGGGTGAGCCCCGGCCGAGCGTTGAGCGACGAGCCGGGTGGGCTCGCGGAGTTTTCGAACATGTTCCGAAAGTAGCGCGGCCGCCGTCCGCGGTCGAAACCGGGGTCCCACGCCGACGTGGCGGGGCGCGACCGGTGACGCGGGATGATGACACCGGTCGCGGGATGATGGCGTCGGTTGCGGGATGATGACGGCGTGTCCCAGTCTCAGGCCTCGCCCAGGCGCACCGGCCGACCGCCGGTCACCACGCGCGCGCAGATCCTGGCGGCGGCACGCACGATCATCGATCGCGACGGCTGGGAGAAGCTGACGGTACGCCGGCTGGCCGCGGAGTTGGGCATCGGCGGGACGACCCTGTACCACCACGTACGGGACCGCGAGGATCTGCTGATCCAGCTGTTGAACGAACACGCCGAGCGGACCCTGCCGACCGAGCTTCCGGCCGAGCCGCGGGAGCGCATCGTCGCCGCGGCTGTCGCCATCCATGACTCGCTGGCCGCCTGGCCATGGGCGGCCGAGGTGCTGACCAGCGACGGTTTCCTCAGTCGTCTCGGCGAGTCGGCCGTGTCGATGGTTGAGGCCATCGTGGCGGGTGCCGTCGAATGCGGCTGCACCGCCGAGCAGGGCGTCGACGTATTCCGCAGCATCTGGTACTACACCGTTGGCGAGATCCTCGTTCGAGCGCACTCCGCACCGGGACGAGCGGACCGCCCTCGCGTCGCCGTCGGTGACACCTTCTTCCGCGGCCTCGACCTGTCACGGATGCCTCACTTGGCCGCCATCGGCGACCAATGGCCGGCCCTGGCCGCACGCGACATCTACGCTCAAGGACTGCGGGCCTTTGTCGACGGACTGCTCGCCCAGGCCACGTCGGCGCGCTAGCCGATGATCAACCCACATGCTCGGCAGGCAAACGGTCGACCACGAGTTTCCACCTCGGACAGCCATCCGCCCGGACAGCGAAGTCAACTACATGGATCTCGCGACGGTCGTGGAGCTGGTTGGCCGCCGGTCCGACGTCCCCCGGGACTACTGCCCGCCGCCCGACGCTCAGGTTGCCCAGGCTCTCGCGAGTGGGCCTACGCCGGTCGTTCCGCGACGACGCGCAGCCCGGACGGCTCCGCGGCGAGCACCGTGGGTACGAGCTCACCCGCCGGGCAGGGTGAGGTGAGGACGGCCTGCTGCAGGTCGTCGGCCCACCCCGAGCCCTGACGGGTCACCAGGACGGTCTCGGGATCGGGCAGGCCGATGAGCAGTCGCTCGTCCCCCAGGGCCGCGGACATCTGCGGATGGAAGTCGGGCAGGATCACCGCTGACGACGCGTGGGTTCCCTCCCGCCGCAGCACCAGCAGGGGGCCGCGGTCCGGCTGGTCGGGGTCGGTGTACCCGTCGACGCGCAGCCCGCGGGTCAGGTTGCGGCCGCCCTCGGCCAGGACGTCCTCGAACGACCGGTCCCCGAGCCCGTCGGCGGTGAGGTGGACCATGCCGATCGTTCCGTGGGGAGTCGGGGCGACCGTGGCGACCGTGACGTACAGCCGGCCGGGCACGACTTCCCGGTGGGGCAGGAGGGCGAGCATCTCCGCCTTGGGCGATGACTGGCTCCACAGCACCGGCAGCATCTCGCCCGTGCTGCTGACGTGCTCCATGGCGTCGGCCGCGCGCTGGGCCTCCGCGTCGGCGGCCGCCTGGGCCATCACCCGTCGGGCCTCGGCGAAGGCGGCGTCCCATCCGTCCGGGCCCGGTCGCACGAAGCTGTAGGCGACGTCGGCCGCGGGGAACGTCCGCCGGATGAACTCCTCGTCCGCGGCCGAAGGCTGCCACTCGCTGTAGATCCGGGTGACCCGGCCGGCGTCGGACCGGTGGTCGACCGGCAGGGCGAACCACGCCCGCTGGATGCCGTCCTCGGCCCGGGTCGGCGTCTTCACCACGTACGGGTCGGGACCGCCGAGGTCGAAGACGACGAGGTTCTCGGCAGGGTCGGTGTTCACGGGGCCTCCTTTGCCGGCGCGGTCCGCCGAGGCTACCAGGGTCCGCCGTCCTCCGGTGCCCCGGCGCGACCGACCGCGCTCAGCGACCCTGCAGGGCGTCCAGCGCCACGGCCATGGCGATCACCAGTCGCCGGTCCAGCTGGGGGTTCTGGATCCGGACCAGGTAGGTGTCCCGCAGGCCCCACTTCTTCTCGACGGAGAAGGAGGGCGCGCCGCCGGTGACGAAGTCGAAGTGGTACGGCAGGAAGTCGATCTCGGAGAAGCGCCGCAGCAGCGCCACGACGAGGCTGCGCTCCGCGCCCGTGGTCGGGGGCAGGCCGGGCTGCTCCACGTGCCACGTCGACCGCAGCAGGGAGCGGGCGAAGTCCTTGCGGAACAGGCCGATGGCCGCGCCGGCGCCGTCGGTGACGTCGTAGGTGGCGCCGAGGTCGAGGATCTGGCGGGCCTTGAAGCCACCCAGCACCGTGGTCTTGGACTCGTCGGTGTAGATGGTGACCTGTTCCCGCATGGCCATGCGCTTCTGCTCGACGAGGCCGACCATGTCGGTCGGCGTGCCGGCGGGGTCGGCCGCCCAGACCTCGTAGCGGTTGATCATGAGGGTGATGCGCTGCTTGACGACCAGCGTCGTGAGTTTCTGTAACGCGGCGAGATCCATCCGTGCCTCCCTGTCCTGTCCGGCCGAGAGGTGGCCAGGCTGAACCGGACGCTGGATTCTGTCACGCCCGGGCGGCCCGCCCGCGCTCGGTGGCGCGACGCGCCGGCCACCGTCCCCTGAGGACGCCCGGGCCGACCGGGCGGGCCGGGTCGCCGGGCGGGGGCCCGGGGCCGGGCCGAGCACGGTCACGAGGCGGGGCCGACCGGAGCAGCCCCAAGGGCCGGCCCCATCCGTCGGGCGGTGGTCAGTCGAGGCCGATCGCCGGGTCGGTGTCGGGCAGCGGCTCGGGCACCCGGTAGGTCTCGACGAGCGTGGTCACCGGCCCGGGCCAGGTGGCGGTGGCCACCTCGATCGGCCGGCGGTCGGCGTCGTATCCAATGTGGACCAGGTGCAGCACCGGGGTGTCCGGCCGGATGCGCAGGGCGGCGGCCTCCTCGCGGGACGGCAGGCGGGCGGTGAGGCGGTCCTCGGCGGTGACGTAGCGCCGGCCGGTCTGCTCCTCGACCTCCTGGTACAGCGGGCGACCGTACGGTCGACTCTCCATGATGGACGTTCCCGCCACGTCGGCGGGCTGGAACCAGGACGCGCCGACCTCGACCGGCTGGCCCTCGTCGGTGGAGACCAGGTGCCGGCGCACCAGCAGGGGCGTGTCGGCGGGCACCCCGAACGCCTCGGTCACCTCGGCCGGGGCCGGCACCACACCGACCTCGGTGAGGGTCTGGCGGTACCGCGCGGCCAGGTCCACGTGGTAGCCCCGCCGGGGGCCGTAGCGGGCCCGGGCCAGTCGGCTCAGCCGGCGCCGGGTGCCGCGGACGAAGGTGCCGCTGCCCGGCCGGGTGATGAGCAGCCCCTCCACGCGGAGCTGGTCGATGGCCCGCTGGATCGTCTGCTTGGCCACGCCGTACGCCTGGGCCAGCGCGGGTATCGACGGCAGCCGTTCCCCGGGACCCCACTCGCCGGCGCGGATGCGGTCGCGCAGGGACGCGGCGATCTGGCGGTGCGGGTGCTCGGCGGCGCCCGGGTTCACGCCGACGCCTCCGGGAACCAGGGCGGCTCTGGCAGGATCGGTCATGACCATAAGCCTAGCTTCCTAGGACGACGTACGGGCGGTGACGCGCCGGACAGACGGCTGCCTGCGCCCTGCGGCCGATCGAAGCCCCCGGAGCGCATGGGACGGGTGGTGGCGGAACCGCCCGGTGTCGCCCCGGCCCGGGGCGCAGGACGTCTGTGTCGGGGCGACGTTTGGCGTCCGGATGACGGACCGCAGCGCGGTGACCACGGGTCGTTGGGGCGCGGCGCCCGGGTCACCGGCGTACGGCGATCAGGCGCCGGCGCCGCGCCGGTACGTGGACCGCCGTCTCGGGGAGTGGGAGCGGTATGGGTAAAGGGTGCGGTGGGTAAGGGCCGGCGGCATAGGCTGAATTGCCATGGAGGTCACCCAGTCGGCGAAACTGGCCAACGTCTGTTACGACATCCGCGGCCCGGTCATGCGGGAGGCCAAGCGGATGGAGGCCGACGGCCACCGCATCCTCAAGCTGAACATCGGCAACCCGGCGCCCTTCGGCTTCGAGGCGCCCGAGGAGATGCTGCAGGACATCATCCTCAACCTGCCGAACGCCCACGGCTACGGCGACTCCAAGGGGCTGCTGTCGGCCCGGCGCGCCGTGGTGCAGTACTACCAGGAGAAGGGCCTCACCGGCGTCGACATCGAGGACGTCTGGCTCGGCAACGGGGTCTCCGAGCTCATCCAGATGTCACTGCAGGCGTTGCTGAACAACGGCGACGAGGTGCTCATCCCGGCCCCGGACTATCCACTGTGGACCGCAGCGGTGACGCTGTGCGGGGGGACCGCCGTGCACTACCGCTGCGACGAAAGCGCTGACTGGCAGCCCGACCTCGACGACATGGCCGCGAAGATCACGCCCCGGACCCGGGCGATCGTGGTCATCAACCCCAACAATCCCACTGGTGCCGTCTACGACCGCGCCACGCTCGAGCAGATCGCCGAGCTCGCCCGGCGGCACAACCTGATCCTGTTCTCGGACGAGATCTACGACAAGATCCTCTACGACGGCGTCACCCACACCTCGACGGCCGTGGTCGCCCCGGACCTGCTGTGCGTGACGTTCAACGGCCTGTCCAAGGCGTACCGGGTGGCCGGCTTCCGGACCGGCTGGATGGTGCTCTCCGGGCCCAAGCAGCACGCCACCAGTTACATCGAGGGGTTGGAGATCCTCGCCAACATGCGGCTGTGCCCGAACGTGCCGACCCAGCACGCGGTGCAGACCGCGCTCGGGGGCTACCAGAGCATCAACGACCTGGTGCTGCCCGGCGGCCGGCTGGCCGACCAGCGCGACGTCGCCTGGCGCCTGCTCAACGAGATCCCCGGCGTCTCCTGCGTGAAGCCGAAGGGTGCCCTCTACGCCTTCCCGCGGCTCGACCCCGAGGTCTACCCGATCAAGGACGACGAGCGGTTCGTCCTCGACCTGCTGCGGGCCCAGAAGATCCTGGTCGTGCAGGGGACCGGGTTCAACTGGCCGGCGCCGGACCACTTCCGGATCGTCACGCTGCCCCGGGTGGCCGACCTCGAGGAGGCCATCGGCCGGATCGCCACGTTCCTGCAGACCTACCGCCAGGACTGACCGCGACCGGCGCCTGGCCGCCTAACCGGCGACTGGCCTTCACCGACGACTGACCGCCGGGCCGACGGCCGGAGGGCCGCCAGCCCGGCGGTACGGTGGGGACGTGCGTATCGGCAACGTGGAGATTCGCCCGCTGGGCGGGGGACCGGGCTGCCTGCTGATGATCATCGGCTCGATCCTGGCCTCGGTGATCCTCACCGTGTTGCTGAACCTCTTCCTGGGGCTCTTCTGGGGCCGGTGAGCCCCCCAGTCCCCGCCCACCCCTGCTGACACCGACGGCCCACCCTCGTTGATCTAGGGCTTGGAGTGGTGGTTGGAGATCAACTCACCACCCTTTGCCCTAGATCAACGGGGATGTCCTACCCGGCTAGGCCGTGGGCGCGGGAAGGGTCAGGTTGAGCGTGTACTGCTCTGTCCGCGGGATGGCGTAGACGGCGGCGTCCGCGAAGCTGGTGCCGCCGATCCAGCCCGAGTAGGACTCCCCGTATGCCGAGGCCGAGTAGCGGATCTTTACCCGTTGGCGCCCCTTCACCTGGGCCGTGTAGGTCGGCCCAGCGGGCAGCCACAGGTCGGCGACCCCCATGTTCTCGCCGGTGTCCGCGTTGACGAACTCGATCCGCGCCGACGGCACCGGCGACCCGTCCGGCCAGACCACCTCGCCGGTCACGGTCGTGCCCAGGCCGACCGAGGTGTCGTAGGTCGTGGTCTGGCCCGCAAAGACCTTGACATGGGCCGCCAGGTCGCGGTTGGCCACGTCGCCCATCCACTCCTGGGCATAGCCCGTCGCGGAGAACAGCACGGTCCACTGGTAGGGCCCGAGGTTGGGCATCGTGTAGCGGCCCTGCGAGTCGATGCCGACCGTGTAGACGCTGTCGCCGAATCCGTAGTGGTGACTCGCCAGCCCGACCTTACCTCCGGTGACCGGGGCGCCGGTCGTCTCATCGGTGACGACGCCGGTGATCGTGCCCGCCTTGTCCAGTTGGATCGTGGGCATGGCCACCGCCTGGCCCGCGCTGATCGTGATGGTCTGGGCCTTCTTGAACTGGCCCACGCCGCCGTCGGGCCCCACCCACTGGTGGCCGTGCACGCCGTCGCGGGCCCAGACGAAGGCCTTGTAGGTCCCCGGTGCGACCCGGGTCGCCTGGACCGCGCCCGAAGCGTCGCTGCAGGTGCCGTAACTCATGCCGAGACGCCACGGTTCCGTGACCGGGACGAGCTGCAGGCAGGCGTTGGCCACGGGGGCGCCGGTCTTCCGGTCGGTCATGGTGGTGGTGACCGTCGCTCCGGCGTCCACGGACACCGTCAGCGTGGCCGTCGCTTCACTGGTCACCTCGACCGTGCCGTAGCCGGTGAGGTGCACATTGTCCTGCGGGTAGACGGTGACGAGGTAGCGGCCCGGCAGGGCATCGGTGTCGGTCACCGTACCGGTGGTGGTGCAGGTGAAGCCGAAATCGGCCTGGATGCAGAACTCGTTGATCGGGGCGCCGGAGACGCTGTCCACAGCGGACACGGTGACCGAGCTGAAGGGCACGAGCTGCTCATCGACCGTGACGGTCGTCCCGGCGACGACGGTCACCAGGTCCGCCTGCCAGGCCGAGGATCGCCCGTTCGCCCACTGAGTGCCGTAGTTCGTGCTGAAGGAGACCCGGTAGTCGCCCGGATAGGCCAGCAGGGTGTACTGGCCTTGGACGTCGGTGAACGTGCTCACCGTCGTGGTGTCGCTGAAGGCGACGACCGGCGCGAAGGCGACGGGTGAGCCGTCGGCGTGGGTGAGCACGCCGGCCGCCATCAACGGCGACCGAGTCGAGGCCGATCGGTTGGTGCGACAAGAGCTCGACCGGGTCGGGGCGGCCGAGGACGCCTATTCTCGGGCGTATCGGGAGTTCCCCGAGAGGTTCGCGGCGAGGTGCCCTTAGGACTCCAGTCGGTGAGCGCTAGTATCCATGAATTGAATTGAGGGGTCGCGTGAGGCGGGTTGCGTTTCTTGCGGGCCTGGTGGGCGTCGCCATATGCCCCGCGGTTGGCGCGTGCACGCCCGCCATGGATGAACGTGTCGCGATCGAGTTGCAAGGCGATTCGATCGTACGCGTTGACATACTCTTGTGTGAGAACGAGTCGCTGCACATGATGAGTCTCTCTGAGCTTGCGTCGTCAGCGTCGCTCGAATGGAGGGCGAGCAACCAGTCGCCCGAAGATCGGACGGGTGAGGCGGAGTGGTTTTCGGCAACCCTCTTGGAGCCGCCCACCGGCTGGGCGGTTGAGGTGGACACACTGTCCGAGCTCAAAGACGAAGTAGCGTATTTCCTTTATGTGTGGACCAGCGATCCACCAGAGTTCACGATGACGTTCTCGCTGGCTGATCTGCGCGGCCTGGAGCCGGACCAGGTGTTGGTCGCCACGCAACGGGGCGCGCGCGCAATGAATCGGGGGGACTTTGATCGTGGCGCCTGGGCTGACTGCGACTGATCGCAGGCCTGGCCGCCCTGCCCTTCACATGTTCGGCCGTCGTCGATGACGTCCGTCGTCGGGTGCCGCAGGCCACTGCGCCGGTACGGGCGACCCGCTGCTGCGGCAGGAACTCGACCGGGGCGGGTCGGCCGAGGACGCGTACGCGCGGGCGTACCGGGAGTTCGCCGAGAGGTGCGCGGCGTGTCCCCCTGAGCGGTACGCCCGATACGTACGGTCGGGGGCGGGGACGGCTCGCCATCGGCCCGACCGGCGAGCGTCCCGCGCCC
>Ga0310830_100899_pt1 | contig 16886 bp, 14 predicted proteins | sample WT_ome_5_FD_201301 | JGI IMG/M metagenome (GOLD analysis project Ga0310830, IMG submission 201301) | Sorghum-adapted microbial communities enriched on wild type (WT) sorghum from Joint BioEnergy Institute, Emeryville, California, United... ...
CGACCCATTCTGTCGAAAACAGGGTGGGTCATTTCTTGTTTCTTTGTCGTTATTTTTCTAAAAAAATATATGGTTGTTTTAGGTGGCTTGTTCTAAACTTATTACTAAAGTAGAAGGGGAAGAGAGAAGAACAAGATGGCTTCTTATCCTCTATTTTCTCTTATTTCGAAGAACAATGTGCGCAGGTAGGATCATGTATTTGTTCGAAACATCAGCGGTTTCAATGATATCGATTGACATTCATCTCCTACCGCTCGCAACCTACATATTCCTTAAGGAGGCAGCTTTTTGCCGGAACATGATAAAGGAGTTTTTGTTGCATGAACCATATTGAACATATCGCATCGCTCGTTGAAGAAAAACGAATTGTAGACGCCCTCGCTGAAGTGCGGCCACAGTTAGAAAAGGTCGGATTGTTTGGATGGCGGTCACTGTTGGCGTCATGGGACAGCATCGAACCGTTCCGGGTGCTCATCCGGCTGTTTGATTATGCGCTTATGTACCGCCATAGCGGGCTTATCGCCCGCTACGTCCACCGCAAGTTGAACACATTGCAGACGTTGGCTTGGGTGTGTGATGAATGGCTTGAGAACCGCCGGCCACTTGATGTTGAAGAGGCGCTCCTACCGCGCCTTGCCAAAGCGCTTCAAGGCAAGACCGACGAGCCCGACGAAGCAATCGCCCGGGCGGCGTTTACGTTAGTGCGCGCCTTGTTGGATATGCGGCGAGTCGATGAGGCACGTGAATGGATGAATGTGGTCGCCCGTTATGAGACGGTGTCGATCCATGACAAATGGGGCTATTTTTATATCGAAACCGGCGACCGGAAGCGAGCGGAACAAGTGATCCGCTCCGGGCTGGACGACTCGGAGCGCGGCGATATGTGCTATTTGCTTCTGGCTGACCTGTATGCGCTTGATGGCTGTCATCACGAGGCGTTGGCCGTTCTTGAGGAAGGAAGACGGCGTTTCCCGCAAGTGTTGTCGTTTTACGCGGAACGCGTGCGCCGCTTGCGTGATGTGCGCGCCTACCGTGAGGCGCTCACGGCGATGGAAGAGCTTGACCGCTTGAATCCACTTCATATGCATCGCCGTTATTTCGCCCATGTGCGCGCAGAACTGTATTATCAGCTAGAGGAATGGGAGAAGCTTGAGTCGTTGGTGAGAGCCGAGCCGAGGCTTGAGAAAACGCCGTACGCCCGCGCGCTTGGGCGGCAAAGGGAGCGGGCGGTCGTGCTGCCGCTTGTTTCAGTTGTTCAAAAGCATAACTATTGTGTGCCGGCGAGTTTAGAAATGATGCTTCGCTTGCTCGGTTCTCCCCGGACGCAAGATGAAGTGGCGGAGCATATTTTTGATGTGCGTGGTTCTAAATTATCAACGACGGTTCATTATTTGGAGAAGCTCGGGTTTGTTTGCCGCTTTTTCATCGGTTCACCACCGCACTGGAAGCGGCTCATTGATGAAGGGATTCCAGTGCTCTTGAGCGTTGATTACGAGCAGTCGTCGCACGTACAAGTGTTGTTTGGCTATGATGAGCGGCTCGGGGCGTTTTACGTGCAAGATCCAAACGTATTCGAACCCTTTGTCGTTCCAGAAGAAGAGCTCGAAAAATGGTACGCCGGGACGCATTATTTGTCGATTGTTGCGCTTCCCCGGGAAAAAGTTGCCCTTGCTGCGGAGCTTCCTATTGAGGAAGACCGTTATTTCCGGGAACTGCATGCCTTTGCGGAAAAGATGGATGAAGATGAACAGGCGTATTTCGATGCGTTTGTTGCTTTTTTGCGCCAGCATGAGCATATTCCGTACACATGGCTATATACGGTCAAACATTTTGGCAGTGATGAGGCGAAGACGCTTGTGCTTGACTATGCTGAGCGGGTTTTGGAACGATATCCCGAGCATAACGATTTATTGCTAGTAACAGCGAAAGCTTATGTTTATATACAAGAAATGGAGCGGGCGGAACAGGCGCTGAAACAGGCAAAAGGAAAAAGGCAAAGCCCGCTGTACCATTACTTGCGCGGACGCATTGCCTTTTTTATGAGCCGCTATGAAGAAGCGGTCCGCCATTTTCGCGCTTCGCTTCAGCTTGATCCGGATCAGCCGGAAGTGTGGAGCTACACGGCGCTCGCTTCGGCATATGCTGGCTATACTGAAAGGGGGCTGGTTTGTTCACGCATCGCTGTCCATTTGCACCCGGGCGATCTGTTTATCGAAACGAACCATGGCTTGTTGTTGTTCCACGCGAAGCGTTTGGCTGAAGCGCGCAAATGGTTTGATCACCTCGTGCGCCGCGAGCGGCGCGACGCTCATCTTTGGTATGAGCGCGCCCGCTGCGATCTGGAGCTTGGCCACCGGCGTAAGGCCGAGCGCGGCTTTCGTGTTGCCAAGGCGCTCGATCCGCGGGAGCCGTACCCGTATGTCATGCTTGCTGACTTGTATGATGACGATGGTAAACGGGAACAGGCGAAAGCAGTGCTCAAAGAAGGGCTCGCGGCCGCGGAACGGTTGGCGCTGCTTTACGTTCGACTCGGCGACGCTTATATGGACGAAGGGGAGGTGGAACAGGCCGCCTCATGCTACGAAAAAGCCATTCGTCACGATGACAACGACGTGTTTGCCCATCTTGGGCTGGCATCTGCCCTGATGGAGCGCGGACACGTTGAAGCGGCGAAACGGCACGTGATGGAACAGCGCACTCGTTTTGCCGATGATAGCGAATATTGGCTAAACGCCGGCAAGTGGCTATTGGTCCATGGGGTTGCCAATGAGGCGGAGGGAAAACAACTGGCGCTCTCATGGCTTGAGAACGGGCTTCGCCTCGCCGAATTTGATATCGAAGAAGTGTATGAGTTTTACATTGACCAGCTGACAACGCCAGCTCTTCGAGAGCGCGGCCGGACGTTTTTGGAACAGCTCATTGCCGCTCGTCCCGGCCTAGCTCCGGCTCATTCGGCCCTCGGTGTCCTTTACGAGCGGCAAAGCCGGCCGTCCAAGGCGATGGCAGTTTATCGAAAAGCCGCTGCCATGGGCCATCCGCTTTCATTATACCGGTTGGCGGAGCTGTGCAGCGCCCTCGGCCGCTACGAAGAGGCAAAACAGCATTATGAATCGTGTTTGGATGCCGATCCGTCGTTTGCCCTTTGCCATTTTCGTCTGGCCGCGCTATACGAGATGGAAGGAAATGAAGAGCAGCAGCACGCGCATTTGCTTGAGGCGGTCCGGCTTGCCCCGCTGCGTGCAGATATCGAATCGTTAGCGGCGCTCCTCGAGCCATCTGCGTTGCTTCAAGCGTTAGCCGATGCCCGCCGTCTGGCCGGGGATGTATGGTATTATGACAGCCTCGGGTATGTATACGGGGCGCTTGGGCGCGAAGATCAAGAAAAGATGGCCGTCGAGAAAGCACTTGCCCTTGAGCCGGATCACCGTGAAGCGCTTCGCCATTACGCGAATGTGCTTCACCAAGAAGGCCGTACGAAAGAGGCGATCGAGTTATTCGAACGATTGATGATGCACCATCCTGACGATGAATCGTTGTATTCGGCATATGTCGCTCTTTTTCCGAAAACCATGCGCGGTTTAGGAAAGCTTCGCCATCGGTTGGAGCGGCTAACCATCGATCGTCAAGAAAAAAGTGTTGTTTATCGAAATGCGGCCGCCGCTCTCCTTCCGTATTTGGAAGGAGAGCGGAACAAAAACGAGGCGGGGGCGCGCTGGTGGACAAAAGCGAAACAATGGGTTGGAAGAGTTTCTGTGCTTTCGATCGCCATGGATTTGTATGAGGAAGCGATCCATCTCGACCGCGGCCATCACGAAGCCTATGGGCAGCTCGCCCGCCTTTATGCGGCTGCCGAGCTGGAGGGCGATGCTGTCAAAATGTGGCGCAAAGCGCTTGCTAACGTTTGGGATCCTTCGTTGGCGCGTGAATTTGTAGAATATTTATTGGCGGCTGATGACGTTCGAAAACGGCAAGAAGCACAGTCATGGCTTGATCGATTGCTCACGGACGAACCGGATGATTTGGAATTGCTCACATGGCAGGCGGTTATTTGGCTCAAGAGCGGACAACAGGAGAAAGCCGAGCGGCAATTGCAGGTGATCGTTGCTGAGGAGCCGCTTGCTCGCGAAGCATTTATGTTGCTTAGCGAACAATATATGGAGACCGGCCGCTACGCTGAAGCGGCAGCGCTTTGGGAGCATTGCGCCCATTGGTATGCTGAAGATACAGAATGGCACCTGCAGTTGGCCGCTATTTACGAGGAAATGGGGCATCTCAATCAGGCGCTTGCGACCATTGAACGGCATGCTCATGTGTCGGAAGATATCCGCCTTCGTTACGAGCGCGCTCGCTATCTTTCACTTCTTGGGCGTTTCGATGAGGCGAAGCAAGAGCTCGATGCCGTGTGGGCGGCCGATGAGAGTGGAGAGTTTGCTGCGTTAGCGGCTGAGGAGCCGGCGTTTCATCGAATGAAACAAATGTGATGGATCATTGCTTTTCTTTTAAAAGAAAGTTTGGTATTGTTATGAGAAGAAGAGAATCGTCAGGCGGAAAGGAGGGGAATGCATGGAAGCGCCGATCGAGCTGCTTTGGTACATGTCACTTGTTGGTGTGCTGTTTGTCATCGTTAAAGGCTATATGGGCATACACCGGGTGACGAAATCGTTATCTTACGAATCGGCATGGACTACGGTTCGCGAGTATCGGGCAGGAGCAGCTACGGGTTTCGTTGCGCTTCCATCACGTCCGCTGTTTTTGCCGCAGCGACGGAAAATCCCCATTCGCGAACGGACGAACCGGACCGATGAGGATGGAAGGCCCTTTTCTTGATGAAACGACATGATTTTTTGACATGATCAAGGAGGGCTTTTCATGAAAAAATGGTTAGTAGTGTTGCTTAGTGTTGCCTTGCTTCTTTCTGGCTGCAGCTCGAATGAACCGATCGACGAACATAGCCAAGGGATTTGGAATCATTACTTTGTCTATCCGATGTCCAAGCTGTTGTTGACGTTTGGCCATTGGTTTGGCGACAACTACGGCATTGCCATTATCGTGTTGACGCTCATTGTCCGTTTTTGTTTGCTGCCGCTTATTTTGAAGCAGTTCCGCACCTCGATTGCTATGCAAAAGCTGCGCCCGGAACTGTTGAAACTGCAAGAAAAATATAAAAGCAAAGACCCAGAAACACAACGCAAGCTCCAGCAAGAGATGGTTCAACTGTACCAAAAGCATGGGATCAATCCGGCGAGCGGTTGCCTGCCGGTACTTATCCAAATGCCGATTTTTATGGCGCTTTATTATGCGATTTCGCGGACGCAGGAAATCAAAACCCATTCGTTCTTATGGGTCGAACTCGGCCACCGCGATCCGTATTTCATTTTGCCGATTTTGGCGGCATTGACGACATTTCTCTCGCTTCGCCTGTCGCCATCCATGACTGAAGAACAAATGCCGCAAATGGCAATGATGTCCTACATCATGCCAGTGATGATTTTTATCGGTGCTAGCTCCGTTCCGTCGGCGCTGTCACTCTATTGGGTTGTCGGCGGCTGCTTCTCGATCATCCAATCGCTTATGTTGCGCAGCCAGCTGAAAGCAGCCAAAACGGCAGAAAACAGCTAACGACAATGAAATGAAACGATCCTCCGCTTCGCTTTTCGGATGAAAAGGGAAAGGAGGATCGTTTTTTATTTTTCTAGTTGCAGGCCCATCATACGCGCAGTTGGGCTCTCAGGCAAGAAAACGCTTTTACTGTTGTGATATAATATAGAAAACGCTAAAAAGGACGCGGCCGAGATGGAAACATCGCAACGAAGCCGTATCTCTTCCTGTCTAAAATATTCACATTTGGAAAGGAAAAGAGAATAGAATTTTTCAAAAACTAGACATGTTCAACTCAGAGCAAGAGGCGCTCCGTTCGGGAGATTCCGTTTGCTCGGATGTTGACTGCTTGGATACAGGAGAAGAAAAAAAGGGGGAGTGATGCAAAATGGGGAAAGCACTGATTAACATCGACTACACCGTTGATTTCATTGCCGATGACGGTGCGCTCACATGCGGGAAGCCGGGACAAGTGATTGAGGACGAGCTTGTGCGGGTAACGAAACAGTTTATTGACCATGGCGACTTTGTCGTTTTTGCCATTGACAAGCATACGGAAGAAGACCATTATCATCCGGAGACAAAGCTGTTTCCGCCGCATAATATCGAGGGGACGAAAGGACGGAAGCTGTATGGGGAGCTAGAGACGTTGTACCAAGCGAATAAGCATAAGAAGAATGTGTATTGGATGGATAAAATGCGCTACAGCGCGTTCGCCGGAACCGACTTAGAGCTGAAGTTGCGCGAGAGAGGCATCACGGAAGTGCATTTGGTCGGGTGCTGCACCGATATTTGCGTCCTTCATACGGCGGTTGATGCATACAACAAAGGATTTCGCATCGTCGTTTATCGGCGGGCGGTCGCGAGCTTTGATGCGGCCGGGCACGAGTGGGCGCTTCGGCATTTTCACCATGCGCTAGGCGCAGAAATAGTGGAATAATGGTCGAAACATGGTAGAATAGACCGTGGACATTCTTTTTCATCCGGTGGCGTGTTCATTTGGTTGTTGGAGGTTGCAAAAATGGGTGGAACATATGCAGACGACAGTTTGATGCTCCATACGGACTTATATCAAATTAATATGGTTGAAACATATTGGGAAGACGGGATACACGAGCGCCGGGCCGTGTTTGAGGTGTTTTTTCGCAAGTTGCCGTTTGGCAACGGCTATGCCGTCTTTGCCGGGCTTGAGCGCGTGATACAGTTTTTGCAAGGATTCCGTTTTTCCGACAGTGATATCAATTATTTGCGCAATGAGCTTGGTTACCGCGACGATTTTTTGGACTATTTGCGGACGCTTCGCTTTACTGGTACGGTTCGTTCGATGAAGGAAGGAGAAATCGTCTTTGCCAACGAGCCAATTATGCGCATTGAAGCACCGCTTGCGGAGGCGCAGCTCATTGAAACAGCCATTTTAAACATCATCAATTTCCAGACGCTCATCGCTACGAAAGCGTCGCGCATTAAGCATATTCTCGGGGACGAACCAGCATTGGAGTTTGGCAGCCGCCGGGCGCAGGAGATGGACGCTGCTCTTTGGGGTGCGCGCGCGGCGTATATCGGCGGGATTGAAGCGACATCGAACGTGCGGGCCGGGAAGCTGTTTGGCATTCCAGTCGCCGGGACGCACGCTCATTCCATGATTCAAGCGTATCAAGACGAATACGTAGCATTTTACAAATATGCACGCCGCCATAAAGACTGCGTATTTCTTGTTGATACGTACGATACGTTAAAATCCGGGGTGCCGAACGCCATTCGCGTCGCTAAAGAGCTTGGTGATAAGATCAATTTCATCGGCATTCGCATTGACAGCGGCGATTTGGCTTATTTATCAAAAGAAGCGCGGAAAATGCTTGATGAGGCTGGGTTCCCGAACGCGAAAATTTTTGCTTCGAACGATTTGGATGAAGATACGATTTTAAACTTGAAATCGCAAGGGGCGAAAATCGACGTGTGGGGGATCGGCACGAAGCTGATCACGGCATACGACCAGCCGGCGTTAGGTGCGGTATATAAAATCGTAGCGATTGAAAACGAAGCCGGTGAGATGGTCGATACGATCAAAATCAGCGGCAATCCAGAAAAAGTGACGACGCCGGGGCTAAAGCGGGTGTATCGCATCGTCAATAAAATCAATCATAAAGCAGAGGGCGATTACATTGCCTTAGAAAGCGAAAACCCGCAGCAAGAAGAGCGGCTGAAAATGTTCCATCCGGTGTACACATTCATCAGCAAATTCGTCACGAATTTTGAAGCGCGCGACTTGCATGAAACGATTTTTGACAACGGCAAACTCGTTTACACATCGCCGCCGCTTCCGGACATTCAGGCATATGCGAAGGAGAGTTTACGTTTATTTTGGGAGGAATACAAACGAACGCTCAACCCGGAGCAATATCCCGTCGATTTGAGCCAAGCGTGCTGGGACAATAAGATGGAAAACATTCGTAAAGTAAAAGAAAAGATTGGGCACTCATCTGCAAACGAGTAAGCAACCACACCAGTTTCAAAGCTGTCAAAATAGAACAAGGTGTATGCTTACATAGTGCCAGGAGTGGAACGTGCCGACAACAAAGCGTTTGGCTGTCACTAGAACAAGCCCCGAGCTGAAAATAGCTAAGGTGAAAGGGTTGTCAAGGAAAAAAGTGTCCCGCGTTGAAGCGGGGCACTTTTCCACATCACGGCTGTGTTTTTTGAGCTTTCAGCTGCTTGTCCAGTTCGTCAACGAGCTTAGCGAAATGACGCAAGACACGCTCGACTGGTTCGGAGCTTGTCATATCGACACCAGCTCGCTTGAGCAGGCGAAGCGGATCGTCTGACGTGCCGGATCGCAAAAACTGTTTGTACCGCTTCAACGCCTCGCCGCTTTTGTCGGCTTTGATGTCACTGACGATGGCATATGAGGCGGCGAGGGAGGTCGCATATTTGTATACATAAAACGCGTCATAAAAATGGGGGATGCGCAGCCAGCCGCGTGCGGCTCCCGGATCGGCGGCGTATGCCGGACCGTAATACGTTTTCAGCAACTCCAGCCAAAGATGGTTGAGTTCATCTGCCGTCAAGCTGCCGCCTTGACGCACTTTATCATGGATCACCCGTTCAAATTCAGAATACATCACTTGCGTGTACAACGTGCCGCGAATTTGCTCGATCTGTTCGATGAGCAGGCGGAACTTTTCCTCTTTTGTTTTCGCTTGTTTGTACAAATAATCAAGCATCAGCCATTCATTGGCAGTGGATGCCACTTCTGCGGTGAAAATCGAATGGCCGGAATAATGGTACGGCTGTGTGCGGTTCGTGTACACGGAATGCATGGCGTGCCCGAGCTCATGTGCCATCGTCAACACGCTGTCAAGCGATCCGTTGTAATTAAGCAAGATGAACGGATGGGTGTCATACGCTCCCGTATTGTAGCCGCCGGTATATTTTTTTGGGCGCGGGTAAACATCAAGCCATCGTTCCGTAAACGCTCGGTGTACATGCTCGATATAGTCGTCACCAAGCGGTCGGAGCCCTTCCAATAAGAGGGTTTTTGCCGTCTCCACAGGGATGGATTCCTCTGTTTTACCAGCGAGCGGCACATATAAGTCGTAGCTATGGACACGGTCGAGGCCGAGCGCCTGTTTTCGCAACTCAATATAACGATGAAGCGTTGGCAAGTGGCGATGGACGGCAGTGATCAAGTTGTCAAACACTTTCTTTGGCACATCGTCAGCAGCGAGTGCAGCGTCTAGGCCGGATGGATAGCGGCGAATTTCGGCATACAGCTCATCCGCTTTAACGGATGCGTATAGCGTCGCTGCAGCCGTCTGTTCAAGCGCCTCGTAGCTTTTGGCTTTTGCTTCAAACGCGGCTTTCCGGTAACGGCGGTCCGGATGCTGAAGGAGGGTGGCATAGTTATGATCCGTCAGTGTCACTGTTTTTCCGTCCGGCATGCGGACAGACGGCGGCTCGTAATCGCCGCGAGAAGCGTGGTCGTAAATGTTTTCCGCTTCGCCAAGAGCCGGCGCCAGTTTGGCGAGCAGTCGTTCCTCACGTTTTGTGAGCGTATGCGGCTTTTGTTCGCGCAGTTCGGTGAAGTAATAGCGATAGGCCTTGAGCGGCTTGCTGTTTTGGAGCTTTTTGAGCGTCTGCTCCGGAAGGGCGAGCAGCTCCGGCTCGATAAATGCGGTCTTTTCCGCATATTGAGTGGCGAGCGCTTTCACTTTTGCCTCAAGCTGGGCGGCTGTTTTGTCTTTAATGTTGAGGTCGCGTTTTAAATGGGCATAAAGCGACAGTTTTTCAAGCTTGCGGGCCGTTTGTTCATTCAAGGCGAACAGCTTGGCGATCGTTTTGGCATCGTTAAGTTTTCCTTCAAAGGCTGCCAGTTTCGGTAAAGCGTTGTTTACCGCTTGATAGTCGCGCATCCATTCCGCTTCGGACGGATAAATGTCGGCTAAATTCCATTCGTATGCCGTGTCAGCGGCCGACGTTGGCCATGGAATGGCCAAAAGAAGCATCGCCAACAGCGAGACGAGCCGGCGCTTCATATGATCACGTCCTTTCCGTTTTTTTCCTCTCGTCTGTAGTATGTGCAAACAGGAACGTTTTAGCCAAAAAAGAAGAAAGGAAGAGGATGATGGAACGAGTTCAGTTAGCGGACAACTTGTCTTTTTCCCGCGTCATTTACGGCTGCTGGCGGCTCGCCGACTGGGGCTATTCGGCCAGGCAGCTGCTTTCATTAATTGAGTTTTGCCTTGAGCGTGGCATCACCACATTTGACCATGCCGATATTTATGGCAACTACACGTGCGAATCACGTTTTGGCGATGCGCTGACATTAAAACCAAGTTTGCGCAGTCAGATTGAGATCGTGACGAAATGCGGCATTAAGCTGCCATCGAAGTATGGGATGAAATTGTACGATACAAGCAAAGATCATATCATCGCCTCGGTCGAGCAATCGCTGCGGAATTTTCGTACCGATTATATCGATGTCTTGCTCATCCATCGCCCGGATCCGTTCATGAATCCGGAAGAGGTGGCTGAGGCGTTTTGCCAGCTAAAGGCAGACGGAAAAGTGCGTTATTTCGGCGTCTCGAACTTTAAGCGTTCACAGCTTTCAATGCTCGAGTCGTATTTACCATTTCCGCTCGTTACCAATCAAATTGAAGTATCAGCGTACCGGCTGGAAAATCTTGAAGACGGCACGGTTGATCTTTGCTTGGAGAAGCGAATGCCGCCAATGGTCTGGTCGCCGCTCGCCGGTGGAGCGATCTTTTCCGCTGATGATGACCGAGCGGTGCGGTTGCGCGATACCTTGGAACAAGTGCGGGGTGAGCTCGGCGCCGAGACGATCGATGAAGTGCTGTACGCGTGGCTTTTCGCCCATCCGGCGCGGATGATGCCGATTGTCGGCTCAGGGAAACAAGAACGAATCGAGCGGGCGGTGCGAGCATTATCTTTCTCGTTGTCCCGTGAGCAATGGTTCGCCATTTTGCAAAGTTCGATGGGGCATGATGTACCGTAAGGAGAGAAGTCAATGAAAGTCATTATTGCAGAAAAACCAGATCAAGGGGCAACACTCGCCTCCATTTTTCGCACGAAAAAACGGCAAGGTTATATCGAAATTTTGCCAAACGACTTGTTTCCGGACGGAGCGTACATGACATGGGCGATCGGCCATCTTTGCCAGCTTGCGCCGCCTGAGCGGTATCGCTCGGAATGGAAGCGGTGGACGTTGAAGGCGCTGCCCATCATTCCAGAACGATTTGAATACGAAGTGGAAAAAGCGAAAGCAAAGCAGTTCAAAGTCGTGAAAGAACTGCTGCGGAAGCCGGAAGTGAAGGAAATCATTCATGCCGGCGACGCCGGGCGTGAAGGGGAGCTCATTGTGCGCAACATCATCCGCCTGAGCGGCGTCAATAAACCGATGAAGCGGCTTTGGCTGTCGTCATTGACCCCGAAAGCGATTGAAGAAGGGTTTCGCCGCTTGCTCGACGAGCGGACGACGCGTCCATTGTATGAGGAAGCGTACGCCCGCGCCTGCGCGGATTGGCTCGTCGGCATGAACGCTTCACGAGCCTACAGCCTGTTGCTTAAGGAGCGGGGGATGAACGATGTGTTCTCCGTTGGGCGCGTGCAAACGCCGACATTGGCCTTAATTGTCCGGCGTGAGCGGGAAATTGAACAGTTTCGCCCTGAGCCGTTTTGGGAAGTGGTCGCTTCGTTTGTCATCGGCGATAAGCAGTATGAAGGAAAATGGATAGATGAAAACGGGCAAACGCGTCTCAAGGACGAAGCGATGGCAAAAAACATCGCCGCTTTCTGTCGGGGGAAGCAGGCGGTAGTCGCCGACGTCCGTACGGAGCGGAAAACGTTCCAACCGCCGCTGTTGTTCAACCTGTCGACACTGCAGGCGACAGCGAACAAACTCTATCGCTTTTCCCCCAAAAAAACGCTCGATGTGTTGCAGTCGCTCTATCAAAAAGGAATCGTCTCGTATCCACGCTCTGATTCGATGCATGTGACCAGGGGAGAGGCGGAAACGTTCCCGGCTATTTTACAAAAGCTGTCGGCGTTTTCAGCGTACGCTTCGTATTTTCCGCTGCCGCAGCCTTCGATTTTACATAACAAACGTTATGTAAATGAAAAGAAAGTGACTGACCATTATGCCATCATTCCGACCGAACAAGTCGTTGACCCAGAAAAGCTGTCGGCCGATGAGCGGAAAGTGTATGATTTGATCGTCCGCCGACTCATCGCCGCCCATCACCAGGCGGCGGTTATCGATTATACAACGGTGGCGACGCTTGTTGATGGACGTGCTCGTTTCATCACAAAAGGAAGACAAGTCATTGAGGAAGGATGGCGCGCTGTCATTCGCCCACATGAGGAGGAAAAGGAAACGGTGCTTCCGCTACTCTGCCAAGGTGAAGCCGGCGAAGTGGCGGACATCCAAGTAAAAGAAGGAAAAACGGAACCTCCGAAACGGTATACGGAAGGGCAACTCATTACGCTCATGAAAACAGCCGGGAAGTTTTTAGATGATGAAGCGCTTGAAAAAGTGCTCGCCAAAACGGAAGGGCTCGGCACAGAGGCGACAAGGGCGGCGATCATTACGATGCTGAAAGAGCGGAAGTATATCGAGGTGAAAAACAACCTTGTGTATGCGACGGACAAGGCCAAAGTATTGATCGAGGCGCTCGGTGGCACGATTCTCGCTTCACCGGAAATGACGGCAAAATGGGAACAGCGTTTAAGCGAAATTGGTGAAGGAGCGGCCTCCTCCGCCGCGTTTATGGAACAGGCGAAAAAGCTGGCGCAAAAAGTGGTTGCTGATGCCATCGCCGCTGCGCCAAGCTGGAATTTCAGCGGGCTTGACACCGCTTCGATCCAGCGGACGAAAACGAAAAAAACGGTTGGTGAACCGCTCGGGCGCTGTCCGCTTTGCGGCGGAACCGTCGTTGACAAAGGAACGTTATACGGCTGTGACCAATATGTGAAAACGAGCTGCTCGTTTACGGTCTCAAAACGTATTCTCGGCAAGTCGATTTCGGCGGCGAATATGAAAAAGCTGCTTGCGAAGGGCAAAACGAATGTCATCAAAGGATTCAAAAAAGGTGGAAAAACGTTTGACGCTGTCCTAGTGTGGGATGAAAACGATAAGAAGCTGTCATTTCAGTTTCCGAAACGGTGACGGAAGGCAGATAAAGCATGCTGCTTGTGAAAAAGCGTTTCGCAAAAAGGCGGGCCGTGAACGGCCTGCTTTTTTTCATTTTTGAATCCGCTCGCTAACCAGCCGAGGGTGTTTGATGTGGCAAAGCTGAACGGCTTGTACAACCATCCGCAAACATTACCTTGCGGATGGCGGTGGTCTATTGTGATCGTAAATAGGCCGTTTGTGTCATCAGCAATCGGCTACATCGATCTGCTTTTTTGATGATAAATGAAAGGAGAAATGCTTTTAATCAAATAAACCGTAATTATATTATGTTAACAAAAGAGGAGCCGCCCAACTATCTGTTAACCACGGGGCGGCTGGTGGCAAGCAGCAATGCGGGCGGGGCGGTCCGGGTAGTCGGTGAACAAGCCGTCAACGCCGATGGAGCATAGACGTGCCAAATCGTGTGGGTTGTTCACCGTGTAGACATGCACGATGAGCCCGCGGCTATGAGCGGCATCCACCCACTCTTGATTGGCGAGTGAAAGCGGCAAGCCAACGCCATCGGCATAGACGGCGACCTGCTCTAGCAGCTCGTTCGGGCTTATACGAGCCGTCTCGCGTTCTCCAATGAGCTGAATGAGCGGAATGCTATTTGGGATGAGCGGCCTTAGCGTCTGCAAACTCTCGGGGTGAAACGATTGAAATATGATGCGTCCGCGCTGTAAATAATAATGTTTTTGCAATAGCTGTACGACCGATTTTTCGATGCCGGGCTGCTTTAGTTCAATGTACAAAGGGGCATCGATTCGTTCTGATTTCAGCGTGTGTATGATGTCCTCAAGTGTCGGGATCGGTTCGCCGGCAAAGCGCTTACCAAACCAGGAGCCGGCATCAAGACGCTTCAGCTCGGCGAGTGAAAAATCGCCAACCTGCCACGGAGAACGGCGAGGGTAGACGGTTTCGGCATTCGTCGTTCGGGCGAGTGTTGCATCATGCATGGCGATGAGTTTTCCGTCTTTCGTCATGCGCACGTCAACCTCAATATAATCAGCGTGCATGCGGGCGGCAAGCCGGTAGGAGGCAAGTGTATGCTCCGGTGCATGTCCGGAAGCACCGCGATGGGCGATGATGATCGGCTCGCGGGTGACAGACGGCTGTTGTGGAGCAGCAGAGGAGGCTAAGCCTAGCGGTAACCATACCAAGAACGAGACATAAAGCCATATTCGATGCAACGTCATCCCCCCTTTCTGTTTCCAGCATACCTTATTGGAATGAAACGGTTGTGAAGACAAGATGAAGAGATGGTAAAACGTGCGGAACGTGAATGCTTATCCGTATTTTTCCACTTGATGCAAAACGATATTCGTTTTTACGTATAAAGGAAGCCACTATGCTGCATACTGTGAATGACGACAAACACGTTGGGCTATAGCCAAGTGGTAAGGCAACGGACTTTGACTCCGTGATGCGCTGGTTCGAATCCAGCTAGCCCAGCTGAACGTCTGGTCAAACCGGAGGGGCTTTGAGCCGGTGAAAACGGTCTCCGCTATATATCGGCGCGGGGCCGTTTTTTATGGTTTCAATGCGATCGGTGGAATACATCGAAGCGATTGACGGCCACACAATGGTTTGGTTCACATCGCCGCGTTCGTGTCAGTCGTTCGAATGAAAGATCGTCGACAAAAAACTGCTGAGGCAGAAGGATTTTGGCGAATGACGGCGAATGCAAAACATGAAAGGGGAGAGCGACAATGAAAACAGCCGATTTATGCGATCAATTTTTAGACGAGTTGCAAGTATGCGAGTTGCCGTTCCAATCGTACGGCGGAAAGCGGGCGTTTTCCGGGCCGATTGCGACGGTCGATGTGTTTGAAGACAACGTCCTTGTCCGAGAAGCGCTGGAGACGGTGCCGCCGGGGACGGTGCTCGTGGTCGATGGAAAAGGCTCGCGCCGCGTCGCGCTATTAGGCGACCGGCTGGCGCAAATCGCTTGCGAGAGGGGGCTTGCTGGCGTCATCATCCACGGCTGCATCCGCGATTCAGCGGAAATTGGCGCCATGCCGATTGGCGTGATGGCGATCGGCACATGCCCGGTGAAAAGCAAAAAAGAGGGAAAAGGCTCACGCGACGTTGCGCTCGAGTTTGGCGGCGTCCGCTGGGAGCCAGGGGCGTACGTGTACGCTGATGCGGACGGCGTTGTCGTCGCCAACAAAGATTTGTTGGCGAAAAATGGTTGACGGCTGCGGTCGAGTCTCGTTCAATACAACGAACAGGTTGAGGCGATGGAGATGGAATGGCATGAAGTGCGTTCATTGTATCCAAATCAATTTGTGAAATTACAAGTATTAAAGTCCCATTTAGAGGGAGATCAAGAAATCATTGAAGAGGTGGCTGTTATCGGAACGGTTTCCGACAAGGATGCAACTCGTGAGTTGCTGCAATCGAAAGGGAATCAGCTTGTTTATCATACTAGCCACAAGGAGATTGTTTTAAAAGTTCGGGGAGCGATTGGCCTGAGAGGGAAATTTCATTATGCAGATTGAATATCGTGAAGGCTTGCTGTTTGCATCGATCGAAATCGTTTATCAAGGAAGGTCTAAGTTGATTCATAATATGGTGATTGATACTGGTGCGGCGAAAACAGTGATTTCTCAAAATGCAGTAGAAGATATTCATTTGCGGGTAGAGCCGGGCGATCGTATTGTGGCTTATTACGGAATCGGTGGGAAAGAGTACGCGTTTACAAAAAAATTAGACTGTATTCAGCTAGATTCTTTCCAGCTAAGAGAGTATGAAATTGATTTTAGCGGGATGGACTATGAGGGGATTAACGGTTTGTTAGGATTGGATATATTGCTGGGCGCTGGATTTGTCTTAGACCTGGACAAGTTGGAGATGTATCGTTCTGGTTGAAATGGAACGCCCGCTCGAAATGCCAAAAAGAAGGAAAAGGCGCCCGCGACGTTGCGCTCGAGTTTGGCGGCGTCCGCTGGGAGCCAGGGGCGTACGTGTACGCTGATGCGGACGGCGTTGTCGTCGCCAACAAAGATTTGTCGGCAAAAAACGGTTGACGGCAACGCATTGGTTGTACTACGATGAAAACGGATGCTTGTTCCATGACAGCGCATATATGGCGGTAAGACAAACAAGGTGCCTAGCCCGCTTAGGGCTTGGGTGAAAAGGGAAGCTCGGTGAAAATCCGGCACGGTGCCCGCCACTGTGATGGGGAGCTTTGCGGCAGCAAGTCACTGAAGGATGCTTCGGGAAGACGCCGCCAAGCGATGATCCTAAGTCAGGAGACCTGCCTTGTTTGGATCGGACGGATGCCTACGGGACTATAGGCAGACGTGCGGGAGAATGACGGCTTTAGGGGCCCTGTTTGGGCCGTTTACGGCTTTCGTATACATTTTTCTGCACCTCTGCTGTAGAGGTGCTTTTTCTTTTGTCGAAAAACCGTCCGTCTGCCGCATTTCATTCTACCATTCTAGCAAAAGGAGGGATTTGGTGGCGACGTGGGATTTGCGGGGAATGAAGCATCATGTGCTCATTTGCAACGGAGGGACGTGCCTCCGCCATGGCGGAGATGACGTGACAACGGCGGTGCGCGAGGAGATCGCCCGTCTCGGGCTTGACGACGCTG
>Ga0310830_100900_pt1 | contig 16843 bp, 19 predicted proteins | sample WT_ome_5_FD_201301 | JGI IMG/M metagenome (GOLD analysis project Ga0310830, IMG submission 201301) | Sorghum-adapted microbial communities enriched on wild type (WT) sorghum from Joint BioEnergy Institute, Emeryville, California, United... ...
GGTCAGGCAACAACGGCTCCAAACGAGCCCACTCCGCATCCGTCAAATCATGACGACCAACCACAAAAGTGGTCTATCCCACCCGCCGTCAAAGATCCAGGAGACACGCCCTAGGTGGCATCGGTCAGGTCGATCAGATCACTGACACAAAGTCAAAGCAAAAATCACATGATAACGACAGTCGTAACGCTGTGCAGCATTTGCGCCTTTCCGCCGACTTCGTGGCGATTGTATCGATCATCGCTGTTCATGGAATACCATGATCAACAGAAACAGGCCTAGCAGCGGACTAATTCGCGAACGCATGGGCATCCGGTGCAACACAACCGACAACTACATCACCGATGCACGCTACGTCTACATAGGACACATCGACCATCGCCTCGATAGTATGAACCCGGGCCGGGACATCCAATCGAGCGGCGAGAGGATCATAGAGTGACCAAGGCGGCGACCTTCGATTTCTCCGGGACGCTGTTTCGCAGTGAGGACACGGTGTCCTGGTTGCGTGGCGCGCTCGAGGAGGTGGGTATCTCGGCGAGCGACCACGAGATTGCGGATGCCGCCAAGGCGCTGGAGGCGAGCGGCGGGCCGGGCCGGCGGACACACGAAGGTTGCCGGTCAGCCCGCCGTTCGCCGTCGGCGGCCGACGGTGGACGGTGAATACCCCCGGGGGTATAGTGGGTGCATACCCCCAGGGGTATCACCGTCAGTGTGATGGAGGAGGCCGCGACGTGAGGATCGTCATCGTCGGTGGGGTCGCCGCGGGGATGAGCGCGGCCGCTCGGGCCCGGCGACTGGACGAGAACGCCGAGATCATCGTGCTCGAGCGAGGCGAGCACGTGTCGTACGCCACCTGCGGCCTGCCCTACTACGTCGGGGGCGAGATCGACGACGCCTCCTCGTTGCTCGTGCAGACACCGGAGTCCCTCCGGGCGGCGCTGGCCCTGGACGTCCGGACCCGGCACGAGGTGACCGACATCGACACAGCGGCCCGGACGGTGACCGTCCACAGTGACCGGGGCGTGGAGACGCTCGCGTACGACGCGCTCGTGCTGGCGCCGGGTGCGGTGGCGGTCCGCCCGCCGATCCCCGGCCTGGACTCGCCGCGGGTGCACATGCTGCGCACGGTGCCGGACGCGCTCGCCCTGCGCGCGGCAGTCGAGGGCTCGGCGCGCCGGGCCGTGGTGCTGGGGGCCGGCTTCATCGGCCTCGAGGCGGCTGAGGCGCTCGCACGGCAGGGCGTGCAGGTCAGCGTCGTCGAGCTCGCCGACCACGTGCTGCCGCCGCTGGAAGAGGAACTGGCCTTTCTGGTCACCGAGGAGCTCGACCGGCTCGGCATCACCGTCCACACGGGAGTCGGGGCCCGCGAGATCATCTCCGGCGCGACGCAGGACGAGGTCGTCCTCACCGACGGCACCCGCCTCCCCGCCGACCTGGTCGTTGTATCCGTGGGGGTACGCCCCGACACCGCGTTCGTCGAACGCGCCGGCATCCGCTGCGAGAACGGCGCGATCGTCACCGACGAACACGGCCGCACCTCGGCACCGGGCGTCTGGGCGGTCGGCGACGCGGTGGTCAGCACCGACGCGGTGACCGGGCTGCGGCGACCGGTGGCCCTGGCGGGACCGGCCAACCGGGCCGGGCGTCTCGTCGCCGACGACATCCTCCGCCCCGGCTCGGCCCGACCACTGCCGCGGCCGGTCGGCACCGCGATCGTGCGCGTCGGCCGGCTCACCGCCGCGATGACCGGGGCGAACCGGGCCTCGCTCACCGCGGCCGGCATCGCCTTCCACACCATCCACCTGCACCCCAACCAGCACGCCGGCTACTTCCCGGGCGCCAGCTCGATCCATCTCCTTGTGCACATGCGCGAGGACGGCGTGCTGCTGGGCGCGCAGGCGGTCGGGACCGACGGCGTGGACAAGCGCATCGACGTGCTGGCCACGGCGATCCGGGCCGGCATGACCGCGCCCGACCTGATCGACCTGGATCTGGCCTACTCGCCGCCGTACGGGCAGGCCAAGGACCCGGTCAACCTCGCCGGCATGGTCGCGGCCAACGTGCTCGACGGCACCCTGCGGCTCTGGTACGCGCAGGACCTGCCGACCGTCCGCCAGACCGCGCTGCTGCTGGACACCCGCAGCCGCCGCGAGTACCGCGCCGGCCACCTGCCCGGCTCGCTGAACATCCCGCATACCGAGCTGCGGGACCGCCTGGACGAGGTGCGCCGGGCGGCGGCGGGGCGACCGGTGCGCGTGCTGTGCGCCTCCGGGGTGCGCTCGGCGCTGGCCCACCGCATCCTCGCGCAGGCCGGCTTCGACTCGGCATCGCTCTCCGGCGGCCTGCTGACCCTGCGGGCCGTGCACCGGGACGGCGCCGGCGACGAGCCGGAGCGGATCCGGCAATCGGCCGCCTGACCCGCGGCGCTCGGTCGGGCCAGCCCCGCGCGGAGGCGACGACCCGCCGTCTCACCGACGTACCGCGCCCCTGACGTACGACCACGAAGGAGACCACCATGGCCGTGAGCGATCCGGACGCCCGCCGCCGCATCCTCAACCGCCTGCGCCGGGCCCGCGGGCAACTCGACGGCGTCATCGCCGCCGTCGAGGCGGGCGCTTCGTGCCGCGACGTGGTCACCCAGCTCGCCGCCGTCTGCGCCGCGCTCGATCGGGCCGGCTTCAGCATCATCTCCACCGCGATGAAGGACTGCCTCAGCGATTCCGACCGCGGCGGACGGAGCGATGAGAACCTGACCACCGAGGAGCTGGAGAAGCTCTTTCTCATGCTCGCCTGAGTTGTCCAGGCTCGCCGGACCAGGGCCCGATTCGGCGAGCCCTCGATACCAGCCCGAAACCAGCACTACCAAGGAGCGCACCATGTGTCGTACGGTCACCTGCCGCCGCTGCGGCAAGACCACCTGGGCCGGCTGCGGACAGCACGTCAACGAGGTCATGCGCACTGTCCCGCCGGACCAACGCTGCCCCGGTCACCGCGACGAACCCGCCGCCGGGTTCTGGGGGCGCCTGTTCGGCCGCTGACCACAGCCGGGGCGACCGGGTGCGGCGTGAGAGGATCACAGCGTGGCCAAGGCAGTGATCTTCGATTTCTCCGGGACGCTGTTTCGCTGTGAGGACACGGAGTCCTGGTTGCGCGGCGCCCTCGACCAGGCGGGGATCACGGCGAGCGACCGGGAGATCGCGGACGCCGCCGCGGCGCTGGAGGCGAGCGGTGGCCAGCCCGGCGGGCACTCGAAGGTCGCCGTTCCGCCGCACCTGGCCGAGCTGTGGGAACGCCGGGACACGTCGCCGGAGGCGCACCGACGCGCGTACACCGCGCTGATCGAGCGGGCCGCCCTACCGTGGCCCGGGCTGGTGGACCTGCTGTACGAGCGGAACGCCCGGCCCGAGGCATGGTGGCCGTACCCGGACACGGTGCCGGCCCTGCGCCTGCTCGCTGAGCGCAGCGTGCCGGTCGCGGTGGTCTCCAACATCGGCTGGGACCTGCGGCCGGTCTTCCGGTACCACGGGGTGGATCCGCTGGTGCGCGGCTACCTGCTCTCCTACGAGGAGGGCCTCATCAAGCCCGACCCGCGTCTCTTCCAGCGCGCCTGCGCGTTGCTCGGCCACGACCCCCGCGACGTCCTCATGGTCGGCGATGACCCGGTCGCCGACGGCGGAGCCAGCGCGATCGGCTGCGCGTTCCGGGCCGTGCCCCACCTGCCGCCGGCGCAGCGCCCGCGGGCCCTCCTCGACGCCATCGAGGACGTAGGTCGCTGAGCCAAAGGTCATGCCGCGCGGGTCGTGCCCCGAGCCAGGTGCGGTGCCGTGCCTGCCCATACGCCCACGCCGGCTCGAACCGGTGAGCGTCCTCACTGGACGCCGACGCGGCCGCAAGGGCCGAACGGCCCGAGCAATGCGGCGCAAGGCGCGTACCGTGGAAACCCGTGTCAGCGCGAAACGAGAACGGGCGGGTGGAGAACGGGAGGGGTAGAGGGAAGACGATGGGTTCGATGACCGCGGACGCCGCACCGAAGCGCAGCCTGCTGTACGGCATCAAGCGGTGGATGTACCGCACCGGCCGCCCCAACTGGCTCGCCCGGGCGATGAACCGAATCTCCGCCATCCAGTTCGCCCGCGGCTTTCTCGCCCCGAACCACTGGGTGACGCTGCAGGTCCGGGGTCGGCGCAGCGGACAGCTCATCTCGTTCCCGCTCGTCCTGACCGAGTACGACGGCGGGCGCTACCTGGTGGCGATGCTCGGCCCGAACACGAACTGGGTGCGCAACATCCGGGCGGCGAACGGCCGGGCCGTCCTACGTCACGGGCGCACCGAGCAGGTACGCCTGGTGGAGGTCGAACCGGCCGACCGCGCGCCCATCCTGCGTCGTTACCTGGACGTCGCTCCGGGCGCCCGGCCCCACCTGCCGGTCCGGCGCGGCGCCCCGCTGGCCGCGTTCGAGCGCATCGCCGCGGACTTCCCGGTCTTCCGAGTGGAGCCCGCGGGCTGACGCGCCGGGGTCACCAGTCGTCCGCTCCGGGTCGGGCCCCGACGGTCGGCCAGGAGCACCACGCCGGTGCCAGGGAAGGGTCCGGCGCGCCGTCTCACCTACCCGCGCCGTCTCACCTACCCGCGCCGTCTCACCTACCCGCGCCGTCTCACCTACCCGCGCCGTCTCACCTACCCGCGCCGTCTCAACTGCTCGCGGCGTCTCACATGCCGAGACCGCCACTCGCAAGCACGACCACGGTGGGGTGCCGGCCAGCGCTGGCGCATCCCTGGGCCCGGATCCCCCACCGACCTGACCGGCCGACTCACCCACGAGGTGATTCGCGACCAGGGCACCCCGCTTGGCCGCCTGGCGTCAATCTGGGTGAGCCGGACGGAGCGGACTGGGGATCTTTTGACGCGCGAGGCGTACGAGGCGAGCCGCACCCAGCAAACTGTTCAGATGGCTACTATGAGTGTGTGACGCGGAGCCGACGGTTGTGACGGTCGCGGACAGACAGGCTGGGGCGTCCCCGAGCCCGTCCGCCGACCAACCTCACCGGACCGCCTCCGGTAGGGACTTCTACATCGATATATTGAGAGCAGCCGCCATCGTGCGCGTGGTCGTGTACCACGTGATGGAGCTCGGCTGGCTCACCATCGTGTTCCCCGCCATGGGCGTCATGTTCGCCATCGGCGGTTCGCTCACGGCCCGGTCGCTGACGGTCGCCGAAGGTCGAGCGGAACGACTCTCCCGCAGCACCGCGACCGTCATGATTAGCCGCTTCCGACGCCTCCTGCCGAGCGTGTGGGTCTTCGGCGGGGTGGGCGTGATCGCCGCGCTCGGGCAGGGGTATCCCGTAAGCGCGCTGCGCGATCACCCTGGGCTGCTGTGGTGGATCTTCCCGCTCTCCGCTCCGGCTCAGTTGCCGGGTGATGTGGCCTGGGCGTTCACCGGCGGGTTGTGGTACCTCACCACGTACCTGTGGTTCGTGGTCCTCACCCCGCTCCTGCTGCGCCTGTTCCGGTCGTGGCCGCGCTCGACGATCGTGGTGGTGATCGCCGTGCCGGTGATCCTCCACCTGGAGCTGCTCACGATCGGCGGCACGTTCCACCCGCAGGCGTACGACCTGACCCAGTACGCCGCCTGCTGGGTCATCGGGATTGCGCACCGCGAGAGGTGGCTGGCCCGGGTACCGGCGGCGGTGTTCTGGCCCGGGGTGGGCTTGCTTGCCCTCGTCGTGGGGTGGTGGTTCGTCGCGTCCGGCCAGACGCTGAAGGCGGTGGACCTGCACGAAATGCCCGTGGTGAACGCCCTGTGGTCGGCGGCGTTCGCGGCGGGCCTGCTGCGACTCGGATCGCACGAACGCACCGCGCGAGCGATCGGCCGGGCCCGATCGTTTCCGGTGGTCGGGTCGGCCGTGCAGGTCATGAACGCGCGGGCGTTGACGATCTACCTCTGGCACCTGCCGTGCGTGCTGTTGGCGCACCGGCTGACCGGCTTCGATTCCGCCACCGGTCCCTGGGTGTGGCCCGGCGTCATCACCGTGGCCGCCACCGCGTTGGCCGTGGTCGCCGTCGGCTGGGTCGAGGACGTCGCGGCGCGCCGACCACTCACCGCGCCCTGGCGCCTGCCGGGCGGCCCGGCCCTTCAGAGCGCCACTCGACGCTGACGCGGGCGGTCGCGGCGGCGAGCCGCTCGTCGGGGATTGGCCAGTGGGCCAGCCGCTGCATGGTCCTCACCAGCGCCGCGAAGCCTCCCGACACGCCGCGCCGGATCAAGCCAAGGCATCGGAACGGGCGCGGCACCACTGACCACAGTGGATCGTACGGTGGCCGACAAGGGCTTGGCGCTGCAGCTCCGTCGGCAGTATTTTCGCCCAGCGACTAACGGTCTACTCGGCTCGGGCGTTCGACGCCTCGCTCATCGAGGTACCAAAGCTGCTCTACGTCCTGCCGGTGGCGGGCGAACCATTGTGGCGGGTTGGCGCCAGATTGATCTGCCCCCGCGCCAACGCTTGATCCCGCGCCGCCGTCAGCCTCCCCCACCGCGAGCCTCCTCGGGACCGGTCGTCCAGAATGCCGTCATGACGCAGGCCGGAGACGACCGCACGCAGCCCATCCCGTGGCTCGGCCGGGCGCCCGCACCCCCGACCCGCCTCCCGGACACCGCCGAGCTGCCGATCGTGCCGTCACCGGCCAGCCCACCTCCGGGCGAAACCGGGCGAACCGGGCGCCGGCTGTGGATCGTCGCGCTGATGGTCGTCTGCTTCGTCGCCGGAGCCACGATCACGCTGCTTGCCAGTCGAGGGCCGCGCAACGAGCTCGGGGTCGGCCCCGGCACCCAGGAATCGTCGTCCCCCTCACCCACGCCGACCACACCGCCGCCGCCAGGCATCGGTGACCCCGTCCGCGACACCACCATCGAGTTCGTCGTGACCGAGGTGTCCTGCGGGCAGAACACCGTGGGTGAGGGCTTGCTCACCCGCCGGGCCCGGGGCCATTACTGTGTGGCGAGCTTCGAGCTGCGCAACGTCGGCCGCGTCCTCGCGATCCTGAACGTCACCGATCAGTACGCCGTGACCGCCGCCGGTTCGCGCCATCGGGCCAACGCCGATGCCACGGCGGCCGCCAATAACGTGCTGTTCGTCCTGCCACTCCCGGTGGCCCCCGGCGAGTCCGCCTCGGGAAAGATCGTCTTCGACATCCCGGAGGACGCTACGCTCGCCGCCCTGGAGCTGCACGACAACGGACGCTCCGACGGCGCCGTCATCACGGTCCGGCCGGAAGACATCACCGTCCACTAGGCACGGTCGGCCCCGTCCCGGTTCAGGCCACGTCCCTCGCGTTAGCCAGCCGGCCGTCGACCCGATCGCTGACTCCGACCGGCCCTCACGATGGCCGCAGGTGGTCGATCGCGACGCCGTACTGCTCGGCCAGTCGCTGGGCGATCAACGAGCGGTGGCAGGCCTCGGGGTCTTGCTCGACACAGAACAGCGCGGCCGCCCCGCGGCTCGGCAGCGCCGACACGAGCGACGCCAGGTCGACCCGATCGAGGATCTCCGTGGTGTAGCGACGGACGTACTCGGGGGCCAGCTCCCGGCGCGAGCGCTTGCCGACCCCCTGGCGGTCGTCCTCGGCGTACTGCAACTGGCGCAGCTGGGTGGTCGGGGCGAGCTCGAGGTGGTGTTCGTACGCGATGTCGGCCTCGCCGAGGAGCGCCTGCAGTCGACCCGCGTTCGCCCAGGCGTACTCGGAGCCGCGGACAGCGCGCCGCTGCCGCACGTCGAGCAGGAGGCGGACTTTCGCGCGCCGCAGGCACTGCACGAACGACTCGCCGTCAAAGCCATAGGTGCCGATCGTCACCACCCTACGTCCAGACATCGTCACCCCGCCTGCCCTCGTGCCTGTCCGCGTGGAGTTCCCGTCAGCGGCGCGGCCTGCAGCTCATCGACTGCTCGTCCGGCCCACCGCCACGGCGATCGCCACTCGCTACAGCGTCTCATCCCGAGCGCGGGCGTCGTTGGCGGCCAGCCATGGTGTCGCCGGGACCGGGCAGCGACGGGTTGAGGCTCCTCGCGACACGGAGCAAGACGTACCCTCGCCGGGTTCCCGGTCACGCTCGGATCTGGCCCGGATCTCACACGACGAGTTCCGCGGCCACGCAGGTCCCGCCATTACGGCAAGCCCCGTCGCTGACGATGTGGAGCGAGGCCATGGGGACGCTGACTCGAGAGTCCACCGACGTCGACGTGTTTGAGTGGATCTGTCGACTGACGATGGGAGGTCACAGAGTAAGGCGCGTGGGCCGGCCAGGTGGGCCGCCGGGTTTGGCCCGGTAGGCGGGGACTCCGATGGAGATGGCGAGCATGCAGGCCGCCGACGTGCCGAAGGCAGCCGACACATCATCATCGAAAAACGTCAAGCCAGTGCCGCCGTAGTCGAGCGCGAACGCGGACAACTGCAGGCGTCCGGCCGCGATGCCTGCCTCGAGCTGGGCGATACGGTACCCTCGGTCGCCCCACCGGTTGAGTATGGATTCGAGGTCGGCACAGGCGTAGACGGTGTACGCCGAATCGCCACCCAACGACTGGTCAAGGCACAGTCCCCGGCTCAGCTCTCGTACCTGACCCTCCGGCATGAGCCGATACGGCTGCGCCGCACCCTCGACCCAGTGGTACAGCCCGGGTGGCACATCACGCACGGCGTGGACTGCGACCTCGTACCTGAGAAGGGACGACCCCTCCGCCATCACATCGGTCGGCACGGGCCGACCGGCGACCGCCAACCCCCATCGCAACAGGTCGACCGGAACCGTCACCCGCCGCATCCGCCTGGTCGAGCCACGACGCAGAATCACCGTTTCGATCGGGTCGGCTGAGGACGCGGCTGCGGCGCCGACAGTGGGCGACGCATGCGACGGCCCGGTGACAGCCGCCGTACGCCAAGCCTTCACCCGGTCGGCGCTCGGGAGGTTTCCTGCTTCCTGCACGCGGGTAATCGAAGGAAACTCGACCTGCCTCCGCGACAGTGGCGCTGGTTCAGGCATCGCCCCGGCCAAGGGGCCGCTGCTGGTTGAGGCGGCCACCTCGCCCGCACCGACGGTGATCACTGCCACGGGGAACTCCGCTCGTCCGTCGATTCCGAGCAGACGGCACAGGGCCGAGTCGACAAACCCGAGCCAGACACGCGCAGGCAGCTGGTCGCCTTCGGCGACCGCGAGAAGGTTGGCCAGCATCGTCCCGGCATCCCAATAGACGTGACGCCAGCCTCGGTCCGCGTACTTCCATGCTGTCCGCCACGGTATGCCGGTCAGCATCAGGACAACCGGGCTGGCTGGAAGGTCAGGCTCCGCGAGAATCTGGGCGATCGCCTCACGGCAGTCCCCGGCCCGCAGCTCCTCCAGGCCGAACGCGTCTGGCGCGAAGTGGTACAGGCCGGCGGGTATCCCGGCCACTTTCCCGACCGCGATGTACACCTCAACCGGGTGAAGATTGCCCGCGGACGCGGCAGCCCGGAACGCGACCTCCTCGCCCACGCCGGCCGCGACTCTGACGACGCCAGCAGAGTAGAAGAGCAGCCGGGCAACTTGTTCTGCGTCAACGGTTCCTCCGTCGGGTGGAACGCGACCCGACAGCACGTCGACCGCGGCAACACCCCGGGGCGGAAGCTCCGCAGGCAGGGAACGAATGCGCGCCTGCGGGTAGCGCTTGAAGGGCCGCGGCCGGTTACGCGGATCCATCGGGACGAACCCAGCCACGCTAGGCTGCGGCCAGCGTCGCGGGCTTTGGCTCGTCTCGCGATGGTAGAGCGCGGCTACCTCGCCCGCGACCACGTCGCACCGACGTCCGCAGGTCTTCCGCAGACGGTCAACGAACCTGTTCGAGCACCCATGGGCTCATTATCGTGGCGTTTGCCGCGCACGCCTGCCGGTCGAGGCCGAGCGCTCGCTTGACCCCCTCTCAGGGGACACGAGCCCGCCGTTTCCTTCCGCGCGCTTCCGGCTCACCGCTGCGCCCCGGGTCACCGAGGCAAACCTACGCGAAATCGTAAGCAGGAAAGATCGCACTCTATCAAATAACCATAGGTTGATGTTGACGGGCCGTGACTCACCCTGACCGTACGCAACGAACCGCCAGGCACGGCAGACCGGCACCGGCCGGACACGTGGCTCGGCATCGGCAGGATTGCATGCGTAGCGTGGGTTCGCGCTCGCCGGCACTGTGGCAGTGGAGGTTCCCCTGGGGCCTCGGCCTGTCCGTTCGCAGTCTCCGTCCATCGAAGTTCCCGGAGGAGTTCCGCCGGGACGCGATCGAGTTGGTGTCCGCCTCGCCGCAGCGGGCCGTGGCGGGGACCGGTGGTTATTGCGTGTCGACGTCGGCGGCCAACGCTTCGCGGATCCGCGTCGCTAAGCGCGCAGCGTCCTCGGGCGACCAGGCGAGCACTCCGTTCTCAGCCATCAACGCGTGGAACTGCTGACGCTCGTACGGCACGCCCGGCGGCAGCGGCGCGATGTGCCAGTGCACATGGGAGTTTCCCTGCTGGCTGCCCAACGACAACACGTACGTCCGCTCCGACCGGACCACCTGCTCGACCCCCCGCGCAACCCGGTACACCACCGCCTGGAGGCGCCTCTACTCGACGGGACTCAATCGCAGGACGACGATCAGCGGACGGGTCAGGCACAGGACCGGTTCCGCATTTACGGACAATCACAACAAGACCGGCGTCAACTGATTCGGGACCACGACAGGCGACGAACATATCGCCATTTCGACAGTTTGAAAGCACGGACGCCGGCGTGTGCTAGAGTTCAGCCGCCCATCGTTCTGGTCCGCAGACGGCTCGCCAGCTGAAAGCAACCTGGCGGCGAGAAGTAGAGGCTCCCTCGCGACCCGGGCTCCACGTCTTTGACCATCACGGTGGCGCGATCCTGCCTGCGTACATAGGTACGCATTCGCACGCTCATTGACTCGAGTCAACCTCAGAGATGGAGCAGGACTTCGATGAACAGCAGGACGAAGCGTGTAGTCGTTCCAGCCGCTATCGTCGGTGGGTTGGTTGGGGTCAGCGCAGCTGCGTTTGCCGCTGTCACGCTGTTCCTTTCGACGTTGTCCGGCTCAGTGGTCAACGTGCTTCCGCTCCCGACCCCACAGCCGTCCCTCATCTCACTCGAGCTCGTCAGTGCTCGGCCCCTGACTTCGGAAGAGAACGCATACGGGCTGGTGGACCTGCCTCCGGACACCTCATGCGAGGTGAACGTCGACGCGAGCGACACGTTCATTCCGTTCCGGATGAACGGATACCCCGGAGCAGCCTGCGTTGTGCGAGTCGCGTATGAATGGGAAGGCGATGAGCGACTCCCGACCATCGAGGCGAACCTCCCTGGCCTGCAAGTCCTGCCATACCAGTACGGCGGAGGCTACGACCCGGAGGTGGGTCACAATGTCGGCCTCTCAGAGTTCATTGTGGTGATCCCAGTCGGCACGCAGCCGGGCACCCTCGTCTTCGGCGACGACGCGGGGTTCACCGTGACGTGGAAGGACGCTGCCTGAGCCTCAAATCGTATGAGGCAGCAGGTCACGCGCGGGCATGGATCAACGGCGGCGAGAGGTGTCACTTTGATGTCGGTCGTCGGGCCGCCGAAGAGCCATGCCCGCGCGCCATTGTCTGTCCGCCTCGCCGCCCCGCAAGTAACATGGGCGGCTTACCAGCCGCCCGACAACACCCACCACCTCGTATTACGCGAAGGGCTGGAGGGCGAAGCGCCCCCAGGCCACGAAGGCGAACAGCGCCAAGTAGATCAGGTCCCCGACCAGGTATTTCCACTCACTGCGGCGAAACCGCGTCGTCGCCGCGCCCGCCATCAGAAGCATCAGGCCGCACGCCGCCAGCGGGACCAGCACGGGTGCGATGTTGAGCATCGCGGGCAGGACCAGCCCTATCGCGCCGACAACCTTGATGGCTCCGATCGCCTTGATGTGGCCAGCGCTGAAGTCGTCGACCCAGTGTTGGCTCGGGCCAAACGCCCGGTACCGCTCCTTCGACAGGAGGATCTGGCCGGCCCCACCGACCAGGTAGGCGACGGCCAGAAAGCCGCTGATGATCCACAGAGCGGTGTTCACACGATCCTCCTTCACCGGTTACCTCAGCCCTGTCGGGCCCGTCGTTACCAATGACGGATGTCGGTAGGGAAGGTAACCGCATGGCTTCCAACATTGACCTGGCCAGGGCCTTCGAGGACCAACGTGATCGCCTGGTGGCGGTGGCCCACCGGATGCTCGGCTCCCGGGCGGATGCTGAGGACGCGGTCCAGGAGGCATGGCTACGCCTGGCGCGCCAGGACACCGGCGCGATCGAGAATCTCGCCGGATGGCTGACCATCGTCGTGGGCCGGGTCTGTCTCGATGTGCTGCGCTCGCGCCGAGCACGGCCGGAGTCGTCGTATGACGAACGCATTCCTGACTTCGTGGTGACCGAGGATGACGATGGCGCGCCCGAACAGAGCGCAGTACTGGCGGACTCGGTCGGGCTCGCGCTCATGGTGGTGCTCAAGTCTCTGAGCCCCGACGAACGCCTGGCCTTCGTGCTGCATGACATGTTCGGGGTGCCCTTCGCCGACATCGGCCAGATCATCGGGAAGTCGTCCGACGCCACAAAGATGCTCGCCAGCCGGGCTCGCCGGAAGGTCCAAGGCAGGCCACGGCCAGCCGCCGACCTACAGCAGCAGCGTGAGGTGGTGGACGCCTTCCTCGCTGCAGCGCGCGACGGTGACTTCGAAGGGCTCCTGCGGGTGCTCGATCCCGACGTGACCTGGCGCGCTTTCACGCCACGGGGGAAGATCGTGAAGCTCGGTGCCACCCAGGTTGTGGCCGCGGTCCGGCACGGGCGCCGCGCGACCATCGTCGCGCGTCGGGTTTTGGTCAACGGCGAACCGGGGATCCTGACCTGGATCAACGGCAAGCCGGTCAGCGTCATGGCCTGCACCGTCATCAACGGTCGGATCGTCGACGTGCTGGCCCTGCTCGACCCGATCCGTCTCGCCGCGATGGATCTCCCAGAACCGCCACGCATGGCGTAGGTCACCGTCGCCGTGGGTCGGCACGCCCTGTTGAGCGCCTACCGAATTACCTGATGAGCAGATCAGCGGTGGCCGATGCTAGCTCATCGGGCACGACCGTGACCGCCTCCGATCCGAACGAGCTGTGGCAATTCGAATGTTTGCTGGTCGGGGACTACTTGCTTCGAGAACGGCGTGCCGCCGCCCGGGTGGGCAGCCCCAGAACAGACCCGGTTCCGGTGGCCCGCACCGGGAGTTCAAGTCGGCCGCGACGTCAAACCGGTTGTTCCGGTTGTCGGGAGCATGAGCATCCTCGATCAGCCACTGGAGCTCATGCCACAACGCGCGCCACGGTTGACTTCCGATCAGCCCGAGCGAATCTGCGAAGCCTTGGGGGAAGCCGTACGGGAAGTCGAAGCCAACGAAAACGCGCCCTTTCTCTCGGACGTGCTCAGCGATGCGCTTCTCGAGATGCACACGGCACTCCAGCCTTGTGCGGAACTAGGGATTCAGTTGCCGTCCCACCAACCACCCGCTCCCCCACCCAGATCGCGTTCGGGCTTGGCCGCACCCGTGAGCGCCCACTCCTCGCGCTCCAGTCGACGGCGATGTATGCATCGAACAGGCACGACGGCATGGTCCCTCCCCACGTTGGTGGCCTCCTGCGACGGGCCTAGCGCCGGCCGCCGGAGGCCTGTTCCGTGTTCTTAGGGCCAGAGGCCCTAAGAACACGGAGGCATCCCCTTCGTGGCAAGCTGGCGAGCCATCCCGAGCAGCTGGCTGGGCGGCGTTGCGAGTGGATCGAGCTGCTCGGCAACCCGGGCGTGCAGTGGGTGGCGACCGATCTCGGGGCGGGTCAGGAGATCTCGGCCGTCGTGGACAGCGCACCTCTCAACGCCGTGAGCGGTGGCTTGCCCCCGCTGACCGTGGTCTGCTCGGCGTAGGGCTCACCGAGCACGAGGCGCCGGAATCCGTTGGGCGGCGTGACGACATCGACGACCGGGTACAGGATGCCCGTGTGGCCGTCGCGCACCGTGTCGGGCACCGACATGCGAGCCGAGATCACGACGTCTTCCATGCCGCAACGGTACATGAGGTTGTCGGCCTGGTCGTGCTCGTTGTGGTCCTGGTGGCGGCGGTCGTGGGCCTTGAAGCACAACTGTCGGCGGCGGGTGAAGGCTCGGCCAAAGAAGTCAGCGCGTTAGCCCGGGTCTTTCACTAGCGCCGGCGGGTTGAGCGTGCCGTAGACATGGAAGTGCCCCTCTACCTGGAACGATGGGACTTGTCGAAGGTTCCGCCGGGTCCAAGCGAAGGGGCACTCGTAAGGTGAAGCGTACTTCCTCGCGTCCGAAGGTCGTGGTTACTGCGGATGGGCGTGGCGAGACGGGCAACCGATCTCCGTCAATGAACTGGCCGTGCGGATGCAGTGCGGCACCGAGGCGAGCCCTTGCTGGCCGTGCTCAACGCCCAGACGCGCAAGCCAAGCCGAGACAACGAAGCCAACGGACAAACCCGTAGCGCCACGCGGTGACGTCTCGACGCGAGAGAGCGAGATAAAAGATCGCGGCCGCGCTGAACCAACTCATCGACGAGGCCCGGAGCTCAACGGAGAGTAACCGTGAAAGATCACGACGCCGGACCTACGTCCGATCGATTGGGCACGGGTTGGGCACGACGACGAGTGCTGCCCGCCTGTGGATCTCCGTTTTCCCTGGTGGAGCCGAGGGGACTCGAACCCCTGACCCCCACACTGCCAGTGTGGTGCGCTACCAGCTGCGCCACGGCCCCTCGTGCCCCTCTTATCGGGGCACCCGCGCAATCTTACACATGCCCTCCGGGGGACCCCCACCGAGATACCCCCCTCGGCGTGCCGGCGTGTCAGTTGAGCGTCGGGTCCGGGGGGTAGATGGCGATGGCGGCCTGGAGGCCCCCCTGCCGACGCAGCACCATGGCCCACAGGTCGTCCGGGCGGTCGGTGAACGGGTCACCGGGCAGCGACGCGTAGGTCAGCCAGGCCCCGGTCGCGATCTCGTCCTCGAGCTGCCCCGGACCCCAGCCCGCGTAGCCGGCGAAGACCCGCACCGACAGGAGCTGGTCGCGCATGGTGTCGGGGTCCCGGGTGAGGTCGACGGTGCCGATCGGGCCCTGAACCCGACTGAAGCCCCGCAGCTCGGTCGTGCTGTTCTTGACCCGAGCCAGGCAGATGGCGGCCTCGGGCTGCACGGGACCGCCCTCGAAGACCACCGATGGCTCGGTCGCGATGCCGCCCCAGCTACCGAGCACCTCCCGGACCGGCACCTCGGTAGCCCGGTTGAGGACAACGCCGATCGCCCCGCTGTGCTCGTGCGCCACCAGCAGAACGACCGTCCGCTCGAAGTTCGGGTCACGCAGCACAGGCGTAGCGACGAGCAACTGGCCGACCAGCGACTGCATCGCCCGTCCCTTCATTCCTGTCCAAGCGGCATCCCGGGGCAACATCATGCAACGCACGATAGCCCGCGCAAAACGACGGGGTTAGAGTCGCCCCGTGACGACCGAGGCGCGGGAGACGAACGCGTCGGCCCAGGCCGACATCGGCGTGATCGGGGGCTCCGGGCTCTACTCACTGCTCAAGGGCACCGAGCATGTGATCGAGACCCCGTACGGTCCGCCCTCCGACCCGATCGCGGTGGCCGAGGTCAATGGGCGCCGGGTGGCTTTCCTCCCCCGCCACGGCAAGGACCACCGCTATCCCCCGCACCGCATCCCTTACCGGGCCAACCTGTGGGCGCTGCGTGAGCTCGGCGTGCGGCAGATCCTCGCCCCGTGCGCGGTGGGCGGGCTGCTGCCCGACCTTGGCCCGGGCAGGTTCGTCCTGCCCGACCAGCTCGTCGACCGGACCTCCGGCCGCCAGCAGACCTTCTACAACAACGGCGCGGTGCACGTGAGCTTCGCCGACCCGTACTGCCCCACCGGCCGGGCGACCGTACGGTCGGTGGCGCACAAGGCGGGAATTGAGATCGTCGATGGCGGCACGATGGTGGTCATCGAGGGTCCGCGGTTCTCGACCAAGGCCGAGTCGCGGTGGTACGCGAGCCTCGGCGGCACGGTCATCAACATGACCGGCCACCCGGAGGCGGTGCTCGCCCGCGAGCTGGCCATCTGCTACACGGCCATCGCGCTGGTCACCGACTACGACGCCGGCGTGGCCGGTCAGCCCAGCGTGACGCAGGAGGAGGTGTTCCGCGTCTTCGGCGAGAACACCGAACGCCTGCGGAGCCTCCTGCTCGCGGTGGTCGCCGAGCTTCCGCTGAACGCGGACTGCCCCTGCCACCACGCGCTCGACGGCATCAAGATTCCGCCCGTCCAGCCGGTCTGACCCCCCTCACGCCCAACCGGGTCGGCCCCGGGGAGCCGCCTGACGGGTCTTCCCGGTCTGCGCATCGGTGGTTGTCGTCGCCATCTCCGTTGGTCGGCGTTGCCGGCCGGTTCGGCTTCGCCTCGCCCGCCCCGGCCGTTCTGGCTGAGGTCGTCCCGACCGCCTGGGTACGGCGCGACGACCCACGGGACTGGGCGCCCCAGATACGACAGGGCCGTCAAACGGGACGAGATTGCCCCAACCGTGACGGACGCCGCCGATACCCACGCTGACGGCTCAACGGGGACGGAAGTCGCCACACGATAAAGCGGCCCGGTGCCGGTGCACCGAGCCGCCTCACGCGAGTGGAGGTGCCGGGAATCGAACCCGGGTCCTCCGGCGCTTCGACAGGGCTTCTCCGAGCGCAGCTCACTGTGCCTTTCTCGGCCCCACCGATC
>Ga0310830_100906_pt1 | contig 16820 bp, 14 predicted proteins | sample WT_ome_5_FD_201301 | JGI IMG/M metagenome (GOLD analysis project Ga0310830, IMG submission 201301) | Sorghum-adapted microbial communities enriched on wild type (WT) sorghum from Joint BioEnergy Institute, Emeryville, California, United... ...
GCGACGTCAACGGCACCGGATGCACGGAGTACGCGGCGAGGCTGCCGTCCTCCAGCGGGTTGCTGTCGTAGCCCACCCGGGCCAGGTTGCGCTTGGTGAACTCGTCGGTGTTGACGATGATGTCCGCCCCGCGGGGCAGGTCAGCCAGGTTCGCCTTCAGCGCCGCCGGGTTCATCGCGACCAGGACGTTCGGCGCGTCCCCGGGGGTGAGGATGTCGTAGTCGGCGAACGCGACCTGGAAGCTGGAGACACCGGGCAGCGTTCCGGCCGGCGCGCGGATCTCGGCCGGGAAGTTCGGCAGCGTGGAGATGTCGTTGCCGAGCTGGGCCGTCTCCGACGTGAATCGGTCTCCCGTGAGCTGCATGCCGTCGCCAGAGTCTCCGGCGAACCGGATGACCACGCGATCCAGCTGTCTGACCTGCTTGGTCACGATGGCGGCCTCCTCGGTGGGCCCGACTGCAGGGGGCCCGCGTACTGGCAGTCCTCTGCGAGCCTACGTCGGGCCCGTCCCCCGGCTGGCGCCGGTCCGGTGCGACGCCGGTCCCTGTCAGGGAACCGACGGACCGGCACCCGCGACCGGGTCACCCCGGGTGGCCGCGCCGGTGCGCTGCGGAACGACCGGCCGTGACCCCCACGGAGCGGCCGGTCGTGGCGACACGGAGCGGCCGGCCGGGGCACCAAGCAGCGACCGGCTGGCCGCTACGACGCGACCGGCTCCGGCTGGCGCGCGGTCTCCTCGGCCGAGTCGTAGGCGATGAAGTACGCCGGCCGGCCCTGGACCGCGGAGTAGAGCCGCCCCAGGTACTCGCCCACCAGGCCCAGGCAGAGCAGCTGGGCGCCGCCGAGGAACAGGATCGTGGCGATCATCGATGCCCAGCCGCGCACGGTGGCGTCCAGCGCGTAGGAGACGGCCACGTAGATGATCATGCACAGGCAGAAGAAGAAGCTGAGCAGCCCCAGCCAGGTGGCCAGCCGCAGCGGGGCGGCGGAGAAGTTGGTCACGCTGTCGGCCGCCAGGGCGATCATCTTCCGCAGCGGGTACTTGGTCCGGCCCGCGGCCCGGCGTTCCCGCACGTAGGTGACCTCCCCGGAGGGGAACCCCAGCCAGGGCACCAGCAGCCGGTACACCGGCTGCCGCTCGGGCAGCTGCTTGAGCGCATCGACGGTGGCCCGGCTCAGCAGGCGGAAGTCGCCGGCGTTCGCCCGGATCTTCACCCCCGAGAGCCGGCCCATGAGGCGGTAGTACAGGCTGGCCGTGCTCCGCTTGCCCACGGTGTCCGAGCTGCGGTCGGAGCGCACCCCGTAGACGATGTCGAGCTTCTGCGTCCGGGCCAGGGTGAGCATCTCCGGGATCTTCTCGGGCGGGTCCTGCAGGTCGGCGTCGAGGCTGACCACGTACTGCCCGAACGCCCGGTGCAAGCCAGCGGTCAGCGCCGCCTGGTGCCCGCTGTTGCGCCGCAGCCGGATGACCCGCAGCTGGGGCCAGGCCCGACGCAGCCCGATCAGCTGGGCCGCCGTCGCGTCGGTGCTGCCGTCATCGACCGCGACCACCTCGTAGGTCTCGCCGAGGCCGTCGAGCACCGGGCGCAGACGGTTCACGAGCAGAGGCAGGACATCGGCCTCGTTGTACATGGGAATGACCACGGACAGGACCGGTACGCCTTGGTCGCTCATGGCCTCGACATCCGGTGGTCAGGCGGCGAAACACGCCGGTCGTCACGTCGAAGAGTCACCCTGGGTTCCTTCACCATCGAGCGAGGGCCGGGTATGTCGTGTCGCTGCGAGGAGCGAGCATCGTAGCAGGCGCATGGGCGAGCATGGCGCTCCGCCGGACCCCCGCGGAGACTACCGCCGTCCGGGCAAACTTACGGCGTGCGCAACGGTCTGGCCTCGGTTTTGACCCGGGCTCGCACCTCGATGGCCGCACCGCCCTCCCCCGGGGGCGGGCGGTCGGCCTCGGCAGGCTGGCGGCGGGCCTGGCGGGTGGGCGCGGCCTACTGGCTCATCTGTCACGCCGGCTACCTGGCCGTTCAGATCATCGCGCTCCGCATCAACGGATTCACCGTGGCCCCGGGCAGCTCCGCGATCGGGACGCTGATCTCGATGTGGGTGCGGTGGGACGCCATCGGCTACGTGAAGATCGCCGAGCACGGGTACCCGGCCGACCCGCAACCGGAGTTCCTCCGCTACGACGACTCGGCCCTGCCCGCCTGGCCACCGGGCTACCCGCTGTTGATCCGGGTGGCGTCCTGGCTGCTGCCGGGCAGCCCCAACCTGGCCGCCCTGGTCGTGAGCAACCTGGCCATGCTCGGCCTGCTCGTGGTCCTCTACCGCCTGGTCGAGACCGAGTTGGACGCGACCACGGCCGAGCGGACGCTGCTCTGCCTGCTCGTCTTCCCGACCGCCTTCTTCCTCGCCGCGGCCTACAGCGAGTCGGTCTTCCTCCTGCTGACCGTCGCCGCCCTGTACTGCGCCCGGCGCCAGCGCTGGTGGTGGGCGGGCGGGCTCGCGGGCGCGGCGAGCTCGGTCCGGGTGGCCGGGGTGACCATCATCGTCGCGCTCGCCCTGGAGTACCTGCGGCAGCGTGACTTCGACTGGCGCCGCATCCGGCCGGACGTCCTCGCCCTCGGCCTCGTCCCGAGCGGCCTGGTCGCCTACATGGCCTACCAGTGGGTCCGCTACGACAACCCCTTCATGTTCAGCGACGCCCAGAAGATCTGGGGGCGGGGGCCGATCGTCATGCCGTGGCGGCCGTTGCTCGATTCGCTGCGGGACCTGAACGTCGTCGCCAACACCGAGCGGGCCGTGATCAACACCATCGACCTCGGTCTCCTCGCGGTGGCCCTGGCCCTGCTCGTCCTGGGCCTGGTGGGGCCGTGGAAGCTGCGGCGCGATCAGCTGTTCCTGCTCGTGGCGGGCGCGCTGCCGCTGATGATCGCGATTCTGCAGCCGATCGGCGACCCGAACGGCCCGCCGTGGCAGAGCATGAACCGCTACGTGCTCGCCTGCTTCCCGATCTTCCTGATCATGGCGAGGATGGCGCGCCACCGCCTCGTGGAGCGGCTCGTCGTCTTCGCCGGCCTCCCTCTGCAGGCCGGACACCTGATCCTCTACCTCGGCGGCCAGTGGGCCGGCTGATCCACCACCGCCGCGGCCGGTCGGACGGGTGACCCGTCGCCTCGGCCGCCCGTACGCCGGGTGATTCGTCGCACACCCGCTCGACGCCATCCGCTCGTGCCCGGACCCGGGCCGGCCCGACCGGTCGAGCCGGCCCGCGCGGCGTTCCGTAGGGGGCGATCTTCAGCAAACTCCCAGCTGGCACGGCGGACAGTCGCCCTGGCGGCGAGGGACCATGGATCTGGCGCATTGGCTCGCGCCCCGCCTGTACCGAAGGAGAGAGATCACGTGCATCGGCATCGCAACGGCCTCAAGACCGCTGCCCTGCTCGGTCTGCTGACCGGGCTGATCCTGCTCGTCGGCTACTGGTTCGGCGGGGGGCCCGGCCTGTTCCTCGCCGCGCTGGTGTCGCTCGGCATGAACGCGGCCACGTACTACTACTCGGACAAGATCGCGCTGCGGACGATGGGGGCCCGGCCCGTGTCCGAGGCGGAGATGCCGCAGCTGTACGCGATCGTGCGCGAGCTGGCGGCCCAGGCTCGCCAGCCGGTGCCCCGCCTGTACATCTCGCCGACGCCGCAGCCCAACGCGTTCGCCACGGGCCGTAACCCGCAGAACGCCGCGGTCTGCGTCACCGAGGGCATCCTCGGCATGCTCGACTGGCGGGAGCTGCGGGGTGTCATCGGGCACGAGCTGTCGCACGTCTACAACCGCGACATCCTCATCTCGTCGGTCGCCGCGGCGCTCGCCGGCATCATCACCATGCTGGCGCAGATCGCCTGGTTCATCCCGATCGGCCGCACCGACGACGAGGACGGTCCCGGCATCCTGGGCATGCTGCTCATGCTGATCCTGGGCCCGATCGCGGCGTCGATCATTCAGCTCGCCATCAGCCGGAGCCGGGAGTTCCAGGCCGACGCGTCCGGGGCGGAGCTCACGCAGGACCCGCTGGCCCTGGCCAGCGCCCTGCGCAAGATCCACGCGGGCACCACGGCGATGCCGCTGCCCGCGGACGGCCAGCTGGCCAGCACGGCTCACCTGATGATCGCCAACCCGTTCCGGGGCGGCGGCCTGCGGAGCCTCTTCGCCACCCACCCGCCCATGGAGGAGCGGGTCGCGCGGCTGGAGGCGATGGCCCGCAGCATCGGCCCGATCCAGTTCCGCTGAGCCGGCGCCCGTAGCCCGGCCTGCGGCAGCCGACACGACCACGGCCCCCGCCCGACGGCGGGGGCCGTGTGTTTGCGTCCGGTCGTCCGGTGCTCGCCGATCCACCCGGCGGGTCAGCGGTAGCCCAGGTAGTGAGCGGTAGCCAGGACCTCAGCGGTAGTTGGTGAACTGCAGGGCGATGCCGAAGTCCGTCTCGCGCAGCATGGCGATGACCGCCTGCAGGTCGTCCTTCTTCTTCGACATGACCCGCAGCTGGTCGCCCTGGATCTGGGCCTGGACACCGCGCGGGCCCTCGTCGCGGATCTTCTTCGCGATCGCCTTGGCCTTCTCGGCGTCGATGCCCTGGATGATCCGGCAGTCGATCTTGTAGCCCTTGCCGGAGGGCTGCGGGTCCCCGGCGTCGAGCGACTTCAGCGACACCTTGCGCTTGACCAGCTTCTCCTTGAAGACGTCCAGGGCCGCCTTCACCCGGTCCTCCGTGTCCGCCTTCAGCGTGACCGCCGCCTCGCCCGCCCAGGCGATGCTGGCGTTGGTGCCCCGGAAGTCGAACCGCTGCGCCAGCTCCTTGGCGGTCTGGTTGAGGGCGTTGTCCACCTCCTGGCGGTCCACCTTGCTGACGATGTCGAACGAGGACGTGTCGGCCACGTCTGTCGCCTCCTCCCAAATGACCGGGGACGTACGGCTGTGGGTGAACCCGTCCGGGCCCGCCCGCGCGACGCTACCCGTTCGCCGGCTCAAACGCGGTCAGGGGCGGGGTGGTGTCGTGGCCGGCGGGAACCGGCCGCACAGCCCAAAGAACCCCCCGCGCCACCCGACATCCCGGAGGCGTCACCTCCCTGAGGCCGTTACATCCCTGAGGGCGCTACCTGTCCGGGGCGTGCGCGCCCTACTCCGTGCGCAGGCCGTCGGCTCGCATGAGGCGCCAGAGCACGGGGAGGCTGAGCACGGTGGTACCGACCACCACGAACGCGGCGACGCCGGTCATGACGCCGATCGCCCGCCAGTCGACGACCTTCGCCTCGCCGGCGATCGAGAGCACCGCCCACGCGAGGGTGAGCCCGGCGCCGACGGCCAGCAGCAGGCCGAGCCCGACCGGGATCACGGCCTGCCACAGGACCGACCAGGCCAGCGTCCGCCGGCGCGTGCCGAAGGCGATCAGCCCGGCGAGCACGCGTCGCCGTTCCCGCAGCTGATCGAGCTGCGTGATGAGCAGGCTCGCCCCGATGATCACCAGCATCGCGGCGGCCCCCGGGAGCAGCGCCCGGCCGGCCGTGGCCATCTGCTCGGCCTCCGTGCCGCTGAAGTACGTGGCGTAGGTAGGGCTCGCCCGCCACACCGTGGTCCGTACGTGCTCGACGGCGTCGGCCTGGGCGGGGTCGAGCCACACCCACGACGAGGCCCAGGACCAGCCGGGGATGGATGCCATGGGGGGCAGCGCGGACGGCGTCGCGAGGATTCTCGGGGCCAGGCTGCCCAGCCGCGAGTCCGTGGCCGGCACCGTACGTGTGCTCGCCGGCATGGTCCATTCGAGTGGTTCCTCATCGCCGAGCGTTTGCAGGGCCAAGCGGTCACCGGGCGTGGGCGACGGGTTGAGCGGGTCCGGGATGACAAAGACATCCCCATCCATGCATGGCTCGACGAGGGCGAACTCCTGCAGGGTGGCGCAGGCGGCGACCATCACCGTGAAGCCTTGCGTGCCCGTTGCGACGTCGGTGGCCGACAGGTACAGGGCGGTGTAAACCGTGGTCACGCCGGGGGTCGTCCGCAGCGATTCGTCGAGGGCGTTCATCTCGCCCAACGTGTCGGGGTCGTGGAACACCGTGACGTCCGCCCGGTGCGGGTCCTGGCCCCGGTCGGCCTGGTCGGTGGCCAGGGTCGAGGCGAGGACGGTCTGCACGCCGATGGCGCCGGCCACCGCGACGGCGATGCCCACCACGGCCCGCGTCGCCGTGGTCGCGTCGAGCTGCAGCCGGCGGGTCGCGAGCTGCCACGCGACCGGCCCACCCCGCAGCCGCCGAATCGCGACCTGCACCAGCCAGGGCAGCAGGACCGCCACGCCGATCAGGATCAGCCCGAGGCCGAGCCCGACCTGCAGGGCGTTGACCGAGCCGGGTGGCGCCCCGGACGTCGGCTTGAGGTCGCCGAAGAGGGGAACCAGCACCAGGACGCCGGCGACGGGCAGGAGCAGGCGCCACCACAGCCGACGCCGTACCTCGCCGGCGCGCCGGGTCACGCCGAGCGGTTCGACCAGGACCCGGCGCATCGCGACCATGGTGACCAGCACGGCGGTCGCCGGGACGGCGACGATGAGCAGCGCCGTGAGCGCCGGGTCGGGTTGCAGGTCCGCGGGGAAGGCCGAGACGTCCATGATGCTCAGACGGTCCACAAAGGATCGTCCAATGAGGAACAACCCGGCGCCGACGAGCAGCCCGAAGCCCGACCCGACCAGCGCCTCACCGGCCGCGATCCGGCGGGTCATCCGGACATCGGCCCCGACCAGGCGCACCCCGGCCAGCCGCCGATCGCGGGCTTCGCTGCCGAACCGGGTCGCCGCCGCGGCGAAGACCCCGACCGGCGCCAGCAGCACCACGACGACCACGACCACGATCAGCGCGAGCAGCGGACCGGGAATGCGGATCTCGCTGGGGCCGCCCCCGAACCCCGTCGCCCGCGTCGAATCCAGCGCGGCCGGGTCGTCGCCGGGGGCAGCGATGTCGTCGGCCCCGAGGTAGAAGAAGAGCTCGCTCGGCGAGGCCAGGCCCTCGTCACCGATCGTCCCGACGATCGGGTAGTGCAGCCGTTCGCGCAGCAGCGCCCCGCCCGGCGAGGCGAGCAGGCGGGCCAGCGCCGGAGAGACGACCAGCTCCCCGGGCCCGGGGAGCGCCGCCACGCCCGGTGGCCGCGGCGGCTGCGGCCCCTCGGGCTGGACCAGCAGACCCTTGATGGAGCGGTCCCGGAACTCGGTCTGGACCTCCTCCACCAGGATCGTGGTGGCGGACGCGGGCGCCTCGGCGTAGGTGGGCTGGCGGGCGTCCTCCCGCTGGTACCGCGCGTTGGTGGCGTGCGGCAGGCTGACCGCGACCAGCAGCAGCGCCACGCCGAAGCCGACCCCGAGTGCGGTGAGCCCCGTGCTCACCCATCCCGCGCGCCCGCCCGCCAGCGCCATCCGCGCCCCGAGCAACAGCTCCCTCACCCAGGCCCGTGGCCCGATCCGCGGGCTGATCCCGCGCTGACTCCCAGGGAACACCTGCGTAACTATACAACGTGTGTATACACTTGGTGTATACCCATTCCGACCGCCTGCGCGGGGCGCAGCAGCCACCTCGGGGGACGGGAACCCGGCGCGAGCCGGGGCGAGGGCGCTACTCGTTTGCAAGTCCGGCCGGCTGTACCGGTATCCTGTCTGCTGCCGCCGCACGCAGCGGTCGGTCCCGGCGGGTTGCCCGAGCGGCCAATGGGAGCGGTCTGTAAAACCGTCGCGAAAGCTACGGAGGTTCGAATCCTCCACCCGCCACCCCTGACAACGGCCCCTGACCTGCGCCAACGCGGGTCGGGGGCCGTTGCGTTGGGTGCGCGGTCGCCGCTGCGCGAGCCGGCCCTCGAGCCGCGCGGTGGCCGCGACCGTTCGCCCTCCGGCCGGGCCGGGGAAGCGGTCAGCCAGCCGGGCCGGGTCCCGGATGGGTGGGGCCGGTATGGTCGGCCGGGTTGGTCCGAGGGGCCGGTGGCCGCCGGCGGCAGGACGTGGGCCAGAGGTCGCCCGGGCCGGGGCGGGGACGGTCACCGACCGCCGTGGGTCGCGAGACCCGGTCGGGCCGGCGCTTTGTCACCGTGGCAAAGCGTCAGGATGAAAACCGACAAAGGCTCCCCTTTTTGGCCATGAACGACGGTGGATGACCGGCCGCCATTGGGCCGAATGGCCAAAGTTGCGCCGACGCCCGTGCGGTCCTGCCGACGGGCGGTGGGCGTTGGCTCGCGGCTGTGGCAGCATCCTCCTAGCCCTTGTTAGGTGTGGCACAGGTAACGGTTGATAGGAGCCGCGAAATGCGTAGGGGCCAGGGGCGTCGGGCTGCGGCCCGGACGATGCTCACAATGACGGCCGCGGTCGTCGCAGTGGCGGCTGCGGTGGTGGCGTTGAGCAGCACAGGCGCGTCCGTCTTCGCCGACATCGTCTGGATGTAGCCGGGGCGCCGTACCGAATTACGGCCGCGTGAACGGCGGCGAAACGTTGACGGCAGCAGCGGGTGATGCGCGGTGCCGCGTCTGACGGTGCCCAACGGTCGACCTCAGTGGTACGCGTACTACGTCGCGGCACCGCTGGCGGTACTGACGGCGTTTCTCGCGATCCCGCTCGCGGGTGCGTCGTCCGTGACCGTCGACCAGCTGCTCCTGGGGTCGCTGCTGCTCGGCCTGATGGCCGTGTCGCAGGCGTTCGTGCTGACCTTCCAGGTGCGTCGGCACTCGGTCGGCGTGACGCTGGGCGAGATCCCGCTGCTGCTGGCGCTGTTCTACCTGTCGCCGATCCTGGTCATCGCCGTCCGGGCGCTGGCCTGCCTGGCGTTGCAGGTGTTCCAGCGCAACTCGCTGGTCAAGACGATCTACAACGTCACCAGCGTCAGCTTCGCGGCGGCGGTGGCGGGGTCGATCATCGCCCGGTTCCCGTCCGACACGGTCACGCCGCGCACGTGGCTGGTGCTCGCGGTCGCGGTGGCGTCGTCGTCGGTGATCTCGCTCGCCGCGGTCCTCGGCGTCATCTGCCTCATCCAGGGCGTCCCGCCGCTGCGCTACCTGGCCCAGGCCTCGGCCTCGGTCCTGGTCGTGACGGCGGCCAACATCATGCTGGGCCTGATCGTCCTGCAGGTGCTGCAGGGCGAGCCGTGGTCGATCGTCCTGCTCGCCGGCCTGGTGGCGCTGCTCATCATCGTCTACCGGTCGTACGCGAAGTTCACGCTTCAGCACCGGAGCCTGACCGAGCTGTACGAGCTCACCCAGGCGATGGCGGATGCCGCGCGCAACGGCACGCTGCCGGACGTGCTGCTCGGCCGGACCCGGGAGCTGCTGCAGGCCGAGTGGGCCACGCTGTGGTTGCCGCCCACCGGCCGCTTCCCCCGCACGCTCCTGTCGGCCCGGGTCGACGCGCCCGGTCTGCTGGACCAGAGCCCGACCCCGGCGGTGCTGCGGGAACGGGCCGTCGCCGATGGGACGACGCTCATCGTCGGCCCGAAGGTGGGCGACTCGGGCCTGCGGGTGCTGCTGCGGGGCGCGGGCGTCAAGGACGCGATCGTGGTGCCGCTGCGCTCGGGGTCGGCGGTCATCGGCAGCCTCGAGGTGGCCGGCCGGCTGGGCGAGTACGCGACCTTCGGCCGCGAGGACGTACGGCTGCTGCAGACCCTGGCCGCGCACGCCGCCGTGGCGGTCGAGAATTCCCGCCTGGTGGACCGGCTGCTCTTCGACGCCTACCATGACGCGCTCACCCGGCTGCCGAACCGCCGCCGGGTGCTGGCCCAGCTCGAGGAGGCGGTCCGCGTCCGGGCCCACGACGAGGTCGTGGCGGTGCTCTCCTTCGACATCAACGGGCTACGCAACGTCAACGACGCCTTCGGGCATGACGCCGGTGACCAGGTGGTCCGGGAGGTGGCCGACCGGCTGCGCGGGCTCGCCCCGGCCGCGGCGTTGGTCGGCCGCAGCGGCAGCGACGAGTTCCTGATCACCGTGCGGCTGCCCGACGTCCCCGCGGCGGTCGCGCTCGCCGAGACCCTGCGCAGCGCGGTGCAGCAGCCGCTGAGCGTCGGCGAGATCGCGCTCCAGGTCGACGTGGCCGTGGGGGTGGCGGTCTACCCGGACCACGCCGCGGACCCCGAGTCGCTGGTCCGCCGGGCCGGGCTGGCCGCCCAGACCGCCAAGAACCTGACCACGCCGATCCACGTCTACCACCCCAGCCAGCAGGCCCGCTCCTCCCACCGGCTGGAGCTCGCCGCCGACCTGCGCCGTGCCCTCGACGACGGCCAGGTCGCGGTGACCTTCCAGCCGAAGGTGTCCCTGCTCGACCGCCGGGTCGTCGGGGTCGAGTGCCTGGCCCGGTGGGAGCACCCGGCCCACGGCGAGGTGGCGCCGGACGAGTTCGTGGCGATCGCCGAGCACACGGGTCAGCTGGGTCGGCTGACCGAGCTTGTGGTGCGCGAGGGTCTCCTGCGCGCCCGCGGCTGGCTCGAGGCGGGTCGGGAGCTGCCGGTGGCGGTCAACGTCTCCCCCCGGACGGTCGTCGACCCGACGTTCCCGCAGCGCCTGGCCGGCCTGCTGGATGAGTACGGCGTGCCGGCCCATCTGATGACGCTGGAGATCCGGGAGCAGGGCCTGCTGGGCGAGACCGAGCGGTCGCTGGCCAACGTGCGACGCCTGGCCGACCTGGGCGTACGGCTCGCGGTGGACGACTTCGGGACGGGGCACGCCTCGCTCACCCATCTGCGGCGCATGCCGCTGCACGAGGTGAAGATCGACCGGTCGATCGTGGCGGGTATCGCGACCGACCACGGCGACCTCGCCACGGTTCGGGCGGTCGTCCTGCTCGCCGACCAGCTCGGTCTGGTCTCGGTCGCCGAGGGCGTGGAGAACGAGCGGACCGTGAGCCTGCTCGAGGAGGTGGGCTGTCGCGTGGGGCAGGGCTTCCTGTTCAGCCGGGCCCTGCCGTACGAGCGGTTCGAGGCCTGGCTCGCCGCCCAGCCCCAGCCGACCCCGGTCACGGTCTTCGAGCCCCGCGCGGAGGTCACCGTCCTGGAGCCGCGAGCCGACGGGGAGGGCCGTTGGCTGCGCGCCGTGCCCTGACCACGGCGGGACGGGGTGTTTCGTCGGCGAGTGCCGTATTCGTTGCCGAGAATGTCGGTTTTTACCGTCTTTGTGGCTGGCCGGCGCGCCGACAGGGGAACCTGGTTTCACGGGGGCCCGCGGGCCGTGTACTCTTACACAGGCCGCCCACGCGGCTGGTGTGGCACGCCCCCTTAGCTCAGTCGGCAGAGCGTCTCCATGGTAAGGAGAAGGTCTACGGTTCGATTCCGTAAGGGGGCTCAGCTGCTGCAAAGCAGACCTGGCGGTGTAGCTCAGTTGGCAGAGCAAGCGGCTCATAATCGCTGTGTCGCCGGTTCAAGTCCGGCCACCGCTACGAGACTCACCGCATGAACCGCCTCCCGTTGAGGCAGTAGTCCACCCTTCACGCAGTCGAAGACTGTCCGGGCACACTCGAAAGGCGCACGACCGTGGCCAAGGCGACCGACATTCGTCCCAAGATCACAATGGCGTGCTCGGAGTGCAAGCACCGCAACTACATCACGACCAAGAACCGGCGCAACGACCCCGACCGCATCGAGCTGCGTAAGTTCTGCCCGAACTGCGGCAAGCACCAGGTGCACCGCGAGACCCGCTAGTACGGTCGGGCCGGCCTACCGTGGCGCTGGACCCCTCATTCGTCGGCCGCACCTACCCGCCGACCCCGCCCTACCGCGTCAGCCGCGAGAAGATCCGTGAGTTCGTCGAGGCCATCGGGGCGACCGATCCGGCCTACACCGATCCGGACGCGGCTCGGGCCCTCGGCTACCCGGACGTCGTGGCGCCCCCGACCTTTCCCATCGTGCTCACGCTGGCCGCGGGCCACTCGGTCGTCGAGGCGCTGGGCATCGACTACGCCCGCGTGGTGCACGGCGACCAGCGCTTCGCCTACACCCGACCCGTCGTCGCCGGGGACGAGCTCACCTGCGTGTGCACGATCGAGGAGATCATGTCCCGGGGCGGCCACGACTTCCTGACCACCCGGGTGGACGTCAGCGACGCCACCGGGGCGCCGGTGGTCGCGGTGTGGACCCGACTCGTGGTTCGGGGGGACGCGTGAGCCAGCCGGGGTCGTGGGTCGAGGGACAGCAGCTCCCCGCGCAGACGTACCGCGTGACGCGGGCCGACCTGATCCGGTACGCCGGGGCCTCCGGTGACTTCAACCCCATCCACTGGAGCGACCGGATCGCCCACTCGGTCGGGCTTCCGGGCGTGATCGCCCACGGCATGTACACCATGGCGCTGGCCGGCCGGGCGCTGACCACCTGGGCCGGCCGGGCGGATGCCGTGGTCGAGTTCGGGGTGCGCTTCACCAAGCCGGTCGTCGTGCCGGATGACGACACCGGCGCCGAGGTCGTGGTGGCCGGGGTCGTCCGGAGCGTCGCCGACGGCGAGGCTCAGGTCGAGCTGACCGTCACGTCGGGCGGCGAGAAGGTCCTCGGGCAGGCGCGGGCGCGGCTGCGGGTGGGGGCCGGATCCGCCGGGCCCACCCCGGGCCGGTAACCCGACTTGGGATTCGGGCGGCACTACCCGTACACTGTCCGCCGTGGGGTGATACCCCTGCCGTAGCGTGCTCGGAACCTGTCTCTCCGGCCAGCGGTACGGCGGGTGGGTCAACCGCACAGGGGTGTGGCGCAATTGGTAGCGCAGCGGTCTCCAAAACCGCAGGTTGCAGGTTCGAGTCCTGTCGCCCCTGCCACGCAGATCCTGCCCCCGACCGCTCAGGACAGCGGCGAGCGTGCGAGCCGAACCGGCGATGTTCCGGCGAGCGCGGGAGCCGGACCGGCAGAACCAGCACCGAAGAGAGGGCGACAGTGGCCAACAGGAACCGCGGACGCTCGGTGGAGGACGACGGCTCGACCGACGAGCCGATCGAGGACGCGTACGACGAAGCGGACCTCGACGACGACCGGGCGGAGGCCGACGCCGAGGACGCCGCGCCGGCGGGGCGTGCTCGGGCCGGTGCCGCCACCCGGGAGCGTACGGTCAGCCGTGATCGGACCAAGCGGGACGCGGACGCCCGGGTAGGGATCTTCGGCCGCGTGGCGCGCCGGTTCCGGGAGACGGTTGCGGAGCTGCAGAAGGTCATCTGGCCGACCCGCAAGGAGCTCCTCACCTACACCACGGTGGTGATCGTCTTCGTGGCGCTGGTGATGGGCTTCGTGGCCGGACTCGACCTCGGGTTCGCCCGATTGATGTTCCTGATCTTCGGAACGCCCGCGGAGTAGTCCGGCGACCGGCTACAGAGTGGGAATAGGGACGATGCGCTTCGCGAGCGGGGCGCGACGGCTCCGGCGCGGCCGGAGGTGACGGAAGGCAAGTGAACGTGCCCGACTACGACGAGACCGACGACACCACGGCGGCCGAGACCCCCGACGAGGAGGAGATCGACCCGGTCGCCGCGCTGCGTGAGTCCTTGCGCTACCAGCCCGGCGACTGGTACGTGGTGCACTCCTACGCCGGGTACGAGAACCGCGTCAAGGCCAACCTCGAGACCCGCATCGCGACCCTCGACATGGAGGACTACATCTACCAGGTCGAGGTGCCGACCCGGGATGAGGTCGAGGTCCGCAACGGCAAGCGCCAGCAGGTGCAGAGCAAGGTCTTCCCGGGCTACATCCTGGTCCGGATGGAGCTGACCCCGGAGTCCTACTCCTGCGTGCGCAACACGCCCGGGGTCACCGGGTTCGTCGGCGCGACCGACCGGGCTGACCGGCCCGCGCCGCTCTCGCTCGACGAGGTCGTGAAGTGGCTCGCGCCGTCGGTCACGGCGGGCAAGAAGGCCAAGCCCGAGGTCAAGGTGGTCGACCTCGCGGTGGGTGACTCGGTCACCGTGATCGACGGGCCCTTCGCCTCGCTGCCGGCCACGATCAGCGAGATCAACGTCGACCAGCAGAAGCTCAAGGCCCTGGTGTCGATCTTCGGTCGGGAGACACCGGTCGAGCTCAACTTCAACCAGGTCTCTAAGGTTTAGCCGAACCCGGTCGGCGACGGCCTCTCCGCCGGGCCCACCAAGCCGCAGGACCGGACCGACGTAGCCACAGGAAGAGTCATGCCTCCCAAGAAGAAGAAGCTGATCAAGACGTTCACGCTTCAGCTGCCCGCGGGTCAGGCCACCCCGGCCCCGCCGGTCGGCCCGGCGCTCGGCCAGCACGGCGTGAACATCATGGAGTTCGTCAAGCAGTACAACGCGGCCACCGAGAGCCAGCGGGGCGACATCGTCCCGGCGGAGATCAGCGTCTACGAGGACCGCACCTTCTCGTTCGTGCTCAAGACCCCGCCGGCGGCCCGCCTGCTCGTCAAGGCGGCCGGCATCGAGAAGGGCTCGGGCGCTCCGCACCGGGACAAGGTCGGCTCGATCACCCGGGCCCAGCTGCGGGAGATCGCGCAGAAGAAGATGCCCGACCTCAACGCCAACGACATCGAGTCCGCTGAGAAGATCATCGCGGGCACCGCCCAGTCGATGGGCATCACCATCAAGGACTGACCGTCGATCAAGCAAGGACTGACCGTACCGGTCGCGCGCCGGCCGGCGGACGGGCCGGCCGAGCCGGCCTGAGCCGGGTGGCGTACGACGGGCGGTCAGCGTGGGAGGGCCACGCCGGCCCATTGTCACCACAGGAGATTCACATGCGTCGCAGCAAGGGTTATCGTCAGGCGGCCTCCCTGGTCGACCGGAGCCGGCTCTACACCCCGGCCGAGGCGATCCGGTTGGCCCAGCAGACCAGCCCGGTGAAGTTCGACGCCACCGTCGAGGTGGCCATGCGGCTGGGGGTCGATCCCCGTAAGGCCGACCAGATGGTGCGCGGGGTCGTCAACCTGCCGCACGGGACCGGTAAGACCGCCCGGGTCATCGTCTTCGCGGCCGGGGACAAGGCCGCCGAGGCCGAGGCCGCCGGCGCCGACGCGGTGGGCAGCGACGACCTGGTCGCCCGCATCCAGGAGGGCTGGCTCGACTTCGACGCGGCGATCGCGACCCCCGACCAGATGGCCAAGATCGGTCGGATCGCCCGGATCCTGGGTCCGCGTGGTCTCATGCCCAACCCGAAGACCGGTACGGTCACCATGGACGTGGCCAAGGCCGTGAGCGACATCAAGGGCGGGAAGATCACTTTCCGGGTCGACAAGCACTCGAATCTGCACCTGATCATCGGCAAGGTGTCGTTCCCGACCGAGAAGCTGATCGACAACTACGCGGCGGTGCTGGACGAGGTGCTGCGGGCCAAGCCGGCGGCGGCGAAGGGCCGCTACCTGCGCAAGATCTTCGTGACCACCACGATGGGCCCCGGGATTCCGGTCGACCCCAACATCACCCGGAACCTGCACGAGGCGCCGGCCGCCGCCTGACGCCAACGACGTCACGCACGCGAACGCGCACGGGTCCCCGGTCTCGCCGCCCGACGGCGACCGGGGACCCGTCGTCTTTCGGTCCGGTGGACGCCTGGTCGCCGGTCCGTGGTCGCCGGTGCGTGGTCGCCGGCGCGCTGGTCGCTGCATGGTCGCTGGCGCGCGCGGTTGTCGACGCCCAGTTGTCGGTACCCCGGGGGCCGGTCAGGAGAGCCAGACGTTGGCGAAGTAGCCGATGAGCAGCGCGGCCTGCAGGGCGATCGCCGGGAACAGGTAGGCCCGGTCGGCGAGGCGGTTGGCCCCCATGCGGGCCAGCACGATGAAGATCGGCACGATCTCCAGGGCGTACCGGGGCAGCCCGTGCAGCGGCGGGAGCCCGCGGCCGATCGGGCTCAGCAGCACCATCAGGAACACCGCGGCGCCGAAGGCGATCAGGTACCACGACGACGGGCCCAGCCGCCACGGTCCGACCACGCACAGCACGAGGAGCACGGCCACCAGCGGCAGGGTCACCAGGTCGATCACGTTGACCACGACGTACGCGTGCAGCGGGCTCTCGACCCACCAGGTGGCGATGTGGCCGAGCGCGCCCTGCACGCCCTTCCACGGCACGGACAGCTGCCGGCCCCAGAACTCCTGGATGTGCAGGAACCGCAGCGGGTCGCCGAAGGCCCGCGCGCAGTAGGCCATGAAGGCGAGCAGGCCGGTCGGGATGAACAGGATGGCGGCGGCGTCCCAGCGCACCCGGTTGAGGCGCCAGTCCCGCTGGCGGAGGTACTCGATGACGAAGGCCAGCGCGAGCAGGACGCCCGCCTGCCGGGTGGCGCTGGCGAACCCGCCGAGGATGCCGGCCGCCCACCAGTCGCCCCGCCGCATGCAGTAGAGCGAGCCGACGCACAGCGCCAGCAGGAGGCTCTCGTTGTAGGCGGCGACGAGGTAGAAGGCGAACGGGGAGGCCATGAGGTACAGGGCCGCCCGCTGCGCCGTGCTCGTGTCGAACAGGTCCTCGACGAGGCGGTGGATGACCGCGAGCGCGGCGATGCAGGCGGCCGACGCGATGATCAGCCCGGCCGCGAGCTTCTCGCCCGGCAGCACCGGGTCGAGGAACCGCATGAGCAGCGGATAGAGCGGGAAGAAGGCCGTGTTCTCGGTGTGCGGGTTGTACCCCGTGGTCGCGATCGTGATGTAGTGCCCGGTGTCCCAGCGGTTCCAGACGTTGAAGAACTCGACCAGCGGTGGGGCCTTCTCGGTGCCCACCGTCCAGAACACCGCGTTGAGGATCAGGTAACTCGAATAGGCGATGGCCCAGGTCGCCAGGCCGGTCAGCCAGGCCCGCCGCCACGGAGAGTCGGACCGTACGCGTGTGGCGGCCG
>Ga0310830_100917_pt1 | contig 16682 bp, 16 predicted proteins | sample WT_ome_5_FD_201301 | JGI IMG/M metagenome (GOLD analysis project Ga0310830, IMG submission 201301) | Sorghum-adapted microbial communities enriched on wild type (WT) sorghum from Joint BioEnergy Institute, Emeryville, California, United... ...
AATAATTTTAAGGCGATAAGGATTTGACAACGCCTCCAACATTTTCAACAGGTCATCACCAGATAATATGTTCTTCATATGTAATAATTTTATTACACGTGTTATGAAAATACAACTGTCATACTTGTTTTTTGATCGGTTTCGTCTTCAAAAAGTCATTAATATCCACCCTAGCTACGCTTGAGGATGGCGTCTTCCGACTTTGAATGATAAAGTAACTTAGCTCTGCTAAAGGAAACTTGGCTCTGCCCAAGCCTATTAGGCGAAGGCGGAGCCTTAGTTGCTCTTATGCTGGCTTGATAAATGATATACTTTCCTACCAGTATAAAAAGACAGGCGCCCCGTTTGGGTGAACGCCTGTTTTTTTATTAGCTTTCTTCTTTTGTATCACAACTGCCAACGCCTTTTAAAAATCCAAATAACGCCGATAAGACTCGGTTAACGTCTGGATCTTTGAACAACCTTAACAAGTCATAGAACGTCATCATGTGATCGCTTTCCGCTGCTGTGATGGCCTTTTCGATCCCTCTATTCACGCGCTCGGCTAATCCTTCCAGTTTCTCAGCTTCAATACGGCTGATCAATGTTCCAAGACTTAAAAGGTGGGAAAGCGCCGCGCTTGTACTTGGTTTGTTTAATTCATGCATAACGACGCCAAGAATTTCGTCGCCTTTGCCGACAAGGCCGTTTAATAACGCCAAGATCCCGCGCTCATCCAACTTTTCAACGAGTTCAATCAGCGCTTCCAATGAGGCTTTTCTCTCCAACAGTAAATCCAATAATTCATTTTTACCGGTCTCTCGAGCCATTTCCAGATCGACCGGCTTTCGCTCAATGACATTGGTTGGTTTAGCCACGGCCCATCAGCTCCTTCTTGTGCATGACCAATTCTCCCGGGAAGATATAATCTGGACGCGCCCATTTTCGCTCTACTTCAACACCTGCTTGCGGTGTCCGTTTCCCGTTCCGATGGTTGTTAGCAGGTAAGGGGCTTTCCCCTTCAACGGATAACACTTCCATGCGCACGGCTGTATCTTTATAGGCGGGGGTATCCGTATCCTTATCAACTTCCCCCGATGTCAAACGGTTAATGGCCGCCTCACCGTTATCATTCATCGGGATATAAATTTCATTGCCGCGCACGCGGTCTGTGACGACCACTTTTCCTTTGGCAGCGCCATAGGCAGAGACAAGCCGAACCGTAGACCCTGTTTTAATTCCGCGTTCTTCTGCAAGTTCAGGGGAAACTTCGAAGAAAACGCTTGGGGTTTTTCGGGTGATCCCTTCTGATTTATACGTTAAATTCCCTTCATGGAAGTGTTCCAATATCCTTCCGTTATTGACGTGCAGATCATAAACCTCACTCGTTCCCGTCGGTTCCGTCCAATCCACGGGGTAGAGTCGAGCGAAGCCGTCCGGAAAATGAAAACGTTCGGTATAGAGGAGCGGCTCATCACGACCATCGGCATGAACCGGCCAGTGCAAGCTTTGGTACCCTTCCAGCCGTTCATAAGTCACCCCGGCAAACATCGGTGTCAAGCGAGCCGCTTCCGCCATAATTTCAGAAGGATGCGTGTAATGCCAGTCAGCACCTAACCGATTCGCTACGAGCTGAAGGATTTCCCAGTCAGGTTTGGCTTCACCCAATGGCGGGAGCACTTGATACAATCTTTGAATGCGCCGTTCGGTATTTGTAAAAGTGCCTTCTTTCTCCAAACTTGGGCAAGCCGGTAAAACGACATCGGCATACTGCGCCGTTTTTGTTAAAAAGAGATCCTGAACAACAAAAAACTCCAACTTTTCATAGGCCGCCTGGACATAATTGATGTTCGAGTCGACGACGCCCATATCTTCACCAATTAAAAATAAAGCCTTCAAGCGTCCAAGATGAATGGCATCAACCATTTGGTGGTTATTTAAACCCGGCTCAGCTGGTAAGGTTTTCCCCCAAGCCGCTTCAAATTTGGCACGAATTTCTGGGTCACTGACCGACTGATACCCCGGAAAATTATTCGGCATGCTGCCAAAATCGCTGCAACCTTGAACGTTGTTATGGCCGCGCAATGGATAGGCGCCTGTTCCCCGCCGCATGTAGTTTCCCGTCACAAGCAAGAGGTTCGAGATGGCTGTTGAAGTATCGCTTCCTCCTTTTTGTTGCGTGACGCCCATCGCCCAACAAATACAAACAGAACCGGCGCGATGAATTTCTTCTGCCACTTGAATAAGGGTTTCTTTGGATAGTCCGGTCATCTTTTCGGCATATTCCAATGTAAATTTATCCAAGCTTGCCTTATATGTTTCAACGTCTTTTACCCATTTATCCAAAAACTCGCGGTTCTCCCATCCTTGATCAAAAATGTACTTCGTCACAGCTGAAAGCCATACTAGGTCTGTTCCCGGCTTCGGACGAAGGAAGAGATCGGCGCGCTCAGCCATCTCGTGTTTCCTTAAATCCGCAACGATGAGCCGTTGTCCGCGCAATTTGTGGGCACGCTTAATTTTTGCCGCAAGAACTGGATGTGATTCGGCTGTATTGGAACCAATCGTGATGACTAAATCGGCTGCTTCCAAATCCGCCATCGTTCCTGAGTCACCGCCGTAGCCGACGGTTCGGAAAAGGCCGACGGTGGCTGGCGCCTGACAATATCGCGAGCAGTTGTCCACGTTATTGGTGCCGACGACGGCTCTCGCCAATTTCTGCATGAGGTACGATTCTTCATTTGTCGCTTTGGACGAAGAGATAAACCCAATGGCATCCGGCCCGTTTTTAGCGATAATGGCCTTTAATCGCTCCTCAATGACATCCAATGCTTCTTCCCATGAGGCCTCATGAAAAACATCCCCTATGCGAATAAGCGGTTTTGTCAGGCGTTCTTCGCTGTTGACATAATCCCAGCCGAATTTACCTTTAACGCATGAGGCAATACCGTTTGCCGGTGACTCCGGACGCGGCTCGACTTTTAAAATTTTCCGCCCTTTCGTCCAGACATCAAAGGAACAACCTACCCCGCAATATGTGCAAACTGTTTTCGTTTTCTTAATGCGCTCTTCGCGCATCATGGCTTCGGCATTGGAAACGGCCATAATGGCGCCATAACCCTTTTCGACCTTTTTCGTTAAATCGATCATATCGCGTAATGTGGATGGTTGGATGCCGGTGAGATATCCCGCTTCTCCAAGCATCGACTTTTCCATTAATGCATTACATGGGCACACCGTGACGCATTGGCCGCAGTTCACACAGGACGATTGGTCAATGGAGGTTGCGCCATCCCACAGAACACGAGGCCGTTCAAGCGACCAGTCGATCGTTAACGTTTCATTAACTTGAACATTTTGGCAGGCCTCCACACAGCGCCCGCAGGCGATGCATTGGTCAGGGTCATAGCGGTAAAACGATCCCGAATAATCCGCTTCATAAGGCTTCGGCTGAAACGGTTCATCTTGATGTTCGATTCCCATCGATAATACGGTATTATGTACCGTGCAGTCGCCATTGTTGTTATCGCAGACCGTACAATAAAGTTCATGATTAACCAAGATGCGATTCATGGCGATCTTTTGCGCCTCTTGAGCTTGCTTCACATCGGTTTGAACGACCATGCCCGCTTCAACGCTCTTGCCGCAAGCGCGAACCAACTTCCCGTTGACTTCCACAATGCACGTGTCACAAGTTTGTAGCGGGCCAAGACTCTCATGATAACAAATAGCTGGCACTTCATGACCACTTGCTATTAAAACTTTAAGCAGATTTTCTCCGGCTTCCGCCTTTAAAGCGCTTCCATTGATGTGAATCGTGACCTCTTTTGCCATGTTGTCCCTCCTCATCCCATTGTCATTCTTTCCGACTCCCATGCCGACGAGTTTCGCCTTTCCGCTGACATCTAATTTTACTTCATTATAACACTTGCAGGAATTTTCATAAAACGTCTTCCCAGCAATGTTTACAGTATTTAAGAAGATCGCGGTGATAAAAAAATAAAAGGGATGCTTTTAGACCTTGTCCGGTCAACATCCCATTAAAAATTGTTAAGATACTGATTGTATTCATAATAGTGTTTTAATACATTTTCACCGTAAAAATAACAAACACCAAGTACAACAGCGAGAAGGACGTAGGCTATAAAGACAATGAGTCGTGTTTTTGGTTTGGCGTCATAATATTTGTTTATATGTTCCATCCGGTTCTGGAGCTCTCGAATTTGCCTTTTTTCATCGTTAATCAGATAATCGAAATCGCTCGGTTCAGTGATTCGGTCCAGTTTCGATACCCAAGTTGACAGCTCACTGATCAAAATGGCGAGGCGCCTTTTTTCCAACTTTGCTTGATCTTCCACGAACGGGAAAAACCAAGATTTCATTTGAGCTTTTTTATCTTCAGCCTGCATCTTTCTTTGATTCAATTCGCGCTGAATATAAGCGCGCATGACTTCATTTACCGGTGGTGGTCCATCTTCTTCATCCTGAATGTAATACGTATAAAATAGATCTTCTCGATAGCCTTCGACCGTTTGCATTAACTCTTCCTTAATGGACATCTCCGCTTGAATGGTTTTGATATCCAGGTCTTCCCGAACGCGTCGCCACCATGAAAAAAAGCCGATGATGAGGATAAGAATGATGAGGGCGGACGGATAAAAATACGCAAAGACCACAAGACTGATTAACCCTAATAGCCACAGGTGCGGTGATAACACACCCACGATGCGGCCGCCGTCCAGAGGGGAAGCCGGCATCAAGTTAAAAAGATTAATCATAGCACCGAGCATGATGACTAAAGCCCAGAATGGTTGGTGCGTGCTAAAGAACAACAAAAAGGCGGGAATAATCGAAATTAATCCGGCAAGGGGGCCGCCGTAGGCGAGGTAGCTTTCCGTTGCCGCGTCCTTCGGTTGTTCTTTCATTGAAATCACTGCGCCAAAAAACGGGATGAAAATGGCTGGAGAGGTTTTTATGCCTTTTTGCCGTGCCGCAACCAGATGTCCCATTTCATGGACAAAAATTAAATAAACGATGGCCACGGCGAATTTCCAGCCATACACCGCCGCCCAAAAGCCAAGAGAAATAATCAAGCTGATGAACGTTCCCCCGAATTTCGTAAATTTTAAAAGCGCTAAAACCCACTTCAGTTTTGATAAAATCAGAAGACCGAGCGCGACAATCACACCACCGGTTTTTCCTTTTTTTATTTTCATTGAATTAATCACAATCCTTTTGAAAGTGATGGTCTGTCTAAATATCCGAAAACGCTGTGCCTAACAGCGATTTTGACAATCACAGCTGAAACGGTAACCAACTATTTCGATCCATATAAATACAATATCCCATATCCATCTTATAAAAAAGTGTCTACTAGTCATTATATTAGCAAAAAACGGTAAGAGCAGTAAAAATATTATAAAAAAAGGCATATTTACGTTAGGTCGGTGTGGGTGTCTTGCGCTCTCGCGTTCCAATTAGGAATTATGTTAACGGCAAAATGGGACGCCTCTTCAGTTTGCGTCCCATTTCTCACTTATATGGCCCCGGTTGCGGGAGGTAAGATGCTTTTCTCGAAAAAGGGGGTTGTTGTCTTGTTTTATGCGGTCCATCAAAATTGATCCATTTATTCCATAAGTCGCGATCATGTTGCAGCGTCCCAATAAGGCAACGTCCTGCCCTACATATTATAGTATGCCTTTTGTCCCCATCCCATGTTTTATGTGTCAGTTAAAACCGAACCATTAATTCAGTATTCTCACTTTGACGGTGCGGCGCCCCCAGTTTAAAGCATCATCGAGGTCTGCCATGAACAGATCGATCCGATTGCCTTTAATGGCACCACCAGTGTCACCAGCAACCGCGTACCCGTAACCTTCGATGTATAGTTTCGTCCCTAATGGAATGACATTCGGGTCAACCGCAACGACCTTGGCATCCGGATGCGCTCGAAGGTCAATGCCCGTTGCCGTTGTCCCGGAGCAGCCCGAACAGTAAGCCGTATAAGCCGTCGCACTCATATACAGTATTTTTGACGTTGTATTTTTTAATGGCTTTCGGCTTGATAATGTTTTTACTTTTACATTGGCTTCTGAACGGGGAGCAGCCTTCGGATTTCCATGTAGTGCTTGGAAGGTTTCGGGGCCGACAATGCCATCAATGCGGAGATCATTTGTCTTTTGAAACCTTAATACGGCAAGTCGCGTCAGCGGTCCGAATATACCGTCCAAATCCCCCTTATAATACCCAAGATGCTTCAGATGATCTTGGACATCTTTTACCCTTTCACCTCGGTCCCCGTAACTTAATAATTCTCCGTCATATTTCACATAGTGATTGAGACTAGCTTTTGTCAGCGGCCCCACAATGCCATCTGGTTTAAGATTGTGATCGTTTTGAAATTGCTTGACGGCTTTTTCAGTCGCCGGTCCAAAATACCCCGTGGGCTTCGATAACTTATAATACCCCTCACGCTTCAAAACTTTTTGTAAGTTTTTGACGTGCTCATCATGCTTTCCTTTGTATAGTAAGTCGTATCCAAAATGGGCACTGGCCAAAGCCGGAAGTGACATAAAAGTGCCTGTGATGGTCGTTGCGACTGTCGCCTTTTTCAAAATCGTCCGATGAACCGCCTGCATTGTTATTCCTCCCCTTGAACAACGCGTTCTATTTCTACTAATATGAAGCAGCGTCTATACGATGACTTACAGTTATATTACAAGAGGCGACCTGCTTCTATTGCAAAACACCAATCTTTCAAGAGAGATAAGGAAAAAAAGCCGTAATATTCTTGTAACATCATCACATCTTTTTTTCGCGCGTTACGATATTCCTAATATGCCGAACGAGTTCTTTCGCTCTTTGTGCCGTGGAATGACGGCGTCTGACCATCTCCATTCCCCGCCGGGCAATGGCCTCTCTCTCCTCCTCACACTTTAAATAGTACTCTGCCCGTTCCATAAAATTGTCTTGATTGACAGCGATGAACGTTTCCCCATCGATAAAACCCAAATCGAAAAGTTCCGAACTCTCACTTGCTAAGAGCAAAGCGCCGCAAGCAAGTGACTCAAAATATTTTAAAACAGGGAGCTTTTCCACGCTGTCACAAGTCAAAAAAATTTTGGCGCGATTGAGAAGCATAGCATAGGTTTTCCCGACAAAAACACCGGGCGTTTGTTCATCAACGTTTTTATAACCCGGGTGTTTAACATAGACAAAACCGCTATGATTTTTCAACCGTTCATACATACAGTGTCGCAACGGATAAATATGGGGATAAAGCGCGCCGGACATGAGCCAGTCAATATCCTTTTCAGAACCGTAATCTTTAAAAATCGTGGTGGGGATGTGATGCGGAAGCCAAATCATTCGTTCCCGAAATTCGGGATAATACCTGCAGAAAGCATCGCGATAAATAGAGAAAAGGTAATGGATTTTTTCCTGTACATAAAACCGTTTTCGCTGCGGAATCTTATAGTGCAAATCGTGGACAATGGCGCCGCACGGAACGGGTGACAGACGTAAGTTGCGGATAAAAGGGGTATAATCGGGTTTAAAATCATTTAGTAAAATAAAGTCAGGCGTCTCTTTTAATCGGCGTAAAATATCGCGAATATCCCCATGGTCGGACCACACCATCAGTTGAGTGAGTTTCGATAACTCCTGTTGAAGATAAAAACTGCTTTTTTCAACATGCTTCGAAAAATCCTTTGTAATAAACAACAGTTTTAATGGCTTCATCTTCCAGCCCTCTTTTATAAACAATGTGCCAAGGATCGGTGGTTATGGATGGATGCTTTTCCCCTGAGGTATTCCCGATTAGACATGTCATAGGCTGATTCACCTTGTGGCATCTTTCACCTATACTCATTGGCGAAATAACTTTGTTTTTCGAATGGAAAAAGCCGACCCATACCATGAGTCAGCCTTAAGATTATAGATCGTAATGGGCGAAATGGTCGGTATCAAGGTAAACAATGTGACGCAAGGGGACGATGACATTGGAAATACCTGCGGAACCGGATTCATGAAAAACAGCATAATCGACTTCCACGTCTTTTACGTCAACCCCATACAGACTTTGGCCGTTGGATAAAGAAACCTCATTGATCATGACATGATGTTTTGCCAAATAGTTGAGTTTATTTCGGAGCGTCCGTCCATCGGTCGCTGGATAACTATGATGGGAAATTCTGTAGTCATTGGTAAATAAACTTCTCAAGGGTCCGACCTCCTCTAAGATCTTTATGATAGTATACCTTATTAAAAAAACAGGCAAATGGACGCGGGCAACCGACTACTCCCACTAAAATAGTTAAACACCTATAGCCTTCATTTCCTTTTAAACTGACATCCCTTGCCAAAATTCGATGTTACGTCTAAAATTGATTTATTATTTCTCCAAGTAGTCGTGGAGGGTATTATGAATCGGATCGAAATCAATTGGGTAAAGCGGAGGGTCATCCGTCTCAGCCCGCCACAAATGTTGGCATTAGGCTTTTTCGGCTTGATTATATTGGGTGGTATATTATTAAAATTACCGATCGCAACACATCACCCCATCAGCTGGCTCGATGCTTTTTTCACCTCCGCCTCAGCCATAACAGTGACATGTCTCGTCACCGTCGACACAGGCGAAACCTTTACAATATTTGGGCAAATCGTCATGCTCTGTTTAATCCAAATTGGCGGCATCGGCTTTATGAGTCTTGCCGTTTTGGTTATTATGACCTTAGGGAAAAAAATTGGATTGAAACAGCGACTCCTGATTAAAGAAGCCCTAAATCAGACGTCTGTTGGCGGAGTTATTAAACTCGTAAAACGCATACTCCTACTTGTCTTCTCTATTGAAGGAGTGGCAGTTATCTTTTTGACGATGAGATGGGCACCCGAATATGGGTTTTTCAAAGGTTTTTATTATGGCGTTTTCTACAGTGTCGCTGCCTTTAACAATGCGGGTTATTCCTTATGGCCGGATAGTTTAACCCGTTATGTCGGGGACCCGGTCGTCAATCTCGTGATCGGCTTGTTAGTCATCATTGGCGGCATTGGCTTTCCTGTGTTATCGGATTTATGGACGGCGAAAGATTTTAGATCATTATCCCTGCATACGAAAATCATGCTGACGGGCACATTAGCTTTAATAATATTTGGGACTGTGATGGTCTTTTTACTTGAATACAACAATCCTAAGACACTCGGCGCATTAAGCGGACCCGATAAATTTTGGGCTGCCTTTTTTCAAGGGATCACGCCGAGAACAGCCGGTTTTAACACGATAGATTACAACGATATGAAAGAACCAACACTTCTTGTGACCATTTTCCTAATGTACATCGGCGCAGGCAGCGCTTCTGCTGGCGGCGGCATCAAAGTCACAACGTTTATCGTCATCTTTTTATCTGTTATAGCCTTTATTACCGGAAAAAGTGACCCCATCATATTCGGGCGGCGCATCAAAAGGGAAATCTTATCCAAAGCACTCGCCATCTTTGTCATCAGTCAAACACTTATATTTATCGCGGTCTTTATTTTAATGATTACAGAAAACGCGCCATTTCTTGAAGTATTGTTCGAAGTCGTATCCGCATTCGGCACCACAGGTCTGACATTGGGGTTAACGTCACATCTCACACCCATAGGAAAACTGGTCATTATGATTGTGATGTATTGCGGCCTCATCGGGCCTTTGACGATCTTTTTCAGTTTGTCACAAAGACAGCCAAGTAAAATTCAATACCCAAGTGGGGATATCCTCACAGGTTAAAAGGCACTTTGGGGAGCTTCGTAAAAGGCTACTGTCTTGACGGTTCTTTAATAGTTTTATAAACTGACTACAAAATGACAATTTTGGAGAGAGCAATGAGGTGACCTCATGGGCAAAAAGAGGACAAGGCAGCCATCTACCATCAAGAAAAAATCGGGTAAGCCCCCTATTCTCTTCTATACCATCCTTGCGGTCGTGATTGTCTGTTTAATTGGGCTCGGCGTCTATGCCAAAACAGCGCAGGAAAAAGCGAATGAACCGAAACCTGTAAAAATTGACACGGCAGGCCAGCCTTTTCTTGGCAAAGCATCGGCACCGGTCACGATCGTTGAATTCGGGGATTACAAATGTCCTTTTTGCAAACAATTTACAAAATCTTATGTTCCTAAGATTAAAAAGGATTTAGTTGATACGGGAAAAGCTAAGTTTTACTTCATTAACTTCCCGTTCATCTACGATGATTCCAAACGGTCTGCGGAGTTTGCGGAAACCATTTATCATGAACTAGGGACAGATGCTTATTGGAAATTCCACGAAGCCCTCTATGAGGCACAACCGGATGGCCAGCAATATGAGAAAAAAGATGTCTATACCGAAGACTTCTTGACGAATTTGCTTAAGAAAAATGCCAGTGATGACCAACATCAATATTCAAATGAAGTGGATAAAGACATTGCCATTGCCGATAAGGCGGGGATCTTCCAAACGCCGTCCGTGTTTATCAACGGGAAACTTTTTGACATCAACGCCAACACTTACGATGACTTCAAAAAAGCCGTGGAAAAAGCGGCAAAATAAAGAGAGCCGGACAATGGCTCTCTTTTTTTGCATATCCATTCCTCTCAAAACTGGTTTTACCTATTTTTTCTTTTTATTTTTCTTTCGTTTGGCCTTTTGTGCTTGCATCAAGGCTTGGCCGTGCCGTTTTCGCCGTTTTATGGCGCGTAAAATCAAGATGATAAGTAGGATCAGGATGATCGCAGCCAACGCCGTAACCACCCAAACCCATGTCGGGGTATGGGCTTTCCCAACCTTCCAAGTCGTCTCCATCGTATCTGTGCCGTTTTTGCCGAGGGCGGGATCAGTAGCTAGCGCCATGAGATGGACCTTCCAGGTACCGGCTGTCGGTAATGTGATCGTACCTTCATACAAACCGTTTTTTGAAAGCGTAAGTGTTGTTTGACGGTTGTCCTTTTCTTTCGTAAAAAAGGCATACACCATCGCCTGATCTTCATCTTTCAAAGTTTGAGTGGGATTGTCGATTTCATCTCTTTGCACATGAACGCGTATTCTAATCGGTTTGCCAGCAATTTTTGGATCTAAGTTTTGAAAACTGGTAATGACGATTTCGCTTTTCGGGTTCGCCTCTGCTGCGACATGCGATGCAGGTTCAAGAACGGTAAAACCGATGGCAATGAAAAAGCCACAAATTACAGTCAACCATTTCCGCATGTTACTCAACCTCATCATTTTTTCTCATATCGATGATAATGGCAACGGTGATCAGGATAAAAGCTGTAAGTGCTAACATTGGGATGGTGATAAAGCCAAACCAATTGATATATTGCCCGCTACACGGCACACCGACCGTACACATCCCTTTAAAAACCCCAAATTTTTGTTCTGAGATATGAAGAATGGAAATCAGTCCGCCGACGATGGTGAATGGTAATACATATGCGGCTATCTTGCGCTCGTTTCGAAAGCAAGCGACGCCAAGAATGACTGTCAAAGGATACATACAAATTCTTTGAAACCAGCATAATTTGCAAGGTTCAAATCCCGCGATTTCACTAAAATAAAGACTGCCGAGCGTCGCTACAAGGGATACCACCCAAGCAAAATATAATCGTTTATTGATCATTGTTCTTCTCACCCATCGCTTGTTGAATCGCTTTCCTTAATTGACTGTAGTCAAAAGTATCTTGAGCCGACAGCATTTTTCCATTGATAAAAATGGTGGGTGTCCCATTCACCCCGGCGGCTTGTCCCATCTCGACATCCGTTTTGATATTATTGACATAAGTGCCTTGCTCAAGAGCGTCTTTAAATTGACTAACATCTAAATGGGAAACTGCTTCTTCGGCAAGCTTAAGGAGCAATTCATCCGTCACCCAAGATTCTGTTTCTGGACCTTGGTTTTTATAAAGCAGATGATGGAACGTCCAAAAACGATCCGGATACATAGCGAAAATGGCTTCTGCGGCATTGGCGGCCTTTACTGAATCCTGGGCAACAATGGTATAATTCATAAAATAATATTGGACTTTGCCCGTATCGATAAAATCTTTTTTAAGCTTCGGAAAGATCGTCATTTCGAATTGATGGCAATAAATACATTTATAATCGCCAAATTCTGCGATTTTCACGGGTGCATCTTTCTTTCCCATCATTGGCTGCCCTGTATAGTTAATCCGGGAGACCGTATTTTCTTGCGACTTGCCGCCAGGAGCCATCTGCTCGGATTTTTTTTGATCGAGCTTGACTTCTTGGGATGGTGTGGCACTCTTATTTTGAAAAACAGCCCCCACAATGAGGGAGGCGATCAGGCACACCGCAATCGTTGCCGTCATCACCACCCATATTTGTCTCTTCTTTTTCTTCGGAAAGTGATTGTTTGACATGCACCCACTCCTCGGCCTTTTCTGTTAAAATCATTCTAAAAGTCTATCTTGTTTTTCCTTATTTTATCATATAGGTTTTTTAAAAGGGCGGCAATTTTGCAAAGGGGTTGTGTCAATTTGAAGCAAATCATGGGACCACTATTTCTATCACTTGCTGCAACTATTTGGGGTGGGATGTATGTCGCAAGCAAATTTGCCTTCTCCGCTGTCCCTCCCATGACCATGCTTTTTTTGCGCTATGTCATCGCTGGCATTATTTTAACTGGCGTTTGCTTTGGATGTGGACAACTAAAAATGACGTTAAAAGGATGGGGCTACCTCGCTCAAATTGGAGCCATCGGCTATTTTGCCTCTATCAGTGCCCAATTTATCGGTACCGATTTAGCCAATGCTCATCTCGGGTCGCTTGTCACCACTTTATCGCCGATGTTTCTCTCTCTATTTGCTGTCATGCTTTTGAAAGAAAAGATGACGAAAAAGCAACTTGTCATGTTCGCCATAGCCATCGTCGGCGTCATCATCATCATCGGGGCTCCGAAAGATGGAGAGTCACACATTCTCGGTATTTTTGTCTTGCTGTTAGCGGCGGTCACTTGGGGGTATTATTCCGTCGTCGTCAAACAAGCGGCGATATACTATACTCCGCTGCAAATGACAACGGCGGGAATATGGATCGCCTGCTTTTTATCGCTTCCCTTTGCTTGTGCCCAGTGGGACAAATGGCCGCATCACGTATTACTTGAACCTGCCATTTTCTTTAGCATCCTTTATATCAGCGTCATCTCAACAGCTTGCGCCTTTTTTGCCTGGAATATCGGCCTAAAACTCACACCTAGCCATCATGCCGGTTTATACTTTTTTCTACAACCGGTCGTCGGTTCATTTTTCGGATGGTTTTTTCTCGGAGAAAAACTCGGTATATCGTTTTTCATTGGGAGCTTACTCATTCTTCTCTCTGTCGGTATTAGCGAATATAAAAAAGAATCCCCAAACTTGGAGATTCCTTCTGAAAAAACATCCTTATGACAACTGCATCGGCGGCAAGTGTCTTTCTTTCCCCCGGCTTTCATCATATAACGCGCTAACAGTGACAAATTGAAAGCGGTCGTAGACGTCTTTCAGCACTTCTTGCAAGGCATCGAGCATGATCTCAGGGGCGCCTTCATCGGCCCCCGGCGTTTGATCATTGTCATGTAGCACAATGATCGCACCATCTCGGATGCTTTGGCGGATGCGTGACTCAAGCCGCTTTCGTCCAACCTTTTTATTCCAGTCCCCTAAAATGTGCGACCAGATCACAAGGACGTAAGGGCGGCGCGACCAGCTGCTGAACACATTTAAATGCCCCCAAGGCGGCCGGTAAAAACGTGGAGATTGGCCTGTGATTTTTTCGATTACTTCTGCTGTTTTCCTAACTTCGCGGCGGGAGGCAAATGGCGTCAAGAGCCAATTACTCGTATGTCTGTAATGGTGAATCCCTACTTCATGGCCTTCGGAAACCATCCGTTTCAACAGCTCGGGATGCGCTTCGGCGAAGGAACCTACGACGAAAAACGTCGCTTGCACATGATACTTTTTTAACAAATCTAAAAGTCTTGGCGTATAGAGCGGATGAGGGCCATCGTCGAACGTTAAGGCGATTTTCTCTTTCACGTCGCATCGATTAAAAACCCCGATCGATAACCCTCTCATAATGATGGTTGGCAACAAACTATATAATATGAAGAAGATTGCGATCACACAGATAGCTATTAAAAGTATCATCATCTTATGCGCCTCATTTTTAGAAAGAATAGCTGCCCCTATAACAGACAGGTTGAATCAATGCTTTTTTCGCTGAACATTCACCCATACTTCATCGTCTTTTTAATGAAAAAGATTTTTTAAATCTTACTGGAAATTGGGGAATCACATGTTACAACATTTTCAAGAATTTATAGCCACTTATGGTGATGCCGCGATTTTTGTCTTGGTTTTCTGCGGCATTGTCGGGATCCCGGCACCCGAAGAGTCGATGTTAGTCTTCGTCGGTCTCGCTGCTTCACAGGGCACCTTGAAATTATGGTCCGCATTGATTGCCGCCTTCTCAGGAAGCCTGACCGGGATGCTTGCCGCGTACATCCTTGGGGCCGTATTGGGACACCGGATATTAGTGAAAATCGGCAAAATGATTGGTATTTCCGAAAAAAAGTGGGACAAAGCAACGACAGCCTTTAAAAAGCGAGCGTTATGGGCCGTTGCTTTCGGGTTTTTTATTCCCGGCATTCGCCAACTTAATCCGTATTTATCGGGTATCAGCCGTTTAAGGTTTCCATTATATTTCTTATCTTCGGCAGCCGGCGCCTTGTCATGGACAACAACCTTTTTATTAATAGGCTATTTTGTCGGGGACCGGTTTGTAAAGCTTTTAACCCTTTCACCGCTTGCCATTGGCATAGGATGTTCCATCATACTAGCCGGCTTTGTTTTATTTGTGTTCATCCAAGTCCTTTTGTTGAGACGGCAAGCCGAATAATCATTCAGAAAAAAGGGATGACCGCCTGTTTGGTGGTCAGCCCTTTTTTATATCCATTACGCATTGCTTGAGATCGACATTTTCTTAGCATATTTCTTGATTTTGCTGACGAATCCCTTTTTCTTGTTCAACGTTTTCGTTTTACGATTGATTTCTTTACCTTCCATCAAATTGGTCATCAAAAAATTATATAATAAATTCGCCGAATCCATTTGGATTTCACTGAAATAGCGGTCAACAGCCCGCTCCCATTTCCGCCGTTCCAATTCATCGGACAAGACGCGTGAGAGTTGTTCTTCAAAATGTTCATTAGGATTCAAGCGGTAAACGAGATGGTTTTCCGTCAAATACTGCAGATTAATATCTTCTTGACCAGGCAGAGCCGAATGGATGAAAATTGGTATTCGCTTTCTCAGCGCTTCACTGACGGTAACCCCACCGGGCTTTGTAATGATCGCATCCACACGATTGTATAAATCATCCATAGCGTCCCTTGAAGCGATATAGGGAAGCGGTTCGATTTGCGGATGATTCAAGCTTTTTAACTCATTGTAAAGCTTTTCGTTTTTACCGCATAACACCGTATATTTAAAGCCATACTTAGGGTCGGTTTCCTTCACTAACCCAATGATATTCCCTAATCCGCTTGCACCGCCAGCTAATAAAATATTCTTCCCGGTCGTGCGCTCTTTCTTTGGGGAGGCGCCAAAGAAGATTTCATGAATCGGAATGCCAGTCACGAACACGCTTCTTTCACTAACCCCATATTTTTCAACCATTTGCTTTTTCGCACAACCATTTGGGACAAGGTGATAGTCTATCCCTTTTCTTCCCCAGATATCATTGATAAAAAAGTCCGTATACACATTAATGACAGGAATGTGTACGACGCCCTTCAGCTTTAAACGACTCATAAGTAATGAGGGAAAGCCGTGGGTGCAAATGACCATGTCCGGTCGTTCTTCTTCGAGCAATTTCTGCAGCTTTCTAAGAAAATAATGTTCTAGTCCTTTAAAAGAAGGTTGTTCGTGTTTTTTTGTGTAGGCAAAATGTTTATAGGCCCAGTCATAAGTTTCCGGTGTGTGACCGATCCACTTGAGATAGGTCCCCGATACCACTTTTTCCAATGCTTCGTTGCTATAACTTAATAAATCCACTTTCACACATTCCACTTTATCCGTTCGATTTTGAATAATACCAATAAGTGCATCAGCCACTCGATGATGACCGGAAGGCATTTTAAAAAGCGGTAAGAATAAAATTTTCATTATGAATGGCTCCTTTGTTTGCCTTAGTTCATTTAGAAATATTTGAACCGGTTAGGCAAATTAAACGTTGACTTATAAAAAGACGCCCGCATTCACCAATCGGTTCATTTTACATGCAGGTGGACCATTCCGGACAAAGCACTGATGTTGTGATTGTATGTAAGAAAGGCTTGTCTTAAATCTGTTTCTCATCTATTTTAACACGAATTCAGAGGGCAATCAAAGCACAAATTGACTATAAAATGGAAATTATCTGACCAATAACGATCTCAATATAAGACTATGTCATTTTTTTGACATATTGCCTTTCTTTTATCAATCGCAGTAAAATAGTTTTTAAGGCTTATATCTATTATCAATGTCATATAATTTAAAGAATCCTTTTTCCTTTTAATATCGTCTTTATAATATGGAATGGCTTTAAGGTAATGCAGGAGGATGAGTCATGGGTAAAATTTGGAGTAATTTGCGCCGTTTCTTAACAAGCCAATATGCGATCTTTTCTATTATTCTCACAACTAAGGCCGTGC
>Ga0310830_100921_pt1 | contig 16654 bp, 11 predicted proteins | sample WT_ome_5_FD_201301 | JGI IMG/M metagenome (GOLD analysis project Ga0310830, IMG submission 201301) | Sorghum-adapted microbial communities enriched on wild type (WT) sorghum from Joint BioEnergy Institute, Emeryville, California, United... ...
GGCGAAGGCGGCCGTCTTGAACTCCGGGCGTGGGTCCCGGCCGGGCTTCTCCAGCTCCTTGAGGATGTCGGTGACCGTCGGCAGGCCGAAGGTCTCGTCGACGAACTGCTCCGGCTTGAGCTTGCGCAGCACGGCCGTGTTGCCGATCAACGACTTGAGATCCATGCCCGTCGCGTCGAGGATGCGCCGCACCACCGGGTACGCCTCAGGGTGCACGGCCGAGGCGTCGAGCGGGTCGTCGCCGTCGGGAATGCGCAGGAAGCCCGCGCACTGCTCGAAGGCCTTGGGGCCGAGCCGGGGCACCTGCTTGAGGTCGGCGCGTGTCCGGAATGGACCGTTGGCGTTGCGGTGGGCCACGATGTTGGCCGCCAACCCCTCGCCGATGCCGGAGACGCGGGTCAGCAGCGGGACGGAGGCGGTGTTCACGTCCACGCCGACGGCGTTGACGCAGTCCTCCACGACCGCGTCCAGGCTGCGCGACAGCTTCGCCTCGGACACGTCGTGCTGGTACTGACCCACGCCGATGGACTTCGGGTCGATCTTCACCAGCTCGGCCAGCGGGTCCTGCAGGCGGCGGGCGATCGAGACCGCGCCCCGCAGGGACACGTCCAGGTCCGGCAGCTCCATCGAGGCGTACGCCGACGCCGAGTAGACCGACGCCCCCGCCTCGGAGACGACGACCTTGGTCAGGCCGGGGATGAGCCGCACCAGCTCGCCGACGAGCTTGTCGGTCTCCCGGGACGCGGTCCCGTTGCCGATCGCCACCAGCTCCACGTTGTGCGCCTTCACGTGCCGGGCCAGGGTGACCAGCGACTCCTGCCAGCGTCGGTGCGGCTCGTGCGGATAGATGGTGTCGGTGGCGACCACCTTGCCGGTGCCGTCGACGACCGCGACCTTCACGCCGGTGCGGTACCCGGGGTCCAGACCCATGGTCGGTCGGCCCCCGGCCGGGGCGGCGAGCAGCAGGTCGCGCAGGTTGGCGGCGAAGACCCGAACGGCCTCGTCCTCGGCGTTCTGGAACAGGCGCATGCGGATGTCGATGCCCAGATGCGTGAGGATGCGCGTACGCCAGGCCCAACGGACGGTGTCCAGCAGCCACCGGTCGGCCGGCCGGCCCTGGTCGGCGATGCCGAACCGCGCCGCGATGTCCCGCTCGTACTCGCTCGGCCCGGGCACCGGCGCGGCCGTCGGGTCCTCCGGCGCCGGCTCGGGATCCATCGACAGGTCGAGGACCTCCTCCTTCTCCCCGCGGAAGAGGGCCAGGATCCGGTGGGAGGGCAGCGTGGTGAACGGCTCGGAGAAGTCGAAGTAGTCGGCGAACTTCGCGCCCGCCTCCTCCTTGCCGGGGCGGACGGTCGAGACGACGCGGCCGCGGTGCCACATCTTCTCGCGCAGCGCCCCGATGAGGTCGGCGTCCTCGCTGAACCGCTCGACCAGGATGGCCCGGGCGCCCTCGAGCGCGGCCGCCGCGTCCGGCACGCCCTTGTCGGGGTCCACATAGGACTCGGCCGTCGGGATCGGCTCCAGCGTGGGGTCGTTCAGCAGCGCGTCGGCCAGCGGCTCCAGCCCGGCCTCGCGGGCGATCTGCGCCTTGGTGCGCCGCTTCGGCTTGTACGGCAGGTAGATGTCCTCGAGCCGGGCCTTCGAGTCGGCCGCCATGATCTGGGCGAGCAGCTCGTCGGTCAGCTTGCCCTGGCTGCGGATCGACTCGATGATCGCGACCCGCCGCTCCTCCATCTCGCGCAGGTAGCGCAGCCGCTCCTCGATCGTGCGCAGCTGCGCGTCGTCGAGGGACCCGGTGACCTCCTTGCGGTACCGGGCGATGAACGGCACGGTCGCCCCACCGTCGAGCAACTCCACCGCCGCCGCCACCTGGGTGGGGCGGACCCCCAGCTCGTCGGCGATCCGCTGGTAGATCTTGCGGGCGGTCTCGACCGCACTGACCTGCGCAACGTCGCCCGTGGCCACTGTCACCGATGTACTCCCTCGTTGTGTCGCTCGTCCGCGATCGGGTCACCCGCCGCTCGGACGTCACGCTGCGCCGACCGTACGGTCACGGACGCGAGCCGTGCGGCGGCGAGCAACCGGGGCGGCGGCTCCGGCCGTGTCATTGTGCCGCCGGGGGCGGGCAATGTCGCGACGGCGCGCGGATGATCGCGCGTCCGGTCCCGGCCGGGCGCCGCTGGCTGAGCGTCCGGTCCCGGCCGGGCGCCACTGGCTGAGCGTCCGGTCCCAGGTTGACGCGTTTCGACACCATGAGGGACACGCGGCGGAAGGGGACCGAATGAGCGCGGAACGCAATGTCTACCTCGACCAGGCGGTGGCGCAGCAGGAGCGGCTGGAGCAGGACCTGCGAGCCCGACGTGCTGCTCCGGCCCAGCCGGTCCCGGTCGGGGCGGGCCCCAGCCGCAAGCAGCGCATCGCGGCCGTCGAGCGGGCGACGATGCCCTCGACGCCGGCCGTCGACGTCCGGGTCACCGGCTTCTGGCGCTGGAAGACCGTGATCGTGCCACCGAACGCGTTCGTGGTGCATACCCGGCGCGGACACCGTGAGCCGCTGCACGTCGGCCTGGGCATATCGTTCCGATTCGACCCCGCCCGCGACTCCTACCTCGTCGTGCCGGGCGCGATGCAGACGATCCTCATCAACGCGTACTGCATCTGTCGCGAGCTGCAGGGTCTGGTGGTGCAGGCCTACGTCCAGTGGATCATCCACGACTTCGCCACCGCCTACCGCAAGCTCGACTTCAGCGACGCCGACGACCCCATGCGGCTGGTGAACCTGCAGCTGCGGGAGCAGGCCGAGGCGGCCATCAAGGACAAGGTCGCCACGATGAGCGTCCACGAGGTGCTCAGCGACAAGCAGCCGATCGTCGAGGAGCTCACCGCGCGACTGCGCGCCATGGCCGAGGGCGAGGGGTCTGGCGCGACCGGTGTCGCCCACGGTGGACTGGGGCTGCGCATCGTCACCGTGCAGATCAAGGAGGCGATCGTCAGCTCGGCCCGGCTGTGGGAGAACCTGCAGAAGCCGTTCCGGGCCGAGCAGGGCCGCGTCGCCCGGCTGGCCGAGCTGGCCGCCGAGGAGGCGATCGCCGAGCGGGAGCTGACGGCGTCCCGGGCGCGGGAGACCCAGCGCCTGCAGACCGAGCGGGAGCTCGACGAGTTGCGGGCGGCCAACGAGGCGGCCGCGTTCGACCGGGAGACGGCGGAACGGGTCCGGCGGGCACAGACCGAGCAGGAGGTGGCCCGGCGGCTGGCCGAGCTCGCGAACGAGACGACGCTGCACGAGCTCCGCCTGGAGCGCGAGCGGGGCGCCGAGGAACTCGCCGCCGGTCGGGAGCGCGCCGAGCGCGAGCACGAGCTGGCCCGGCTGGCGCTGGAAGGGGAGCTCGCGCTGGAGCGGGCTCGCGCCGACGCCGAGCACGCCCGGGCCCTGCTGGAACTCGAGCGGCTCCGGATGCGGGCCGCCATCGAGAACGAGACATCTCCGGAGAGCCTGCAGAGCAAGCTCATCGACTCATTGCCCGAGATCGTGGCGCGCCTGCCCAAGCCGGCCGAGCTGCGGGCGGTCACCATCAACGGTCGGGACGGGCATACGGTCGCCAGCCTCATCGCGGAGCTGGGCGCGGTGGTCGGCGCCCTGCGGGAACTGACCGCGTCGCCGGACGGAAACCGGTCAGGCTCCCGCGGGGAGCGGGGGGCCTGACCGGTCGGGGTGTTTCGTGCGGCACCATGCAGCCGTTGGCGGCTTGTCGCGCCATCCGAACGGAGGCCCAGCCGTCGCCGCCCATCGTGCGACCGGGGTCTCGCCGCCGGTGGCCAGCCCCGGGGCGTGACCGGACCGTGTCGGGCCGGCCCGAGGCAGGGTCAGGGCTTGCGGCCCACTCCGCCGTAATCGATGACTGGCGTTTCCTCGATGTCGTCATCGGGTCGCCACTGTGAGCAACTGACGACACCGGGCTCGAGCAGTTCCAAGCCGGCGAAGAAGTCGGCGATCGCCTGGGGCGTGCGGGCGCAGATCGGTGGACAACCGTGACTGTTCCATATTTCGATGGCGCGATCCATGGCGACCGGGTTGACCTCCCACGTCGGGTGGGAGATGACCACGTGGCTGCCCGGCGCCACGGCGTCGACGATCGCCTGGACCGCCCCGTACGCCTCCTTGTCGTCGGGAATGAAGTCCAGTACGCCGAGCAGGATCACCCCGACCGGCTGGGCCAGGTCGAGCGTGGTGGCGGCGGCGCTGAGGATGCGATCGGTGTCGCGGAGGTCCGCCTCGAGGTAGTCGGTGCGACCCTCGGCCGTGCTCGTGAGCAGCACGCGGGCGTGGGTGAGCACCATGGGATCGTTGTCGACGTAGAGAATTCGGCACTCCGGGGCGATCGCCTGCGCCACCTCGTGGGTGTTCTCCGCCGTCGGCAGGCCCGTGCCGATATCGAGGAACTGCCGGATGCCGACCTCGGCGGTGAGGTACCGGACCGTCCGGCGCAGGAACGCGCGGGTGGCGCGAGCCGAGGTCCCGAACTCCGGCAGGAGGGCGAGCAATTTGTCGCCCGCGGCCCGGTCGACCGCGAAGTGGTCCTTGCCCCCCAGCAGGTAGTTCCACAGTCGCGCAGAGTGAGCGACGGTCGTGTCCAACCTCGACAGATGTCCGGCGGCGGGTTCGCTCATGTAACTCTCGCGTTGTGAGGCTGCGGGACTGACGAGGTGCCTGCTCAATAGTGAGCAATGGGAAAAGTCTAACCCGAGACTGTTTCGGAAAGAGAACGACGCGCATCGTCAAACCGGACCACCGGGCGTCGCCGAACGGCTGACGTCCGGATACATGGTTCGTCATCTGGCCGCCCGTCATCTGGCCGCCGGGCTCGCCGCCGGGCTCGCCCGCCCCGCTCGGCGACTCCCGGGGTCTCCGCGACTCAGGCCTCAGCGACCCGCGCCGCGGGCCCGGTGGGTCACCGGTCCGGGGGCGAGGCCATCCGTGATCTCGGGTGCCTGGTTCGGCCGTGACCACCGCCCACCCCGCGGCGGCCCGGTGACCACCGCCGCCGGCCGGTGAAGCTACCGACCGTGACCGTCGCCCAGGCGGGGCGGTGAACCCTCGCGGTACCGGCGCTGCACCCGGCCCGGGGTGGACGCCGACCGGCGGCGCCGATCAATGCCTCGCCCGGCCGGCGGGTCGCCGAAACGTGGCGGAAACGGGCGGCCGGGCGGGGTCGACGCAGAAAACTGTCGGAATGGCGCCAGGACGGGCGATGCACGTCACCCGCGGTCATGGCATGCTTACGCAGACAGTCTGAAGAGCGGGCGCAAGCCCGGTTGAGCTATGACGTGGACCAGGGAGGAGACGGTGGCCACCCCGTCCGGGAGCAGCGACGCGCCGGCCGGCGGCCCGACGTTGCTCCGCATGGTGGTCGGTGCGCAGCTTCGGCGCCTGCGCGAAGCCCGGGGGATCACTCGGGAGCAGGCGGGCTACGAGATCCGCTCGTCCGAGTCGAAGATCAGCCGGATGGAGCTCGGGCGGGTCTCGTTCCGGCCGCGGGATGTCGCCGACCTGCTGACGCTCTACGGTGTCGCTGAGGACGATCCCGAGCGGGAACGCCTGCTCGGCCTGGTCCGCGAAGCGAACGCGCCGGGCTGGTGGCACCAGTTCGGCGACCTGATGCCGTCGTGGTTCCAGCCGTACGTGGGCCTCGAGTCGGCCGCGTCGGTGATCCGTACCTATGAATGCCAGGCGATCCCGGGACTGTTGCAGACGCGTGACTACGCGCGCGCCGCGATCAAGTCCCTGGCGCCCGGCGCCAGCCCGGCCGAGGTGGAACGCCGGGTGGACCTGCGGGCGACGCGGCAGCGCCAGGTGCTGCACCGCGATCCCGCGCCCACCCTGTGGGCGGTCATCGACGAGGCGGCCCTGCACCGCCCGATCGGGGGTGTCCAGGTGCTGCGCGACCAGCTCAATGCGCTCATCGAGGCGACGCGTCAGCCGAACATCAAGATCCAGCTCCTGCCCTTCGAGGTGGGTGGTCACGCCGGGCTCACGGGAAGCTTCACCATCCTCCGCTTCCCCGAGCAGGACCTGTCCGACGTCATCTACGTCGAGCTGCTGACCAGCGGCCTGTTCCTGGATCGAGGCCACGACGTGGATACCTACGCCGAGGCCATGGAGCGGCTCTGCCTGCAGGCGCGCGAGCCCGAGCAGACCGTGGGCATCATCGAATCGATCCTCAAAGAACTCGGCTGATCGGCACTGGGCTGACCGGTGCTCGGCTGACCGGTCGACCCGGCAGGGCGGCTACCGGGCCGACCGGGATGTCGGGGATGCCGATGCGTCAGCGGGCGAAGGAGTCGAACTCGCCGGCCGCCGCGCCCTTGAGGAATGCCTCGATCTCGGCGCGGGTGTAGACGAGGGCTGGGCCCTGCGGATCGCGGCTGTTGCGGATCGCGACCGAGCCGTCGGGCAGCTTGCCCAGCTCCACGCAGTGACCGGCGGTGCTGTACCGGCTCTTCACCCAGCGATCGACCGGAAGCTCGTTAGCTGGAGTCCCGTTGCGCATGTGCATGTCCGTTTCTTCGCCTGGGGCACTGAAGGTGCCCAGTCCCTGGCCGGGTTGCGGTCCCCGACCCCGGTGCCGGGGCGTGGCACCGTGAGTGCGGATCTTGCCACAGGGGAATCTTCAAGTTCAAGGGAAGCTGCACGTGCATCAGCAGTTGCCTTTATCACGTGCGTCGGTGCACCATTGTGGACACAAAGGGTGTTTTGGCCGAGGGCTGTTGGCCCGAGCGAACCAGATGGCCCCTTTCACCAGACTCCCCGGTGGCGCGCTGGGAGAGCCCGCGTCCCCGGGTGACCGGGCGGGTTTGCGACTTCGCACCCGCCCGGATGTCATGTGGGCCGACGTCGATGCGGAAGGTGACGGCGCGCCGTCACATCCGCGACCTTCGTCGGACTCACCATGGGTTCCTGTGGCGAGGCCGCGCCGGTTGCTAGCGTAACCCAGGTCTCGACCCTTTCGCTGCGCTTGGGGCAACTATGTCGCTTTTACCGGCCGGGCCGCTTTTTCGGGCCGGGTCGCTTTGTCGGGCCGGGCCGCTTGTTCGGGCCGGCGTGGCCAGCCTGCTCGGTCTGCTCCTCGTGGCCGGCTGCACCGGCGACCGCAGACCCGAACCCGATCCGGTCGACGCCGCCGTGCGGACCGTGCTGCCCGAGGCCGAGGCGACCGTCGCCGAGGGCACGGGCGCGGTCGATCTCGCGGTCGCGATCAGCCAGGCGCTCTACCTCGGGTCGCCCGCGGTCGTTCTTATCGGTGAGGGGGATACCGAGGCCCTGCCGCGGGCGGCCGACGTAGCCGTCGATCTCGGCGTTCCGCTCCTGGTCACCCCGGCGGCCGGGGAGCCCGCCTCGCCCATCGACGAACCGGCGCGCGCCGCCGAACCAGCGGCCGGCCCGACCGCCGCTCCGACGCTGGCGCCCTCGGAGGGCGTGCTCGCCGAGATCCAGCGGCTCGGCGCGCGGGCGGTCATCACGGCCGGCGTCACCGCGGCGCAGTGGGCGGCCACGCCCACCTTTCCGCCGGGGGTCGCGGTCGTCACGGTGGATGACCCGGTTCCGGTCGCGGTGACGCCGCCAGCGCCGCTGTCCTCACTGCTCGTGCTGGCGGAGGGCACTGCGGCCGACGCGGCCGCGGTCGCCACGGCACGGGCCGCGGGCGCCCGAGTCCTCGAGCTCAACACGACCGACCCGCGGGCGACCGCCGAGAGCGTGCAGGCGATCGCCGACGTCGTGGGCAGGAACGCATCGACAGATGGCGTGTCTCCGATAGACCGGGTGCTCGCGCTGGGCTCGGCGTTCGGCCCGGCCGACCGGTTGCGCCAGCGGCTGGCGACTGCGGCGACCGGGGTGCAGTTGCCCGGGGGCGGGCAACTGGTCTTCCCGGGTCGTCGGATGGTGGCGCTCTACGGGCATCCCGGCGACCCCGGCCTGGGCGTGCTCGGGGAGCAGCCGGTCGAGGCCGCGATCGGACGGGCCCAGCAGTTGGCCGCGAGCTACCAGGCGTACGTCAGCGAGCCGGTGGTGCCCGCATTTGAGATCATCGTGACCGTCGCCACCGGCCGGACCGGGTCGCGGGCGCACCCGGTGGAGAAGTTCCGGCCGTGGGTGCAGGCCGCCCGGGAGGCGGGCGTCTACGTGGTGCTGGACCTGCAGCCCGGTGACACGCACTTCCTCGAGCAGGCCCGGCTCTACGAGGAACTGCTGCGCGAACCCCACGTCGGGCTCGCCCTGGACCCGGAGTGGCGGGTGCAGCCCGGCAAGGCGCACCTGGTGCAGATCGGCTCGGTGGACGCCGCGGAGATCAACGAGGTCGGGCAGTGGCTGGCCCAGCTGACCCGGGACCACAACCTGCCGCAGAAAGTGCTGATGCTGCACCAGTTCCGGCTCGACATGATCTCGAACCGCTCCGCGCTGGTGACCGACTACGACGAGCTGCGGGTCGTCATCCACGCCGACGGGTTCGGCTCGCCGGGCGCGAAGCACAACACCTGGCACACGCTGCACATCGATGCTCCGGCCAACGTGGTGTGGGGGTGGAAGAACTTCTATGACGAGGACAAGCCCACCTTCACTCCACAGGAGACGGTAACCGTCTCGCCGGAGATCGCCTTCGTCTCCTATCAGTAGCGGGTTCCGCCGGTAGCGGCTGGGTCGGGCAACGACGGTGCGGGCGGACATCCCTGGATCGTCCAGGACGAGGGCCGAGCGCCGGCGGGGCGGTGGTCGCGACCACTGTGGACGGACCCGTACGGTCACCGGGCCGTGCTGCGCCGACCGTACGGCCGGCTGCGCGACGGGCGCCGGGCGGCGAGGATGTCGGCATGGACGACGAGATCATCCGGCGGACCGAGCGGTGGTTCGTCCGCCAAGGGGTGCCGAACCTGGTGGCCGGCTATGGGTTCCGTAGCCACGTCCTGCCGCGCATGGCCGGCTTCGTCGGGCCGACGGCGCTCGTGGTGGCGGCGGCCGCGACGGTGTACGTGGTGGTCGCCCGACCAGGGCTGGCCGGGGTCCTGCTGACCGCGGTGGTGGCGCTGGCGGCGTTCCTCGGCGTCGTCGCGCTGTCGGCGCTGGCGACCGCGTACGGCCTCGTCGGGTTGGCGTCGCAGGCGACCCGGCATGTGCTGGCCGACCTGCGGAGCAGCCTGCACCTGCAGGGACGAGCGCTGCCCACGCTGTTGTTCGTGACCTTCTTCCTGTTCTTCACCGGTGAGCTGTGGCAGCTCATGAACCACCTCGCGTGGGGTCGCCTGGTGCTCGTCCTGGCCCTGTTCGCCGCGGTGACCGTGCTCGCCACCGCCACCCGCCTGCGCGGCGAGGTCAACCGGGTCGAACAGGACCTCAACCCCGACCGGCTCGCCCAGGCCTGCATCGGTACACCGTTGGAGGGGCACAGCCCGGCCAGCGTGGACACCCCGGTGCCGCTGACCCCGCGCCAGGAGCGCAACCTGCTGCTCGTGCTCGCCACGCGCCAGCTCGTCCAGGCCGCGGTGGTCGGGCTCGGGCTCTTCGCCTTCTTCGTCGTGCTCGGCGTGGTCGTCGTCGACGACACCGTCGCCGCCGCCTGGATCGGGGAGCAGCCGCACCGATCGGTCGTGCTGCCCTGGCTGCCCTCGGCAATGCTGCGCGCAGCTGCCCTGCTCGCCGGCTTCGCCAGCATGTACTTCGCCATCACCACGATGACGCAGACCGAGCACCGTCAGGAGTTCTTCGCACCGGTCATCGGCGATGTCGAGCGCATGCTGGCGGTCCGGGCCGTCTACCTCGACCTGCGCGACCGGCTTATCGGAGCGGCGGCTGGCCCGGCCGGGAAGCCCGGCGAGAACCGCCCGGTCTGACTACGGCGGTCCGGTGCGCGGCACGGGGAGTCCTGACACGGGCTGGGTCACGGCGGACGGAGCAGCGTCGGTCGGCCGGCCGGGGTGTGAGCCCGGATGTACTCGTCCACCCGGTGGTCGACCGCGGCGGCGTGCTGAGTCAGCTCGTCGATCCGTTTCTCGATGTCGCGTTTGGCCGCGGCGATCGTGGGCCCGTCCGGGCGCTTCCACCACGGGGTGAGCCTGATCTCTACCGGGCGCGCGTCGCGGGCGATCACCACTGCCCGGCCGAACTTCATCGTGCGCAGGTCCTCGACGGTCAGCATCTGGTCGATGTCGTCGTGGTGGCCGGCATCGGTGATGCCCGGGGGCCGGCGCGCCTCGCCGATCAGCCGGGAGATCGTCTGCAGGTCGTCGACGTTGCCGCCCCCACCCAGGATGACCCGGAATGCGGCGCTATCCCAGATGTCGCGGGTCAAGCTTTCGCCGAAGCGGTCCATCATGGATGACAGCGATCTGACGTATATATGAGTGGCGATCGATGACCTGCCGGCCAGACGCATCAAGTCCATCGCCATGTTGCCGAATGGGCTGATGGCGTCTGCCTCATTGAACTCTACGGTGAGCGGCGGTTCGAGCCGGCCGCCTGGCATCCGCGGCGCGATCACCCTCGCCGTCCCAACGATGAGCACCCCGAGCAGGACGCTGAGACCCGGAGTAACCGGGTGGTCGACCCGATCCTTGGCCAGGATGTAGAGCGTGTTGCGGCCGGAGACGAACGAGGCCATGTCGAACACTTCGTCCGGGCCGGGCGAGAACTGCTCGAGTACCGACCGGTTGTGCAGGAACCGCAGGCACTGGGATACGGCCGCCCACATCGCGGCCCGGGCTTCCTGGTTGGTTCGCGTCAGCCCCTCAAGTTCGGCCGCCCAACCGTGCGCGGCCAGACCAGCCGCCTCCGCCTGTCGCAGGAGCGCGACCGGCTCCGGATCGAGCGGGTTGCGCGCCCAGCGCACCACGTCGACCAGGGTCCGGCGGTGGAGCGCGGCCGCGTGCAGGTAGCTCCGGAGGATGGTCACCGCCGCCGTGGCGGAGAAGTGGCTCGCCTCATGCCCAGGGGAGCGCTCGTTCCCAATGTGGTAGCCGGCGAACCCCGCCATCGTCTGCGCCATGTCGCTCGCGCCCGTCGGCGATACCGCCGCATGGATGAAGCCCAGCTTGATCCGCTCAGGCTTGGGCCAGCCGGTCATGTTGTCGGGGTCGAAGACATAGATCGAGCCCAGCTTGGAGCGGGCGGCGTAGGTGGTGGTGAACGACTCGAGCTGGCTAGAGACGACTATGCACGCGCCGGGCGCGTCGATCGTGAACGGCGTGACGAAGTGGCTGTCCTTACCCGTGCGGGCCGGGCCGACGATCAGCACCGGGTCCGCGACCGAGCTGTACACCCGCCGGCGCGACCGGACGTCCCGGCCCAGGTAGTAGCCGACGTCGAGTGGGCTGATCCGGCCCGCCGTGGACCACGCCGGTCGGGTGAAGCGGGCCCGCGTCAGGACGGCCCGGTAACCGATACGCTGGCGGATCTCCCAGCCGGACGCGAAGCCGAGTCGACCCCAACGGAAGCCACGCCGTCGGCGCCAGGCGAGCCCGGCCCACACCAGCAACGCCGCCACCCCGATGGCGAGCACGAGGAGCACCCCGAAGATGAGGTAGATCTGCCGAGTGGACCCGAGCAGGGCGGCCGCCTCCGGTGGCCAGGCCCGCGCCAGGTCATCCGGGTTGGCGAGCAGGGCCGGTACGAGGGCGACCGCGTCGCTCGGCGAGGAGTCAGGCCAGCCGTGCCCGGCGAGAACCGAGGAGAGCTGCCCGGCCAGCCAGAGCAGCCACACCGCGCCCAGCACGAAGGCCCCCAGAAGCAGGCCCAGCCAGGGAGCTATCCCGCTGCTGTTGTCGGAGCTCATCGCAGTATCGCCTCATCGCTGTCGTACGGTTTGCCACGGCTGAACGCAACCATCGCGATGCCTCCGACGGTAAGGCAATGCCGTTACCACCGTCGTGGATGCGTGGGCAGCATAGCTCGCCTGCGCACGGGGTGGAGGTCCGGACTAGTCGATGAAATCGGATGCATCTAAACGTTGCGCCTGAGTTGGTCAAGATCGACGCGAGTACGACTTCCAACCACATCCGCTTTCAAGCGGAGCAGCCGAACTACTCAGCCACCGGCAGGATCACTCTTGGCCCAGGGCTGTGCGGGGTCGAGGCGGCGCCACTCACGGTCGTGGGGGTCGGGATCCATGCGGAGCGGGATTCCTCGTTCGGCGGCGACCACGTCGCGGATGTCGCCGTCGATGCCGGCGCGCTGATCGCCGACCTCGACGGCGACGTACTCCAGGGACTCCCACTCCGGGAAGTCCTCGTCGTCCCAGGGCTGGGGTAGGCGGGCCAGCCGGCGTACCTCCGGTACATCGGCGAGTGAGTCGGGATCAGCGATCGTCGCTTCGTAGGCGTCCCGACCGAGCCCGACCAGCCACATCTGCAAGTAGTGGAACGAGTCGGTGCTGCAGTACCCGCCCATGATGATCTCGGCGGCGCGCCAGAGCCGGTAGGTGTTCGCCGGTTCCCGCATCGCGGAGAGGATCTGGACGAAGTCGAGCAGGTGATGTCGGGGTGCCCGCCAGAGACGTTGCTTGAGGAACTCCTCGCGCTCGTGCTGGCTGGGTCCGGCCTGACGGTCCCGTTCGATGAGCGCCCAGAACTCGTCCAGGTCCACGGCCTCACCAGCCGCGAGCGCGCCACTCCGGCAGGGACGGGCGTTCGGCGCCGAGGGTGGAGTCGCGGCCGTGACCCGGGTAGAACCAGGTCTCGTCCGGCAACCTATCGAAGATCTTGCGCTCGACGTCGTTGATGAGCGAGGCGAAGTCGGCCGGGTTGCCGCGGGTGTTGCCCACGCCCCCGGGGAAGAGGCTGTCACCGGTGAACAGGTGCGGGAAGCCGCTCGGGTCGCGGTAGAGCAGCGCGATCGAGCCGGGGGTGTGGCCGACCAGGTGGATCACCTCGAGGTGGCAGTCACCCACCTGGACGTGGTCGCCGTCGGCCACGGTGGCGTGCACGACCGGCAGCTCACCGGCGTCGGCGGCGTGGGCCACGGACATGGCGCCCGTTTCGGTGATGATGTCGGCGAGCGCACCCCAGTGGTCCCGATGTCGATGAGTGGTGACCACTGTAGACAGTCCACCGTCGCCGATGAGGTCGAGGATGCGGTCGGGCTCGGCGGCAGCGTCGATCAGGATCTGGTCGCCGGTCTCCTTGCATCGCAGCAGGTAGACATTGTTGTCCATCGGTCCGACCGACAGCTTGCTGATGACGAGGTCGGGCAGCTCGCGGACCTGGGGCGGCCCGCCCGGGGTGACGTTGCCGGTGTAGCTCACGGTCAGGAACCTACCGCGACCGGGGGCCGCCGGAGAAGGCCACCAGCGACCGGCCCGCCCGCGGAGGGCCCGGCCCCCACGGCCGGGTGGCAAATGACTTTGCCCGCGTCGGCCGCCGAACTACGGTCGAATCACCATGAACGCCACGACCCTCCGTCGCCTGGGTTGGGACGCCCACCTCAACGACGCGTACCGGCGGCACGCCCGTCCCGGCCACTGGCCGGCCCGCGTGAGCCGTGTCGAGCGGGGCGTCTGCACCCTGCTCAGCGCCGGCGAGGTGCGGCGGGCGAGTCTCGCCGGTCACCTGCTGGCGGCCGCCGCCCGTGATCGGTCCTGCCTGCCCTGTCCGGGCGATTGGGTGGTGGTGCGGACCTGGCCGGACGGGCGGTGGACGATCGAAGCCGTCCTGCCTCGCCGCGGAACCGTCTGGCGAACGTCGCGACCCGGACCAGTGGCGTCCAATGTGGACGTCATGGTTCTGGTTGATAAAGACCGATGTGTGGAGGCGGACCTCGTCCGCGATCTGAAAGCCCTGGTCGCCGATTGCCGCACGGTGGGGTTGATGGGCGCCGACGCGGCGTCCCGCGGCCGGCTGGTGGCCAAACTCGCCGGAACCGACGTGTTCCTGCCGGCCAGTGACGCGTTGGTCCCGCTACCCGGCGGCGGGGCGGCCATCGCCACGGAAGGCGACCGTTTCGACGTTGAACTCGGTGACATCGATCGGGGATGCCCGCCGTTTCCCTCGCTGCCTCGACACCGCCGACCGGTGGCCGATAGGTCGGCCCTGACCTGACCATTCAGCCGCGAATTGTCAGCCGGTCAGCCGCGACGTATCAGCCGGCCGGGCAGCCGCCCGGGCAGGTACGTCGGCTGATGCGTAGCCTGCGGGTGGTCGGTACAGTGCATCGCTGGCCCCTGAGACCGGGGCTACGCGGGGGCTGACCACGGTGACCAACGTTTAGAGGGATTTCGATGACGGGCAGTGGTGGGCGGCACGCTCGTCCGGACGAGCCGGACGCCGCCGGTGACAGCTCGGGGATCACGCCCCCGACCGAGCCGCTGCCCATCGTGCGTCGCGAAGGCCCCGAGACACGCCACGTCCGCGCGGTGGCCCGGCGCGTCCCCTCGGCCCTGCCTGCCCTCGGCGGCGACGAGATCTCGGACAAGCCCGCCTCCGTGCGGGCCGCCCTCGACCGCCGTCGCCGGGCCCGCGAGATGGCGACCGGAGCCGCGCCCATGGGTCAGCCGGCCCCAGCCACTCCGCCGGCTCCCGCCACTTCGCCGGCTCCCTCGTCTTCGCCGTCTCCCGCTACTCCGCCGGGTCCCGCCCCTTCGTCGGCGCCTGCCTCGGCGTCAGCCACTCCGCCGAGCCCTGAGCCATCGTCGAACCCTGAGTCGCCGAGCCCGGCGCCGCAGCCACGCCCCGAGCCGGCGACCGAACAGCCGGCCGGGTCCGCGGCCGCGCCCGCCGGGTCGCCGTCCGGTTCGGCCGCGCCTGGCGTGGCCCCGGCCGACGTCGAGCTCGTGCCCGTGGGATCCCGGTCCCGGGCGATTCCCCCGACCCCGGCCCCACCGCCGGACTGGCCGGACGGCGCGCCGGCCCCCGAGTCGGCGCCACCCGAGGCGGCGGCGCCACCAGCGCCCGGGTCGTCGGCCGAGCACCAACAGACCGAGCCTGGGCGGACCGAGCCTCCGTCGACCGGGCAGCCTCCGGTGCCCGAGCACCCATCGGCCGAGCCCTCGGCGGCCGAGCAGCCGTCGGCCGAGGACCCGCGGCCCGAGCCGGAGGAGCGGGCCCCGGTCACCGGGGCCCCGGCTGCGGGGGCCCCGGTTGCGGGGGCCCCGGAGGACGATGAGCCGGTCATCGAGAACCGGCCGCCGTACGTCCTGCCGGACGCGCAGACCGACGAGTGGGTGAGCGTGCCCGCGCCCCAACCGGCGAACGCGCCGCTGGTCGTGCCGTCGCGTCCGCCCGAGCTGCCGCCGTCCGATACGTGGGAGTCCCCGTCCGATCAGTGGGAGACGCCAACCGCGGCACTGGCGCCGGCCGGGTGGCCCGCCGCGCTGGCGTACCAGCCGTCGGAGCCTGGTCAGGCGTCAGCGACGGGTCAGTCCCCCTCGACGGGCCAGCCTGCGGCGGTCGGGACACGCGAGCCGGCGGACACGACTCCGCTGCCGCCGGTCACGGACGAGTACCGGGGCCGCCGCCGGGCCCGCCACCGGGCCCGGCGACCGACCCCGCGCTGGTTGGTCGTGGTCGGTGTGCTGGTTGTGCTCCTGCTCGCGGTGGCGGTCCCGTTCCTCGTCGCCGATCCCGCCGCGAACGAGTCCGAGCCCGGGGCCACGCCGGAGGGCACTCCGTCGGCCACCGCCATGTCCCCCGGCACGGGCACCCCGGACTCCGCCACGTCCCAGCCCGGCGCCCCCGTGATCGTGGCGCCCACGGCGACCCCCACGCCCTCCCCGACGCCTACGCCCACGCTGTCCGCGACCTCGGCGACCCCCACACCGACGGAGGCGGAGCCGTGGACGCTCACCCTCGAGGCCGAGTCGGTCCCCGACGGCTGGGTGATCGGGGGCGCGGTGAAGGTGGGGGGCGTCGTCGACTTCCTCGGTGACTGGCGGCGCCGTCCGAACGGCTGGCTGGAGTTCCGCGGCATCACGGTGCCGGAGGCCGGGCAGTACCGCCTGCGGGTGTTCCACCGGTACGAGGCGTACCGTGGGTGTCAGCCGCGCCGGCTCGGGGTCTGGGTGAACGGCACGCACGTGACAACCTGGGAGTTCACCGAGCCGGATCCGGGGGTCAGGGAGATCACGGTCACGCTCGGCGCTGGCGAGAACACGATCCGGCTGGGCCATCCCCAATCAGTCAGCCCGGCGGTCGACCGGATCGAGATCACTCGGCCCTGACCGGCGCCGACGGGGCGCGGCGGGCGGTTTTCTGTCACCCGGCGGGGCTAGAGTTGCGCGGTCTGGCCTCGGCGCATCGGGGCGTCCGTGTCGTGGTCGCATGTGGGGGAAGACGTGCGGGACCGGTTGATCATCCGTGGGGCGCGGGAGCACAACCTGCGCGACGTCAGTCTGGACCTGCCCCGGGACGCGCTGATCGTCTTCACCGGCCTGTCCGGCTCGGGCAAGTCCAGCCTCGCGTTCGACACGATCTTCGCCGAGGGCCAGCGGCGGTACGTCGAGTCGCTCTCCTCCTACGCCCGCCAGTTCCTCGGGCAGATGGACAAGCCGGACGTCGACTTCATCGAGGGCCTCAGCCCGGCCGTCTCCATCGACCAGAAGTCGACGTCGCGCAACCCGCGCTCCACCGTCGGCACGATCACCGAGATCTACGACTACCTGCGGCTGCTCTTCGC
>Ga0310830_100942_pt1 | contig 16383 bp, 16 predicted proteins | sample WT_ome_5_FD_201301 | JGI IMG/M metagenome (GOLD analysis project Ga0310830, IMG submission 201301) | Sorghum-adapted microbial communities enriched on wild type (WT) sorghum from Joint BioEnergy Institute, Emeryville, California, United... ...
ATACACCATTTTGTCAAGGTCGAAAAGTTCAATTTTTGGGACTAAGGTAGGAATCGTCTGGAAAAAATTATCTGAATATCTTTGCGGTCAGGCGGATCATCTCCTTCGGCACTCCGATACCGATATCGGCCAGCTTGTAAATATATATACAGGCTTGGCTTTGCGTATGCTTGCCGAAGAACGGCCTGTGCCCGCTTCCCTCTCCCGGGAAGCGGGCACAGGCTGATGTTCTCTTCCGGGGCGAGAAGCCGGCAATCAGGGCGCTTCCATATCCAGCATCCGATTCAGCACCGCCGCCGCTTGCGCCCGGGTCACCACGCCGTCCGGCTGGAACAGGTTTTGCGGCGTTCCGTTGATCAGGCCGCTATGCACCGCCGCGCCGATCCATCCGCGATGCTGCTTGATGGCGTCCGAATCCGCGAAATCCAGCGCCGACTCATTCGGCTCCAATTCCAGGGCGCGCGCGAGCATGACGGCCATATCAGCCCGGGTCAGCACTTTGCCGGGTTCGAAGTTGCCGCCGGCATACTCCTCGGGCACAATAATGCCTTTCGCCACGGCGATCTGAATATACGGCGCCGACCATCGGGAAGCGGGCACATCCCTGAAAACGGCCTCCGTCTTCCGGACTTGCGGCATCCCGAGGGACTCGAGCAGCATCTTGACGAATTGCTCGCGGGTCACGTTCTCATTGGGGCGAATGGTCCCGTCCGCGAAGCCGCTGATGATGCCGAGGGACCGCAGCCGCTCCATATCGGCTTTGGCCCAATGCCCTCTCACTTCTGCAATCGAATACGGGACCGCCTCATATTCGTAGAGCAGCTTTTCCAGGAAAGCGTACGTTTCCGGCGCCAATGTCCGCACTAGCTCCCTGGTTGTTCCCCCCAACAGGTACATGCAGGCGGCTTCCGCGAAATATTCCTCCGGATATGCGTCCCCATAACCGTCATCGAACAGTTGACCGGCCTCTTTGTAGAAAATCTCAAGGAAAGCCTGGGTCTGCGAGACACTGTCAAACACATAATCGTCGATCGCATGGAACGTTTCATGGAGTTCCAGATTGTAGGAGCCGTGGCCCATGCCCATCTCGCTGTATCCGATTCGGATGACGGTGGGATTGCCTCCCGCCCCCGGAATGTCGTCCCAGGTCTTGCCCGTGCCTTCCCAACCGCGGGGTGTAACCCCTTTCAAATAGCTATATTCCGGAACGTCCGTAATGCTTCCGTTGACCAGCTTGATCTTGACATTCCGATAAACCAGCGTCTCCAGCACATCGTCCGGAATCGCCAACAGCCGGTCGATCATCCGTTGCGCTTCTTCCTCATCATACGCCTCGCTCGGCAGCTCGATCAGGTTGTTCAGCCAAAACTGCTCACTGATGGCCGCGCTTGATGTGCCTTGATGCCACACATTGCCGACAAAGAGCAACGACAGAACGAGGAGCACTTTCGCCATTTTTTTCAATGGTTTCGTCAAGGGATTGGCACCTCCAGTCAAGTTAATAGTAGAATACTTGATCATTCGTAATATGGGAATGTCATCCGCTTCCATTCGACACCGCATGAGGGGCTTGATCTTCCAACAGAGTCGTTCTAGGATTAAGTCCATAGATTTTTTCGTCGAAATTCGACAAAAGGAGCGGTCATGATGTCAAGTCTGAAGGAAATTTCAAAAATTACGGGCGTATCCATCGCGACTGTCTCCAGGGTGCTGAACGGTGATGTGAATTTTAAAGTGTCTGACCAAACACGGCAATCTATATTGGAGACCGCTGAAATTCTCGGCTATCGTCATCGAAACAGTTCGGTCGGAATCAAAACGATCGGCATCGTGACATGGTTCAGTGAAAAGGAAGAAATTCTCGACCCTTTCTATTTATCGATACGATTGGGGGTCGAGAAAAGAGCGGACAAGAAACAAATCCGCATTCATCGCTACTTTCGAAAGCAAGGGAAGTTTGATTTTTCCAATCAACAGATCAGCGGGCTCATCGCGATCGGCAAGTTCACGGTCGACGATTTGAAGCAATTCAATTCGGTGACTAAGCATATTGTGTTTATCGACGATTCTCCCAATGACCATGACTATGACTCCGTTGTCGTAGATTATGAGCAAGCGGTCAATCAGGCTTTGGATTACTTGTACGAAATCGGACATAGCCGCATCGGTTATATCGGCGGCCGGGATTTTCCGGAGAACAGCACCCCATTGTTTCAGGATCTGAAGGAAAGAGCGTATATCGACTACATGCGAAGAAAAGGTCTGTTTCGTCTGGACGATCTTTACATCGGTCGATATACCATCGACGATGGATACAACTTGGCGATGGAAATGCTGCAAAAGCAAGGCTTGCAAGACCTGCCCACCGCCCTGTTCATCTCCAGCGACATCCTCGTCCCCGGCGTGCTGCGAGCCTTGTATGACCGTCAAATTTCGGTGCCGGATGAGATGAGCATCGTCGGATTTCATGATGATGGAGTATCCCAATATTTTTACCCGGCGATAACGACGACGAAGGTGTACGGCGATTTTATGGGCGAAGAGGCGGTCAACCTGATGATGGAACGTCTGGAACAGACGCGGAGCATATCGAAGAAAATCATCGTGCCAACAAAACTGTTGATCCGCGAAAGCACTGCGGCGCCAAGGGGGTAGCGGAATGGGCAGCATTGGAGAAATCGCCAGGTTGGTCGGTGTCAGTGAGTCAACCGTTTCCAGAATATTGAGCAACGACGCAACGTTTGCCGTATCGAAGCAGACCAGGGAAGCCGTTCAGCAAGCGGCCGAGAAGCTCAATTACAGACCGAGGCGAACGAACAGCCCGAATGGTCAGATTACGATCTATCTCATTCACAAACAAGCCGGGAAAGAACGAGTGGGTGACACTTTTTATATCGAGCTGAAATCCCAATTGGAATCGTTGGGTCACGACAAAGGATTCCGCGTGGCCAATTTGTACCATGTCAATCAGATCAAAAGACGAAGTATTCCCCGTGCGGATGGTTTGATCGCGATCGGAAAGTATGGCAACGCGGAAATTGCGAAATTGAAGTCGCTGTCAAACTGCATCGTGTTCCTGGATTTTGATATTGAGGGTTATGACACCATCAACCTGGAATCAGAGTCCGCGGTAAAAGAAATTTTGACCCATCTGATCAACAGGCATCACAAGAAGATCGCGTTTATCGGCGCCAGGGATGAAGGGCCGGAAGCTTACGAACTGGAAAACCGGGAGAAGGCGGTCTACAAGGTACTGCGTCAAAAAAGATTGCTGAAGGAGGAGTATATCCGGATCGGAAAGTTCGACACCTATTCCGGGTACACCTTGTGCAAAGAGCTCATGGCCTTGACCGACCGGCCGACCGCCATCTTCGTCGTTGACGACAAGCTTGCGATCGGGGCGTACAGGGCCATCAAGGAGTGCGGTTTGAACATTCCCCGCGATGTGAGCGTGATCGGGTACAGCGATATGCCGGTATCCCGGTATTTGATCCCTTCGCTTACGACCTATCACGTGGAGTTCGACAAACTGGCGAGCAAAGCGCTCCAACTCATCCAGGAACAAATGGAGGGCAGAATTGTTGCCAAACAAGAATACGTCTCGGGAAAGATCATTGAACGCGAAAGCGTCTGGACCTTATCCCCCTGATCCTTTAGTAAAATCCATCGTTTTTTGCTTTGATTTTACTAATGTAACCGCTTCACGGCTTGATTAGAATGGCAAGTGACAATACAACCAGGGGGAATCGTAGATGCGAAGATCGAGAATCGGCTTGCTCCTGATCATGCTTTCGATTGTATTGGTGGTCACCGCATGCGGAGGGGCAAGCACAAAGCAAGACGGTCAAGCGGGCGGCGGGCAAGCCCCCAATGCAAATGGAAAGGAATCCGGCAATTCGGCGAAAAGCAATGTGAAGCTCACCTTCTGGATGCAAAGTTACGGAGATCGTGCGGCGCAGGCGGAAGCGATGGATAGCATCGTGGATCAATTCAAACAGGAAACAGGCATTGAAGTCGAGTACGAAATTATTGACTGGAACAGTGCCAACCAGAAGTACAGTATTGCGATGGCCGGCGGAGAAACACCTGACATTGCGGAATACTTCTGGCTGGCGACCTTCGCCAAGATGGGCGGAGAGAAATATGGTCCGATGCAAATCAATGACGTCGCTGCGGAACTGGATGCCGAGAACACGTACTACGCATCTTCATTGAATGAGACCAAAATCGGCAATGATTATTATGCGCTTCCCTGGAGAATGGATACGAGAATCATGATCTACCGTACGGATCATTTCGAGGAAGCGGGCATCAGCGCTCCTCCCGAAACCTGGGACGAGCTCGTGGAAACAGCCGGCGCGCTTACGGTCAGGGAAGGGGATCATATCACCCGCAGCGGCATGGCATTCTATGTTACCCGCGGCGACTTTACGCAATCCGCGATGGCGACGATGGCGCAGAACGGAACATCCGTGATGGACTTCAATACGGAAGAAGTGCTTGTCAATCAACCGAAAGCCGTTGAAGCCCTGCAATTCATGCAGGATCTCGTGAAGAAGCACAAGGTCATTTCCGAGACGATGGCCACGCCGACGACCGACTCCGCAACGAAGTTTTTCACGGGAGAAGTGTCGATGCTTCTCGGGGTGAATCCCGATTTTCTCAAAACATTGGAAGCTCAGGCTCCGCAATTGCTGGATAAAGTTGCATTCGCAACCTTGCCGTCGAAGGACGGAAGCGGCCAATCGAGCGTCTTGTTCGCGGCGCCGGTCTCCGTCTTCAAGGGGACGAAGCATCCGGAGGAAGCCAAGCAATTCCTGAAGTTCTTCCTGCACAAGGATAACCAGATCAAATTGATGAAAGCGACCGGCCTGATCAACGCCAACAAAGAAGTGATGAACGATGAGATGTACACCGGAGATTGGTATGCGACTCTGGCCAAACAGGCGGAACGTGCGGTGAACGGCGATTTGCCGGTGTCGTATTGGGGATCGATTTCCGCGTTCCCTGACGGACCGGTGGCCGACATGGTCAGCAAGATTATGTTCGGCATGGACGTGCAGCAGTCCGCTGACGAAGCTGCCCAGAAAATCGGAAGCATTATTCAAGAGAGCAAGAACTAAAGAACTTACGGGTTGAGGGTGAAATGGTTCAGACCTTTACAGCGCAATGTAAAGGTCTGAACTTCCTTTGGCCTATGTGCAAGAGGTGAGTCAGATTAAAAAAACGTTCAGAGGTATGTTCGCCTCGGATCTATCCGTTCCGTACTGGATGATAATCCCGGGGGTTATCGGAATCGTATTTACGAACATTATACCGAGTTTTCGGGCGGTGCTCCTGGGATTTCAAGAAAAGGGATCGTGGGTCTGGTTCAAAAATTACGCCAAGATCGTCTCCGACGGCGCCTTCTGGCAATCGCTGACCAACACCTTCTTCTGGTCTGCGGGAACACTTGTATGTTCCACAATCATCGGCTTGTTTGCAGCGATTTTGTTGAATCGGTCATTGCCCGGTCGAGCGTTTTTCAGGACGATTTTTATCGTTCCATGGGTGACGCCGCCCGTCGTTGCGGCGATGGTGTGGAAATATCTGTATGACCAATCGCTTTCGCCTTTCAATTTTCTGTTGAAAACGACCGGCATCATTCAAGACAACATCAGTTTTTTGGGCAATCCGCAATGGCAGGTCGGACCGGTTACGGTGCCCATGCTGTCGGTGCTCGTGATCAATATATGGGCGACTTTTCCCTTCATGATGGTCATGATTCTCGCCGCCTTGCAGAACATTTCGGACGCATTGTACGAAGCCGCCGAGATCGACGGGGCGGGAAAGATCAAGCAATTCTTCCACATTACGTTGCCATCCATCACGCCGGTGTTGGGGATTTCCCTGCTGCTGCAAGGGATCTGGCAATTCAACAGCTTCAACCTCAACTACCTGGTTGCCAATGGCGGCCCGCTTGGGACGACGAAAACATTGGCGGTTTCGATCTACCAGGAGGCGTTCATGAATTTTGATACGGGCGCGGCCGGCGCGATCAGCGGGATGATGCTTCTGTGCGTGATGATTCCGGCGTTTTTCTATATTCGCAAATCCGTCAAGTCCCTGTAGGGAAAGGGGTGCAACCGTGAGACGAAAATTGGGCATCGGCGAGTTGGTCTTGCATTATTCGGGGCTCATGATCATCTTTGCGTTCGTCATTTTCCCCTATTACTGGATGCTGAATACCGCGTTGAAACCAAAAGCGGATTTGTTCTTGCTGCCCCCGAGATTTTGGCCGTCGCAAATTGACTTTACGGCATTCTCGGAGGTCGTGAGCCGTATCCCGTTTTTCACCTACATGAAAAACAGCCTGATCGTGGCGGGCTTCACAACCTTGTTTGCGATTATCATATCGGCGCTGAGCGGTTACAGCATCGCAAGATTTGCATTCAGGGGAAGAAGAAAACTGTTCGGGCTGTTCATCATCACCCAGCTTGTTCCGGGAGTACTGCCGCTCGTGCCGTTTTATTTCCTGCTGCACGGTCTCGGTCTGACCAACAGCTATGCGGGTATTATCATCTCCTACGCTACGTGGTCTATCGCGTTTTGTACGATGATGCTTCAAAGTTATTTCCGCACCGCTTACAGCACGGAGATTGAAGAGAGTGCCCGGATCGACGGATGCAACCGTTGGGGCGTGTTCTTCCGGATCGCGCTTCCGTTGGCGCGCCCGGGCATTATCGCGACCTCCATCTTTGCATTTCTGCTGGCGTGGAACGACTATATCTGGGCAAGCATCATCAACACCAAGCAATCGTATCGGTTGATCTCCAACGGCATTCAGGACTTTCAGGCGCAATATGGCAATGTCTATATCAACAATACGATGGCGATCGGAATATTGGCGACCATTCCCGTCCTGATTTTTTTTGCCTTTGCACAACAGCATTTGGTGTCCGGTCTAAGCGCCGGGGCAGTGAAGGGATAATCCATTCGCGGGAGGATCAAGATGCGTTTTTCTCCGTGTATCGATGCTTTGTTTTTCCATAAAGAGATTCCTGTATATGATCAAATCTTGCTTCTGAAGCGTTGCGGCTTTCGTTATTTTGAATTTTGGTCGTGGTGGGACAAGGATCTCGAAATGATCGAGCGGGCGATGAAAGATACCGGCATGGAAGTCACCGCGATCTGCACGAAGTTCATCTCATTGGTGGACGAGAATTTGCGCGATCAATATGTCGACGGCGTCCTGGCAAGCCTCGACGTTGCCAAGCGATTGGGAGCCAGGATGATCATCTCTCAGGTGGGAGACGAGATCGGAATCGCCAGGGAGAAACAATACGCAAGTATTGTCAGCGGGCTGAAAGCATGTGAGCCTTATCTTGCCGAAAGCGGAATTTCACTGGTGATTGAACCTTTGAATCATCTTGTGGACCATCCGGGTTATTATCTGACCTCATCCGACGAAGCAGCGCAAATCATCAAGGAAGTGAACAGCCCCGCCATCAAGATGCTGTTCGATGTTTATCATCAACAGGTTAGCGAAGGGCATGTCTCCGAACGGCTGAAAAAGTATCTTCCTTATATCGGACACATCCATATTGCGGACAATCCCGGCCGGGATCGACCGGGCACGGGAGAGCTTGACTATGCCTATATCTTGCAACAGCTGAAGAGCCAATACGACGGGTATATCGGACTGGAGTACTTTCCGCGGGAAGATGTGGAGGAGAGTCTGCTGAAATTTCAACGACTGGTGGACGAACATCTGTTGTAATCGCGAGGCGGCCCCGGCCGCATTCCAACATGGAGCAGGCGAAAGACGTCATGCGGATCATCGACGAGATTTATGCGCAAAGCGGGAACACGACCGACAATGACAGGAGTTGAGACGATCCATGAAAATATCCGTCTATGAGGGCCCCAAGAAACTGGTTGTCCGGGAAGTCCCGGACATGGAGATCCGGCCGGACGAAGTGCGAATCAAAACGTTGTACACCGGAATCAGCCATGGTACGGAAATGAACATATACCGTGGATATGCGCCGTTTTTCAGCAAGAAGTATGACCCGGACACGCGGCTGTTTGTCAAGTCGGAGGAAGAGCACCTCTGGACATATCCGATCAGAAGCTGCGATCCTGGCGTATGGTATCTCGGCTATTCCGCCGTGGGTGAAATTATCGAGGTCGGAAGCGAAGTGAAGCATGTATCCTGCGGGGATATCGTATACACCGACGGACCTCATCAATCCCAAATCATCAAGAAGGAAGACCAGGTATTCAAATTGCCGGATGGCGTTGATCCGAAGCACGCGGTTGTCTTCACCAATCTGATGACATGCTTCAACGGCATCCTTGATGCGAGGATCAAGCTTGGCGATGTCGTCGTCGTCATGGGACTGGGCGTAATCGGCCAAATCACCGTCCAGCTTGCGATCATGTCGGGGGCGAGGGTCATCGCCGTAGATACCATCGAGAAGAGAAGAAAGGCCGCGTTGGAGAATGGAGCGGAAGTCGTGCTGGATCCCGCCGTTACGGATGTCGCGCAACGTGTCAGAGAAATGACCGACAATCGCGGCGCCGATCTGGTCATTGATGTGAGCGGTTCGTATCACGCCCTGAACGAAGCGATTCGAACGATCGCTCCCGAGCAGACGATTCTCGCGCTTTCCTGGTACCCCAATGAAGCCCGCTTGATCTTGTCCGAGGAATTCCATCATAACCGGGTGACGATCAAATGTTCGCAAACCAATTACACGGCGCCGGAGTTTGCCCATCTGTGGAAGCTGGAGCGGAAGAGAGAACAGTGTATGCGATTGTTGCCCAAGCTCAAACTTGACAATGTGGTTACCAACGTTTTTCCTTTCGAACATATTAATGAAGCGTTCGCGATGGTCGATCAGCGGCCGCAAGATGTTATCCAATGCGTTCTGGAGTACAAATAATCGGCCTCGGGAGGCGCTTGAATGAACGCAGCAAAGTTTCCGGAGCATTTTCTGTGGGGATGCGCAACATCCTCTTTCCAGATTGAAGGAGCAACAACACGTGATGGAAGGCACCCTTCCATTTGGGATACTTTTTGCTCGTACCCCGGCAAAGTAGCCGACGGGGCAACCGGCGATGTGGCTTGCGACCACTACCACCGGATGGAAGAAGATGTAGCCTTGATGAAGCAGTTGGGCATCGATATTTATCGGTTCTCCATCTCCTGGCCCAGGGTGCTGACGATGGACGGTGAATTAAATCGTCAAGGCATCGATTTTTACAAAAGATTGTTGGCGGTATTGAAGCGCAACGGGATCAAAGCATGCGCAACGTTGTTTCATTGGGACCTGCCGCAGCATTTGCAGGATATCGGCGGCTGGACGAATCGGGAAGTTGTTGCGGAGTTTGTCAATTACGCCGAGAAAATGTTTCGCGAGCTGGACGACGATGTTCACCAATGGATCACGATCAACGAGCCTTCCGTCATCTCTGTGCTGGGTTATATTAACGGCATTCACGCTCCGGGAATACGAGATTTGAAGAAAGCCATGCGCGTATCCCATCATCTCATGGTCGCGCATGCCCTGGCCGTGCGAAAGTATCGGGAGCTGGGACTGACCGGCGAGATCGGGATTACGTTGAATTTCAATCATTACGAACCGTATGACAAGGCCAATCCGAACGACGTCATCGTTTCCAACCGGATGGATGCGCTTTGGAACCGGCAATATCTGGACCTGCTGTTCCGTGCGCAGTACCCGGAGGATTTGCTGGCATGGCTTGCGGAGAAAGACGCCGTACCGGAAATGGAGGAAGGGGATCTGCAGCTCATTTCCGAGAAAATCGATTTTCTCGGTGTGAACTATTACTCCAGGAACAAGCAAAAATACGATCCGGAACAAGATGGCATTTTGGAGACCTACACATGCAATGATTCGGATGCCAACGTCAATGCGCTCAATTGGGAAGTCTATCCGAAAGGCTTGTATTACGAGATTGTTCGCGTTCATGAACAATACCGGCAATTGCCCGTCTATATTACCGAGAATGGCGGCGCGTTTACCGATGATGTCTTGAGCCAGGACGGGCAAGTCCACGATTGGCAGCGCATCGATTATCTTCAAAGCCATTTTGCAGAGGCCAAAAAAATGATCGACGACGGCGTTGACTTGAGAGGGTACTATGTCTGGTCTTTATTGGACAATTTCGAATGGCATATGGGATATGGTCCGCGCTTCGGTCTTTTCTATGTGGATTATGATTCTCAAGAGCGTATCTGGAAAGACAGCGCCATATGGTACAAAGCATTCATTCACGACCAAAAAGCAACTTGATCACACCACAATAACAGGAGCCTGAGTACGGATAGGTCTCCCTTGGCAAATCCGGCTTTGATCGAAAAAGAAAAGGAATTCGAGTCCTCCGCAGATGATACGAGGCCGAATTCCTTTTTATTTTAGGCCGGGGCATCTTACAGATACGCCGACTCGTACAGGATTTCATTTTTCGTCATTTGTGATACACTTTTCTATACCGATCCCTGCATTTATGGAGGCGTCTTATGAACTTTGAGAAAGCTGCGCGTTTCATTTGGGAGAACGGAAGACTCCTGGAACGGAGACTGTTCGACTATTATTTCCGGGGCGGTTCCAGGGAGGGCGTGTTGAGCGCGATCCGGGCGTATCGGAACGAAGACGGCGGATTCGGCCACGCGCTCGAACCGGACCTTCGCACGCCCGAGAGCCAGCCGCTCTATGCGGAGTTCGGGCTGAGAACGCTCTATGAAGCGAGGATCCGGGATCCGGAGCTGGTATCCGGCGTGTGCGACTATGTATCGCGGATGGCGGACCTGAATGAGGGCATCGTCACGATCACCGCATCGTCGCGCGACTATCCCCGCGCCCCGCACTGGAACAATCCGTCATCGGAGCAGCCGTCCTTCGACCGGCTGGCGGGCATTGTCGGGCTGCTGTGTTGGCAAGGTATCCGGCATCCCTGGCTGGATCAGGCGGTCGGGGGCTGCCTGAATCACATTCGCTCCAACACATATGATGACGCGCACACCATTCTGAACGCCTTCTGCCTGCTGGAGAGCCTTCCCCAAACCGGCGAAGTCCGATCGCTTTACGCCAAACTGACGGACGAGCTGTATCAGGCGAGGTTCTTCTGCCCGGAGGCGCCGCCTCGAACCTACGGACTGACGCCGCTGGACTTCGCTCCGTTTCCCGATTCGTACTGCCGCGGCATTTTTCCGGACGAGATGATCGAAGCCCACCTGCGGGAGCTTGCGTCCCAGCAGGAGGAAGACGGCGGCTGGCCGATCTCGTGGGAGCCGCCGGGCGGGACGGCGAGACAGGAATGGCGGGCGCATCGGACGCTGAGGAGCGTCGTGACATTGGAATCGTACAGGAAAGCGGGATTGGGGTAAGGCGTCTCCGAATTTCAATACCCGGAAGCGTGAAAACCGAACGGCACAGGCCCCGGATTCTCCGGAGCCTGTACCGCATGGCAAGACCTGCGCTTTATTCCCGAAACAGAAGTTCCCGAAACCGCCGCTCCGTCTCTCCCAGCCGCGGCAACTCCTCGCCAACCGCGCGCCAATCCCCCCGAACGGCGAGGCAATGACAATTGCCGAACAGTTCGGCTTGCTTCAGCTTCAGTTCGGACAGCTCCGGGTTTTCGTCCCGGAAGAACCGGCTGTAATCCAGCGACCGCCTCGCGCTGAGCTGAAACGCGAAATGGATCAGGTGGCTTTGAAGGGCCGGGCCGATCTCTCCGCCCAGAATGTGCCGCCGCAAGGCATCGTAAGCGTCAGGCCCCGTCTTCATGTTGTGTTTTACGACGTCGCGATCCATTTCCAGATACACTTCCCGGAAGTACCGCACGGCTTCGCGGTACACTTCCTTCGACGACGGTATCCGCGTCCTCACGGGTTCGGCCCAGCAGTGGCAGACCAGATCCCTCGGATACAGACCGTATTGCAACCGGCAAGTCTTGCCGGCCTCGATCAGATCGCCGACGGGCAGCGACGCGAAAGGATAGCCCGCCGGGTCATGCAATCGAACCCGCCCGTCCTCCAGCCCGAAAGCCAGCACCAGCGACAGGTCCCCGTCCAAATGATCCTCGATATGCCGGATGACTTTGTTGATCCGGCCGATGTATGCTTTCCGGTTCATGCTTCCACGCCCTGATTTCAGTCAGGTCTGATTGCCGTTCCGTTTGTGCGCATCCGCTTCTTTTCGGGCCTTTTTCGCCTTCTTCGCGATTTTCACGGTCTTGGCGACCTTCGCTCCCTTGGTGGCCTTGAACAGTTTGAGCCCCTTGACAGCCTTGAGACCCTTGATCGCATGGAGTCCCTTGACGCCCCTGATCGCCTGCAACCCGGTCAGGGAACCGATCGCGATCGCGCCGTCGATCAGCGCGGTTACGGACAGGGAGGACAGCACGGCGATGATGCTGATCCATTGTTCCTTGAGGTAGGTTTTGAAACTGTCCGCCAGGAAGAACAACACCGCCAGCTCAACGACGAAATAGATCAGAACATAAATCGAAATGCCGTTGAGCGGCTTCATGAACGGTTCGTGCTTGAGCGGGGTGAACCCCAGAATCGTCACCACGACCAGATATAGCGACAGGATAAGCGACAACGTCAGGTACCATTTCTTCAAGATTGCTCTGTTCACACGACCTCCCCCAATTCAACGGATGTCTGACAAACGCCCGGCTTCATCGGCAAGACCCATGTCGAGCATGGCCTCCAGAACGACGGCGCGCAGTTCATGCTGCCTTTCCAGGTCGGCGATCCACGGGATATCCCGGAACAACGCCATTCTGGAGGCCGCCGGCGCGGACTCGAGATAGTCCCGCAACCGGTCCGGATCGGATTTCCGGACGCATTCGTACGGAAACGGAACATGCGTCTCCCCCGCCCGCAGCGGAGCGGTCACTCCCATTCCGTCGCGCGTCCGGATCGTAACCGCCCTCTGTCTCTCCAGTCCGACCATCCTGACATGCCGATACGGGTTGTCCACGAGCGGCAGACGGAGCCTGTCCTTCAGCCGCCTTTCCGTGATTTCCCGGACGAACTTCTCATCTTCGGACGGCCGGTACGGAGATTCGGACGCTTCTTTCGCCCATTGCCGCTTGGCTTCCAGATAGCTGTCCTCACTTTCGAAATCGTTATAGAACAGCGCGTCGTCCGTCAGGTTGATGGCCAGAAACTCGCGGATATTCCCGGCCACGATTCGGACCGGGTGAAGATCCATCGGGCTGACGCAGACGACCGGCGCCGACTCCAGATCGGGCGCGGAACCGAAGTCTGTCAGGAATCCGTAGTGAATCCCGTCCACTCCCGTGTTTCCGAAGACAACCACGTCACACGGGGTGTTGAAATACCGGAATCCCTCAAGCGCAAGGTAAAAATGGAGCCCCCGCCAGAACCGTTCGGCGTCTCCGAGCTCCTCCCGCAAGTCGATCAGGATCCGGAGCGTAGGCGGAATATCATATTTGCCAAAATTGACGCGCATGCCATCCGACATCTCCATTCATCTCCTGCGGCGCCAACTTCCCCCTGCACAGCTTCGATCCGTTATGATATGGCGGAGAAAACGGATCGATCCCGGGGAGGCCGCCGTTGAAAATCAACATTCTCTTTCTGTTGATCGGACTGGTTCTCACAATTGTTTCGAAGGTGCTGCAGATCGGCTGCAAATCGAAAATCGGCGACGTCGTCGTCATACCGGCCGCCGTCTTCTTCGTGCTGGCCGTTCTTTTCTCCATCCGGAAATTCACCGATCTGCTGAGCCGGGAAAACGGCGGCTGGGAAGCGGCGCAGCTCGGTTTCTGGGCGTGCCTTGCGGTCGTCTCCTTCCAGGTCATGATGATTCTGGTCGCCGGCCATGGCAAGATGCACGGGTTGTTCCTGCTCATTCCGTTTCTGCTCGGTGTGGCGGCTTTTATCTATAAGTGGATGACGACGATCTGACGGAACGGGAGCGCTGAGATTCCGGACCGGCTTCCGTCTGAATGGACGAAGGCAACAAAATTCAAGTTGGAGACGAGGTGTTCCAAAATGGCGTTGTCATCCACCTTCACAAGCATTAATCTGCCTGTACGCGACGTGGAGAAATCGAAAGCCTTCTTCAACGGGCTCGGGTTCGAGGTCAACCCCCGATTCCCCGAGAACGAGCAGTCGGTGGCCCTCCTGATCGGCGACAACCTGCAGGTCATGCTGCTCACGCAGGATCTGCTGAAGTCGCTCACGCAGAAGGAACCCGTCGACGCGAAAACGCACGCGCAAATCACGATCGCCCTGACCTTCGAAAGCCGGGACAAGGTGAACGAGATCGTGAACGCCGCGGTCTCCCTGGGCGGGAAGGCGTACGGGGAACCCGAGGATTACGGCACCATGTATCATTGGGCCTTCGAGGACCTGGACGGCCACATGTGGGCGATCAACCACTTCGCGGACGCGGCTCAATGAGGAAACGGCGGACGCCGGGCGCCTTCCCCGGCGTCTGTTGTCATTTTTCGGAAGCGTCCACTCTGAAACGGATTACATCATCGAATATCGTCAGGTCACTGTACATGGAATGGTTGTAGTCGCTTAACGATTTCTTCAATTCCTGAATCCTGGCTTCAATCTCGTCCACCCGGGACTTGATGCGGCGCAAGTCGTCTTCATAGCTTTCCGTATATTGTTCAAGCAAGGCGTTGGCCATTTCCCATTTTTGCTCGAAGAAAAGCTGGGTGAAGTTTTGAAATTCCGGCGGCTTCAGGCCGATGGCTCCGTTTTCGAACAGCACCAGTTCCTCGGCAAACAAGGCATTTCTGGCCTGTTCGATTTCCTCGATCCGATTCAGTTGCTCTTCCGTAAAGCTGACGCCGTGTTTGATCCGGTCCAGGCTGACTTTGAATTGATTGTAGGAGAAATCGTCCTTGTACTTCACCCGCGGCGATTCAAGGGCGGGAATGCGATTCAGGACCGCTTTGCTGTTCTCGAAATAATCGCTCGTGATGCGGAGTGAATTCACGGACAGGAGTTTTTGCTTTCTCAATTCCTGCACCTCGTCCTTCACCAGTTCCAGTTCTTCCGACATTTCCTTCCGCAAACCTCTGACTTCGTCCAACACGTCCATGAATTGATCGAGATATTTTTTGACGCTCAACTGCAACAACGCCACAAACGTTTTAACCCTTGACATTTCATGCTCGAGTTGAACCATCACCGTTTTTCTGACCAACTCGTCCGCTTTCAGTTTCTCCGTCATATTCCGCTTCTCGGCAATGGCCAGCACCCTGGAGGGATATTCGGACAGTTTCGCGCTTCGTTCCGTGACCTCGGCGGCCTTTTTCGAAACGCGATAAAGCAGCCAACTGAAGATGCCGGTGACGATGATTCCGATGTAGGCGACCAGAATCGCCCAGATTTCCGTCCACGTCCCCCACTCCAACGGCCAATATCGCCAGGCGACAATCGGAAAAACGAACGTCGGGGTCACCAATACAAGGACAGCGAAAACCGCGGAAATCATGATGAATGCCTTGCCGAATCTCATGAATATGCACCTCATCCTGAAATCTCCTGTCGTCTTCGTCCGGTAAACGGCATCCGGATCCTCCCTGCAAAACAGGTGAAATTGGGAGATTCATACTGCGAAATAATGGAAGCGTCAACAAAAAAACTTGCGTGTGAACACGGTATTCATCTATTCTAGTATTATAGAACACATGTTCCCCGATTTTGCAAATGGAGGTATTAGCGGTGGCTGCCATTGCCGAGGTTTCCGAAAGCTTGGGCGGATGGATCGATTTCATTTCAACATTAATGCCTTGCCCGGAGGATGTTCTTTGCACGCCCATCGAGGAGGGGAAATGGTCGGTTCGGGATATTGTCAGCCACATCATGGGGTGGGACAAGGACTTCATGAAAACACTGGATCGGATCATCCGGCAAGGAGAGGCGATCCTTCAGGAGCATCATGATGTCCAGGCGTTCAACGAGGCGTCCGTCGCTTACGGCCGGACGATGAAACCGCACGATTTGCTTCGGGAAGCCGGTATCTTCAAAGTCGAACATAACCCCGACATGCGAGGCGAGCCTATGGGAGGACAGTTCAAAGATAAAGTCGCGTTGGTTACGGGGGGAGGGTCCGGAATCGGCAGGGCGTCCGCCATCGCATTCTCCAGAGAAGGCGCGAAAGTGGTCGTTTCCGATTTCAGAAGCGAACCCGGGGAAGAAACGGCTGAATGCATTATTCGTTCAGGCGGAGAGGCTGTATTCATCAAGGCGGATGTTTCCAGGGTGGTTGAGGTTGAGCGGTTGATTTCGAAGACAGTGGAAGTGTTCGGCAGGCTGGATTTTGCCCACAACAATGCCGGAATTGTGGTCGCGAACAAAGCCGCGGCCATTGACAA
>Ga0310830_100943_pt1 | contig 16378 bp, 8 predicted proteins | sample WT_ome_5_FD_201301 | JGI IMG/M metagenome (GOLD analysis project Ga0310830, IMG submission 201301) | Sorghum-adapted microbial communities enriched on wild type (WT) sorghum from Joint BioEnergy Institute, Emeryville, California, United... ...
CACCGGGGACACGCCCCTTAAGGTTTGCGTCCCCGGTGTTTCCTTGCTACGCATGGGTGACCCGCGGCATGGGCAGCGGTTCCTTTCCAAGCTCCGCCCAGGCATATTCCAGCAGTAACCGGGTTTTGAGTCCGGCGACCTGCGGGTCGTCCCACAGGTTCCGGATTTCTCCGGGATCCTCCTGGAGGTCGAACAGTTCCCCATAGGTTTGGCGATAATACACCGTCAATTTGTACCGTTCGCTGACGTACGTTTTCTGATGAATCGTGGTTGGCTCGTGATGAAATTCGCAAATCGCGTGGTCCCGTGCCTTGGCCGCCCTGCCCGTCCAAACCCCGCTTTGGTCGATGCCGGTCATCGAACGGGGAATTTCCAATCCGCACAGGCTCAGAAAAGTAGGAGCCAGATCAACCAGCGACTGGATGGCGGAGGACTGTACGCCGGCCGGCACTTGGCCCGGATACCGCACAATGAAGGGGAGCTTGATCAGATCTTCGTATAGAAAGCCCCCTTTGGCCTGAAGCCCGTGCTGTCCGAAAAAATGCCCGTGATCGGTGGTGAAGACGACGAGCGTATTCTCCGCCAGCCCCAATTCGTCCAGCTTATCCAGAATTTTGCCGATATATTTGTCCATCAGGCTGATCATGCCGTAATAGGTGGCGACCCGTCTTCTCCGTTCCTGCTCCGGAAGCAGGTGGGAATGGTACCCGTGGATTCCGAAGCCGCTTTCCATCAGATGGGAAAAATCCGGTTTCTCCTCCTGGGTCATCCGGAAATGGGGCGGGTTGCGATCGTGCTCGCCCGGCGTCACTTCCGGAATCGTCAGCTCCTTTGGATCATACATCGTATCCCACGGCTCCGGAACCAGATAGGGCGGATGCGGATCAAAGAAGCTGGCCCAAAGGAAGAAAGGCTTCTCTTCACGGCTGTACTGCTCCATGAGAGCGTTCGTCCGTTCGGCGATCCAGGCGTCATAGTGAAATTCCTCGGGTATCGGCCACTTATGGCGGATCGAACGGTCCATTGTGCCGGTCGGCGGAAGAAAGTAGTCACGCCAATTCGCGCACCCCTTCTCCTCCATCCAGATCGCGTAATGCTGTCCGGCGTGGGCTTCATTCGTATGGTTCCGTGCCAGCTCCACATGGTCGAATCCGTAGAATGGACCGTGGAAGGTGCGCCAGAAATCGAGATCCTGCATAATCGGGTATGATTCCAGGGATGGAAATTCCGGAGTGGAACGAAGCGGCTGGAAGTGCGCCTTGCCTACCAGCGCTGTCCTGTATCCATTCGCACGGAAGTCCTCTCCTACCGTGTGCCGGTCCTCCAGCAGTTTGGTACCCAGGGTCCAGGCCCCGTGCTGGCTCGGGTACATTCCCGTAATGATCGAGGCTCGGGTCGGTGTGCAGGTCGGATTCGGACAATAAGCCCGGGTGAACGTCGTGCCTTCCTTGACGAGGCGGTCAAGATTGGGCGTACGGATTTCCGGCTGAAAAGCCCCGATCGTATTCCAGTGCTGCTGATCGCTGGTGATCAGCAAAATGTTCGGCTTCTTCAACTGCGTTTTCCCTCCAGTCACTTATTGATCCCCACTGATGGCGCGGGAACCTGTCTGACGAACGCGGCAAACAGACGAATCAGACAGGCTTTCAGCCGGGTTGAAATGGCCATCCGGCCGCGTTGGGTCAGGCGCTTTTGGATGAGGCGCCGGGAACGGTCCGTCCCAGCCTGGCGTCGCGCCTTCCCAGCAGATAGCCGAACATGGAGGCCATAATCTGCTGGAACAGCATCCCGGAAATGACGGGAAGCACGACCGGCGGGGGAAAGAACGTAATCGCCAGCACCGCGCCGGCGCTCAAATTCCGCATGCCCGAATTGAAGGTCAGCGCCACAATGTTCTCCCTTCCCCATTTCAGCGGAAGGCAGATCAGCCAGCCCAGCGCATAGCCGATCGCGGCAGTCACAAGCGCCAGTGCAAGAATGACGAGGAATCCTGTACTGATCGATTTCAGATACGGGGCCACCACCGAGCTGTTAATGGCGACCACAGCGAACAAACCCAGTTTGGAAAACGGGGCCAACCTCGGTCCCCAGGAGGTTTTCACCTTGCCTTTGGTCGCCTGGTTCAGGGCCATCCCGATGAGTGACGGAATCACGACCATCCACAGAAGCCCTTTCATCATCCCCCATACATCCATGTGAACCCTGGCCCCGACCAGCAGGGAAAGGCTGCCCGGAACAATCAGCGGCGACAGCAGCGTGTCAAGCAGGATTAGCGCAAGGGTCAGCGAAGCGTTTCCTCTGTAAATGGAGACCCAGACCATGCTCACGACTCCTGTCGGAATGACGAACAGCAGGATGAATCCGGTTTGTGTGAGCAGATCCCCGGGGAAAATCAGACGCGAGGCTCCCCAGCCGATTAACGGCATGACCAGGTGAAGAATGAGCAAATTGGCTGCAATCGGGGATGGCTGCCGGATGACCCGGCCCAGATCGCGGAAATTGGAGCCCAGGCTTCCGGAGAAGGTCATCGCGGCGAAAATCCAGGTGACCAGGTATCGGAAATCCTTCAGCTCGGCCGACAGCAGAATGCCGACCACAACCGCGGTCGGCGTTATCAGCGGCATGAATTTTTCCAGCGTTTTGTTCAGTCGGCTCAGCATGCTGTTCCCTCACATTCTCTATCCCGCGGATGCGGTCTCGTTTGCGAAAACGTTATCAAGTTCGCTTCACATTTATCATAGCACTGATATACGTGCCGTGAACAGAGAAAATTCGTGCGCGGTGTGCCGCGTTGAAAATTTATCCAAAGAAGGGCGGTCCGGGCCGGCAAAACACCGGCCCAGGCCGATGGCCGGGAGGACGGACCGGATGTTCCCGCAAGGACGTCCAGCTTTCGGTTGAAAGCGGGAATGACCGCGTTCACAATCAATATCCCATCGGACAAAAAAGAGACCGGAAGCCGTACGTAGCGGCAAGGCAGCCGTCCGTCAGGGGGGCCGATCCGGTCCCCGAGCCGGCCAAGTCGGGTCGCCGAACAAGTTGGCGATTCCGGTATGCGCCCATTCCGACGTGTTCCGGCGGCATGGCCATATACAGCTTCCCTTTCCTGTTGCAAAATCGCCGCTCCGCTTTTCCCCTTACGCCCGGATGACGTACCTCCCCCCGGCTTCCACGGCAAACCGGATTTGCGCCGAGCCCAGACGTTCGAACCGGACGGAGCCGCTGCCTGTCTCCACTGCCCGGACCGGCAGCCTGGTACGGAGAGTGCAGCTTCCGTCTGCTTTGGCCCGGATGACCGCCTCAATGAGAGATCCGTTCTCCCAGCAAATATCGGCCTCGAAGCCTCCGCGCGCCCGCAGTCCCCGCACTGATCCGTTCGCCCAGGCCCTCGGCAGGGCGGGCAACAGACTGATTTCCCCGGCATGGCTTTGCAGCAGCATTTCCGCCATCCCGGCGGTCCCCCCGAAGTTTCCGTCGATCTGGAAGGGCGGATGCGCATCGAAAAGGTTTGGGTACGTCGATTTTTTCAGCAGCGTCTGCACATACCGGTATGCCGATTCGGCATCCTCCAGGCGGGCGAAAATATTGATGATCCATGCGCAGCTCCAGCCTGTGTGACCGCCGCCGTTGCCGAGCCTCCGCTCGAGGGAAGTGCGCACTGCCTCCGCCAGACCCGGATGCGCATGCAGGAAAATTTCGCTTCCCGGATAAAAGCCGTACAGGTGGGAAATGTGGCGGTGTCCAGGCTCCGCTTCCTCAAAGTCGAAGTACCATTCCTGAAGCTGGCCTTTCCTGCCGATCTGCAGCGGGTGCAGGCGTTCCGCGGCCGCCCGGAGCTGTTTCCGGAACTCCGCATCCTCTCCAAGCAGCTCGCCGGCCTTGATGCAGTTGGCGAACAAATCGCGGATCAGCGACATATCCAGCGTGGAAGCCATGCTGACGGAAGCTTTGCGCCCTTCCGCCGTGACGAACGAATTTTCCGGCGAAGTGGACGGGCTGGTCACCAGCGTTCCCTCCGGCCCTTCCGTCAGCCAGTCCAGGCAGAACAGAGCCGCTTCCTTCATCAGGGGATAGGCTTGCTCCATCAGAAATTTCCGATCCAGCCCGAACAAGTAATGCTCCCACAAATGCCGGCACAGCCATGCGGCCGCCATCGGCCAGAAGGCCCATGTCGGGTCGCCGCCGTCCTCTCCGACCGGGTTGGAAAGCCGCCAAAGATCCGTATTGTGGCCGGCTGTCCAGCCGCGGCACCCGAAGCTTTCCGAAGCAGTCCGCGATCCGTTTTCCTTAAGCTCCCGGATCAGGGTGAACAGCGGCTCGTGGCATTCCGGGAGACCGCATGGTTCCGCCGGCCAATAATTCATCTCCACATTGATGTTCGTCGTGTAATTCGAGCTCCAGGGAGGTCTCATCTGATGATTCCAGATTCCCTGCAGATTGGCCGGCTGCGTTCCTTTTCTCGATGAAGCGATGAGCAGATAGCGTCCGTATTGAAAAAACAGAGCGGCCAGCTGCGGATCGTCGGCCCCGCCGCGCAATTTTTCAAGGCGCTGGTCCGTCGGCAGATGCTCGTTCCCGGAAGCGCCAAGATCCAGCTCCACCCTTTCCATCAATTCCGCATGGTCTTCCCGATGCCTTCGCTCCAGCTTTTCATACGAAAAGGACAATGCCCTGGCGATTCGGTCCGTACAGACACGACGGACCGCTTCATGCCGCCGCTCCGCGGTCAGATCGGGATATGTCGTGGCGGCAGCTAGCAATAGCAGAACCGAGCGGGCATTCTCAACCCGTATGCCGGATTCTTCCGCGAAAACGGCGCCTTCCTTCGTATGTACATAAAGATGCAGCTCCGCTTCCACACTCGGCCCCTGATCGTAAACGATCGGATTTTCAATATGCCGGCGGTAGTTCGGCTCCACGTGGTTCGGACACCTGGCCTTCAGCACAAGATGACTGTCGGTCAGAAGCTCCAGTTCGTGCCGGAGAGGGCTGTCCAGCGTTGCCAGCAGTTTCAGCTCCGGCCGGCTGCAGGAAAGGCGCACCGCCATCACCTGGTCGGGAGCGCTGACGAACATTTCGCGGACATACTCCGCCCCGTCCCGCACAAACCGGACTTCAGCGGCCGCCTTCCGCAAATCGAGCTGCCTTCTGTAGCCTTCGGCCGTTTCACCTCCGCCGAATTCGAGATGAAGGTCGGCAAGCGGCAGATAGGATTCGGTATAGGCGCCAAGGACCTGCTCGGAAATCAGCCGTTCCGCTTCATGATACCGGCCCTCTGCAATCTGTCTTCTTGCCTCCTCCAAACCCGGAAAAGGATTGTTCATCGGTACCCGCCGCGGAGGTCCGGACCAGACGGTATCTTCATTCAACTGAATCCGTTCCTTGCCGATCCCGCCGAAGACCATTCCTCCGAATCGCCCGTTTCCCAGCGGAAGGGCTTCTTCCCAAACCGTTGCGGGCTTGTCATACCACAAAAGCAGCGGCTTTTTGTCAGCCATGAATGGGCCTCCTTTCGTTCCAATATCCGGAAACTGCAGGCGATATCGTTAACATCGAAGATTCCATAAATTACAATATGCTTTTTTGACGCCTTCTTCAATCCCTAATTTTTTGCGCGGCCTGCGACTTGATCCGCGCTTTCGCATGATTTTTCCCGTGATCTACTCTCCGGTCAAGTATCCGCTCACGGTATTGTCATTCGCCGACTCCATCCGCCCGGTCCTTGTGCCCTTATTGCCTTCGGGCTTGAATTTCATTTCCCCGGGGCGTTCTTGTCCGTGCGCCGATCCAGTACACTTTCCTGCTAAGAATCGTTGCCCGGATGACGGAAGGTGCGAAGGCTCTTCTTTTCCCGTCAGTCAGGCGCTGGAAGCCGGCGAATCCGACTCCTGCCCGGTATCCTTCTTCTTATCCTGGCTCCGCGAATCCTTCCTGTCTTGTTTCTGCGTTTCTTTCTTCCGGCCGTCAGCCGTCCCCGCATCCTTGTTTCCGGAAGCCGCCTCCTTCTTGGGAGCCTTGCCGCTCCGGAGATCACGGATAATATCGGAGGCTTTCCTCCCGGCCTTAAGCTGCTCCATCACCCATCTGGGCTCGAAATTTCCGGACTTGAGCAAAGAAATGATCTTGTCGGCATCGGCGGGGGTTACTCCTTTGGCCTCCCAGGCTTTCTTCAGTTTTTCCGACATTTGCTCCCTTTTGGCCTGTTTGTCCTGTTTGCCGGCATCCCCGGTTTTTTTCTCTCCTTGCATTTTGGCCGGGTCTGTTGCGGAGGCGGCGGATTTGGCTCCGCCCCCGTCATTACCCGCGGCCGCGGTCGGCTTTATTCCGCACGCGGGCAAAATTGCGCAGATCAGCAGGGCGGCGATGCCGGCTTGCAGCATTTTCACCGCCGAAACCAGAAACCGGCGTTCTTTGTTCATCTCGGTTTACTCCTTCCATTCATGATGCGGCGCGAAGGGCCGCGGCTTTTGCCGGGTGATCCGGTTCCCGAACCATTGCCGGATCCCCCATAAATAGGTGTAGACGGCGGGCAGCACCAGCAGAGTCAAGACGGTGCTCAGGGACATCCCTCCGATCAGCACCAATGCCATGGGCATACGGTCGGCGGAACCGGTCCCCAGCGGAAGAGCGAGGGGCAGCATCGCGAGGACCATCGTTACGGTCGTCATCAGAACCGGACGGAGCCGGACCTGGCCCGCCGCCAGGAGCGCAACCTGCGGGGACATGCCCCGTTTCAGATTGTGCCTGGCGTAATCGACAAGCAGAATGGCGTTTTTGGCTACAAGACCCATCAGCATGATCATCGCGATAAAAGCGTACAGGCTAAATGGCGTGCCGGTGATCCACAGGGCCAGAAGTCCGCCGGAAGCGGCGAACGGAAGCATGGCGATCACCGCAAGCGGATCCAGGAAGCTTTCGTACAGCGCGGCAAGAAGCATGTAGATCAGGAGGACCGACAGCCCGAGCGCTTTCAGGAGCGGGCCGAACGTTTTGTTTTTTTGTTCGGCGGCCCCCGCCAATTTGAACGAGACTCCTGCCGGTAGCCCGGTTTTACGGATCGTTTCCTGCAAGGCCCTGGCCGCGCTGCCGAGCTCGGAATCACTCACGTTCGCGGTAATGGAGACCTGGAGCTGGCGGTCGTCCTCCTCGATTTTTTCCGGTGCGGCGGTTCTCCCGATCCGGGAAACCTGGCCCAGGGTGACCGTCCGGCCGCTCAGCCGGCCAACCGGGATTTGCGCCATCTGCTCCAGGGTCAGATTGCTGCCGCCCTTCAGCTGGACCACCACCGGTTCCCCGCCAAGCGACCCGGGAGGCGCAAATTGACCGGCCGTTCCTCCTTCGACAGCAAGGTGTACAGCCTGCCCGATCTGCTTGCTTGTCAAACCGTAAAGGGCCGCCGCCTGCGGATTTTGCACGATGCTCCACTGCGGCGTGCTTGCCTGGACGGAGCTGTCCACGTTGCTTACTCCCGGAATTTTCCGCATTGCGTCCGCCATCGTCTGCGCCAGCCGGTTCAGGACGGCTAGATCCGTTCCGCGGAGGATCAGGTGAAGCGTGCCGCCGCTTTCCGTCAGCAGCGGATTGTTCGTACTGATCTTGATTTTTGCTCCGGGGAGGGTTTTCGCCAGCGTATTGATCTGGTCAATCGTCCTTGCCGTACTTCCGTATCCGGAACCGCTCTGCAGGTCGACCACAATTCTTCCCACATTCGATCCGGTCACGGACCCTTGCCCGAACCCCGTCGTTGAAAGCACGCCGGCAATGCCGGGAAGGGAACGGATTCCGTCCGAAAATCGGCTGACGGACTGCCGCGTCACCTCTTCGGCCGTTCCGACCGGCAGCGTAACCTGCACGGAGAGCACGCCGTCATTCTCATCCGGTGTAAATGTGGTCGGAACCCAGCCTTGAACGATGGCGGCGTAAATGAACCACCCGCTGGCAAGGAGGATGGCCGGCGCCGCATAGACATGCCGGACAAAGGCTTGCTGCACCCGGGTATAAGCGGCCAGGGCGCGGCCCGTGGCCGGACGGTCCCGGTCCGGTGGAAGGGCGGCCGCAGAGGCCGCATCGCATGACCGCCGGGAGGGCTTCAGCCAATGTGCGGCTAGAAGCGGCGTCAGCGTGAAGGAAACGGCCAGGGAAAACAGGGAAGCGCAAGCAATCGTTATGCCGAACTCGCGAAACAGCTGCCCGACATTTCCGGACAGGAAGGCAACCGGAGTATAGACGACAATATCCGTGAGGGTGATTGCCGCAGCCGCCCATCCTATCTCCATGCGCCCGTCGATTGCCGCCTCCTCGGCCGATTTGTTCATCCGGCGATGCCGATCGATATTCTCCAGCACAACAATCGCATCGTCGATCAGGATGCCGATCAGCAGGCTGATCGCAAGCAGGCTGATCAGGTCGATGGAATAATGGAGGGCATACATGACGAGACCCGTCAGGAGAAGTGAGGTCGGGATCGCCAGCATGACAATCAGGGTTTGCCGCAGCCGCTTGAGAAACAGGGCCAGCACCAGCCCGGCCGCCAGCAGGGCGATGAACAGATCCGCCTGCACCGCGCTCAGGGCCCGGCGGGTAAACACGGTCAAATCGCCGAGGATCTGAATCTCAAGGTTTTGCGGCAGCTCCGGGCGAAGCTGGTCCAGGGTGCGGCGAACACCGTCCGAAACCTGAAGCGGATTGGCATTCGACTGGACCGTAACGGACAGGCTCATCGCCGGCTTGCCATTCCATTCGCTGTGCGTCTCCACCGGGGCATAGCCGAAAGAAACGTCCGCCACTTGTCCCAGCGTCACCACTTTGTCCGGGCTTTGCATAACCGGTACTTTGAGGAAATCGTTCAGATTTTTCAGCCGGCTTACCGTCTGGACGGCAAATTCTCTGCCGGATTGCTCCACAGTGCCGCCCGGGATCGAGCGGTTCTCGCCTCCGAGCGCTTGGACGATGTCGGGCAGCGTCACACCGTAGAGGCCGAGCTTCAGCGGATCGGCATCAATCCTCACCTGGGGCTGCCTCCCCCCCGCGACCGTGACGGTTGCTACACCGGGAACGCGGGCCAGGGCCGGCTGCAAGGTTTGCGTGACAAGATTATACAGCTCCGCGCGATCCTCCGGGCCGGACACGGCGACGGAAAGAATCGGGGCGGCATCGGGATCGGCCTTGACCACCGAGGGGGTCTCGACCTCCGCAGGGAGCAACCCGCTGATCGCATCGACGGCATGGGCCACCTCCGCCGCTTTTTTGTCGATGTCCAGACCGCTGTCGAAGCGGATGACGATTCGGCCGCGGCCGTTGCCGGCCGAAGAGCTCATGTTGTCGATTCCGCCGATGGTGGAAAGGGCGTTCTCGATCGGATCCAGCACCTCGGTTCGTACGTTTTCCGCCAGCTGGCCGGGGTAGGAGACCGATACGGAAACGCGGGGATACTCCACATCCGGCAGCCGCTTGACGGCAAGCTGGGTATAGGCCACCCCGCCCAGCAGGCACAAGGCGGAGACAATCATCAGAGCGGCGACCGGGTGTTTGACGGATAGGCGCGTCAGGTTCATGAAGCATCCGCCTCCCGTTGCCGCCGGATCCGCATCCGGGCGGTCCTGAGCTTCGAGCGCAAATCATCGAAGAACGTGTACAGAACCGGGACAACGATCAGGGTCAGAAGCGTCGAGGACAGCATGCCGCCGATCAGTACGACCGCGACCGAGACCCGGTCTTCCGCCCCGCTCCCGCGGTCCAGGGCCAGGGGCAGCATGGAAATGACCAGTGTCGCCGTTGTCATGAGAATCGGCCTCAGCCGGTTCCGGCCCGCCTGTACCAGGGCCTCGGTCCTTTCCATTCCCTGCCGGATCAAGGCATTCCCGCGGTCGACCAGCAGGATGGCGTTCTTCGCCACGAGTCCCATGAGCATAATCATGGCAATGAAGGAGAATACGTTGAGCGATTGACCGGTAAGCAACAGCAGCAGGAACGCGCCGACCGTGGCCAGCGGAAGCGAGCACAGGACCACCATCGGGGTGACGAACGACTCGTATAATGCCGCCATCAGCATATAGATCAGAATCAGTGACAAAACGAAGGCCAGCGTGAGCGGGCCGAAAGCCAGCTTTTGATCGCTGATCTCACCGCCGGTCACAAGATGATAACCGGCGGGCAGGCGAAGATCCTTCAACGCTTCGTCCACCCGGGCGGCGGCCTGGCCAAGGGCGAGACCGTGCAGATTGGCCGTTACGTGAACCGCCAGCATCCGGTTGGATTCGGCAAGCTGAACCGATCCGGGCTCAAGCGTGACCGAAGCGACATCGGACAGGGCGATCGTGCGCCCGCCCTGCACAGCGATCGGGATGCTTTTCAGCTGATCCGCATCCAGCCGGTCCCCGTTCTTTAGCCGCAGAAAAATATTCTCGGCGACAGCCTGGCCCGAAGCCTGCAGGGTCGTGACGACATTGCCCTGCACCGCATTCTGCACCGCCTGCCCCACCTGGGAAGTATTCAAGCGGAAGAACACCGCCTTCTGTTCATCCAGCTGGATGTGCCACTCCGGCGCCTGTCCCGCTGCATGGTTGGTCACTTCTTCCAGCCCCCGCACGGATTTCAGCTCGCCGGCGGCCTCCCTTCCCAGTTCCGCGAGTACGGCAGGGTCGGGGCCGGTGATCGACACATCCACCGGGGGAGTGCCCCCTTTGACCAGTGGATTGGGCAGCTCGGTAGCGATTTCAAGCCCCGGATATTGCCGCGCCGCCGAGCGGGCGGTATCGATCATTTCCTCCGACGACGGTTTCCGCCGGTCTGCCGCACGGATCATGGAGATTGTTGCCGATGACGAGGCCAGGGTTCCATCTGCCGCCTGACCGATTACCGCAAAGACGTCCGTTTCCGGATGGGCCCTGCGCAGAGCGGCGATATACCCGTCGATGATCCGTCCGGTCTCCGTCAGCGCGGTTCCGGCCGGCAGGCTTGCGTCGATCTGAACGATATTGGAATTTCTGTCCGGCAGAAAGGCCGTCTTCACCAGGCCCAGCGGTACGAAGAGCAGGCTCAGGAGCAGACTGGCGGCCGCGATGGCGGCGACCGTCCGGCGCCGCTCCAGGGCCCGGCGGACGATTTTTCCGTAGCGCGCAAGAAGGGGCCCCGGGTTCTCCTCCCTTCCCATCCCGCCTCGCATCGCGTCACGGCTTCCCGCCGCTTTCTCCATTTTTCCCGGCTTCAGCCAGCGGGAAGCCAGCATGGGGGTCAGTGTGAACGAAATGAACAGCGAAAATAGCGTCGCGGCAGTGATGGTTAGTCCGAATTCCCTGAACAAAGCGCCGACCGTCCCGTGCACAAAGGCGACAGGGGCATATACGACGACGTCGGTCAGCGTAATGGCGACCGCGGCCGCCCCAATCTCCATCCGCCCGCGGATGGCGGCCGTTGCGGGATCATCGCCTGCCTCCAGACGCCGGTCGATATTTTCCAAAACGACGATGGAATCATCGACCAATATTCCGATCAACAGCGACAACCCCAGAAGACTCATCAGGTCAAGGGAAAACCCGAGCGCGTACATGACGGCAAACGTAGCGATCAGACTGGACGGGATGGCGAACAGGACGATAAACGTATGGGCCGCTCTCCGCAGGAAGGCGTACAGGACGGCGGAAGTCAGCAGAATCGCGATGGCCAGGTCGAGAACTACCGCGTGCAGGGCGGCCCGGGTTTCCAGGGTGCGGTCCCCGACCACCGACAAAGTCACCCCGGGGGGCAGACCTTTTTTGGCCTGCTGAAGCGTCTTGATCACCTCTTTCTCCACCGTCAGACTGTTCTCCCCGCTCTGGACGCCAATTGAAATACCGACAGCCGGGTCCCCATTGACCATGGTCATCGTCCTGGCCGGCGACAGCCCTTCGGATATTTCCGCCACCTGGGACAGCTTGACAGGCTCGGGGATTCCGGAAGCATTCTTGCGGACACCGACGGTCAGCTTTCCCAGTGACGAAACCGAAGTGAACGGGCTGGACGTGGAAGTCAGGTATGCATTGGCCCCGTTCTGTACGCTTCCGCCGGATACGGTTGCGTTCTGGCTGACAAGCGCACGCGAAATCTCATCGAGCGTAATTCCGAAAGCCGATAGGGAAGCCGGATCCACAGTAACATCTACCTGAGGCAGGACCGTGCCGGTCAAGCTGATTCCGGCGACCCCCGGCACACTCTGCAAGGCCGGGAACAATTGTCCGGTTGCATATTGGGCCAGCTGGCCGGGAGAAAGCTTGCCCCCCAGCGCAATCTGGATTACCGGAAGATCCGAAGGATTGTGCTGAACAATTGTCGGCAGGGACGCCTCCCGGGGCAGTTTGCCGGAAACCCGGTGGATAGCCTGGGCCACGTCGCTTGCCGCAGTATCCGGGGAGACCCCGGCGGCAAACCGGAGCAGCAGCGTGCTTTGACCCTGGGTCGACAGAGAAGTCATCTGCGTCATGCCATTGACCAGCTCCAGACCGCTCTCCAGCGGACCGGTTACCAGTCTGCGGACATCCGAGGGAGTGGCGCCCGGATAGAGCGTCGTAATTTCAATGTCCGGCTGGGGGATATCCGGAAGCTCCCGGACCGGAAGATATCCATAGGAGACAGCTCCCAGGACCGCCAGCCCCAGAACCAGCATGAGGATCGTGACCGGGCGATTCACCGCCAGTTTGGTTAAGTTCATGACGTGTTCCCCCTGTCCCCAGTTTGTCCGTCTTCGGAAGCCGGAGAATTTCCGGAATCACCGGTTTGGGAACTGCTGTCGGACTTGCCGGGTTTCTTTTTCTCCTTGCCGGATTTGGGTTCGGCCGCCGGGGAATTCCCGGAAGCGGGGAGCCCGGAATCCGTCTTCACCTTGTCGCCGTCCGCGAGAAATGTCTGCCCCATGGTCACTACCGTATCGCCTTCCGCCAGACCCTTCACGATCTGTGTCCCGGAGCCGTCGGTGTACCCGGTCTGTACATCTCTTAGCCTGGCGGTCTTGCCGGCGTCGACGACGAACACCTGCGGATGACCGTTGATGTTCACAATGGCCGCGGAGGGAATCATCAGCGCATCCGGAATCCGGGCGGTGACCACATCCAGCGAAACCGTCTCCCCGGGGACGAGCCCGTCCTGCTTCTCCGGGATCAGCACGACATTGAAGGTCAGCGTCTGGGTGTCTGAAGTTGGGGATATCTGGTAAACCTTGGCTTTATATGTCTGTCCGGGCATTGATGGAAGGGTGTACTCCGCCTCGTCACCCGTGCGAATGGCGCCCAGATGCTGTTCATCCACCTTGGCGGAGATCTCCAGCGCATTGCCGATCAGGGTGAACATCGCCCGGTTCGGCTGCACGTTAGAGCCTGCGGTGACATTCCGCTGGCTGACGACCCCGTCGAAGGGTGCGCGAATCGTCATCCGGTCCAGGGAAACCCGGGCCGCATCTTCCCTTGCGCGGGCCGCATCCACCCCCGCCGTCAACGAAGCGATCAGGCCCGCATCCGGGTTCTGCACAAGGGCCAGCTGGCTCTCGGCCTTCTGCAGTTCGGCCTGGGCTTCGGCCAAGGCGTTTGGATCCGGCGGCGCTGTCAAAGCGTCCAGATTGGCTTTCGCCGCATCCACCGCAGACTGCGCTCCGGCCAGCTGCTGCTCCAGTTTCTTCAGTGTCTCGGCTCGCGAAGCCCTGGCGGTATCCAGCGCGCTCTGGGCATTGCGCAGCGCTTCCTGCCGCTGGGCCTGGGCCAGCCTGGAGGCCGCTTCCGCCGCTGCCTCCTTCTGATCCAGCGCCGCCTGGGCGGACTGGATGGCCTTGCTCCAGTTCGCCTGGGCCAGGGCCAGATCATCCTTGGCGCCGACCAGCGCTTTCAGCAGCGACTCATATGCGGCATCGTAGGCGCTATAAACCGGCTGCTTGGTCTGCACGTACAAATCGAAAGCCCTTTGCGCCTGGTTGAGCGCATCCTGCGCATTCTGGACCGCGATCGCATAAGTGCTTTTTTCGTCGCGGACCTGGGCCAGGTTGTCTTCGGCCGCCTTCAGATCTCCGCGGCTGGCGGCTTCCGCATTCCCCGAAGAGACGATCGTCTGGGCGGTTCCCTGGGAAATTCCCTGCAGGGTTTGTTCCGCTTTGGCGACGGCAACGCCGAGCGGACTATCTGCGGACTGTTCGAAGGCGTAGTACTGCCGAAGCGATTCGTATTCCTTGCCGGCATTGTCGAGAGCGGTTTTCGCTTTCTGCAGCATCGCCTCGGAAGGGCCCTGGGTCAACTGGTTCAGCTTGGCCCGGGCGATCTCCACGTTCGCCTGGGCGATTTTCACCTGTCCGGAATTTTCGCCCGATGCCTGTTCCAGCTTTCCCTGCGCCTGCGCCAATTCCGCTTTCGCTTCCTCCAGCGCCGCCTTCTGTCCGGAAGCATCCAGCTGGGCAAGAATGTCCCCCGCCGATACCTTCTGGCCGACATCCGCATTGACGGAGATGACCCGGCCCGCATTATCCGGCATGATATCGAGCGAATCCTTGCTGCCGACCACACCGCTTAGCGTAACTTTCTGGCTGATGGAGCGTTTTTGTACTTTGGCCGTCGATACCGCTACGGCCTTTTCGGTTTCCATCGTCTCCTGCGATGCCGGAGCTCCAAATTGGGGCGGATGAATCATCGCGAATACTGCCGCACCGCCGATGACAAGAATAATCGGCCCCCGGATTATCCATTTTTTGCTTCGGTACAAGCGGATCCCCCCTAATCTCAAGCTGGATGCCGATAATTTAGCAGAAAAATATAAAGGAATTGTAACAAACGCAAAAAAACCCGCAGAATTTTCCGCGGGCCCGCTTGTCCGAAGCGTTATGAAATCATGAGATAATGGTCATGCCGCTGAAATCGGCAATCGCCTGAACCAGTTTCCGGTGGATGGGAAGCACGAATTGCATGGTTCCCAGCCTGGATATGCCGCTGCGGCTGTGTTTCGTGGCCGCTTTCACATAGAGGCGGTAGTGGTCCGCACCGGGAGAGGTCCCGGCGTATTCCGCCTGCTGCTGCCGGTTTCGTCCGGCGGCCGCCCGGTTTGGTCCCTTCCATTCGAACGGAGACATCGTAATAATATCTTCCAGCTTGATATAATAATTGACGTGGGGTTTATGGAAGACCAATTCCTTCGTCGAAATCGTCACTCCGTAATCTTTTTTCTTATGCGAAATTTTCAGTTCGCCTTCCAGCGATTTGACCTGGAGAAAATCCGGGTTCAAAACCTATCCCCTCCTCCCGATTTTACCCAGCATACCACAGGAGCCCGGCAACGACAACCCCAAACATCTGCTATAATAGAACCGACAACGGAATGCCGGAGGTGTGGCGTATGAACGTAATCAAGGCGAAAGACCGGCAGGAACTGGAAAAGAAAATTCCAACCATGCCATGGTATGTGGAAAAATTCATCAATTACAAGCTTCCGGATTTGTCTCCTTCCTCGCTTCTGGAGTATACCCGGGACTATGAAACGTTTTTTTCCTGGCTGCTGGCCGAAGGCTTGTCCTCCGCCGCAAGGATCCGGGAAGTGCCGCTTGAGGACCTGGAAAAACTCCGGATGGAGAATATCGACAATTACCGCATGTTTCTGGCCGGCCGCAGGGAGCATGCCAATACCCGTACGACCATCTCCAGAAAACTGTCCTCCTTGCGCTCCCTGTTTCACTATTTGAGCCAAATTGCCGAGGACGAAAACTTCTATCCGCTGCTCAAGCGGAACGTGATGGCCAAAGTGGAAATCAAGCGGACCCACAAACCCAAGGATACGGCGGCAAAGCTTGAAGGAAAGCTGCTCCAGGATCTGGAAATTTACGAATTTATCGACTACATCCGCAACCGGTATCCGCTTGAGGTGGACAGCAACAAACAGGCGCTATACGCCTATCAGCAGAACCGCATCCGGGATCTTTGCATTGTGAGCCTGATCCTGAATTCCGGCCTGCGCGTTTCCGAGGTCGTCAATCTGAACGTGGATGATATCGATCTGAAAAAAAAGCTGGCCCATGTGTTCCGGAAAGGAAAGAACGACGATACCTTCAAGACCCCGGTCTATTTCCGCCAGGAAGCTGTAGACGACCTGGCGCAGTATCTGGAAATCCGCGGAAGCCGTTACAAGCCACCGAAGAAGGAAAAGGCTCTCTTTCTCGCGGTTCCCAACGGGCAGACGGAGGGCAAACGGATGACCAAGCGGGCCATTCAGGAGATGGTTGTCAAATACGCCAAGCGGTTCGGAAAGCCTTACTTGTCCGTCCATAAATTGCGCCACTCCTTCGCCACGGACTACTATATCCGCAACGATTTGTACAAAACGCAGGAGCAGCTCGGCCACGCCTCGCCGGAGACGACACAAATCTACGCGCACCTCACCG